>WNFS01004368.1_pt1 | contig 10772 bp, 8 predicted proteins | sample 5400141 | NCBI WGS metagenome assembly WNFS01 (sample SAMN13153358, study PRJNA577476) | soil metagenome | isolation source: 60 cm saprolite under Madrone tree | place: USA:California | collected 2016-06-14 | reverse complement strand
GATCGCGAATGCAAATTCAACTTCGTTGATGTTTCGCCTGACGCGGATGAGCTGGCGGTTGCTGGTCCGGCGCACCGTCCGTTCGAGCGCGAGAAACAACGCCGCGTCCGCCTCAGGGTCCCAGAAGGGCTGGCCTGGCGCGTCGAGCGCGGATACGCCACCTTCCGGCAGAAAGAAGCGCACCGGCCCGTCCATCCGGTTGAGCCGCTCGCCGATCCAGCGGCCCATGCGGTCGTTCTCGTCCGGCGTCGTGCGCATCAGCGTCACCTGAGGATTGTGGACATGAAATTTGCGCTGGCGGTAGCGCTCAGGGATGGTCTCGGGCTTGCCGAAATTGACCATGTCGAGCGCTCCGACGGAGCCGACATAGGGCACACGGCTTCGGATGATGGCGCCGAAGCGGTCTTCGGTAGCGGGAAACACGCCTCCCATCAGGAGATCGCAGACTTCGGTCGTCGTGAGATCGATAACACCGGCCAATAGGCCGGAGTCGACAAGCTTTTCCATGGACCGGCCCCCGACGCCGGTGGCATGGAAGACGAGACATTCGAAATCATCGCGCAAGTCAGCAGAGATCTTCTGCACCGCGGGCGTCGTCACGCCGAACATGGTGATGCCGATCGCCGGCAGGCCGGCGCTTGCATCACGCGCATTGGCCGTGCGCTCGTCGAGGCGCGCCTTCACCATGCCGATCAACGCGTTGGCACCGTTTGCGAGCACCGTGCGCGAGATCGAATTAAGGCCCTGCACATCGGTGACCGAATACATCATCGTAATGTCGGCAGGGCCGACATAGGGCCCGACATCGCCCGAGGCGACCGACGAGATGATGAGCTTCGGCACGCCCACGGCAAGGTTGCGCATCCCGGGCGCGACGAGAGATGTGCCGCCCGAGCCGCCGGCGGAGATCACGCCCGCGACATTGCCCTGGCGGCGCAGCCAGTTGGCGAAAGCGTCGGCCATGGCGCTGACGGAGGCGCCGCGGTCGGCGCCGAACACGCCCGACCCGCCACGGCCGTGGTTCAGCGCAATCTCCTGGGCGGACACGTCGCATGTCGAAAGTTTGCCGCTGGTCGAGACATCGACCAGTCGCGTCCGCAGTCCGCTCGCTGCGATAATATCCCGGATGAAGCGTAACTCCGCACCCTTGGTGTCGAGCGTGCCGACGACCAGCACGACGGGTGGCCCGGATGACGGCGAAGGCCCGGGTTCGCGCCGTTGCCGCGTGGCGTCCTCGAGGCGCGCGATTCCGGTCGAAAGCGTTCGCGCCGTGGCCTCGATCCGTGCGATCGGCACCGGCTGCGACCATCGCGTCGGCAAGGTGGGATTGGAGATGTAGATCCGGATCGGTGCCGTGCTGCGCGGGCGCTGCGGCGCGGCGCCGGTGTCGGCCTCGGCCTTCGCTGTGGCCGCCTCAACATCGACATCGGAATCCGCATGCAGCCCGACGCCGAGCAGACGCTGCTGCAATTCCCTGTCGGAGGCCAGCCGCGTCGAGTCGATGATGCGATTGATCCGGCCGTTGACCATGATCGCGACGTTCTTCGAGATCGCCGTGGCGACCCCGATATTCTGCTCGATCACAAGCACCGACATATCGCCGTCCTGGCTGAGGCGCGCCAACATGTCCTCGACCTGGGCCACGATCACTGGCGCCAAGCCTTCGGTCGGCTCGTCCATGATCAGGAGATGCGGATTGGTGAGCAGCGCCCGGGAGATCGCGAGCATCTGCTGCTCGCCGCCGGACAATTGGCCGCCGCCATTGTCCTTACGTTCCGCCAGACGCGGAAACGTCTCGTAGATGCGCTCGATGGTCCAGGGCCCGCGGCGAATCCCGGCGGTCAGCCGCAAATGCTCATCGACGCTGAGCGAACGCCACAGCCTCCGGCCCTGCGGGACATAGCCGACGCCCAGCCGCGCAATGCGCGCCGGATTGAGGCGGGTGATGTCCTCACCGCGAACGCGCACCGACCCACCGCTTGCGCGCAACAAGCCCATGATGGTCTTGCAGAGCGTGGTCTTGCCCATGCCGTTGCGGCCGACCACCGAAAAGACGCCTGAATCAAGCGTCAAATCCACGCCCTGCAGCGCGTGCGAATGGCCGTAATAGACGTCGAGGCCACGGACTTCGAGGGCCGGCGCGGTGCGGCGGACGTCACTCATGTCCGCCTCCGAGATAGAGTTCCTGCACTTCCGGATCGGACTCGATTTCCTGCGGCGGGCCTTCCTTGAAGACGCGGCCGTTGTGCATCATCGTCACGCTTTCGACCACCCGCAACGCGACGTCCATGTCGTGCTCGATGATGATGTAGCCGATATGGGCGGGGAGCGAGGTCAGGATTTCGATCAGTTCGCGCCGCTCCGCGGGCGACAGGCCAGCCGCTGGCTCGTCGAACAGGACGAAGCGCGGGGCGCCGGCCAGCGCCAGCGCGATTTCGAGCTGGCGCTGCTGGCCATGGGCAAGCTCGGCGACGCGGCGGTCTTTCACGGCCGTCAGATGTACGGCTTGAATCAGAACTTCCGTCGCATGCACCAGCGCGTCGTTCGGTCCCGGACGCAACATGGAAAAGCGCCCGCGTGAAACGCCGCGGCAAGCGAGATAGACGTTGTCCTGCACCGTGAGGCCCGGGAACAGCGCGGAGATCTGGTAGGTCCGGCGCAGGCCGCGGCGGATCCGCTCATAGGGCGGGAAGTTGGTGATGTCCTCGCCGAAGAAGCGAATCGTGCCTGATGAGGGCGGAAAGTCGCCGGTGACGCAATTGAACAACGTGGTCTTGCCGGCGCCGTTGGAGCCGAGCACGGCGCGGCGCTCGCCCGGCCGCACCGTGATGGTGACGTCGGTCAGCGCCGCGAGCGCGCCGAACATCCGCGTGACGCCGCGCAGCTCCAGCGCGGCTCCGGCGCCGATCACCGAAATGCGCTCGGCGACGCTATCCATGGCGGCTGCCTCCACCCGAGCCGGTATCGGCTGCCGCTCCGCGGCGGCGCCAGCGTTCCCAGAGACCAACGAGGCCATCGGATGACCAGAACACGATGACGAGAAAGCCGACGCCGATCAGCAAACGAAAGCGGTTGCCGTCGAGCCCGAGCCTGACCAGGAAATCAAGCGCGAAGGTGCGCAGCATGACGAAGATGAACGCGCCGACGAAGGGGCCGACCGGTCGGGTGATGCCGCCGACGATGGCGATGATCAAAATGTCGATGGCGCGCTCGACCGCGACCGAGCCGGGAGAGATCTGGCGGTAGTTCCAGACCTGGAGAATTCCCGCGAACGCCGCGATCAAAGCGGCAAAGGCGTAGGCGGCGACACGATGGGCGTTGACATTGAAGCCGAGCGCCGCCATCCGGCGCGGATTGTCGCGAACGCCCTGCAGCGCGAGGCCGAACGGCGCACGCGAGAGATAGAGTACGGCGAAATAGCAGATCGCCGCGACCGCGAGCGTCACATAGTAGAAGGGAATATCGGCACGCCAGTCGATTCCCCAGAAGTGCGGCGTCGCGATCGTATTGATGCCAGTATGACCGTTGAAGATCGCCCAGTTCTGGTTGGTGAAGTAGAAGAACGCCGCGCCAATCGCGAGCGTGATCATGATGGTGTAGATGCCCTCGGTCCGCACCGCCAGCGCGCCGCCGAGCGTGCCGAAGATCGTCGCCAGCGCCAGCGCCATCGGCGTGGCGAGCCACCATGGCCAGCCCAGGCTGATATTGGCGCTGCCGCTCGTGCCGAACACCGCATACATGTAGCCGGCGAAGCCCGCGACGGTGAGCTGCATCAGGCTGACCATGCCGCCATATCCAGCCAGGAACATCAGGCTGAGCGCGATGATCCCGAGGATCAGCGTCGTGCCGAAGATCTCGATCAGGAAGAAGCCGTTGGCGATCAGCGGCATGATCAGGAGGATCGCTGCGACGATCCAGGCGGCGGGATTGTCGAATTCCAGCCACGCCGCGATCGTCGGACGCTGTGCGGCCGAGGCCATGGCCGGCGGTCTTGTGTGAAGAGGGGCGCGCTCGGTCAGCGACATGTCATCGCCTCGCCAGGAGGCCCTGGGGCCGGAGCGCCAGCACCAGCACCATGATGAGGAAAGTCACCACGATCGCATAGGTCGGGATGTAGACCGAGCCGAGCTGTTCGGCGAGACCGATGATCAGCGCGCCCAGGGCGGCGCCCGGGATCGAACCCATGCCGCCGACGATAACGACCACGAGAGAGGCCAGCAGAAACCGCGTATCCTCGCCAGGCGAGATCGACTGAAAGGTGCCGCCGACGACGCCTGCGATGCCGGCGAGCCCCGCGCCGAGCGCGAACACGACAACGAAGACGGCCTGGATATGCACGCCGGTGGCGGCCAGGATGTCGCGGTCGTCCACGCCGGCGCGCACGATCATGCCGACGCGCGTGCGATTGAGCGCGAGCCACATCACCACGCCAATGACCACGGACGCGGCGAAGATCACGAGCCGCACCAGAGGATATTGCAGATAGACGGCGTCGCCTGACGATTTGACCGCGGTCACGAACGGCAGTTCGACCGGTCCGATCAGCCAGTTCGGGGTCTGGATCTGATAGAAGTCGCCGCCGAACGCCCAGAGCATCAGATCGGCGAACACGATCGACAGGCCGATCGTGACCATGGTCTGGCGCAGGTCCTGCCCCTCCATGCGGCGGAAGACGACGATCTGCAGCACGACGCCGACCAGCGCCACGGCAACAAAGGCGATAACAAAGCTGAGAATCCAGGAACCGGTCTCGGCGCTGACGCCGTAACCGACATAGCCGCCGAACAGATAGAGCGAGCCGTGCGCCAGATTGACGTTGCGCATCAGGCCAAAAATCAGCGTGAACCCGCTCGCGACCAGGAAGTAGAGGCCGCCGAGTGTGATCCCGTTGAAGGTCGCGTTGAGGAAAACCCTCTTCCTGCCGATCGCGTCTTCAAGTCCGGGCGGCCAGACCGCAAAGACCAGCCAGAGCAGCAGCGCAATCGCGATCAGGGCGATCAGCGCCCATGCCGGGTGGCGCTCGATGAAGCGCGTCACGCGCGCCGCCCGGCCGCACTCGCGGCCGTCCGGTCGCCCGCCAAGCACAAGTCAAATACTTGAAAACACGCGGCCTTTTCTGCCGTCGCCATGCCTTCCTCCCGCGCGCCGCGACCGCTTTTGGATCGCGTTTTTCCGCATCCTAACGGCGCCGCAAGGCCTGCACTTGATCGTCAGTATCTTTTCGCGCGGGTCCTTAAGGCCGTAAGACCTTGGCGGCGCGCCGATAATCGGTCGGTGCCAATCCGACATTGGCCGCGAAAAAACGCGTGAAGCCGCTCTGCGAGGAGAAGCCGAGATCGAAGCCGATGTCGGCGATCGGCGTTTCGGTCGCCACCAGGGCGTCCAGCGCCTGTTCCATGATCAGCGTGTTCAGATAGAGGTGCGGGGTGACGCCGGTCTGGGTCCGGAACAATCGATAGAAATGCGGACGGGAGAGACCGGACTCCCGCGCGATCGAGTCCAGCTCGATCTCGGCGCCCGGACTTTCCGACATCAGCTTGATCGACTTGCGGACACGAAAGTCGGTGACGGAGGCGGCAGCGCGTGCTTCGTGTGCCGCCTCGCAAGTCTGCCAGCTTTCATCGTAGCAGATGTCGATCAGGTGTCTCAGTTCGCAATCGAGGCTGCCGAGCGAAGGCGCGCCACAGACCAGCGCCGCGGTCCGCCTTATCTGCTTGTCGAGCGTGGCGGTCCGTTTGAAATGGGTTCGGCCAAAGCGCAGGCTATGGCAATTTGCCGCGTCGGGCGCGAACCATTCCGCGTTGACATAAAGCACGAAGAAAATCGCGCCATCGGCCAGATCGTTGGGCAGGAAATTGTGCGGCTCCCAGGGATTGACTGCGACGATGGAGTCCTCGCTGAGCAGCCAGCGGTGCTCGCAAACGTCGATGCAGGCGGGTGTCCCGCCGACATGGAAGATCAGATGGCCTTCACGATGCGCATGCACGTTGAAGGCGCGGTTCAGCTGATAGACCGTCGCGCGACCGAACCGGCCGTGGAAGACGGCGAGCGCCTTGCTCATGCCCTCCCTCCCGCGGGATGTTCTTGTTCTTCGCCAAGTGCCGCCGATCTGAAATTCCTGAACCGCTCGCGGCGTGTTCGATCAGAACGTCAAATCAAAGCGGTACCCACGCCGTTTTTTTGTTGGTCTTCCGAGGTTTGAACGGTGAAGTGCTGCGATGATCATCAATTTCGGAAGACGCGCTAGCGTTCATCATTCAGGATGAGAATGCAAGAGCCGAGACTGGCCGTTCCGGGGCAATGGGATGCCCCGGGTTCATCGGCGGCTGCGAAGGAACTCAGTACTTCTTGCACTCCGGGACGGTTCGGCCCGGCAGACCGATCTTGGCGAATACGGCCGGATCGTAGCCCAAGGTCTGGCTCACATTCGGGATCACCTTCACGACCTTGCTGAACAGTGCGCCCTTGCCATCGTCCACCACTTCGGTGACGAAGTTGGTGCCGATCGCCTGGCGGTTGGAGTCGAGCTTGATCTTGCCGTTGGGGGCGTCGAGCTCGATCTTTGCCAGCGCGTCCTTGAGCTTGGCCTGGTTGTTGCTGAGATCGCCATTGACCTGGCGCAAGCCCAGGATCAGCGCACTCGTCGAGTTATAGTAGTTGGTGGCGAGCAGCGAGGGGCTCGGGAAGCGCTTGTTCGGCGGGAACGCATCCTGATACGCCTTGACGAATTTCTGCCAGCCCGGATCCTCCCAGGTGTCGGCCTGACCGCTCGCCGCGAGGGTCCCGAGCAGCGCGTTCTTGGCGTTGCCCTTGGCCGACAGGATGGTCTGGTCGACCATGATCGATCCGCCCATCAGATGGGCCTTGCCTCCGGCCTGCTGGTATTGGTTCAGGAAATTGACGGCGTCCGCGCCACCGAGACCGAGATAGATGGCGTCGACATCGTCAGGCAGGGCGGCAATGACCGATGCAAAGTCCTTGGTGCCGAGCGGTACCCATTGCCGGTTGGTGACCTGTCCGCCGGCGCCGCAGAACTCCAGCACTAACCCGAAGACCTGCGTATAGATGAACGAATAGTCCTCGCCGATGGTCGCGATCTTTCGATAACCCTTGGTCTCATAAGCGTATTTGCCAAGGCCGACCTGCCACTGGGCGCCGTCCATGTTGTAGCGGAAGAAGTTCGGTGCCGGGTCGACATAGGTCGTTTCCTGTGCGCCGGAGGCGGCGTTCACGAATGTCAGCTCCGGATGCGTCTTGGCGAAGTTCTTGACCGCGATGCCTTCGTCGCCGGACAGCGGTGAAAGCAGGATTTGGACCTTGTCCTGCTCGATCAGTTTGCGCACGGCGCGGATCGCGGAGTCGGGCGTCGCGTCGGTCGAAGCGATGACGAAATCGAGTTCCTTGTCGCCGACTTTCTTGCCGAGCGTATTCAGCGCCGTCTGGAAGCCGCGGATGCCGTCCTCGCCGAGGATCGTATAAGTGCCCTCCAGTGTGGCGGTGACGCCCACCTTGATCTTGTCCTGAGCAAAGGCCGCGCCCGAAAGCCACAGGCTGCTTAGCGCGACCAGTCCCATACACCTTTTGAACATTGAGCTCCTCCCTTGGAAATCGCTGGATCGTTTCATCGCCAGTCGTGCCGCTGAACCGGAACCCAGTCCGGATCGCCGGGCAAAAGCTAGCTGATGGCTGGGAGAGGGCGTGCGTCGTCGCGCCGTCCGGCTTGACGGGCAGTCTCATTTTGCATGCTGCGCCGCAATTCGTTTTCGCGGTGCACCAATGGTAGCTTGAGATGTTATGTAAAGCCCGATGACGAAGGAAAGCGCGCTTGAAAAATCCTGGATCTTGGTCAGCGCAGGTCTATTGCGGAGTAATTCCGGCCTCCCGGATGATCCGGTCCCACTTTGCAACCTCTGCCTTGAGCAGACGTTCGAGCGCCGCGGGCGTTGCCCGCTCTTCCTCGACCGGTGTCATGCTGAGCTCGGCGAAACGGCTCACCAAAGGCGGGTCTTTGAGCGCCTTTTGCAAGGCCCCGACGAGCGCACCCACGACCGGTTTCGGCGTGTTGCGCGGCGCATACAGTCCATACCAGGTCGTGACGTCGAATGTCGGCACGCCGGCTTCCGCCGCGGTCGGCAGGTTCGGCAAGGTCGGCACGCGCTTCTTGCTGGTGATCGCATAGCCCGGGATGGTGCCGGATTGGATATAGGGCGTCGGCCCGGTCGCGGGGTCGCAATAGACGTCGATATGGCCCGCGATGATATCGTTGAGCGCCGGTCCGCCGCCCTTGTAATAGATCGGCGTGAGCTTGGCTTGAATGGCGCTCATGAACATCAGCCCGCAGAGATGGGAAGCAGAGCCAAGGCCAACATTGCCATAGGTGATCTTGTCGCCCTGGGCGCGCGCGTAAGTGACCAGTTCCTTCAGGTCCTTGGCGGGAAAGTTCGGCCGCGCCACAAGGATCATCGGCACGTCGGTGACGAGGCCGATCGGCGCGAAATCGCCGACCGGGTCGAACGGCAGCTTTGCATAGAGCGCGGGCGCGGTCGCCTGGCCGACATGCATCAGCAGCAGGGTGTAGCCATCGGGCTCGGCCTTGGCGACTCGATTGGTGCCGATAGTGCCGCCGGCGCCGACGACATTTTCGATGACGACCGCCTGCTTCAGCGTCGCGCTCATCGAATTTCCGAGCAGGCGCGCGATGACGTCGCCGGGACCACCGGCCGAGAACGGAACGACGAGGGTGATCGGCCGCGCGGGATAGTCCTCTCCGAGTGCCGGCAGCGCCGGTGTCAGGAAAAGCAACAGCAGAATTGTTTTGATAAATTTCATTATTGTCGCTCCCCTTGTGCCGCGGGCATCGCATGTCCCGATCGGTGCGCGGATCGGCCTACTCGTCCGGCACCGCTTTTTGCTTTTGTGTCGATGGTCGCTCGATCATGCTGAGGGCGGCCTCGGCGGCCGCCTTGACATGATCGATGCAGCAACGCTCGGCGAGGTCCGCATCGCCATCCTGGATAGCGCGCCAGATCGCCGTCACCTCGCGCAGGCTCTTGTTGATGCGTTTCGGCTGCGACATCGACGTAACGCGCAGCAGCGTGATGCGGTCGTGCAGCGGCTTGAGCATCCGCTCGATGAAGGCGTTCTGGCAACCGCCGATCAACGCGGCGTAGAAATCCGTCTTGGCCTCGAGCGTCGCCGTGAAATCGGTCTTGGCTGCAGCCGCCTTCAGCCGGGCAAGGGCGTCGCCGATCCGGCGCACGACGGCGGGGTCGTGCAGCCGCGCGCATTCACGGCCCGCGAAGCCTTCGAGAACGGCGCGCGCCGCGTAAAGCTGCCTTGCCTCTTCGAGACTGATGGTCGAGACCACAGGGCCGCGATGCGGAACGGTATTGACGAGCCCGTCGGCCTCCAGAAGCCGGAGCGCTTCGCGAATAGACGGCCGGCTGACGCCGGTCATTTCGCAGAGTTCACGTTCGACCAGACGCTGACCCGGCTTCAGTGTTCCGGACATGATCGCTTCGCGCAATTTTTGCGCGACCATCGAGCGAACGGTCGGAACGTCCTCGATCCGAAGCGTGGACTGCAGTTCAGCGCGTCTGTCCATTATCGATTGCCTTCATTCGAGGGCTCAAAGCGATTGATCCGGCAGAACCATCAATTTTGTAAATTTGTACTCCCGGCAGGATCGTCATGCGATAGCCCAACCGCCGTCGATCGGCAGCATCGCCCCCGTAATATCCCGGGCGGCGTCGCTCGCGAGAAAGACGACTGTGGCGCCGACGCCTTCGGTGGCGACGAACCGCCGGCTCGGCTGGCGGGTCGCGAGATAGTCGCCGGTCGCCTGGTCGATGGAGCGTCCCTCGCGCGCGGCAACGCTTGCGATCTTGGCCTGAATGGCCGGCGTCGGCAGCGTACCCGGGCAAAGCGCGTTGCAGGTAATCCCGGTTGTCGCCGTCTCGAGCGCAACGGCGCGCGTCAGCCCGACAATACCGGTCTTGGTCGTCACGTAGTCGATACGGTCGGCGACCGCGCGGGTCGAATAGATCGACGCCATGTTGATGATGCGGCCCCAGCCGCGTTGCTTCATGGCGGGCAAAGCGAGGCGGATCAGGTGGAACGGCGCCGACAGATTGACGGCCAGCGCATGGTCCCATCGCTCGGGCGGAAACTGCTCGACCGGCGCGAAGTGCCGGACCACGGCATTGTTCACCAGGATGTCGATGCCGCCGAGACGGCCGAGCAGATCGCTCATCATGGTTTCGATCGCCGCGCGTTGCGTCAGGTCGGCACCGATGCTGATGGCATCGACACCGTGGCGAGTGCGCAGGCGATCTGTGGTCTCTCTCGGCTCGACGAGGTCATGCAGAACGACATTGGCTCCCGCGCCCGCGAGGCTGTCGGCCACGGCTTCGCCGAGGCCGGCGGTTGCGCCTGTTACGAGAGCCCATTTGCCGTTCAGCACCATCGCCAGCTCTCTCGTTAACTCTCTCGTTAACTCTTGGGCCAGAACGGCTCGGCGAGCGCCAGTTGCGGCGGAAAGACCGTGACGGGCACGCCGGACTGCCATTGCACGATCGTCATGCCGGCGCCCATCCGGCGGCCCTTGTCGTCGAATCTGAGCTCGCCAAGCGGATAGTATTTCGAGGGACCGCCATCCATCGTGCGCAGGGCGTCGGCAACCGCGACGCGGTCGACCTTGCCGGCTTTCTCAAGCGCCTCCTTGATCAGCCACATGTCGCCATAGGTGGAGATCGCGTTCTGCGTCATCCAGG
>WNFS01011358.1_pt1 | contig 10774 bp, 9 predicted proteins | sample 5400141 | NCBI WGS metagenome assembly WNFS01 (sample SAMN13153358, study PRJNA577476) | soil metagenome | isolation source: 60 cm saprolite under Madrone tree | place: USA:California | collected 2016-06-14 | reverse complement strand
CCTTCCGAGCAAACGCTCGCGCGGCAATCGAACGGGCTGTGGCCATCCGACTCAACCACAACTCCCGACTGGTATCCGTGCGGCACGCGAATCGTCAACGGCCCATTCTGCGCATGCGCCTGCAAGCCTGAACCATTCCAGCTGTTCCCGCTCAACGCGACTTCAATCGGTCCATTCTGCGTGCGAATGTCCACGCTGCCGCTCGTTTCTTCGGAAGTGATCGGCCCGTTGTCCGTGTGCAGTTCCACGGTCCCGCTCGTGCCCTTTGCCGTAATCGGTCCGTTCTGCGCGGTCAATTTCACTTCGCCTTTGCAATCGCGCGCGGTAATCGGACCATTCACGGCCCGCGCCGTAATTTTTCCGCTGACCGAATAAATGCCCAGCGGTCCGTTGTTCACGTGCAAATCCAGGGCCGCATCCTTCGGCGCCCGAATCAGCAGAAACGCAGTCCAATCGTCGCCACGCGATGGACCGGATACGCGCACTTCGCCGCCCTGCGCAACCATCTTGATCTCTGCAAGAATCTTCGCCGAATCGTCGTAGGGCGCCGCCGCTTTACACAGCGTCACTGAGTAGTTGTCTTTATCCCAACCGACGACTTCGACTCCACCGTTCGTTTCGCCCGTCGCCCGCAATACCGGCGCTTCCGCCTTGCTAAACGCGTGCTCTTCCGCCTGCACCACTGCAGCCCGTCCGTCGAATTCAATTTTCAAATCACTACAGCTCGTCACCGGTCCGTCGCCGTGTGTGGAAACGTTTCGGGAATGGCGGTCGTGCGCCGCGGCACTCAGCGCAAAGAGAGAAGAAAAAGCGATAAGCCCAACAACACGGGCAGCAGTATGTGATGGCATAGTTCGAGCCTCCTGCAGTCATAGACGACTCGGAACATCGAACGGTCTTGTGGGTTGACTCGAATTCGATTAATTATTTCCCGGGACCGCCGGCTCGTCCTCGTCCACAGCCCCAAAAACTACTCCGCTCCCGATCGGCGGCCCGTCCGGCGGCTCGCTCGGAGCAGCCAACTCCAGCTTTTTCGGCTCTCGTTCGAACTGCTCAATCTCTCGAATCGCCTGGGCCCGGTGCGCCTGCTCATCCTCCCCCGCGCCGGCGCCAGGAGCCGCTCCACCCAGCCAAGTCTTTAGTTGATGTGCCTTGTACGCGGCAATTGCCCTCACTTCTGGCGCGGCCGAGTCGTTCGTGGCCAAGGTTAGCAAATCGTAGAGCACCACATCGTCAACCGTTCGCGCAATCGCTCCGTTGTAATCCGCTCCGCGCGGCGCCTTCCAGGTCGCCGTAATCACGGCGTCCAGCACTTCCTCCAGACTCGGGTTCGACGCACTCCGCGCGTGAAACTGCACCAGCCGGGCCGCTCTGGCCGGATTGAATAGGAAATGCAAAGTGTGTTGCGCCGCTGCCTCCGCCGGAGCCAGCGCATCAAACGCCGGACTTGTTCGAATCTTGAAGTGCTCTCCCCCACGTTCATAGTCCGGCGGCCGCGGTGGAATCATTTTCAACAAAGGGTCCGGCAGCGCCAGCGTTTGCGGCTTCAGCGTCTCCAACACCGCGGCCAACGCGCGTCGCTGCACGACCGGCGCAACAATATTTGTCGGCGTCTGCCCATCTCCTCGCAGCGCAAACACATAATCCATTCCGCCGACCAGCTTGCTCGCGGCCTCCACCTGATACCGGTGCAGCATATAAATCGGCACCAACGCGTCTTCAATCGTCGCCAGTGGATCGCCCTCGCGAACGTTGTTTTCACCAAATCGCTTCAGCGCTGCTGCACGCACCGTCATCAAACGGTTTAACTCATCCACAGCATTCGCGCCCGAATCCCACAAATGTGCCACGCTGCTCGACGATCCCGCTGGCCGCGCATCCTGATCCGTCAGGAATCGCAATCCTCGTGCGAAAGCATCGCCCAGAATTTTGTTGAGTGCCGCCGCCTCGTCTGTCCCTGGCGAAAAATCCTGATACCCAAACGCAATCGCCACCTTGTCCCACTCGCCGATTCCCGTCGCATAAGCATCCGACAAATCCGGCACGCCGTCCGTGCCCAATTTCACATATGGCGGCGGATAATCCATCACCGACGAGCGATTCACGGTGCTCGACGAGTAGTTGTGCTCCAGCCCCAGCGTGTGTCCCACCTCGTGCGCCGCCAGTTGCCGCAAACGTGCCACCGCCATCTCCAGCATCTTTGGCGACACCGGCTTCCCCTTTTCGTACGGCGCGAGAAGTCCTTCCGCAATCAAATAATCCTGCCGCACGCGCAACGATCCCAGCGTCACATGCCCTTTGATAATTTCTCCTGTGCGCGGATCAATCACGCCTGCCCCGTACGACCATCCCCGCGTCGAACGGTGCACCCACTGAATCACGTTGTAGCGCAAATCCATCGGGTCCGCGCCCTCCGGCATCAGCTCCACGCGAAACGCATCTTTGTACCCCGCGGCTTTGAACGCCTGATTCCACCATCGAGCGCCCTCCAGCAGCGCCGACCGAATCGGCTCCGGCGCGCCGCGGTCCAGGTAATAAACGATCGGTTGCACCGGCTCGCTCATCGCCGCCGTCGGATCTTTTTTCTCCAACCGGTGGCGCGCAATGAATCGCTTCGCAATATGCTCGCTCACCGGCGTCGCATAGTCGAAATACGTAATCCCGAAAAAACTTCCGCGTGGGTCGTAAACGCGCGGCTTGTAGCCGGCAGGCGGCAATTGCACGAACGAATGATGCTCGCGCACCGTAATCACCTGTGGATCGGGCGTCACCGACCGCACCCACGCGCCCGGGTCATCGCCAACAAATGTCAGCGTGGCCTCAACTTCCGTGTTCAGCGGGAAATTCTTCGTATTCGCCAGATAAATCGCCGACCGCGAATTTTCCAGGCGGAAGCTGCCCTGTTTCGCGCGCCGCAGTGCGTTCGTCACGCCGTGCGCGTCGCGCAAATAAAAATCCGTCGCATCCACCAGCACTCTCGCGCCATCTTCCGCCGCCACTGCAAATCCCCAGATCACCGACTCGGCGAACGAATCGCGCACCGCCTTCTTCTCGTATGCATCATCCGTGATCGCGCGAAAATCGAGGTTTTCCTGGACCAGCAACACCTTCGGCCCGCTCCGCTCAAATCGCACCACTCGCGTCGCACCCAATTGCCCGCGGTCCAATCCAATGTCATTCGAACCAATTCCGGCCGGCAACGAACTCTGATACAAAAACTCCGTACTCCACTTATCGATCTCCAGCCACAGCTTCCCCTCCTTCGCGTCCCAATAAAGGTTGCAATATCCGGGCAGCTTTTGCGCATCTTTAGTCTTTTCTGCGATGCTTTGCGCCGCCGGCGCGGCATTCTGCGCGCCGACCGGAATTGCCACGGCCAGAATTGCAATGGAAAGTACCGAGAAAAACAGGGTCGCAGCCGTCGCGCGCTTCGGCATGATTGAAGCCTCCAAAAATACTGAAACCTTTTACACCATCTGAGACCAGACCAGTTCGATTATTTGATTCGTCACGCAATGGGTCAACAATCGACCTGGCCTCGCCTTGTATATGTATGGGCCGCAGACAGTTTCCCATCTGCTATAATCAATTTCCGCGAGCCAGCCCAGCGTGAACAAACTTCGCATCTCGGTCGTGCAATACCTGAACACTGCCCCGCTCGTCCGCGGCTTCACCCACGGGCCGCTTCAGGGCAAATACGACCTCTCCTTCACCGTTCCGTCGCTCTGCGCAGACGCACTGCGCACTGGCGCCGCCGACATCGCCATCATTCCCGCCATCGAATATCAACGCATCCCAAATCTTGTGATTCTGCCGGACATCTCCATCGCCTCAAAAGAACGTGTCCGCAGCCTGCTCGTCGTCTCCAAAGACCCAATCCGCTTCGCAAAACGTATCGTACTCGACCGCAGTTCGCGTAGCACGCAAGCCCTTACCAAAATTCTCTGCGCCAACCGCTGGAACATCTCTCCAGAATTTCGCGAAGCCGACCCAGACATCGCCACCATGCTCGCCGAGTCAGACGCAGCACTCCTAATCGGTGATCCCGCTCTCCGCCTGGCCATCGCCGCCGAAGCAAAAGCCAAGCCCGGCCGTGACGGCGACTGGCTCTGCGAAGGTGCCACGGTTGGCCTCCCACAATTTCAAACGCTTCACCTCTACGACGTCGTTCGCGAATGGTGGCAGATGACTGAACGACCCGCGGTTCTCGCCGTCTGGGCCGCGCGCCCGGAAGTCGTCACCGAAGCGCTCGCCGATGAATTCCTGGCTTCGCTAAATTATGGTCTGGCGAATCTCGACGCCATCTGTAAAGAGTCCGCTACCGAACTGAATCTGCCCGCCAAAGAATTAAAACTCTATCTGAAGACCAACATCGATTATTCGCTCGACGACGAAAACCGAAAAGGCCTCCTCGCCTATTACTCCCACGCTGTAAAACTCGGTCTCATCGAAAAACTCAGTCCCATCACCATCGCCGCTCGCACCGGCGTCCCCGCCCGCACCATCGACTTCTCCTGGGTCAAATCCCCGTCCAAAATGTAGATTCCTTCTTCGTTTTCCAGCAATTTCTAGGCATCGGTAGGGGCACGATAAATCGTGCCCTCTTCGCGAGATCACCACACGTACTTGGCGCCAGTCGCGCCACTAGGCAAAATCGGTCGTTGCAGGGGCCGATCTTTGTGGCACAGACATTCCTGGCTGTGCTCTTACGAGCTGGATGTGCGCACGGCGCGCAATTCGTCGGCGGCGCTCGCTCACAATTGCAACGATTAGCTTCGCTTCCTATGCCTTTCTTCTCCCCATCCTCATCTCCAATTCCTCCGGAGTCTTCGGCCAATCCTCTCTCAACAACCTCGAAAACGCCCGGTCCGCCAACAACTTCCCACCCGTTTGGCACGTCGGACAATAATTCGTCTCATTCGACGCATACTTGATCCGCTGCACGCTCCCTCCACATCGCGGACAAGCCTGCTTGTACTTCCCATGCACCGCCATCTCAGGACGAAACGCCGTCACTCCCTCCGGAAACTTTTCGCCCGTCTCGGCACGCAGCCGGTCCGTCCATTCCGTCAACGACTTCTTCGTCGCCTCAAGCAACCGCGCAATCTCTTCATCCTTCATCTTGTGTGTCTGCAGCAACGGCGACAGCTTCGCTTCCCACAAAATCTCATCCGAGTACGCATTCCCAATTCCGCTGAACCACTCCGGATCGGTCAGCGCCCTCTTCAACGTATGATTTTCCGATTTCAATATTTTGGAAAATCGCTCCAGCGTCGCATCCAGAACTTCCAACCCGCCTCGGTCGAACTCGGCCAGCCCCGCCTCCCCGCGCGCCAAATGCAACGACGCCCGCCTCTGCGAGCCCGCCTCCGTCCAAAGCAAACTCCCATTCGCAAAATCAAACGCTGCCAAATGCTGCTTCGAAAGTTTCTTCCCCTCCGCTCCCCAATGCAGCCGCCCCGCAATCATCAAATGCAGCACCAGCCAAATCTCAGCCGGTTCATTGCCCGCGGTTTCTGTAGGGGCCGACTTCTGAGTCGGCCCTTCTTGTTTTTCTTTTCCTGCTGTTCCATCTTCCAGCCCAATGCAAATCCGCTTCCCCATCCGCCGCAACTCCACAACTTTCTTCCCAACCGCGCTCGCCACCGGTGGCTCCACGCTCCGCAACAAAAACGGACTAACAATCCGCACTTTCTCGAGCCTCTGCCCAAGAATCCGCTTCTCCAGCGCCTCAATGTAAATGGTTATGTCCGGTAGCTCTGGCACAGGGTTCTAGACAATTTCCGTCAATTGGTTTCGGCCCATGAAACGGCCAGGAAAGTCAATTTTGACTCTTCAAATTTGAAGTCCAAGCCGGCGCTCCAATCATAATATTCGTAATTCCGGTGAAGCTCTTCCTCGCTGATATTGGGATTATTTTTTCTGACGGTCTTGAGATCTTTTTCGGTGTATTTTTTTGTGACATGTAGAGAGTAGAGGAGTTGACCCTTTCGTCGAAGGCTCGGCTTACCCAGAATCGCGATCACTTGATCTTGTGTAAGCCCCAATCGCAGACCAGAGGCAGTCGAAGTCTTCGTATTCACCTGATCCGAGGCTCCGCAGAGATCTTGTCCCATCCATGCTTTTCCGTCAGAGAAAAGGTAGAAAGAGCTTAAGATTTCGCCTTGTTCAAAAATCAAATAAACCCTCTTACCGCCGTCAGAGGACACGTAGCAAGCTTGCTCTCGTCCACCCGCCGCATCGCCGCGCTCTACAACTGTGGTTCTACCTAATTTCTTCGTCGCTTGCTCGAAGAAACCCTCTTCAAGCTTGATTCCCGCAATTTGGAAATTTGAATCAGGCACCTCTCGCTCCTGCGTCTTTCCAACGTCCGCATCCTCAGTCCTGAGCCCTGACCACCAATCACTGTTTTCTGTCAGCCTTACCCTTGTCTTTGTCTCTTGGGCCCAATTACCGTGAGGAAGGCAGAGAGCGGTCGTAATCAAAATCAACCTACCAAGCTTCTTCATTTTCTCACCCGTCGCCGATATCTCGGCGCCCATGATATTCTGCGCGAGTTCACACCGGTGATAGACGGAATCTTTCTTTGTTGAGGCGAAAACTATGAAACGCACTTTGGCATTCGCGGCCCTGCTACTGGCGATCAGCCTGCCGTTCCAATCCAAAGGAGGGAATCCCGCCGGCGCTTCTCCCGTCGCAGGAGACTGGGTCGCCGCCTGGAATTCCCACGACCCCGCAAAGTGGGCGACGCATTTCACTTCTGACGTCTACTTCTTCTCAGACGTGCCTGATCTCAAATTGGAACTGGCCGACTCTTCGATCGAAGGCAATCACGGCAGCATTCAGTGGATTCTCACCGGCACCGACAAAGGCGTCTTCAAAACCGGAAAACCATTCAAAGTCCGCGGCGTTAGCATCATTACCGTGGACCATGGAAAGATCTCCCGCAGCATCGATTACTACGACCTCGCTACCATCATGAAACAGGTCGGGGCCCTCCCAGCTTCCTAAGGCCATGACCGGGTCTGCACGCGGCCAACTCCCTGGGAACAAAGCACTTACCAGTAATCACTTGACAAATATAATAAATGTGCTAACATGTCCCGTGACCTCGCTCAACGCCACTCCTCGGCTCCTCCCTCAACCATCCACAGCTCTGCATTTTTCCCAATTTGGGCCAACTTTCCTAACCCCTTTGTTTTCACAATCATCCGTTTTGCCCAGATTGCAACCCCTTTGTTTTGATAACCATCTGGATTGCCTATGTATGAAAATGCCAAATTCCTGCCCGGGGTACGTCAACCTTCGTACTTATCGGCCGCGTCGCGGATTTCGGCCGCTACGAATTTCCAGACCGAAGCGCTCCTCGGTTAGAATAGTTGGCCTAAAGGAATCAGTGTGGCTCTGACCAAACAACAAGCCCTCGACATGCTCGAATCCGATGACCTGCTCGGCATCGGCATGGAGGCACACCAGATGCGCCTGAAGAAGACCGACCCGCGCGTCGCCACCTACCAAATCGACCGCAACATCAACTACACGAATTTCTGCACCGAGTATTGTTCCTTCTGCGCGTTCTATCGCCCGCTCGGCTCCAAAGAGGGTTACATCCTCTCGTTCGAGGAAATTTATCGGAAGATCGAAGAGATGCTCGAGCTCGGCGGCAACGGAGTTCTCCTCCAGGGCGGCCTGCATCCCGATCTGCAAATCGAGTATTACGAAAATCTTCTGCGCTCCATCAAGCAGCGCTATCCCACGGTTCATCTTCACTGCTTCTCCGCGCCGGAAATTTTGTGCATCGCGGAAGTCAGCGAACTGAGCGTCGAAGACGTCATTCTTCGCCTCAAGGACGCGGGCCTCGCTTCCATCCCCGGCGGCGGCGCGGAAATTCTCGACGACGAAATTCGTTCCAAGATCGCGCGCCTGAAATGCACCAGCGACGATTGGGAGCGCGTCCACCGCATCGCGCACAAACTTGGCCTCTGTCGATTATCTGAAAACGCTCGCCGTCAGCCGCCTCTATCTCGACAACATCGACCACATTCAATCGAGCTGGCTCACGCCGGGAATCAAAGTCTGCCAGGTCGGCCTGCAATTCGGCGCCGACGATGTCGGCAGCATCTTGATCGAAGAAAACGTCGTCTACGCCGCAGGCGTTCGCAACCGCACCAACGAAGGCGAACTCCGCCGCATTATCTCCGACGCCGGCTTCCTCCCCGCCCAACGCGACACTCTCTACCGCTCCTACGCATTAAAGTAGGCAGTTGTAGGGCCGGCTTTCTGAAGCCGGCCGTTTCTAGGGGGCTGGATGAAAACTAGGATCGCTTCATAGGCCGAATCAGAATTTCCACTTCGGTGTTGTCGGGAAGATCGAGCGGTTCAGTGAGTTGCAGAAGGCCTTTATAGTAGCGGGCTTTGAGTTTTTTCGGTTCGGCAGTGCGAGATGAAGACGAAGCGGATGACGGTGCAGGCAAAGAAGATTTTCCGGAGACTTCGTCCATCGCTTCGTTCGCGAGCGCATCGGCTTCCGCATTTTGTTCGCGATAAACGTGCTCGATGCGGAACGACGCAAACGACTGCGACATTTTTTTCGCGCGCTCAAAGAGCGGTTTCAAATCGGCGCTCTTCACTTTGTACTGCCCGCGCATCTGCTTCACCAGCAGTTCCGAATCGCTCTCGATGCGCAGCGCGCGAATGTGATTCGATTGCGCGTAATCAAGCGCCGCGATCAGTCCGTAGTATTCCGCGACGTTGTTCGTCATGCGCCCAATATATTTTTTTAGCCGCGCAATGACTTCGCCTTTCGGATCGCGAATGACGACGCCGTAAGACGCGGGCCCCGGATTTCCGCGTGAGCCGCCGTCAATATTCGCGCGGTATGACGAAGGCTTCGTTTGCGGTTCGGGTTCGCCGAAGAGGCCGCCGCCTCGTGAACTTTGCGGGGGACGCACCATCAGGACGCGCTCGACGCCGCCCCTTCTTTCAAATCGGGCGGTTTAGCGGGAACCGGCTCGACGGCGTAAAGGATCCGGCCGCAGGTTTCGCACTGAAAGATTTCGTGATTTTCCGGGCGGCGAATTTCCTGGAACGTGTGCGGAAGAAGCCGCATGCCGCAGCCGCGGCACTGTTCGGTGGCGGCTTCGGCGAGCGCAACGCCATGGTGGCGTTTTGCGATGCGTCCGTAAATCGCAAGGACCTCTTCCGGAATTTGCGCGGCGATTTTTTCACGCTGCGCGAGATCAGCGTCGAGCTCCGATTTTTTCTCCGCACCGAGAGACTCAATATTTTTGCGCACTGCCGCCAGAGAAATTTCCGCTTCTTTCAAAGCGGCTTCCGCGGATTTGATTTCGCGTTCGGTCTCTTCGACGGCCATCATCTGTTCGAGCTGGCGGTCTTCCGCGGCGGCGGCTTCGGATTCGGCGTGAGAAATTTCGTGCTGCAGCGCTTTGTACGCTTCGTTGGTTTTTACGGCAGCGCTCTGATCGCGATATTTTCGCGCGCGTTCGCGCCACTGATTTACGTCGAGCTCGAATTTCTTGCGCTCGGTCTGCGCGTGCGAATGTTTTTCTTTCGCCGCGGCAAGCACGGCGCGGGCTCCGCTCAACATCGCGTCGGCATCTTTGATGCGCTTCGGAAACGCTTCAAGTTCCGCGCGCAGCGCTGCAATGCGCTGATCGAGACGCTGTAACTCCAGAAGTTGCGGAATTGCAGGATGCATCCGGAGAAGTTTAGCACACGGCGAAGCGCAGCTTTTTGTTGAGAGGAAAAGAAAAAAACGGGGCGAGATTTACTTCGCCCCGTTTTCAGATGGTAGGAAAAATTAAGCGGAAACTTCGTGACGGCTCAAATAGCCGTCGATCAAAAAGCCGATGCCCACGGCCAAGGGAATCAACCCGAACGCGGCTGCAGCGAGAGCGTCCGGCTCCGAGGTAACACGAGAAATTACGGCAAACGTGGCGATGTAGCCGACTGCGCCGCTGATGCACAAAATGCCCAAGCGCCGCGAACGGCCGACATGGGAAACTTCCGGCTCCATCGGAATAGCCACGCCGCGAGCAATCGCCGCAAGGCGTTCCTCGGACCGCAGCTTTCGAACCCGGTAATACGTAAACATGCCAGCAATGGGAATGCCCAAAGACAGAATCACCGCCACAAGACCAATCACGTCGCCACCCATAATTTTCTCCTTCGAATGCCGCGATTGCGGCTCAAATGGGGTCCAAGTCGACCCGGCCCAGGAAGCCTTTCGTCAGGCTGCTCTGGAATAAGGTACGGAGGGATTTAGGAAAAAGTTCCCGAAGAAACGGGGTTCGAACCGACTATTGAACTTCCGCGACCCGCAGATTTTGGTCGATGCCGAGGTTGGGGTACCGGATGGGCGAACCTTGTGGAGCAGGCGCGTGACGGGCGACGACCTTGAATTCTCCGGAATCGCCGCCGCACTGGACTTCGTAGGCATAGCCGTCGCGGCCCGGGCTGGTCATGGTGAGAGAGCCGGAAGAGATAAGTTCGCCGACGTCCGAGCAATGGCCATTGAGGGCGATGCCGTTGCGCTCGGCTTGGGCGATGTCCAGAAGATCCCTGCGGACGGCGGTCAGGCTGATGGCCTGCGTGGGGGCAGTGCCGGAATCGGTGACCGGCATCTTCTTCGTGGTGAAGTAAAAGATGCCGAAGGTCAGGGCGACGAAAACGAGTAAAGCGATAAGCTTTGCCATGATGTGAGTGTGAACTCGGGCAAAGGACGCGGCAAGAGTACGGCGGTTCGGGATTGCCA
>WNFS01009589.1_pt1 | contig 10775 bp, 6 predicted proteins | sample 5400141 | NCBI WGS metagenome assembly WNFS01 (sample SAMN13153358, study PRJNA577476) | soil metagenome | isolation source: 60 cm saprolite under Madrone tree | place: USA:California | collected 2016-06-14 | reverse complement strand
GATCGCACCGGTGAAATTCCGCCAGAAAACTTCAAGGGGCTGGCGGAGATTGGCGCGTTCGGAATCAAAGTGCCGAAGACATACGGCGGGCTCGGTTTATCGCAGTCGAATTATGGCCGCGCTGCGGTATTGCTCGGTAGTTGGGACGGAAACGTCGCTGCACTTGTGTCGGCGCATCAATCAATTGGTGTCGCGCAGCCGTTGCTTTTGTTTGGAACCGAAGAGCAAAAACAAAAATATCTTCCACGGGTTGCCGGCGGCGAGATTTCCGCGTTCGCGCTGACTGAAATCCATGCGGGATCCGATCCGGCGACATTAAGTCTCAAAGCCGAGCCAGCCGAAGACGGTTCCGAGTTCGTGCTCAACGGCGAAAAACTTTGGTGCACCAATGGCGTGAAAGCCGGCGTGCTAGTGGTGATGGCGCGGACGCCGTCCAAGATGGTTGGCGGAAAGGAACGCAAGCAAATCACAGCCTTCATCGTCGATGTGGACACGCCGGGACTGGAAATCGCGTATCGCTGCCGGTTTATGGGACTCCGCGCGCTTTATAATGCAGTCGTTAGGTTCACCAATGTTCGTGTCCCGCGCGAGAACATGATTTTCAAAGAAGGCGCGGGGTTGAAGGTTGCATTGACCACACTCAATACCGGACGGCTGACGTTGCCCGCCGCGTGCGTTGGCGTATCGAAGCGACTGCTTGAGATTTCGCGAAAATGGGCCAGCGAACGCATTCAATGGGGAGTGCCGATCGGCAAACACGCAGCCATCGCCGGGAAAATTGCAGAAATGGCAGGCAACGTTTTTGCGATGGAAGCAATGACGTTCCTCACGTCATCACTGCTCGATCGCAAGGCGGGCGATCTTCGTATCGAGACGGCGATGTGCAAAATGTGGGCAACGGAAACCACCTGGCGCATTGCCGATGACGCCATGCAAGTGCGCGGTGGGCGCGGCTACGAGACTGCGGCATCGTTGGCGGGACGCGGCGAGCCGGCCATCGGGGTCGAACGATTCCTGCGTGATTGCCGCGTGAACACAATTTTCGAGGGGTCGAGCGAGATCATGCGGTTATTCATCGCGCGCGAAGCGCTTGACCCGCATCTGAAAGTCGGCGGTGCAATTTTTAACACGCAACTAGCCATGTCCGAGCGTGCGAAAGCCGTTGTCAGCTCCGGAAAATTTTATGCCGGTTGGTATCCGCGTCAGTGGATGCCGAACGGCGCGGGCAAGATCGACAATTTGCACGAAACACTTTTGGGTCACGTCAATTACGCCGCGCGCACTAGTAAACGACTGGCCCGGGGTTTGTTTCACGCCATGGCCCGGTTCGGTCCAAAACTCGATCGCGAGCAACTGCTCCTTTCCAGGTTTGTCGGGATCGCGACGGAATTATTTGCGATCAGCGCGACGTGTTCGTACGCGCAATGGTTGCTCGGCCAGGGCAAACCCGCCGATGAAATTCTTTCTGTTGCGGATTATTTCTGTCGCTCTGCCCGAACGAGGATCGTTCATCATTTCGCCGGGACAGCGCGCAACGTGGACAAGCGCGGTTACGATCTCGTTCAGGAGTTGCTTGCCGGGAAACACGAACTGCTGCGTCAGGGCATGGTGTAGCACAGCCATCCTGGCTGTCACGTCGAGCGGGCATCCTGCCCGCAAGATTCGCAGGCTGGAAGCCTGTGTTACGTCTGTTGACCCCGATTCGTGTCACAGTTACGATCTCGGATGAGTATCGCGCCCGTCCTCGCGGAGACACCTTCGACGCAAAACCGCACACCAAAGAGCGAAAAATCCCGCAGTCGCGGGACAATAGCGCCCGCGAAAGTTCTCGAAACAATCGAGCAGCATGTATTGCTGGATGGTTTCAAGATCGTTGTAGATCTCGATAAAAGCCGCGGCTCATACTTGTTCAACAGAGTCGATAATCGCCGCCTCATCGATCTCTACGGTTTTTTTGGATCGATGCCAGTCGGGTTTAACCACCCGCATTTCGATGATCCGGAAGTAAAGCGCGATCTGTTGCGAGCAGCCAAAGTGAAGATCGCAAACTCGGATGTTTACTCAGCCGGCTACGCTGAATTTGTAGCGACGTTTGAGCGCGTCGTCGGTTTGCCTCCGCTTCAGCGCTATCTGTTTATCGAGGGCGGCGCGCTTGCGGTGGAGAATTGTTTAAAAGCAGCGATGGATTGGAAAATTCGCAAGAACATGGCCGCAGGTCACGGCGAACGCGGCACGCAAGTTTTGCATTTCCGCCATGCGTTCCACGGACGGACCGGTTACACGATGAGCCTCACCAATACCGATCCGCGTAAAACGGATTTGTTTGCGAAATTCGATTGGCCCCGCGTTTCGCGTCCATCCATCGATTTTTCGCTGCCTGAATCGAAACGCGAGGCGGACGTGATTGAGCGGGAACAGAAAGCCGAGCGCGAGATCCGTGATTTCATTCAACAGCGCAACATCGACATTTGCGCGATTATTATCGAGCCGATCCAAGGCGAGGGAGGCGACAATCATTTTCGCGGTGAATGGCTGCAAAAGCTGCGAAATATTTCCGACGAAAACGATATCCTGCTGATTTTCGACGAAGTGCAGTGCGGCATGGGCGCGACCGGCCGTAACTGGTGTTGCGAACATTTCAATGTCTTGCCCGATCTGATGGCGTTCGGGAAAAAAGCGCAGGTATGCGGCGTAATGGCTGGCCCCCGTATGGACGAGGTGGAAGATAATGCGTTTCGCTTACCCAGCCGCTTGAATTCGACGTGGGGAGGAAACTTCACCGACATGGTGCGCTCGACCCATTATCTGCGCATTATCGAGCAGGAACGTTTGGTTGAGAACGTCGCGAAAGTAGGTGCCTATTTTCTCGATCAACTTCGTGATCTACAATCCCGAATGCCTTCGGGATTGATTTCCGCCGCGCGCGGCCGAGGAGTGTTTCTCGCGTTCGATCTTCCCGATGCAAAAACGCGGGAAGAATTTTGGCACGGCTTTTTTGATCTCGGTGTGTTGACGCTTCGCTCGGGGGAGAACTCGATCCGTTTTCGTCCTGCGCTCGATATCAGTACGGAAGCGATTAATGAAGCGATGGAGTTGATGCGCAAGTTTTGCCGGCAAAGAAGAAGGTAGCGCATGCGTCCCGCTTGCGTTTTAACAATGTCGCAAGCCAGAGGCTCGCGCTACATTTGAGAATGCAATCCGTTTTGGAAAAACTGGGGCTTACCGATGAAAACGCCGGCGTGTTCGATGGCGAATGGCGTGGAGGCGGCGTGAAGATTGACAAAATTTCACCCATCGACGGACGGCGACTGGCCAGTGTGCGCACCGCTTCCGACGACGATTACAACAGCGCTGTTTCGCGCGCGCACGAAGCCTTTGTGAAATGGCGCGTCACGCCGGGACCGGTGCGCGGCGAAACGGTTCGCCGCCTCGGCAACGCGTTGCGGGAATTAAAACACGAGCTTGGGCAACTCGTGACGCTTGAGACGGGAAAGATCATCGCCGAGGGCGAAGGCGAAGTTCAGGAGATGATCGACATTTGCGATTTCGCCGTCGGCCAGTCGCGCATGCTTTACGGCCTAACGATTCAATCAGAACGGCCAAGTCACCGGCTGATGGAACAATGGCATCCACTCGGCGTTGTCGCGGTGGTTACCGCCTTCAACTTTCCGGTCGCAGTCTGGTCGTGGAACGCTGCGCTCGCCGCAGTGTGCGGTGACGCCACGGTTTGGAAGCCGTCGGAAAAAACTCCGCTTACTGCAATTGCCGTCACGAAAATTGCCGAGCGCGTCTGTCGCGAAACTGGTGCTGATCCGGCAATTTTCACTCTGCTCGTGGGCGATCGCAAAACAGTTGGACAAAAGCTGGCCGATGATCCGCGGATTCCGTTGGTGTCCGCCACAGGTTCGGTCAACATGGGTCTGCACGTTGCCAAGAATGTTCACGGTCGCCTCGGCAGAACGATCATGGAACTTGGCGGCAACAATGCGCTGATCGTTACGCCAAGCGCCGATCTCGACATGGCGGTGCAATCCATCTTTTTCGGCGCCGTGGGCACAGCCGGACAACGTTGTACTTCCACCAGGCGCGTGATCATGCATGAATCAGTGGCGTCTAAAGTTCGTGAGAGACTTCTTGCCGGTTATGAGAGCCTGTCGATTGGAAATCCGCTGGATCGCAAGACCGTGATGGGACCGCTCATCGACAGGCATGCTGTGGATATGGTTCAGGATTCCGTTCAGCGGTTGAAAAACGAAGGCGGCGAGGTGCTTTATGGCGGGGAGCGGCTCACAGTTCCCGGCGGCGCTTACATGAAGCCCTGCCTTGCATCTGCGAAACCGAAGTTTGAGATCGTGAAACACGAAACATTCGGGCCGCTGCTTTACCTGATGACGTATCGCGATTTCGACGAAGCGATTGCGATCCAGAACGGCGTGCCCCAGGGATTGACCTCGTCGATCTTCACCAATGACGTGCGCGAAGCGGAAAAATTCGTAAGCGCGGTCGGGAGCGATTGCGGAATTGCGAACGTGAACACCGGGACGAGTGGCGCGGAGATCGGCGGCGCCTTCGGCGGCGAAAAACAGACCGGGGGCGGCCGCGAGAGTGGCAGCGATTGCTGGAAGATGTACATGCGCCGCCAAACCAACACGATCAATTTCTCGAGCGAGCTTCCTCTGGCGCAGGGAATTCAATTCGGCGCAGGCGAGGGTAGCGGGACGGCGTAACGATCGGCGCTGTCATCCTGAGTGGAGCGAAGCGGAGTCGGAGGATCCAGTGGAAAAGCCTTAAGGTAGCGCCGCGGGATTGAAAGCCTGGCCTCGCGGACTTCGTCCGCCGCGTTGCAGCCTCGACTTCGCTCGGGATGGCCGAGTGTTAGGACGCGATGGTCAGCTGCAGAAGCTCATCAACCGTTTTCGCGCTGTCAATGTTCATGATGCACTGACGCAATTTCTCGCACTGCTTTTTTCCGATGACATCGCCACCGAGCGCAGTGAATTTCACGGCGATTTCTTCCTCGGTCATGGGATCGCGTGGGTCACCCTTGGGCACGTCGACGCGCGTCGAAGAAACTCTGCCATCGCTTGTCGTAATCGTGACGCGGCTCGGCTGAAATTTTGGAAAGAGCGCTTCGAACTCATCATTCGCGACCACTTTTATTTTATCCATTATCGGAATGAGCGCCTGATCGCGCACCCGTTCTTCATGGAATTGCAGCGGAGTAACCATTCCATCGACAAGTCCGACTGCCATGCAGTAAGGCAGCGAATGATCGGCGGTTTCTTTTGAACTCGGCCGGTACTTGTGCGGATCGCCAAGAATGTCCGCGGCTCGGGCGATCACTTCCACTTTGATCTCCTTGACGTCAGCAGCCTTAATCTTGTTTTCCTTGACGGTCTTCATCATGGCCGTGAGTGGTGCGTGACTCAGCGCTTCAATGGGGAAGCTTTTCATCCCGCAATCGAGGATGCGATAATGCGATTTTGGTGAATTGGGAAGATCGGCAACTAGGGCGTCTCCATCGAACGTCGCGGGTTGTCCCTTGTATTGCACGTGACCGAACACAGCGAACAAGCCTTCCTTGCCATCGATGATATGTTCTGGACCGGAGAATCCTTCTCGAGCAAGGAGCGCGCTTTCCGCGCCCATTCGTCCCGCCCATGGATCAACTGTGTTTTTCATGTTGGTTAGCTTGCCGGCGGTCACCGCGCCCGGGCAAAACGTTCGAGCTGCGCCGATGCCGATGGCCGAGACCATTTGTTCCGGCGTGAGATTCAACACCCGGCCTGCGGCGACGGGAGCGGCGAACGCGCTCAACGTGGCATGGTGCCATCCGTATTCCCGAACGCCCGGTCGTCCGATTTCACACAGGCGCATCTCGATTTCGTATGCAATTATCGTGGCGAGAATCAGATCCTTACCGCTCAAACCTTCAGCCTCACAGAGTGCCAGCGGTGCCGCGATAAGATCGCTCGGATGACATGGATCAGCCTTCCAATAAATGTCATTGTAATCCATTGTGCGGATCATGTGACCATTCAGAAATGCCGCATCCACGGGATTGGTTTTGAATCCGGAAACAAATGCTGTTGCTTTTCCCTTCCCTGTTGTAGCCGGCATCGGTGATGCCCGACCGGGGTCAGCGCCCCCGGCTACAGCCTCACCGGCCATCGCGCGGTAATGCGTTAGCAAAATCTTCGCGTCCTCCTGCTGGCTGCCGCCCAGCGCGCAGCCGATGGAATCGAACCAAAATAGTTTGGCAGCTTGAATAGCCTCGGGTGAAAGATGCTCGTATTTCAGCGAGCACGCCCATTCGGCAACGGTGTGCGATAAAAGACGCTTCGATTCGGTTGGATGAGATGACATAAGCTCTTTCTTGCTTATCAGGTTGACTGGAGGAGTGCGGACTTTCAAGTCACTTCGGATCCGACTGACCCGATCACATGCAGCGACTTTAACGAGGGCAACAGTAGCGGACCGACCCTCTGTTGCCTGGGCTAGCTTTTGTTCAGGACGATTTGAAGATGATCGTCTTTAGCTTTTCCAGCTTCGGCGCCACGACCGGCACGCTGAGCATGGTGCTGGCCAGCGCCATTAAGAGAGCCGCAGTGAAGGTCTCGTTTGTTATGATACCCTTATCGAGCAGGATGTTCACGAAAATGATCATGATGAGAGCCTTGGTCTGTAGCAACCACCCGATGATTGAAGCCTCTCCTTTCTCCCAATTAAGAATTTTCCCGGCGATCTGAACGCCAGTCAGCTTACCGCCAACTGAGGCAACGAGAAGCAGCGCTGCCGCTCCGAATACTACAAGGCCACCAACCTGCCAGTTTGTCCGCAGGCCAGTGGAAAGAAAAAAAACTGGCATGATCGCCAGCAGCACATGGGCGCGAAACTGGTCCATTTGTTTTTGATCGAACATGTCGGAATCGAGCACGGCACCGGAGAGGAACGCGCCCACCATGAAGTGCAAGCCCGACCAGTCTGCGGCGAAACCAGAGGCACCCAGCCAGATGAGTCCGGCATACCAGCGATCACGCTCGGGGATGCGCCGCATCAGTTTGCGTACGAGAAAGGCCACAAGCCCAAAGACGACAAGAAAACTTAGTTGGCGTCCGACACGGTTCCAATCGAGCAAGATGATCGCGAGCACGCCCCAGATAGCGATGTCGTCGAGGCTAGCGTAACGCAGAATGCGTTGGCCGATTGGCTGACGCAAGATGCAGAGCTTTTCCATGAAGAGAACCAGAATCGGTAGAGCGGTGACCGCGCAGGCCATGCCGATGCCGACGATAAATTGCCAGATGTGCCCTCGTGGCCCGATCCAACCGCCGCTTAGAAGCAACATTGCCGTGGCCGCCCCACAACCGAAGAGAAGCGGCACGCCCAGCGCCATCCCAGCAGTAACACCGGTCTCGCGCCGATGCCGCCAGGCTCTCTCGATGTCCAATGCCGTTTAGCTGGCCAATGACCTGTGGATTGAAAACGAACCGGTAATAGTTAGGAAAGACCGCCCCCAAAACACCCGGTCCCAAAAGAATGCCGCCGATGATCTGAACCACGACCAGCGGCGCGTAATATTCAGTCCGGAAGAGTCGCCAGACCAGGTACGGCACAGTGAAGATGATGACCATCGCGACGAGGAAAATTTCGGATGTGCTCATGATGTGGAGGCGATAGTTTTTTCCGGACCGCAAGCGATGCCAGGGCCGTCGATTTCCGCGAGAACTCGCAGATTCTCTCTCGTGCGTCAAATCAGGCCGAACGGGTGACCGCCACAAGGCGAGATGGCGCCGAAGGACCGGCGAGCTGGACGGCGATCCAGGGAGTTTGACAGAAAACCAGATTTCTGGAAATCTGGCTCCTGTGAAAACGACACTCGATCTTCCTGACGAACTGATGCGCGAGGTGAAAATCCGCGCTGTGCATGAGCACAAAAAATTGAAGGACGCGATTGCGGAGTTCATCCGCAAAGGCATGGCGGCCAGTAAAACTCGGCCACCAAAGACGCCCAAGCCAGTCAGGTTGCGAGGCGGCCCGATCACGATGCAAGAAATCGAATCGGCGATCGCGTGGGGCCGCGACTAGAAGATGTTCATCGTCGATACGAATATCGTCGCTTACCTTCTGATCCACGGTGATCGCACCGCGGCCGCGCAAAGATTGCACGGTCGTGATCCGGATTGGCGTAGCGAAGCGTTCCTGCTCGTTGAATTCACGAATGTGCTCGCGTCGTCCATCGCGACGAAGAGGATGACCTTCGCCCTGGCCCAGGATTTCCTGGCCAAAGCCATCCGGTTATTCGATGGCAAACTGGCACGCGTCGATCACCCATTGGTGCTGGCGATCGCCGCTCGGCACGGCGTCAGTGCTTATGATGCGCGCTTTCTCGCTTTGGCGGATCAGCTCGGCACTCGCCTTGTAACTGAAGACGCAAAGCTGCGAGCCGCCGCACCAGCGCTCACGCAATCACTGGCTGAAGCGCTCGCCAAAGAATAAGCTAAGCTGCGAGTTGCTGAGCATGCGCCTAACGAACTTCTTCTCCGAGCTGAAACGGCGCAACGTTTACAAGGTGGCCGTAGCGTATGCCGTCGCTTCGTGGTTGCTGATTCAGATTGCAACGCAAGTTTTTCCGTTTTTCGAAATTCCGAACTGGGCAGTGCGCCTCGTTGTTCTGCTGTCGATCGCCGGCTTTCCTGTTGCGCTCGTTTTTTCCTGGGCATTCGAGATCACGCCCGAAGGAATCAAACGCGAGGCGGAAGTCCAGGCTGATAAATCGATCGGTCGCCACACCGGCTGGAAGATTACCGCGATCACAATCGTGCTCGCAGTGATTGCGGCCGGTTTACTCACGTTCCAATTGCTGCAGCCCAAATCGACAATCACCTCAAGACAAAGTGAACCGGCTTCAGCTATTTCGGTCAAAACCATCGCCGTGCTTCCATTCGACAACCTGAGTGACGACAAATCGAACGCTTATTTCGCCGAGGGGATTCAGGATGAGATTTTGACGCGCCTGTCAAAGATCGCAGACCTCAAGGTCATCTCCCGCACTTCTACCCAGAAATACAAAAGCGCGCCGGACAATTTGCGTGACGTCGCTCGGCAATTGGGCGTAGCGAACATTCTGGAAGGCAGCGTGCAAAAAATTGCCAATGCGGTTCACGTGAACGTGCAGTTGATTCGCGCGGCCACCGACGAGCATCTGTGGGCCGAGAGCTATAACCGCACATTGAACGATGTCTTCGGCGTGGAAGCCGAAGTAGCGAGCGCAATCGCTGAGCAACTCAACGCGAAACTGACCGGCACTGAGGAGAAAGCCGTCGCCGACAAACCGACGCAGAATGCCGCGGCCTACGATGCTTATCTTCGCGGCTTATCACTTGAGCACAACGAATACAGCTACGGCGCGTATCTCCAGGTAGCTACCGATTACGCGGAAGCGGTGCGCCTCGATCCGAAGTTCGCCTTGGCATGGGCGCGGCTGGCAGTGATTCGCAGTTTTCTTTACTTCAACAGAATCGATCCGAATACGAACTCAGCGGCAGCCGTAAAGGAAGCGGCCGATCGAGCCATGGCATTGTCGCCCGAAGCAGGCGAATCGTGGGTGGCGCAAGGCGCTTATCGCTATCGTGTACTGCGCGACTTTGCGTCGGCGCTCGCAGCTTATCAGGAGGCGCAGAAACGATTGCCGAACAATGCGCTGGTTTACGAATACATGGCTTACGTCGAACGTCGCCTCGGTCGTTGGCAGGATGCGGAGGCGAACTACAAGAAAGCCATCGAGCTTGATCCGCGAGACATTCAGCTTCTCAGCTCGATGGGTAACGAGTTTTACAATTACCTTCGCCGGTTTGATGATGCGCTCGCGATGCTTGATCGCGCGCTGGAGATTTCGCCTGATTCTGAGCAGTCGCGCGCAAACAAGGCGAATGTGCTGCAAAGTATGGGCCGACTCTCCGAAGCCGCACAAGAGCTCTCACGTATTCCAGCCACCTCAACCGAGGACTGGGTGGTTTCGGCTCGGATCGCACAAGCGCTCTACGAACGTCAATATGGGGCGGCGATCCAAATCGCTGACCGGAGACTGAATGCAACCGCCACTGGGCAGCCGCTCGACACGTTCGCGCTCGCTGCGTTGGTCAACGCTGGCTATTGTTACTTGTGGACCGGCCGACCCGAAGAAGCCCGGCGCGCTTTCACGCGCGCACTTAACGAGCTAAAGCCCACTCCGGATACGGTCGTCCCACCGGACGCGAACATCAGTCCGATGTTGCCGGCTTTGGCTTACGCAGGCTTGGGCGAGAAAGAAATGGCGCTGAAGCAGGCGCAACAAGCGCTCAAGGATTACGAGACCGACGCGATCGGAAAAGCGCAAACCGAAGTCGCAATCGCCCAAGTTCAAGCGCAACTTGGCGATCGCGAGGCAGCCATCACCGCGCTACCCCATCTTCTCGAAGTGCCTGCCGGGATCACAACAGCAGATCTGAAGTTCAATCCTTTTTGGGATCCGCTGCGCAACGATCCACGCTTCCAAAAGCTCCGTCAGGACCAAAAACAGTAAATCCCATGCTGTCCGCGTCCTCCTCAGAGGTGAAATTTGAAATCGGGAACGTCCTGTTCATCGACATTGTTGAGTATTCGAGGCTGCTGATCGACCAGCAGAGCGAACAAATGGACACACTTCGAAATATTGTGCGTGGCACGATGCAGTTCCGGGCCGCCGAGGCGGAAGGGAAGCTGTTGCGATTGCCCACAGGCGATGGCGGAGCACT
>WNFS01004366.1_pt1 | contig 10776 bp, 10 predicted proteins | sample 5400141 | NCBI WGS metagenome assembly WNFS01 (sample SAMN13153358, study PRJNA577476) | soil metagenome | isolation source: 60 cm saprolite under Madrone tree | place: USA:California | collected 2016-06-14 | reverse complement strand
CCGGGCCCGGCGAACTTTACCTTTGCTGACAACTTCAATGGAGCTGATGGTCGGCGAATGCAGCGGGAAAATACGCTCGATGCCCACGCCAAAACTGACCCTGCGCACGGTAAAGGTCGCACTGGAGGCCCGGCCCTTCTTGGAGATCACTACACCCTCGAAGGCCTGCAGGCGTTCCTTGGTCTTCTCGCCTTCGCCTTCTTGCAGGCGCACGTTGACGCGCACGGTGTCGCCCGGGCGGAACTCGGGGAGGTCTTTGCGCAATTGCGCTTCATGGAGTTTACGAATTACCGGATTCATGTTCCTGTTTCCTTTTAGACCCACTCAGGCAGGGCCACCTCTCGACAGTCAACCTCTAATTATAGGGAAATGGCAACAATTTGCCTAGGACATTTCGATGCCGGCGCGTTAGGTCATTCGGAAACTAGCGGCGGCGCTTTTTTTGTTGCTGATCATTCCAGAGCAAGCGGATAAGGCCGCCAGGGGAAAATGGCGGCTAGGAAAAAGGACCCAGAGCATCATGCGAGATAATGACCTGGCGTCAAGCCGCCGCCGAAGACGTGCGAATCACGGTTCCGGCGAAACGCTCCATTTCCTCTAGTTGCGGGCTGAATTGCAGCAGCACGAGGTCAACACCGGCGGCTTCGAATTGCGCCAGACGCTCGGCCACCTGTTCCGGCGTGCCAATCAGCCCGGACCGCAGGCCGCGATTCGAAACCGAATAATCTTCCAGGGAAACGCGCTGCTCCAATTGCGTTCCAGCAAGCCACTGCTGGTAGTTCGCGTAGCCCGCGGCGGATTGTTGAACATCCGTGACTCGTCGCAGCTCGTCCTGCGCTTGGCGTTCCGTATCGCGAACAATGGCATATCCGGCAACGCCAAACTTGAGCGGCGGCAAATTGTGTCGCGCGCGGCGTTCTCGCAGATCCGCGATTTTCTCGCCGACGCGCTCCGGCGGATCGCCGTGCATCAGATAGGCGTCGCATTTCTCGGCGATCAGCTCTTTGGCCGCCGCCGATTCGCCGCCCGCGTAAAGCGTGGGCCGTGGCTTGGCAACCGGTTTGGGTTCAAGAACGTTGTCTTCCACCCGGTAGTACTTCCCGGAATATGAAAAATGGTCCTGCTTCCACACGCCATCCAGAACGTCGAGCCATTCGCCGGTGCGCGCGTAGCGGTCGTCATGCTGTTCAAACGCCACGCCGTACTTGCGCGCTTCGTCCGCCCACCACGAGGACACCACGTTCAGCGTAAGCCGGCCATTGCTAATCCGATCGATGTTGGCCGCCTGCTTCGCGAGCAACGCCGGAAGATGGAACGTCGGTCGCACCGCCACCATCAATTCGATCCGTTCGGTCACCGCAGCCAGCGCCGCCGCGGTGGACCACGCGTCCAGCGAAGGCGCCTCGACTCCCTTGATGTCGTTGAGATTGAGTTCCGCGATCAGCGTCAGGTCGAAGCCTATCTGCTCGCTCCGCTGGGCGAGCCGCTTCACATACGCCCAGCTTACTTCCATATTTTCATGTTCGACGTTGCGCAGCCAGCCGCCAAAAACGGGAAGCCAGTAGCCGTATCTCATCGCGGGCCTCCGCTGGCTACCACGCGCTCGCTGCGACTCGCCTCGTGACGTTGCGCCTCCGCGATGAGGAAGTCCGCGAGCCGCGCGTAGGGATCGAAGCCAATGACGCGCACGGGATCGGCAACGAAATTGGATAGCGCGTTCACATCGTAATAAAGCTGCTGCCCGGTGCGATCGTCGATCACGTACTCGATCCCGCCAACCTCCACGCCTGCGAGTTCCACGATCCGTTCAACGTCCTGGATCACCTGGCGCGGCGGTTCGTAGCCCTCCACTTTCATCCCGCTCTTCGGCGCGTCCACCGGACACGCCATGCGCGTCAGCTCCTCGCCCCTGGTGTTCTGGCAGATGTCGGCTGGACACAAGTTGTAACTCTCGCCGGTGATATGAATCTGGATGGCATAGAGAAATTTCCCACCGAGAACCTCGACTCGCGTGATGATTCCGTCGCGTGCCGTAAACGCTTCCTGCACCAGCGCTGTCGAATCAATGCCCAAGTACAGGCGCTTGGCCTCCACCGCGGCGCACAGGTCGTTCCGCGAATTGAAGCGCTCAATCCCTGCGCCACTCCCGCCAATGTTCGGCTTGATGACCACGGGATATCCGATAGCCTCCGCCGCGGCCAGCGTCTCGGTGGGATGATTGATGACCCGCGCCTTCGGATAAGGCAGTCCCAGCTTCTCCAGATTGGTAAGCTGCAACGCCTTCGAAATCTCGTGATTGAAGCACCGGTAACCGTTGACGACGCGCACGCCTTGGCCTTCGAGGTGCGCTAGATAGTTCAGCGTGTAGAAAATTCCATGGCCCAATCCCCGCTGCCACGCCGAAGGACTCATGCGATTGAAGAGCAGAGAATATTCTTGCTCCGGCGAGCGAACATCGTAACTATGGTGCCGCGCATCGATCTTCTGCCACGGCACACCGCGTTCATCGAGCTGCTCGAACAGCGGCCGGAACCAGTCCGGATGCTCGTAGTAAATGGCGATGGGCTTTTCGAATCCGTAGCCGATTCCATTGCTCTTGTTGCTCATGAATCCTCGCGCTTAGTGCTCACCCTCTGGAGTCTCCCCTCGGAGCAGCACGGTCCTGCAGCTGTTCAAATAACTTGTCTGCAGTTGAATGAGAACCTCAGGAAGTTCCATTTTATTCCTCGGGCAACAGATCGGGGCGATTGCGGAGGGTTTTTTCGATTGCCGCGCCGCGCCTCCATTTGGCCACTTCCGCGTGGTTTCCACCGATGAGAACCTCCGGCACGGCCCAACCTCGATACTCCGCCGGCCGCGTGTAATGCGGAAAATCCAAAAGACCGGCACGCCTGACTCTTGGCTGGGAACTGGCGCGGCCCCCGGGATGAAGCGCCTGGGATTCTCGAGCCATCCCGCTGAAGGATTCATTCTGCGACGAAGCTTCGTTCCCCAAGGCCCCCGGCAGGAGTCGCGTCACCGCATCAATAACAAGCACGGCGGGAAGCTCCCCACCGCTCAGCACGAAGTCACCGATGGAGAGCTCCTCGGTGGCCAGGTGCTCGGCCACCCTTTCGTCCACGCCTTCGTAACGCCCGCAAATAAGAATGATCCGCGCGAGCCGCGCGTAACGCCGGGCCGTTTCCTGACCGAAAAGTTTTCCTGCGGCCGACATGAGCACAACGGCCGTCTGCGGATCAGCCGCGCTAGGCCTTGAGGCTTCGCCCGCCCGGCATCCGAGAAGAGATTCTACCGCTTCAAACACTGGCTCCGGCTTTAGCACCATGCCCTCGCCACCCCCGAACGGGCGGTCGTCCACCGTGCGGTGACGATCCTTGGTGAACACCCGCAGATCCTGCACATTTACCTCCACCAGGCCCGTTTCGCGCGCCCGCCGAAGGATTCCATGATCCAGCGGCCCGGCGAAAAATTCCGGAAAAATGGTGATGAGATCGAAGCGCATGCTCCGCCAGTCTAACCAATTGATCGTCGGGCCGCCATTCCTGCCTCCTTTCTTGCCACCCTGCCGGAAGCTGATGGTCGTCCCGGTGAACTTTGCCGTTCCTCCCTTTTCTGTCCTTTTGGACAGCTTGCGGAGCCCTCTGTGGTCCCGCTAACCTCTTACTACACAAGCCGTTGTCTCCAGTACGAAATGCCCGTACTGGCACATGCCGTGAGGGTCAATCTGATGAAGCTTGCCACTCGCCTAACCCGCTTTTCATTGCTCTTGTCATCGACTGTCCTCCTTCCATGGCTGGCGGGCTGTGGCGGCTATGTGAGCTCGAGCGGAAGCGGGTCCGCGCCTCTGACACCCACAAATCTCGCGGCGGCGGCCGCCAACGCGCAGGTGAATCTGACCTGGAACACGAGTTCCGGCGCGACGGGCTACTACGTGAAGCGCTCTACCAGCAGCGGAAGCGAGACACAAATCGCGGCGCCGTCGACGACGGCCTACACGGACAACGCGGTAACCAATGGAACGAAATATTATTACCTCGTTTCGGCTTACAACTCCTACGGCCAGAGCGCAAACTCCGCCGAAGTCAGCGTTACGCCCGTAGCGCCCCCGCCCCCCGCCGTCCCCACCGGCCTGGCGGCCACCGCCGGTAACATGCAGGTAGCGCTAAGCTGGACGGCCAGCTCCGGTGCGACAAGCTATCACGTCAAGCGTTCCACAACGAGCGGCGGCGAGATGCAAATCGCCGCACCCGCGTCTGCGAATTTCACCGATATGGGCCTCACCAACGGCACGAAATATTATTACCTCGTTTCCGCCGTAAACTCCGCAGGCGAAAGCGCAAACTCCGCGGAAGTAAGTGCCACTCCCACCGCTCCGATAACTCCGCCGGCAGTACCAACGGGCCTACAAGCCACTGCCGGCAATGCCCAAGTGAATTTGACTTGGAACGCCAGTGCCGGCGCAACGAGCTATCACGTCAAACGCTCCACGACCGCTGGCAGCGGCTACACGCAAGTCGGCGCTCCCACAACCGCGAATTTCGCCGATTCCGGCCTAACAAACGGAACAACCTACTACTACGTTGTAACCGCCGTGAACACCGCCGGCGAGAGCGGCAATTCCAGTCAGGCCAGCGCAACCCCCACTAACGCGGCCGTGGACGTCACCATTACCATCGATCCCGCCAAGACCAAGCCCATTTCTCCGTACATCTACGGCATCAATTTTTATTCCGGCAATCCCGGTGTCTCGCCGTTGCTTACCTTCGATCGCGCCGGAGGCAACCGCTGGACCGCGTACAACTGGGAGACCAACGCCTCCAACGCCGGCAGCGACTATATCTACAACAATGACAGCTATCTGAGCGGCAGCAATGTCCCAGCCGAGGCAGTACGCAGTTTCATTGCTGCGGACCAAGGCCAAGGTCTGGCAAGTCTGGTGACCGTACAACTCCAGGGCTTGGTGTCCGCCGACGAGAACGGCCCGGTCAGCGTGACCAGTCCACCGGACTTGACGCGCTTCAAGACGGTAGTGGACAAAAAGGGTTCGGCCTTCACCGTCATGCCTCCCACGACCGACGCCAATGTCTACATGGATGAGTTCGTCTGGGCCCTGGACCAGAAGCTGCCGGGCATCTTCGGTGCCAATCCCACACACCCCACTTTCCTGAGCCTGGACAATGAGCCTGAACTCTGGAATTCAACCCACTTGGAAGTGCAGGGACACAACCCGGTCACATCGGACGACTACATCACCAAAACCATCAATCTTTCAAAAGCCCTGAAGGACCAATTTCCAAATGTGGTGATCTTCGGCCCGGTGCACTACGGATTTCAAGGCCTCTACAATTGGCAAGGGGAGCTGAGCGCCATCCCCGGCGGAACGAATTGGTTTCCGGACAAATACCTGCAAGCCCTGAAAACCGCTTCCACCGCCTACGGGAAACCCCTCGTGGATGTCTACGACTTCCATTGGTACGCGGAGGTCTACGACGCCAGCGGAATGAGGATCCTCAACCTCAATGGTACGACGCTGACCGACGCCCAAGTCCAGCTCATCGTGCAAAGTCCCCGGAACCTCTCTGATCCCACGTTCCAGGACGACGGCAACAGCAACCCGTGGATCTTTAACGAACTTGGCCAAACTCCCATCAACATCCTGGGTCGCCTCCAAGCCAAGATCAACGCCGAATTCTCAGGCATGAAGGTGGCCATCACGGAGTACGAGAACGGCGGCTGGAATCACATTGCCGGAACCATCGCCCAGGCCGATAACCTCGGCATCTTCGGCAGCCAGGGAGTCTTCGCGGCTAACTTCTGGCCTCCGAACGGCACCTATTCCTACGCCCTCGCTGGTTTCCGCGCCTTTCGCGGTTTCGATGGGGCCAACGCCAGCTTCGGCGACACCTCGCTCCAGGCTACCTCCAGCGCCGTCCAAAACGTGACTGTTTACGCCAGTCTCGACAGCAGCCTGCCCGGCCGCGTCGTCTTCGTAGCCATCAATCGCGCGAACGCCGCCAAAGTGACCGCCATCAACGGCCAGGTACTCACCGGCACGGCCCATCTCTACCAGATGACGGCGGCCTCTGCTCAGGGGCAGAATCCCGTTCAGCCCCTCGCCGTGGGAATCATGCCGGTCAGTGGCTCGTCGCTGACCATCACACTGCCAGCCTATAGCGTCACCACGATCGACGTTCGATGACACCGCGGGCGCGATGGCGGTGCGTCCCGCCGCTCGATTACTTGGCCTTGAGCCGCGGCAGCCATCGCGGCGCCCTCCGGCAATCCTCCTCATATTCCGCGCCGAATTTCCGTCTGAGCGCGGGCTCCTCGCAAAGCAGCACAAACACATTCACACCCACGGCGAATCCGACAGCCAACTCGAGGAGCGCTAACGATTGAAAGATGCCCGCCTCGCCCAGCAAGACCGAGCCGACGCTCCAATACATGGGATTCCGCACCAACCGGTAGGGCCCCTCCACAACCAGTTTCTTCGGGGGATCCCAAGGCAGCGGCGTCCCTTGGCCGCGCAACGCGAAGCCTCCAAAGGCACACCGCACGTACAGCGCGATTCCTGCGGCCATCAGCAGCCACCCGGCTGCGCCCGCCAGACTCCTAACTGGCTGCGCGCCGCGAGGCAGCAGCCAGTACGGCATCACCAGGGTCCAAAAACCCGGAACGAGGATGGTGAAAATCAGGGTTCGAAAGACCGGGGACATTTGAAGAAGAGTACACGCTATTCACGGTTGAGGTCACGAAGGCCATCGGGGAGGATCACATCAATGCGCCGCGCATTTGTGTCGATGTTCGTGCAGATATCCACGGCTAGCGGTATCAAGATTTCTCCGAGCGAAGTTTCCACTTCGAGGAGCGGTGTCCCGGAGATTCCTTCGCCGGGAAACTGCACGTCGCGCACGATCCCCAGCAAAGACGGAGCTTCAGAGAGAAAACACGGGGAGGAAGCAAAAACCGGCGGCTTTGCCGGAGTTTCAAACACCGAACACCCCATGAGGTCGGAGACGAAATACTGTCCCGCGGGCAGAGTCACGCGCTGTTCGAACGGAAGCAGCACTTCGAAGCCGCGAAATTTTTCGGCTTCGGAGATAGAATCCACACCTTCAAAATGAAAAACTGCCTGCCCGCGATGATTCTGGCTCAGCCAGCAGGATTTCAACGCTATGCGGCGCGGCTCATTCTTGCCGTCGGCAGGTCCGGCAAAAACTTCCCGCAATCCTGTGAGGCGCTCCGGAAAATCAGTGAGGATTTCAGCAGCGACTTCGCCCTTATTGCCGCGCGCCCGAAGGATGCGGGCAACCAGGACCCAGCGTGGAGTTTCGCGGCTCAATGGTAGACATGACCGGCAGGCGGTCAACTTTCAAGAATTTCCAGCGTGAACCGCCGGCGCACCTTCATCCCCGACGCGCCGAGCAGCGTTCGAATGGCTTTCGCCGTTCGCCCCTGCCGCCCGATCACTTTTCCCAGATCCTCGGGATGCACTCGCAGTTCCAGCACGGTGACTTGCGACCCTTCGACGGACTTCACCTGCACGTCCTCGGGATGGTCCACGAGGGCCTTGGCAATCGCTTCGACCAGTTCCTTCATAGCGTACCTGGGAATGGCACCCGCGGCGAAACCGGAGACCCGCACATTTAGGAAGGCGCTCTAGATTAAGCGATCTTCTGCTGACGAAGGAAGCTGCGCACGGTATCGCTGGGCTGTGCGCCCAGTCCCATCCAATACTTGATGCGTTCGGCGTCGAGCTTGATCTCCGCCGGCTTTTTTAACGGATCGTAGGTGCCCACCGCTTCCTTCACGCGGCCGTCTCGGGGCCGGGTCCTCTCAATGACCACCACGCGGTAAAAGGGCTTCTTTTTCTTCCCAATCCTTGACAGACGAATCATTAACACTAAGTCAGTCCTCCTGAACCTTCTATTCTAGCCTGCTTGGGTGCCGTGCAGCAATCGAAGTCTAGAGCGGATTTAGAGCGATAGAGTGGAGCGCGGCGGTGGTGCAGTTCTAAGGCCGAGCGATATTACGGCATGGCGTCCAGCGCTGTAGAAAACTAGCGATCCGCACCTCGACAAACTCATCCGCATGGTTGGCCGTAATGGCGAGCAACTTGACCTGCCCCCGCGGGCGATTGCCGATGTCCCGGGCCTCCTCCAGCACACCCCGGGAGAACGCCGGCTTGGCAAGTGGCGGTTGACGTAGTTGCGCGGGTCGTCGAGCGCAAGTCGTTTCATAAGCGTGACTTGAGGGACCAAGACGAATACCGCAGCTGTGTTACGGGCCGATCAACGCGGCACCCGGAATGATATGCTCGAGCGGTTCGAAGGAGGCCTGGTGAAGCTGAAACTGATCCTCGCCGTCGCGGCGGTGCTAACTTTCCTAACGGCGGCTCAAACGCCCGGGCCATCCTTAGAGGTGCCGACGGACAAGAAGATCGATGCGCTTTTCTCCGTACTGACCTCTCCCGACGCCCCCGGGCTCGCCGTGCTGGTGCGAAAGAATGGCCGCACGCTTTACGAACGCGGTTACGGTGTGCGCGATCTCCATTCCAAAGTGCTGATCGACGCGCACACGAATTTCCGGCTGGCGTCCTGCACCAAGCAGTTCACCGCCATGGCCATCATGCTGCTCGTCGACGACGGAAAACTGCGCTACGACGAGACGCTCACGGAACTCTTTCCCGATTTTCCTCCCTACGGAAATTCCATCACCGTTCGAAACCTGCTGAATCACACTTCCGGCTTGCCTGACTACGAAGATTTGATGGAAGCGCTGGAAAAAGCGAAAGGCCCGAGGTGGACGCCGGAAAGACAAATTCAGGACGCCGAAGTTTTGCAATTGTTGAAGAAAGAAAGAGCTGGAAAATTTGCGCCGGGGGCCAGCTGGTCGTACAGCAATTCCGGTTACGTGGTGCTCGGACTTATCGTCGCGAATGTTTCAGGAAAATCGTACGGCGAATTTCTTCACACCCGGATTTTTGGGCCGCTGAAAATGAATCACACCATCGTCTTTCAAAAAGAAAAAAACGAAGTCGCGAATCGCGCCTTCGGCCACACCAAAGACAATGATGCTTTCAAGGAAACCGATCAAAGCTCGACTTCCGCGACGCTTGGTGACGGCGGGATCTATTCCAGTCTCGAAGATCTGGCCAAGTGGGATGAGGCGCTCGGGAATCATACGCTGCTCGGCGACAAAGAATTTCAGTCCGCCCGGACCCCCGTGAAGCTTGCCGATGGCACCGAACCGCACTGGCCCAAAGAGCCCAACGACGACAACCTGCATCCCGGCAAGCCCGTTCGATATGGGTTCGGCTGGTTCCTCGACCCTTATCAAGGGCGGCAGCGCATGTGGCATACCGGAAGCACCATGGGTTTCCGTACGGCCATCGAGCGATTCACGGAAGGCCATGGCCTCAGCATGATCATTCTTTCGAATCGCACCGATCTCGAACCGGAAAAGCTGGCGCTCGAAGTTGCTGACTTGATTTTCAACGAACCGCACCTTCGCCGCTAAAAAAGGGCCATACTGCGCTCTCAAGAAAGGCCGGCGAGTTTGCCGAGGCCTTTCATTTTGTCGCGGGCGGTCATGGCGCCGTACTGCTTCATCATGGTGCGCATTTGCAGGTATTGCTTGAGGACGATGTTGACGTCCTGCACCGTCGTGCCGCTGCCTTTGGCGATGCGCTTGCGTCGCTTGCCGTCAATGACGTTGTGGTCGCGGCGTTCCTGGTTGGTCATGGAGTTGATGATGGCTTCGACGCGGGTGAGCTGGCCCTCGTCGACCTTGGCATCCTTGGGAAGATTCTGAAGCGGACCCATCTTGGGGAGCATGTCCACGATTTTTTCGAGCGGGCCCATCTTGCGAATCTGCTTGAGCTGATCGCGGAAATCTTCGAGCGTGAATTCTTCCTTGCGGAGCCTGCGCTCGAGGTCGGCGGCGGCTTTTTTGTCGACCGTCTGTTCCACGCGTTCGATGAGCGACATGAGGTCGCCCATGCCGAGAACCCGCGAGACGATGCGCTCGGGATAAAAACCTTCCAGGGCGTCATATTTTTCGCCCAGGCCGACGAACTTTACCGGCGCGCCAGTGACTTTGCCGATGCTCAGCGCGGCGCCGCCGCGGGCGTCCCCGTCCAGCTTGGTGAGAATCACCCCGGTGAGGCCGAGGCGCTTGTGGAATTCGCCGGCGGAACGCACCGCGTCCTGGCCGATCATGGAGTCGGCGATGAACAGCATTTCGCTGGGCTGCAGTTCTTTTTTGAGCATGCTCAGCTCATCCATCAAATCATCATCGATGTGCAGGCGGCCGGCGGTGTCCACCAGGACCACGTCGCTGGCGGAAAGCTTGGCTTCCTTGATGGCGCCTTTCACGATTTCGAGCGGCTTGTCCGTGCCGGCGCCGGGCCAGATCGCCGTACCCACGGCTTTGGCGACTTGGGCAAGCTGTTCGCGCGCGGCGGGACGATAGACGTCAGTGGAAACCACCAGCGGACGGTGGCCGTGTTGCGAAAGCCATTTGGCGAGCTTTCCGGTGGTGGTGGTTTTGCCGGAACCCTGCAGCCCAACGATCATCCAGACCGAAGGCGGGCGCGAAGCGAAGATCGGCTTGGCGTGCTTGCCGAGAATGGCAGCGAGCTCATCGCGGACAACCTTGACGACTTGCTGATCGGGCGAAAGTTGCAAAAGGACTTCGCTGCCGATGGCTTTCCGGCGGATGTTGGCTAGGAGCTCATCGGCCACGCCGACGTTGACGTCGCCTTCGAGCAGCGCT
>WNFS01008872.1_pt1 | contig 10777 bp, 5 predicted proteins | sample 5400141 | NCBI WGS metagenome assembly WNFS01 (sample SAMN13153358, study PRJNA577476) | soil metagenome | isolation source: 60 cm saprolite under Madrone tree | place: USA:California | collected 2016-06-14 | reverse complement strand
TTAAATATTGACAATCAAGGAGCAATATTTACTGCAGAAAATAATAATGTGGATAGAAGAATGAAACACATTGACATCAAGTATCACTTCTGTAGACAACATGTTGAAGAAGGAAGAGTTGTCCTGTTATATGTTCCCACCAATGAACAACAAGCAGACATCTTAACTAAGAACTTGACACATGTCAAATTCCAAGAGTTAAGATCCAAAATTGGAGTACAGATTCTCTAGCGAGGTGGCGTGTTAAGAATATAATACGTTATTACATTCAATAGCCGCTATTCTATTCTGTACGGAGTTTGAACTCTATAATATCTGTCAAACTCTATAATAACTGTCAACATATTAATAGCTATAGTTTGACAGGTACAGCAATGCGCAGTTATACAGCAATGCGCAGCCGATGAGTAATGCGCAGTATTGCACAGCAATGCACAGTCGCATTACTAATTATGACTTACGTAGATTATGAATCATTGATATGATTGGACAATAGTATAGGATTACTATATAGAGTAGATGGTCCGTTCGCACCTCCAAATGTGTATATAAGATAGGCCATCGCACCGTTAATATCTAACTTGAGTTCTACTTAAGTTACATCAATAGTTACAACTAAGCTACTAACAAAGCCGGTAAGTAAGCCTTCGCTTACCACACCTGCGCTGTCCACAGCCCTGGGACATTTGTCCTAGGGTTACTTTCTCTACAGGTTATGGGCCCCGCTAGCGAACTTACTAGCTGACTTAATAAAGCTATGAAAGGTAAAGCGGTAGTATAGACCATTTAAAATACCTGTAAAAGTATTGTAAAGCGTTATCCCCGCTACCCAAATTTGGAGCTAACTAGCGAATTCCCACCTTGTGTGGGTGCACCCATAAATCCATTAATGGTGGGGTGAACTGGCTTGGATGCCTATAATCACTGGAGTGGCGCGTCTTGCAACCGCCTTCAGTCCATTTATGGACTGTGACACATGTTTGGGGATACTATAATCCACCCCGGCATCACGGATGCCTTTAACCCTCAGGGGTTACTGGCAAGGTTCAGGCCGCCGCGATGAGACAGTGACATTATCCTGTAAAATACTCAGGGCCATTGTGCCCTTATTTCTACATTTGGATCCGTTTTCTAGTATAAGGCCAGTGCTGAGGGGCGCTTTGTTCCCCGTACACGCATGGTAGCGGTGATATCCCAAACCCACTCCTAGATAAGGGAATACGGAATCGTAGGGGGAAATGCTGCTACGACTAGACTGCGTGAAGTCGCGATGAACCACCAAAAACCCCCACAAACCCCCTATGGATTTGGAAGGATTGAAAGAAGGAGAGTAGTAGAGTGGGATTTGGTAAGTATGCTGAGGGAACTACGAGTTGAGGGACTCCCTGCACGGCTGTAAAGAGGTAGATTGATGGATAACAGATAAGGCAAAGAGTGACTATAACTCCTGAATACCTGTAAACGCGCGTTAGTGACCAAGACAGAGACGAGATGCCCCCTTTTAGAGTCAACGAGTAGTCAAGGAAGAGAACGACGAAGACAGGAGACGAAACAATAGGATGTCGACACACAACGCAGACGCAACGCAGTCGCAACAAGAACGTAAGTCGTAACACCGCAACGCAACTGGAAACTTAGACCCGGACTCTGAGGGGGAGGGAGAACTTGTTATTAAAGTGTATGTAGTGTATTTATGGTATCGACGTTTGTGTTGCAACGACCCGTAGCCTTCTTCGTACCTGTTTCAATGGCCCTTGTTTCTACCCTTCCTGCGCATACCTCTTCGTCCTATACCTTTCTATCCTTCTAAGTGCTTCGGCTTCTACTCGTTGGCCGGGACTGTATGCTTGTTGCTTAGCTCGCTTCCGGCTTCTTGTCCTAATTCCCTGTAACTTCTTGCACTGTCTTGACCCTTGTACGTCGTAGTCTTATGTGGTAACTCCGTCGACGTGTCTCTTGTTTGCGTATCGTGTGCGTAGTCGTAGTTTAGCAAGATCTTGACTTCCCTAGGCTAGTTCTCCTTGATCCGAGCAATGTCTGCGACTTGCGTAAGCCCTACTGACTGGGTCAGGAACGATGCTGCGTCGTATGACGTGTACGCGTCAAGAGAGGTGCCGTGATAACCTAGCCGTAGTTGTAGAGACAACCGTGTCCACACAGGAAGGTCCCTTTGCGATAGTGGACGAATTCGAGCTGATAGTGCCGTTGAGATGAATCCAGTGGGCCATAGGCGATACTGTACACGATAGTCGTATCGTGTCTGTTATCTTTGTTCGGTATACGTGAGATGTCGACAGTGGCCGTGGTGATAGGATGCCGCAGCTACGTCGACGCAACAGGTGGCCTTTAGATGATGGAGCACGAGTGTAGGGCGAGAGGAAGGGTCTTGTTGTGAGGGTTGAGCCTTCCTAACGCGGAAAGACCACGTTGTCCGGGATTGTCCGTCTTTCCTTTTTGGGATTCTCTTAGCCCCGTTTTGCTCCTCCGCGTGTCCTACGCTTCGCGGCTTTCCGTAGCTATTCTCGTATACGTCCCTTGTCGTAGGTAGCCTTGTCAAAGCTTCCGGGCAATGCACCCGACCACGTATGATGCTGCGTCTCCCTTATCGTCTCGTAGCCCGTCGCAGGTTATCGCTATCATCGTCGCCGTTGCTCTCTTCTACGCTGGTTCTTCGTCCAGCCGATTGCACTCCTCGACATCCCCCCTGGACTGAAAATGTGACTGTCCCCAGTCACTACTTCGTCTCGCTTAGCCTGATTCAGCCGCCGGTCCGTACTCTGCCGGTTTGATATTGTTTCATCGCAGCTTCTATCGTAGTTTCGGTACCTTGCGGATCTCTTCGTCCCAGCATTTATAAAGGCCGTTTTTTTGCTCCCTACCCTTGGTCTTCCCTACTTCCACATGGGTCATTCGCGCAGGCACCCTCGCTCTTCTCGTACTGCTCCCAAAAAATCCTCTCGTAAACGGGCCTTGGAGTCCTCGAGCTCTCTTCACACTGCTAAGAAGCTGGTATGTCTTTCTTCTACCTGGTCATGTCTTTTCACTGATTCGCCGCTAGTGCACTCGCTGCGTGGGCTTCAAAGGCCAATCGTTATGTATTAAGGGCGTCCGTGGGCCTAAAGCTGAGAAGTTTGGCGATCGTTGCATCCGTTGCATTGCCGACCATCAACCTTGCTCCTGGACTCGTCGCAAGAAACGTTCCTCCGTCGCCCTCGATAGATCCTCTGCGACTGGTTCCGCCGCTGCCGCTAGGGCTCAACTGCCCTTCGTTACTCCCATGGTCCATCTCGACTCATTCGCCTCCGCTGCGCAAGACCTTTTACGCGGCCCCGCTGGCATGCCCGTCTTTAATCTTTCAGATAGTGACGTCGTTTTCATCACGCACGCTGTTCAAGCGGATTTCTTCCGGAGACTTGGTGAACAACTCCTCGCTGCTGTCGATCGCTTCCATTCCGATTTCGAGAGACGCCGCAACCTTCCTCTTGTTTCCTCCGCCGCCGAAGACCCCGTCGTCGAAGAACCCTCCGTCGAAGAACCCTCCGGTCCTACGCTTACCCCGACTCGCGCGTCTTCCCGTTCCAACGCCGTAGCCTCGTCGTCGCGTGTAGAAGGTTCGTAGGTTGTTGCAACTTTTCCGTCGTCGTACGTAGGTATTTCTTGGCTTTCTTGTCCGCGTCGTATTAATTTTTTCCGTCGATCCTTTTTCTGTAGCAGAATAACCATCTATAATGTCCAAGAGATAAAAATAAAAAAAAGATATCCCCTTAAGTACGTAGCGTAGAAAAATCTATGTGCTTGGCTGTTTCGCGTTCTTTAATGTTTGATGAAAAATGTGAGCGACTCGTATTTATAAAGAAAAAGGTAAATTTCGAGGACTAGGCTCAGCTTATCTTCATGGCCCAGAGCTGCCTTTAGTAGGCCCTCGTGCTACGCTCCCGAGCGCACTAAGTCGGAGCGTCGCAACTTACGATAAGTCTCGTAACGTAGAAGTGATATAAAAATAAGATATAGAAATAAAGATAAATGAAACAAGAAAAGAGAGATAAACATGAAATGACGACCGACCGTTGCTGCTGGTCCGTTTATTCGTCGTCGTCTGACTCCTCGCCTTCGCTTTCTGGTTCTTCCTCGCCTACGTCTTTCTGCTCTTTGTCTTCGTCGTCCTCGTCGTCGCCTAGCGACGCTTCCTCTCTCATCTGCTGCAAACGAGCTCTTTCCACGTCCAATGCTTCCTCCGGCAACTCAATTGATGTTCTTGCGAAATAGGGGATGACTCTGAAAGCCGCCACAGGTCTGTCGAATACTGAGCCGTCGAGCTCACATACAATATACGCTCCGCCCTTGTTACGGTCGACGACTACGAGTGGCCCCAAGTAGCGCGCATGCATCTTCCTGTCCAACGATTTCTCTATAGCCGTGTTTCGCATTAGCACCAGATCACCTCGCTTGAAATTAAAGTCTTTGATCGTAGCCTTGTTTTCCTGCTCGAAACGTCGTGCTGCTTTGACTCGCGTCACATAAACTTTCTCGTGTAGTCGCTGCACCTGTTCCCTTCTTTTCTGCAGCTCGATTGCCCTTCTCGCAATTAGATCCGTACTTGTCAAGATTGACTCCGGCGGTGGTGATAGATACGTCGCTTCTACGATGTCCAACGGTAGTATTGGATGCGTCCCCGTAATTGCAAAGTAAGGCGAAACACCCAGCCGCCGCTTGACTGTAATCCGTTCTGCCCAGAAAACCGAATGTAATGCTGCCGCCCATTTCGTCTCTTCTCCTTCCGTAGCTTTGAGTAACGATTGTCGTACGTCGAAATGCGGTCGTTCTACTATTCCATTTGCGCGCGAGTTGTAGCCAGATATCCGAATGTAGTTGATCTTGTACTTTTTGGATAGGTAGTTGAGCGCCTTTACGAAGGCTGCGCCGTTGTCCGTGACTATGTCTGATAGAGCTCCCCATCTACACAAGATATCCTCGAATATCCATTCCCCTAACGTCTTTGCCGTCTCCGTCCGCAACGCTCGATATTCCGGGTAGTGCGTCAAAGAACACCGTGCCTGTACAATGTATTTGTAGCCTCCAGATGGTGCCATGCGCATCGTGTCAATATACGCTTTCGCGAATATAGGCGCTGGCATTGCTACGACTGGCGGAATCTTTATCTGCTTGATTTGCCGTTCCTGACAATAGTGGCACGTCTTGACGAACCACTGTACGTCTTCATAGATATGCGGCCACCAAAACCTTTCTAAAACCGTCGACCGCGTAGCGTAGAAGCCCTTGTGTCCAATATCATTGTGACAGTCGTTGAGGATCTGCAGTCGTCTTTCGCGTGGTACTACGAGCTTATGCGCGCCTTGCGGGTGCCGTCGCCATAACTTGTCTTTTTCCACGAAAAACTTCATGCAGTACTTAACGAAACTTTGATACTCTGCGTCGTTCATGCCGTCTGGTCGTTGTAGGTCCTCGTGGAATTTGATCACTGCCACCAGCTTCTCATCCTCTTGTTGCGCTCCTGGCGTCCTTGGTATCACGTCGTAACTTATTTGCTCTATTGGTTTAACAAATGCGTTCGTATAGACTGATGCCGCCGTCTTTTTAGGAAACGCCGCTATCCTTCGCTTCTTGATCTTTCGTCTTGCGGCCAACGGCGGCTCGTTTATCAGGTGTATGAAGCCGTATAGATGGTCGATCCAATCGTCGAATTCCTCCGTCGCTAAGTCTTCGTCAACCTCTTCATCGTCTGGCTGCCTTGGACGCCTCGAGAGCCCATCTGGACCATGTCTTTCTCCTGGAACGTGGACTAGATTGAAGTGGAACGTTAGTATGGCCAGGATCCACCTGTTCACGCTCGCTGATGGCGCTATGTCCGGGTTCTTGAGCATTCCTTTGATGTATTTCGCGTCCACCTCTACGACGAAATTCCTGACGCCGATCAAATACATCTTCAGCTTTCTCAGTGCCCTGAATAGTCCGTAGATCTCTAGTTTCGCTTGCGAGAACCTCATTTCTCGATCGTTCAGCACGATTGACTCGAACCTATTGAAGTATCGTAGTCGCGGGTTCTTTTCGTCGCATTGACAAAGATGCGCGCCAATCGCCAACTGAGACGTGTCGACTGCGAGGACTACTGGTGCCGTCGAACTGTAGTTGATAGGACGCAAAGCTGGAGACGTGATAAGGGCTTTCTTGAGATCTTCCTGCGCTGCTATCTGTTCTGGACCGAAAACGAAAGGCGCATCCTTCTTTGTTAATGCCGTAAGGGGGTAGGCTCGATGCGAGAAGTTCTTTATAAAAATCCTGCAGACGCCTATCGTCCCTAAGAACGCGCGTACTTCCGTCAACGTTTTGCACGGTCCCCAATCTTTGACTGCCGCCACTCTTGACCTATCCGCCTTCCTTCCCTCGTACATGCAAACGTGTCCAACTACCACAATTTCATCGGCACACAACACCAACTTCTTACCCGAAAACGTTCCTCCCGCGTACTTCATCCTCTGTACGATCCTTCCTAAGTTGATAAAGTGTTCCCACACGAATCTGCGGATACCACAGTTCTCCCTGATCGTCTCGAAGACTCCTGGCGCTACCTCATAGCGGCTAGCTGGTCCCTTGACTGGTACATCGTCGATGTATGGTATCGTGTGCTCAGGGATTTCCTGCTGCAAGATATAGGTCACGTCGTCGTGAAAGATGGGTACTGAGTTCGTCCAACCCATAGGCAGCGTAACTAGACGCATTGCGCCAAACGGCGTCTGAAACGTTGTCAAATCTCGCGACTTCTCCGATAATAGACGTTCGTCATAGCCTACGAACAGATCCAACATTGCGCCGCAGCTGCGACAAGCGAAGTTTTCAGCTAAGTGCTCCGGAATGGGGGTTACGCCCGAATGCTGTATCGTCACTGCGTTGAGGGGCTCTAACGAGTGTACAATTCGTAGATGCCGCCCGTCCTTCTTGAGCACGCAAAACCATCTTGATCTATATGACGAGTTTGACGGCTCATACACGCCTGAACTTATCTTCGACCTTATTATCTCGCAAACCTCCTCGTAGATTCCGGGTGGAATGGGTATGTTCCTCTGTACCCATGGCGTGTGTCCGATCGTTGGTATTTCCACTGGCGGAAAGTACTCTGGCTTAAATCTTCCTCTTTCGTCGTCTTCCCATGCAAACGCTCCTTCGTTCTTCATCATAAAATGATGCATTAACCTCCTCTCCTCCGGCCACAAAAACTCTCCTTCATGAATTGCATCCACCTTTTCCATCCTCTCTTTCGTGTACCGCCCCGTCGGTGTAAACGCCGGCGGATGTGGATTTAATTGTGGCATATTTGCCAATGGATCCCCTGTGATATTTCGTACTATACGAAATTCTGTTGGCAACTCTCTCGCAACCGGTCGGACTTTTTGCGCTACTGGCTTGTACTTTTTCTTTTGAGACACGAACGCTGGTACCTCCTGCGCGTCGTCGTTCGTAGCTGTAGTCGTCGTTGCGCTAAATTTATCGTTGCCCTTGCTTTCATCTGCTCGCATGGAGACATAGGTTGACAACAGAGACTTGGATTCTGGATCGATGTTATTTACATTTGGTATCTCGGATAGAAAAGCTGCTGAAATAAAATGGCGTGCAATATCTTCTGTATACCTTCTTTCTCTCGTTTCTGCGGGAACGGTGCCGGGAATTGACTGAAGTACTGAAAAGGCGTTAATGGAAACGGGCACTTGCGCTTTTTCGTCGACCGAAAAGATGAGCGCTACTTCCTCGCCATCGTCAATCAATTCCTCTGCTGCCGAAAATCCGGCTGGACTCTTCCTCCTTGTCCTACATAGCGCGGCCGTCCTCTTTGAACTGTGGGTATTGCTATAGTTTTGCCAGTGTTCGGGTCTGTGATAGTGATTGTCTGACTTTCGTTTCGGAAATTTTTAACACAGGACTCCGTGAGAACGTCGAATGGCCTTCCCAAAAGGATATCGTATGCGGGGGATGACACGACGTGTACCTGAAAAAACAGGGTCACCGGTCCTATTGAAAATGGAACATTCCGTGCCAGGCCTAGTGTTTCATCGACTTCTCCATTGGCTGATTCCATCTGCAACCGAAATGTCGGGTCATAAGTTATTCCGAGCGCGTGACAAACCCCATCTGACATTGCCACAACCATGCAACCATTGTCCAGGATGCATTCCACTTCCTCCTTATGCTCCACAATCATCATGATCGATCTCAGAGATGCTGAGTCCCTTGCCACCTTAACCTTCCCTCCGTGACCATGTAATTGATAGAATGCTTCTGCTGGGTCCGGAATAATCCACCCTCCTCCACTTGTTTCTTCTGCATAGGGCAACTCTCCATCTACGACGTTATTCAGCGCAGCTGCTTTCGGCGCGACGTTGACTCTTCGTGGCATAATCGCGTCTTTAAACCTTTGTCGCACTTCCGGCGACAACGATAGTAACTCCTCTGCACTCAATGTAATTGTTGTCTCCTTCATCGTCCTCCTATAAACATCCTCTGCCAATTTCGGGTCCTGAACAGGTGCCAAAGTACGATACGCCGGCTCTTGGTTACGCGTCGTAGGTGCTGCGCCGTAATTACGATCTTTCGGTGGAAGGTAATTTGCATCTTTAGCTCCTCTGTAAGGATGTTCCGGCTGCGTCGTAGGTGCTGCAAGTTCCGCGGGTGGTGGAGCTATTATAGGTGCAACCACTGGTGGGGGAACCTTGGACTGAGCTACTGGCGCAGTCGCAGATACTGGCGCAACTGCTTTGGATGGTTGCCTGCTCGACGTAGCCTGCGCATTTTCATTATTCGTAGCTGCCGGCTTTGGTCCTGCTTTAGCCTTCGTAGGAATCTCCACCCCATCGAATACCATCTTCTTCTTTTTAAAGTTCAAAGCTGCTATCTCTTGCTGCAATCGCAATATCCTTTCATCGTACTCCTGTTCCTCGATTGACGCGTGCATAGCTGCGACTTGTCGTGGCCTTATTTCGTACATTAAAGCTGCTGGCCTCGACGCGGCTGGTTGCGCAACTTGCGTAGCTTGCGTCTGACGATACCATTCGTCGATCCTCTCCTTCAACCACTGTCCTGGTATACTCCTTGGCACAAATCCTCCACCTGGCAACACAATCTTTCCTTCCGCGTTTTTCACCACTTTCCCTAGCCTGACGTACTCCTCTACTTCAGGACACCTCGGGATGAAATGTCCTTCTATCCCACAGAAGTTGCAACGTCCGTTATTCCACGGCGTTGGACGCTGCGCCGCTGCTGGTGCCGTCGCAGCTACTGGATATCCTGGCGCAACTATACGTCCTGACGCCATTCCTGCGACTATCTTGTCTGCGAATCTATCCATCATCGCGACTATATCCTCCGCCTTTATCTGCTTGGTTGTCGCAGCTGGACTTGGCGACGCTACGTCTTGCGCCGGCAATTCGTCTTCGAATCCGGATCCTTGTAAAACATATAAGGCCTCTTTGTGGATATCGCTCAACGGATATGGCCTGTCCGGTCGTCGATCCAGATTCTTCAACTGCAGCCTCTGCTTCACCTTCTCCCTCAAATCCGGACTGAATGCCTTTATGTACATGCGACTCTGCTCCATCGTCGCCATGGCTTCTTTCTCGATCAAGTATGTCGTTATGACATAGAACTGCCTGTAGTATTTGCCGAGCTCTTCTGCCGTATGTATTCCCAGTCGCATGTGCTTCCCTACGAGCTTGTCCAGGTCCGTCATTGTATGACGACTCTCCTCCGACGCGCCTGGATACAATTGATAGATCTTCTTTTTGTAGTCCTCGTACGTCTCCTCGCCTCTATATTCTGGTATGCTCGACCATATGTCTGCGTCTTCCACTTCAAGGTACCTCCGCGCCTGTATCTTCTTCTCTTTCTCGTCTGTGATGCCTGCGCCGCGCAATAAAACTTCTAGCTCGTCGAAATACGCTGAAAGTTCTCTCGGCTTCGTCGAGTCGAACTTCGGTGCCGAGGCATGGTTTCTTGCTGGCATAGCAACTATTTGCTGATTATTGGCTTGTTGGTTGCTCATATTGATTCTTATTGTCGGCTCGCTAACCGGAGATACTGGGGATAGCTGCCTAGCCGAATATATCGCTGGTGTAAGCGCAGCTGAAGGAAGTGTCGATGGAACCTGCGACGCTGGTAGCGACGACCCTATAGACTTTACTGGTGAAGACTGTGTGCTTAGCTCGCTAGGATCGAACGTCGTCGATAGGTCCTGATCAAAAATAAAAGATTGTGCTTGAATAGGATCCGTTTCCAACGCCTGCCGTGCTAGCTCTGCTTGTCTAAGTGTTGCCGCCCTTAGACGTGTGATTGGACCTCTGTTCTCTGGTGACTCGCTCGAAGAAGACAATGTCGACGACGACTGCGTAGGTGACGACGGTGGCGTCGCGAAAGCCTCGTTGGTAGTCGCGGAAGTGTTTCGAGAATGTCGTGGAGACGTGGTGCCTCACTTCTACTCTGAAGTCCCCTCGCGGTGGGCTCCAAAATGATATCCCAACCCCACTATATATAAGGGGAATGAGAGGATCGTAGCTAATTAGGTAGCTGCGATAAACCTGCGAGTAACAATGATGTCTTGCGAAAACCACCAACCACAAACCACAAAAGGGGCTCTTAGTGGAAGGTTGCGTAGAAAGGGGGAAGAAGTGGGATTGGCTGTGTTCTGAGGGAACTGCGAGTTGAGGGACTCTCTGCACGACAACGGGAAAGTGTAGAAGGTTGACAGTGAGGGTGACACAAGAGAGCTTCTATA
>WNFS01004865.1_pt1 | contig 10779 bp, 9 predicted proteins | sample 5400141 | NCBI WGS metagenome assembly WNFS01 (sample SAMN13153358, study PRJNA577476) | soil metagenome | isolation source: 60 cm saprolite under Madrone tree | place: USA:California | collected 2016-06-14 | reverse complement strand
TGGTTGGCGCGGGTCTCGTGCCGCGCCCGCAACAGCTTGACCACCTCGTCGGACAGTTCGCGGTCGTCGGTGATGGCGTCGAGTGATTTGAGCGCAGCACCCAGCGCTTCGCGCCGCGCCGCGATTTCGGATTCGTGCTCCGCGGCATGTTCCGCGCGGCCATCCTGCGCGACGCCGAGCCAGCGGACCACCGGCGGCAGCCCCAACCCCAATCCGACCAGCGTGATGAAAATGACGCCGAAAGAGACGAACAGGATCAGGTCGCGATACGGAAAGCTCTCACCATCGGGAAGCGCGAACGGCAGCGCCAGCGCGGCGGCCAGCGAGACCGCGCCGCGCACGCCGGTGAAGGCGATCACGAACACCGTGCGCCAGGACGGCATCGGATCGCGCGCCCGCAGGCGCTTGTTCCATAGCCGCGGCAAATAGGTGGCGGGAAAAACCCAGGCGAAACGCGCGACGATGACGATCACGGCGACCAGCGCGGTCGCGTACAGGATATCGTCGAGCGGGAACGCTTTCGATTTCTCGAACAGCGACCGCATCTGGAATCCGGTCAGCAGGAACAACAGCCCCTCGATCAGATAGATCACGAGGTCCCAGAAGAAGATGCCCTGCAGCCGGGTCGCCGAAGAAATCAGCAGCGGCCCGTTCCAGCTCATATAGAGCCCGCAGGCGACGGTTGAGATCACGCCGGAGCCGCCGAAATGCTCGGGAATCCAGTAGGCGATATAGGGCGTGATCAGCGACAGCGTGATTTCGATCTGCGGATCCCGCGCGCGGTGGCGCGCCCGCAAACTGAGCCAGCCGACGGCCGCGCCGAACAGCACCTCGGCGGCAACGATGACGACGAAGGTGCCCGCCGCTTTCGGCAGCGAGAACATATGGGTCGAGATCGCCACCACTGCGAAGCGATACAGGATCAGCGCGGTGGCATCATTCGCAAGGCCCTCGCCCTCGAGGATGACGAGGATCCGCCGCGGCATGCCGAGCTTGCGGGCGATGGCGAGCGGCGCCACCACATCCGGCGGCGCGACAATGGCGCCGAGCAGGAAGCCGACGTCCCACGGCAGCCCGATCAGGTAATGCGTCGCGCCGGCGACCGCGAAGGCGGTGAAGATCACGCAGCCTACCGACAGCAGGATGATCGGGCGCAGATTGTGTTTGAACTCGCGCCAGCTCATGGCGACACTGGCCGAATAGATCAGCGGCGGCAACACCAGCAGCAGCACCAGTTCCGGCGGCAATTCCAGCGACGGCATTCCCGGCACGAAGGCGAGCGCGATGCCGGCGAGCAGCAGCAGGATCGCCGGCGCGACATTGATTCGCCGCGCCAGCAGCGCGGTGCCCGCCAGCGCCGCCAGCAGAATCAGAAATATCTGGAACTTGGCTTCCACGCTCTTTCAAATCCTTCCGTCTCTCAATTGGCGCGGAAGGCGGGCGAGGTCAATGCGGCGCTTCTCACTCCCTCACATCGTAGCGGTACGATTTGGAGACGATCCGCCAGCCATCGGCAAGTTTCATCGCCACCAGATAGTCGGTGAAATAGCGCGGCGGCAACTGGCAGCGCACCTTGATGAAGGCGGTGGATTCGTCGGAGCGGTCGATGGTGACGATGAAGTCCTCGCGCGGCTTGCCTTCCGCCTTCGCGGAGGGCCGCTTCCTGACCCAATCCAGCCAAACCGGCATGGTAAGGACTTTCAGCTCGCCCTTTTCCACCGAGCGCAGGTCGGCGGAGGGGTGGAAGACCGCGCCGAGCTTGTCGGCGTCGCCTTCGTAGAGGGCGTCGAAATAGTGCTGGACCACGGCTTCGACGCTGGAACGGTCATGGCTCACGGTTTGTCCTCCCTCAATATGCACAGGGCCTGTCCGGTTTTGAATTTTGTCATGAACTCGTCGATAACGCCACCGGGATGACTTTGAGAGATGACTTGGCAGATGACTTGGCAGATGACTTGGGAGAAGCCCATGACAAATCCGGAAGAGGCCCGCGGCCGTGTGCTGGCGGGAAAGTGCCTGTGCGGCGCGGTCAATTACACGGTGGCGGACGAATTCGCCTACGCCGCGAACTGCCATTGTTCGAACTGCCGGCGGACGACGGGGTCGGCCTTCAAGCCGTTCGCCGGCATTGCGCGCGACAGGCTGCGCCTCAGCAAGGGCGAGGACAAGCTCATGATCTTTGGCGACGCCGATAGCCACGACGCGCACTGCAACCGGTGCGGCTCGCTGCTCTATTCGGTGGTCCGCGACGGCGGCTTCGTCCACGTCGCCATGGGAACCCTTGTCGATAATCCCGCCATCCGTCCGACCGCGCACATCTTCGTCGGCTCCAAGGCGCAGTGGTTCACCATCACCGACGGCCTGCCGCAATACCAAGGGCATGTGGTGTCCGACTAAGGCGTCTGTCCGGCTTGCGCCGTCGTGCCCGGCGCCGCCCGCAATGAGAAGGCGAGCACGATATTTTCGGGCGTCTGCTTGAACTCCTTTGCGACGGCTCTACGCACCGTATCGGCGAGTTCGCGCACCGGCTTGGTCTCGATGAGGCGTGGAAACGTGACCGACACCGATGCGAGCCGGCCATTGCTCCAGTTGAAGCCCACGCCCGGTCTTGACCCGGTTTCCTGTTCAAGGTCGGTTTCGACCGCCTTGGCGTATTTGAGGCCGTCCACCAGCGAATCGATCACGCCGCAGGCGGCGAGACCGGCCGCGAGAACCACGATGGCGACGGTCTTGTGCATGGCTTGCTCCTGTTGCGTTAATCGGTCATTCAGGGGCGCGCGTCAGCGCGAACCCGGATTCCAGAGATGATCAGCGCGAGTTCCGGCTCACGCGCGCTTTGCGCGGACCCGTTGGCGTGCATCCCGGAGCGACCGCTTCCTACATCAGGAACACGCCCTTGCCGTCGACCTGCTTGTCGAACAGTTTGTAGGCCTCGTCCGCCTGATCGATGGCCCAGCGATGGGTGAACAGTTTGTCGACGTCGATGCCGCGCTCGACCGAAAACCGCGCGCAATCGGCCTGAATGATATTTGAAAATGTCCATGACGCCACCAGCGTCAGTTGCCGGCGCAGCAGATGCGGGCTGACATCGATATGGACGTCGCCGCCTTCGCCGACGAAGCACATCGTGCCCCACACCTTGGTGCTGCGGATCGCGTTCAGCCGGGCCTCCGGATTGCTCGAGGTGTCGAGCGTCAGATCGGCGTAACGTCCGTGGGTGAGATCCTTGATGGCGGCCACCGGATCGTTCGAGCCGGGATTGACCGCCGCATCGGCGCCGAACGCTTTGGCGCGCTCGAGCCGCTGCGGGCTGATGTCGAGCGCGATCACTTTCGCGCCCATCGCCTTGGCATATTGCGTGGCCGCCAGCCCGACCGGCCCCTGGCCGAAGATCGCGATGGTGTCGTTGCCTGAAAGGTTCATGCGGCGCAGCGCGCTGTAGGCGGTGCCGGAACCGCAGGCGATCGCAGCCCCCGCCGAGAACGATAGCTCGTCGGGCAGCGGCACCAGCGTGTTGGCGGGCACTTTCAGATATTGCGCGTGGCCGCCGTGGGCGTTGTTGCCGTAGACCTTGACCGGCACCTCCTGGCAGAGCTGCTGCCATCCGGAGCGGCAATGATTGCACTGGGTGCACCCCTGATAATGGTGCACCATCACCCGCTGGCCGATCCGCGCCTCGCTGGCATCGACCGCGGCGCCGGCTGCGACCACCACGCCGCAGGGTTCGTGCCCGGCGATGACGGGACCGTCCCTCATCGGAATGCCGGTGGCCTGGGTCTGGCCCTTCGGGCGGCGGTATTGATGCAGGTCGCTGCCGCACATGCCGGACGCCTTCATCTCGATGACCACGTCATGGGCATCCGGTGTGGGATCGGGAAAGGGCATCAGTTCCAGTCCGCGTTCGCCCGTGAATACAACGCCGCGCATGGTTTCCTCCGTTTGTTATTGTTTGTGCCCCGATCTTGGACGGAAAAATGTGATCGGCAAAGGGCGAACCGACAGCGATCTGGCGCGACTAATGGTGGGGAGTTCCGTCAGCGGCTCTGACACTGCGGCAATCGATACATACGACGGCATCTGCGTCAAATGCGTGATCCGGCTCACACGGTCCGGCGCCGGGTTCTGGTAGTCAGGCGATAGTGCTACAAAGGGCCGAAGTTTTCGGATGTGACATCATGAATTTGCATGGCTATCCAACATTGCGCAGAATTTTACTCGCGGCCGTGCTGCTGCTGGTGTGCCAGCCGGCTTTCGCCGAAAAACGCGTGGCGCTTGTGCTCGGCAATTCGGCCTATCAAAACGTGCCGCAGCTTGCGAACCCGGTCAATGACGGCGCGGTGGTCGCAGCAACGCTCAAGGCTGCCGGCTTCGACGTCGTCGATTCACGCCACGACCTCCCGGCGGCCGAGACCCGGCGCGCGCTGCGCGACTTTGCCGATCGCTCGCGCGACGCCGACATCGCGGTGGTCTATTACGCCGGCCACGGCATGGAGGTGGACGGCACCAATTACCTGATTCCGGTCGATGCGAAGCTGGAACGCGACACCGACGTCTACGACGAAGCGCTTTCGCTGGATCGCGTGCTGGTGGCGATCGAACCCGCGAAGCGCCTGCGGCTGGTGATTCTCGATGCCTGCCGCGACAATCCGTTCACCAAGACCATGAAGCGGACCATCGCATCGCGCGCGATCGGGCAGGGTCTTGGCAAGGTCGAGCCGAGCAGTCCGAACATGCTGATCGCCTATTCCGCCAAGGCCGGCTCGACGGCGCTGGACGGTGATGCCAGGAACAGCCCGTTCACGCTGGCACTGGCAAAGCACCTGACGACGCCGGGGCTCGATGTGCGCCGGGCGTTCGGCTTCGTGCGCGACGATGTGCTGAAGACCACCGGCAACAAGCAGGAGCCGTTTGTCTATGGCTCGCTCGGCGGCGAGGATGTGCCGTTGGTGCCGGCAGCCAAAGCCGCCCCACCCGCGCCCGCGCCCAATCCCCAGGCGGAGGCGCGGCGGGATTACGAACTGGCGCTGCAGATCGGCAACAAGGACGCATTGAACGCCTTCGTCGCGCAGTATCCTGACGGGTTTTATGCAAACCTGGCCAAAATCCAAATCGCCAAGCTTGCCGCCGAGGAAACCCGCGTCGCGGCGACCGAAAAGGCGCGGTTGGCCGAACAGGAACGGGCGCGGCTGGCCGCCGAGGGCACACAAAAGACCCAGCAGCTCATGGCCGCCGAAGCGGATGCGAAAGCGGCGGAGCAGGCCCGTATTGCCGCCGAAAAGGCCAAGCAGGTCGCGCAGGAGCAGGCCGCCGCGGCCGAGCAAAAACGTGCCGCAGCCGAAATGGCCGACAAGCTTTCCGAGAAGATCGCTTCCATCAATGCTGGCGCGGACAGGGGATCAGCCAGCCCACCGGCGGCCGAGACTGTCCAAGACGATAAACAAGGCGAGAAAGCCGTCAACGTTGCCTCGCTGACCCCCGGGCCGCCGCCGGCCGATCTGACCAAATCGGTTCAGATCGAGTTGCGCCGCGTCGGCTGTCTCACCGCAGATGCCGATGGCGAATGGAACGCGGCCTCGCAGCGCTCGATGGCGCTGTTCAACCGTCACGCCAGGACAAAATTCGATGTCAAGGTTGCGAGTATCGATGCGCTTGACGCGATCAAGCTCAAACCGGCGCGCGTCTGTCCGATGATCTGCGAGCACGGCTTCGAGCCCGATGGCGACCGCTGCAGCAAAATCGTCTGCGGGGAGGGCTCGTTCCTCAATGGCGACAACGAATGCGAAAAGCGGCGCGCGAAAACACCGACGGCACGGCGCGACCGTGAGGATCGCAACTATCGTGACGATCGCGGCGATCGTCCTGTTCGGGAGCGGCCCATGCCTGAGGCCCGCGTGTCCAGGCCACAGGCCTCGGGCCAGATCGTGTGCGATAGCGGCGGTTGCCGGCCGGTTAGGCGCGGCTGTCACGTCGACTATCAGGGTGGCTCACCTCGCAATGGCAGCGGAGGCAATGTGGAAGTCTGCAACTGAGGGCGGTGGGGGTGACTTTGGGCTGGAAGACCGCACAGGGAGGTCCCTCGAGGGCGGTGGCAGTAACATCCAGATTTGGCCCTAATCATCCATGCGCGCGACTGCCGGCGCGGCTGGCCGCTAAATGGCGCTTGCCGCGATATTGACCATCAACGCGACTAACGCGGTGTTGAAAACAAAGGAGATAATGCCGTGCGCCGTCGCGGTGCGGCGGATTGTCTTGTCAGTAATGCCGACGTCGGAGACCTGCGTGGTCATGCCGATCACGAACGAGGAATACGCAAAGTCCCAGTAATCGGCGTGATCGTGCTCGTCCCCGCTTGGAAACTGCAAGCCTCCGGGTTTGGCGCCGCGGTAATAGTCATGGATCTTTGCAGCCGCAGGATCGTGGGCTGGGTGATGGACGATCACCTGCGCGCCGACCTGCCTTCGGTCGCGTTGAAAATGGCCATCTCAGCACAGTGGCCCGGCGCCGGCCTGATCCACAATTCCGATCGGGGCGTTCAATATGCCTGTGAGAATTTCCGCAAGGTGCTCCAGTTGGCCGGTTTCAAGGCCTCGATGAGCCACAAAGGCGACTGCTATGACAATGCCCCGATGGAGAGCTTCTTCCACCAAAACCGAGTTCGTCCATCGCCGGCATTATGCAACACGGGCAGAAGCCAAACATCGAAGGCTTCTATAATCGAACCCGTCGTCACTCCACTATCGGCTACATCAGCCCGATCGAGATGGAGCTAAAAGCAGCAGCTTAATCCTGCCCATTTTTTCGGGGGAACATCAGCTGGCGCCTCTTTCATTTCCAAGTCAACTGTTGTGAAGGGTTTCAGATGACGGCCGATCGGGAAATGCGGCTTGCACCGGGGCCGTCGTCCGAAAGCCTCCAATGAAGGAAACCGCGCTGTGGAACGTGTGGCGGTGCCGCGGGCTTTGATCCATCGGGGCTTGACGCTTGCTGCTGCCGTCATCTGCGAGCACAACTTTTGCGTTATGGCACGAACGTCGCTAGCGGTGGAAAACAGCCTTGGCATCATGTGTAATTTCAAAGAGTTACGTGTAGCAAAAATAACCCATATTTCAACTTCTGCATTAGGTGCCCGATTGCAAGCCCTGTATCGCATAGGGCGAACCGATATTTCCGAGTTCAAGTTATTGACGCCATCCGGCGAAAATTGTTTTCGCTCTCGTCTTTATACATCACTGGCGGTCATTGCTGCATCTCCGATCGCACCGGTTCGGTTCTTGATGCAAATGTCGGCTCGCAACGCCCTCGGCGTGCGCTGTGTCTTTGATGGTAGATCGCACGATAGACCTGCCCAACGTTCGTCAGGCTTGCGGATGCACCTTGGTCCGTCACCTCCAAGCAACATAAGACGCTCTATCGCTCCATCCGTTGTTAAGCACGACCACGCCTCACGCCGCAGCGCCTTACCGCGCGAGCGGTTTCGTTCTTTGGCACCAAACGGACATGTCGGGGCAGGCTGACGATGTCTGCTCCTGAGGGTAAAACGGACGTGCCGCGCGAGCCCGGACACTTCCGTTCTTGGACCCAAAGCCGACAAAGCGTAAGCCCGTCATCGCGTCAGCGATCTTCATGAGACCAAGCTTGCTCGGCCAGCGACGGCACCGATTTCGTAGGGTAGACGCGCAAATTCTGCATCTTGAATTTCATAAACGGGTGGTACCCATCGTAAGCCGGGTGGTATTCTGCCATCGGACCAGGAGGAAGAAGGGCCGTGAAATACATGTCATTTGCCCTTGCGGGCTTGTTTGTTGTGACCATTGCGGCGCCGGCCAGTGCCGACGACGGCGCTATGGGCTTCAATCGTAACCAGGCCCGCTATGAGTTCGCCGGCGCCAAGGCCGAGCAGACCTCGAAATACTTCCCGCCCCAGAAGGCGGCGGAGCTGCACCTCAAATTGGTGTCAAACTATACTGGCTGCCAGGAGACGCTGCGTGAACTGGCTTGGAATGATCCAGAATCCTATTATTACTGCAGCTGGCTGCACAACCATATAACGGTCATGGGTGGTAGACCCGGGAAAGCCGCCGCTGTCACGGGCTTTATCGGCGTCCAGCGCCCCCATAGGTGACATGCCCCAGATTGCTTCACGCGGTTGAGCTTGTCGCGACGACGGGCTCAAGTTGCGTCATGCTCTGATGAAGATAGTCCGTTCCTGGCACGTTTGCGACTGCCGACCGTGACCATGAATGTCTGCCTATCGGGTAGACCGGAAGCAACGGGCCGATAGCCAAAACGGTGCTTTTGCCGATTAGGCCCAGGGGATTTCACCCCGAGCCTCTCACAGATCCGGACTTGATACTCTCGCATCATCCGGCTCGTGCCATCGATTGAAGGCTGCCGCCTTCCGTTGAACTTCGGGCTCCTCCCGTTGCCGGTTGGCCCGATTCATCGTCGATGACCCGCCCCCTTCGCTCCACAACCATTACAGCCGCTTCGTCGCTACTACGGAGCAGTCCGCTTGGTGCCGCTTGTGCCTTTTCCCTTGGCATCGCCGGCTAGGTTCTCACGTTCCTTACGAGAGCCTGGTTGAGATTCGCGCCATCTACATGCCGGATGTCGCTCGGTCAGTATCAGAACATCCACCGAACTGATCCCGAAGTTAGGGTCAACCCTCAGTTTTGACATCACCTAATCCGCTTTCGACACTTCATCGACGGTTCGCTTGCGCTCGCCTCTCTCAACCGCAACTGCCGGGATCATTGTCCCGACTTTTCGCAGCGCTCACCACCATGGCTTTTGACCAAAGCGGCCTGCGGTGGCTTGGGATCAGCGACCTGATCGACGAACCCGAAGAGCCTTCCTTCATCTCCAGTACAGTTGCGCGCAGCCGCGTGGACCGACTACGTTCGTGACACAAGACCCAATCGGACATCGGCTGAATTTCACGCACCGCGCTTTCGCGGGCTCGCGCGCATGTGAATTGACTGAGATCAATATGGTCCGTCTGTTTCGATGCGTTCAAGCTGTGCCGCCAATCCCGAGGGAGATTCTGATGCGCATTCTGGCCTTGGCGATTTTGGCGATCGGGACGGTCTCAATAGGGCCGGCGGCGGCCCAGAAGTACGATCCGGCTTACCCGGTTTGTCTGCACGTGTACGGACGGGCGGGGTTCAACTATTACGATTGCAGCTACACGTCGCTGCCTCAGTGCAACACGTCGGCATCGGGCCGCGCGGCAGAGTGCGTCATCAATCCATATTTCGCGGGCGCGGAAGAGCCCCGGGAACGACATTATCGGCGGCATCCTCGTCAGTATCGGTCCCGATAGGCGCCGCGCTGCTGGCGCGCGAAGGCGTACTGGGGATTGATCCCGCAATACGCGTCAGTACCGCTCGCGGTGGCCATGCATTGGGCGTAGCTGGAGAACTGGCAATTGCCGGGATAGCCCCATATGCGCCCTTGCAAGCAGTAGCGATCCTGTATGGCCTCGCCTCCGTGGCCGCCACCACCGCCACCGCTGGCACGAGCCAACGCCATCGTTGGCGAAACCAAGCCAATGGACGCAACTGCCAATAACGCGATCACTGTGGTGGTTCTTCAACCAGGTGAAGCGGCTCTGGCTCGCATCGCTCAAGCGGCGCAGCCAAAAGGCACGCCTCAACTGGGAGAGGTTCATCCAGTTCGCCGCCCGCTTCTTTCCGCCAATCAGAACTATGCAACCGCTGCCCTGTCACCGCTTCGACGCCAGAACCCGAGGGAGGAGCCCGGTGCGTTAGCAGCGCACGCCGGGATCTGTGCGGTTTGCGCCTTGCAAGCGCGTTGAAGTCTGCCGGCTGCGATGACGGCCGTGGCAAAGCCTAGCGAGCAGCCGCGAACCGAGTCTTGCGTGGCGTCCGGTAACGGCCGTTGCGAAGCGTAGACAGGGAGGTTATAGGCCGGAATTGAGTGAACGGGAACATAGCCCCGAAATCGATCGTGATCGGAGTAGCCGACCCTATCCCGTAAAGGGGAAGGCGGAAGCGCAGCCAGCGCTATAGCGAGCGGCCTGAGATGCTCACGGGGTTCGTACCGCCAGCCGGGAGAGCCGGCTACATGGGGAAGCGGTCAGCGGTAGTTGAATTGTTCTTGGGCGACATGGGCTCCATGCAACGGGAGTTACGGCCTTCTACTCAGAGAGAAGATCAGCTGACCATGGAAACGAAACTTGAACAGATAGCAGTGAAAGCTGTGGATCAACTGCCGAAGAGCGTGGTGCGGGAAATCCGCACGCCACGTTGTGTGTCCAGCGAAGGCTGGCATGTTCAGCAGGAGACAAACCTGCCGGGGTCCCCGTAGTTTGGATAGCAGAGGTGATGGAAACTGAAACTCTGAAGCCTATCGACAAGGTCTCCCCAGGGGAGGCTACGAGTCACCGGGCCGTAACAAAGGTGAACGTGTTGTGGCCTCGAAAGTGAATATCTCCAAGGGCCGAGCCCGCAACGTGGGGGCGAAGGCGACGTGAACAGCCGAAATCTGACCGATGCGGCTGCTCACCTTGGCGGGGTGGAAGCGACAGCACGGTGACAAGGACATACTAAGCAACTGGAGAAGCCCTCCTCGTCCCGGCGCGAAATCGTCGGAGCAAGGTAGGCCGTATAACCGGCGAATCCGGGAAGTCGACCGAAGACGAGAGGGTGGCGGCTGGGTCCGTAGTAGCGATGAAGCGGAGTAATGTCTGCGGAGCGAAGGGGCCCTGCCATTTGCAATGTCTCCAACATAGGGAAGGCAAGGACGAGATGACAAAGG
>WNFS01010232.1_pt1 | contig 10780 bp, 14 predicted proteins | sample 5400141 | NCBI WGS metagenome assembly WNFS01 (sample SAMN13153358, study PRJNA577476) | soil metagenome | isolation source: 60 cm saprolite under Madrone tree | place: USA:California | collected 2016-06-14 | reverse complement strand
CCTAGTGGATTCAAGAACGGAGCCTGAGCAATCTGCCCTGAAATACCGAAGTAGTTCAAGGTAGTCGGAATAATCAGGTTCGTATCGTTCCCTGTCCACAACTGTTGGTCATGAAGCTTCAGGACTGAATCGACCGCATCAGTTAGATCCTTCGCTTCAAGGTAAGCGAACTGTCCTTGCTGCTGATTGACTTCAACGTCAAAAATCGAATAGTTCAGTTGTGACACTAGAGCCTTAAGTGACACAACCTGTTCGATTCTCTGTGGCTGCGAAGCTACTGGTACGATGACACGAGGATCAGTGGATGTTGCCGCATTGATCTGCGTCTCCTCGAAATAGCGAGATGGTTGGCCGGTTGCCGGTGTCTGATTGATTCGTTGTCCGAGAACGCCACGACGCCGCACTAAATCAAATATTTCTGATTGGTAGCGGTTCGTTTCGATAGCGCCAGGTCCAAGAAAATCAGCTGCGGCACTGATATTGCCAATCATCCTACCGCGTCTGACATTTCCTACGCCCATCTGATTTACTTCCTTTCAGTTTGGATTTTCTTCCTGACGCTAGTTTGCGCGTCCATATCCTCGATCGACAACTCCCTGATCGATAATTCCTTGCTCTTCCATCAACATCTTCATTGCAATCCGCTGGTCTGGGGGAATGTGAATACCTTGGTTCTTGGCTGCAGCAAACCATGAATCAACTGTGTCCACAGAAAGCTTCTGTCCTGATGCTTTGATCTCTCCCAGATTTACTCCTGCCTTGCTAGCCAAGTTCACTAGCTCAGTGGGCATTACCGAACGACGTGCCTCCAAGTCACTGAATCGTTCAAGCTGAGCATTCATCGAACGAAGTTGGACCCGTAGTTTCTTGGTATCCTTTACCCGCTTGTCTTCCGATGCCTGCAATGCTCTTCGCAGACGACGGCCTTGAGCGGTTAAAGTCTGAATCTGCACGGCAGCAGCTTCAATGTTGTTAGCGCGAAGTCCCGGAAAAGGTTTCTTACCCATTTTTCCTTTCTTCCCGGTAGCAGCCTTCGAGTGGATTCTGCCCTTCGCGACATTTCCCGAGAAATGCTCTCCCTGTTTCGGAGGCTTGGTTACGGTTGTCTTTGAACCACGATTGGAAGCATCCTGATTGACTTCTCCTGGTTCCTGGGATGCGTCTTCGAGTGCAAGATCTTCCATTGCTTCTAGATCTGATGTATCTTCTTCAGACGAATCGTCATCAGATGATTCATCACCCCCACCACCATTTCCACGGCCTGCAGCTGCCATGTCATCTTCGTCATCATCATCGGATTCATCGTCGCCTTTAGCAGCTTCCATGTCATCCTCGTCCGATTCATCCGATTCTTCTTTTGCTGCATTGAGAACGATTTCATCATCTTCATCGTCTACTTCAGCAGCAGCTTGAAGTGTTATTCTACCGTTGAGCTCTACTAGGCTATCCATCACACGTTCATTTGACGCCTTGATTTCACTCAAGATCGGAGCAAATGCATTTGAGATGGCTGGACCAATAGAGCCACTAATTGCTTGAGCCATCAAAGACGCAGTACCACTGTCCTGGCCTGTGTCTCTGTTAGCCGCGGCAACCTTCTTCTTTTTCTTGTCAGGCTTCATTGCTTCTCCTTCTTCGCTCATTGCCGCAGCCTTGGCAGCAAGCGAGGTATTCGTGTACGCGGCTGCATCCTTCTTCAGGATAGTAGCCCCGGTAAATTCAAAATCATCCAGATGCCATATAGATTCATCTTCGTCCCTTACATATACATCTGCTAATTCCATGCTCATGCCGAGATCTTTCTTTTTCGACAAGTCACGGACTGACTCGGGAAAGTCTTTCTTCCAGACGAATCCCGAAACTTTTACGGCAGGACCTTCCATCCAAGCTCTGGAGATGACTCCAACCTTATGGCGAGTCGCATGTTCATCCAAATCACCTGGATCATAGTTCACTGCCATTCCAATCAAACCTTCAAGCTTATTGGCTGCTACTTTCTTTGGTACAAATATTCTATGTCCCTGTGATCCATGTGGAGGCTTATTCGATGCTTGATCTACCATCAACAAAGTACCTTGAAATGGAAGCTTGTTAGGATGTACATCCTTACTAGGAATGTCAGCAAACGAAACAATAGATGCAGCGAACATTGCATTGATCCTACGTGCAACGTCACAGGCACCTTCATTGCCTCTTCCACAAGCCCTCACCAATGTAGGTGGTAGTGTCATTGGTACTTATTATTCTTTCCTGGTCTATAGTGTGGTCTAATCTTTTTGTTTCTCTGCACACTATCTGTTACTCTGTCCTGATTTGGATCTATGAATCGACCACCTGATCTCGGATATTTTCCACGTTCTGGATTCTTTGAGACCTGCTCGTTAACACTAGGCCCGAAAACTCCACGACGATTGATCGTCTTTTCCGCGAGAGTTTCCTGATGCTGGTCTTCATAGAACTTTTGTAACTGAGCATCTTCCTCATCTTGCGTAATTGGCGCAGGCTCAACTTCATCAGCTTCTCGCAATTGTTTTTGAGCTTCAAAGAAGTCTTGCAATTCTTGTGAAAGTTCCTCAAAGATGTTTGGATTCTGTTGCTGCATTTGTTGCTGCAATGTCATTGTGTCTGGAAGAATCCCTAATTCCTGATACAATTGGATTTCCTGCGGATCCATATTAGCAATATCTTCCGCTTGGAACTCCATCGCAGAACCTTGTAATCCACCTCCACCTGCCCCTACTGTCGATCCCGCTCCTCCTCCTGACGTTGGAGGCTTCCACAAGCTCGTGCTGGCACCCGATCCCATTCCACCGCTTCCCCCTCCACCCCCCATTGTAGCTGCAATCTTTGCTTGCATCAACATGATTGCCATCTGCATCTGAGGTGCTGTTAATTTCCCCCACGGACCTGGGAGTGGAGTCATATTGTTTGACTTACGAATTTCATTGGGAGTGATCGCCCCCATTGCGTACCATCTTTGATGGATGATAGTACGAGTCAGCATGTCTGGATCTTCGAGACCTACAAACTCGAACTCCAGATCCTTCCATCCAAGGACTTTATGGACAAGCTGATTTGTAAACGATTCTTGAAATCTTGTGGCGACAGGAACTACTGCTGATCTCCAGTCCTGATCGCTCATGACCTGAGCGGTTGCTCTATTCGGGTGATCATCAAGTCCTAATGCCTGAGGACTAAGATCAAATCCTGTTGCGATGATTTGAATCAAGAACTTCTGCCAGTCAATCAACAAGTCTTCTGGTTTGACTGGAGTGATGTCTACGACTTGGGGTGCCTTTGCGCCGGCTACTAAAGAAACCTTCGCCTGCCCTTCCAACTCATTCATGATGTGACGACGAATGATGTTGATATGAGCAGGATTCATTGTCTGTTCCCACCACAACCAAGTCTTATGAACTTGATCTGAACCCGCTCTTCCTGACATATCCTGAACGCCGAGGAAGGAATTTACTGAATTGAAACAGACTTCAAGACGACCTAAACCAAATGGAGTAGCTGTACGAATGTTATCTCGAATGTACATCAACTCTTCAGAAAGGAATGTTACGATTCCACGTTCACCTTTAAGACCTGTCATCTGTGCATAGCGTGGACGATCGGGAGTTGATTCTGTCCAATCTAGAAAGATACGTACTGTGGAACTATCTACTGCCCACAACTTCACTGGTCGTGGTGCAAATGGAGTCATGCGATGTTCAGCACATGCTGCTCCATTCAGTAAGAAATCTTCTAACATCTGTTCTAACAAATCACGGAAGCTTTCACCAGTGTTATTCGGACGCTTCAACGTTTCTGTTAGAATCCGAATTCTCTGTTCCCTCTCAGGATCGACGTCATCCTGAAATTCTTTCGTCGGCTTTATCTGCCACCTAAAAGATAGGACAGCGTTTTTAACCAGATTCATAGCTCTACGTGGAATGGGCGTTTCCGAGAATCTGCGGAGATTGTAAGGAGTGTTCTTGAGAACTGGCTGATTGAGTCTATGTAATGCTTCCGGAAGGTAAGGATAAGCCCAGCTTCTGCGATCGACTATATCAAAAACCTGTCCATCACGGACTGCTCGGATTTCCTCAATTTGGCGAGATCGGACTAACGCCCATTCGTTACGAGGAGTTACAGCTAACTCAGCAGCATGGGTTAAGGCTAGGACCTTCACTACCTGTCTTGTTACCAGGTATTTGGAAACACGGGCTCGTAGCTCTTGCCTCCAGCCACGAATGAATGCCCATAGTCTCTGCCTTAACATGTAGCATAGTATAATTCACTTTATGTTTTCTTGTCAAGAAAATTGATTTCATACCCTGCAACTTACCTAATCAATATCTATATGCAACTTACCTAACATTTGATTTATTTTACTAATGCTTATATTATGAGCATTCTTACGAACTCCACGTTTATGCCACTTCTTTATCGACTCGCTAATAGCCTTTTTGTGTGCTTCGGATTTAGATTTTCCCCTTTGCCCTTTTCCTATACGATTCTTAGTAATTTTAGAATGATGAACTCCCAACATACGTTTACTAGTCTTTTCAGACCAAATCATTCTAGTAATTTTATCAGGAATAGATGTACTCAAATTACTATTATATCCCTTAGCTGGATTGGTGGCATTAAAATACATAATCCATTTACGTTCTGATTTTGTTAAAGTCCTAGAAAAATAAGCTTTACACAAAATCTCAAATACAAAATTACTAATTCCAAACTTACGCATATCTAAATGCAAACTAGAACGTCGATGTTTTGCAATTACTTCTGGATGCAATGAAACATATTTATGCCATCTCCATCTTTTCTTTGGACTACTCGTAGCTCCAATATAAACCTTCTTATTCATGAGATTACGAATCATGTAAACATATCCATATGGTTTCTTCATAGTCCGATTATACAGTTACTTTACAGACAAAATAAACAGCAAAATAGGCACGGTAGGAATAACCCTACCGTGCCTCATATTAAGTGTTTTGTCTAGGGACTACTGAATAGCGCTAGCCACATTCTGGAAAGTGGTATTCGCTCCAGTTCCAATCAATCTGATTGTCCCAACAACGATCAGAAGAATCACTGCGAGCATGACTGCATACTCAGCAATGTCCTGCCCAGAATCATTCTTCCAAAGTGCCTTCAACATGTTTTGCTCCTTAGTTTGTGTTTGACCAAAGAATACACCTTACATCCCAAGAGAGTAACGCCTCCTGTGATAAGTAAAATGTCTCCAATACTGAAACGGTACAATGCTGCCTGGTCTGCCAGCATTAACCATCGTCCATGACCTGATACATCCCAAATTGGGTGATCAGGTATGTACGTAGAGAGGCCCACTGTCGGCATAATCCCTCCATTCAAGGACGTAACCAAAGCGTTGGATGTCACACCCAGCAAGATCAAAAAACCACCTCTTATCTTGGAACGAATGAGTATGGCCACGGCCCAACCCAATAACGTTACCCAGAACAAAAGGCAGTACTCCATCTTTGCTGTATGTTGCCAAAGATAAAACAAAGCGGCGATGCAACCAAACTTCAAAATCACCTTCACAACATTCCCCCTTAATTATGCTGCCCGTTTCAAAATTCTTCTCTTCATTTCCTCACTACGTTGCAGGGGAGTCATCTTTGCCCAATACGCTTTGATAGTACTACCAGTTCCCTTTTTCCGGAATTTCTCCTTTACCTTTTCGGATTTGTACTTCTTCCAACGTGCTCGCTGAGCTTTAGCAATACTCTTACGAGCCTTCAATGAAAGAACTCGTTTTACCTTCTGTGAACCACCGCCTCGTGGACTGCCAACCACCTCCACCTGTTCCACGATCTTACTTCCTTTGGTGGCCTTTCCCCGCAGTCCTGATAAGTGCAAACTATCGGTAGACCCCAATTCCGTCCCGCGCGCCTTGGAGAGAAGTATTTCTCCCACGACCCCTGCAAGCTCTTGTCCAGATATCTGACCGCCTGATTCCATTGCGTAGCGTTCAATGCTTTCCTCAATGGAATGGTAGAAATATCCAAACGCGAAGCCCGTCGAGTAATTGGAATCACTGCCGCTCTTTTCATTTCTTTTTCCTTTCATCTTGGGTTCTCCTCATGTGGATTGTGTACAATTTATTATACAGCACAACAGAGAACATATAACCAACGTAGTCTGCCGGCTTTTTTCTTGCTGCTACAAACTCAGTACGAACACTAACTCGCACTGCTTTTGATCTTGGTGTTGGAAAATAAACCTTTCTTCTGGGAAGAATGGATACACAATTCCTAGAATCCATAAATCCAAATTCAAGCTCTCCGTTTTGTTGCCACTCCACTTGAACGTACTTTGGAGGTACTCCCCGAAACACGCTTGGGGATAGAGACAACTCTCCCTTTCTTGTGACTCTTGCCGTTCCTACTACACGACCCATGTGACACCTCCTTTGCCTTAGACCTCATAGAAATGATTTGTTTGTCTTTTTTCTTTATCTCCTCCTCAAGTTTATCGTTGAGTTGCTGAAGAGTATTGACTCGTTTGGTTAATAGACTATTTTCGTCTTCGATTCTCTCATGCATCTTGGTGAGTACAACGTTGGCTTGCTTTGCACTTCTCCCTGCAATATCCAATCGTTGCCAGGCTTCACTGGGGTCTTGCATGACCCCTTCCGGGTAATGGTCCCCTGGATTTAACTTAATCTCTGTTAACTGTCGCTTGAAATACAACGCGACTTCAATTCCTTTGTAACTCAGAATGTACACCCGTCCATTCTGATCTAAACACTGGCACGCCCACCCATTAACACCATCTGGCAATGTCAGTGCTTGATTCGCCGTTACTATGGTCTTCAACGTAGCATGTACCATATCCCAATTTACTTTGGACATGTGAGCTATCGTCAGGCAAGTAAACCTCAACTGATCGTAGACGAACCCTTTGTGGTATGCAACTCCCTGTGGACCAACTCGTCCGACTGGGACTTGTGATCGAAGCCCAGTTGCTGGCTTTACAAATTTCCTTTTCTTTGCTCTCCTCTTTTTCATCTTCCTTCCTTGACTTTTTTTATCTTGTACTCTAGTGCTGACTTCAGTCGAGAAGCACTAACCTGCACAGGATCAATATGTACATAATCAAGTTTTGGATTTCCTAGAGGCAAAATATAATGAGGCATCAATGCTCTAGGATACATCAAGAACGTTGACAGTTCCTGTGACGCTGCAAGATGGGACATACCATCCTAATGATTGTGTCGGGATATTCACTGCAAAGAAGCTCCAACATTGGCTTCCACTTTTCCCAAGGCAACATCTTGTTCGGTGGACCAGGAGGATTCCCTCGACTCGAACAAGACATCGAATACATTGAAAGTAAAATACAATCGTGCAGATCAAGAATCTCAAAATTATGATCCTCAAGATCCTTATTGTACTCAGGAATGTATATCGGTTTGTACTTCGCGTTGCCTTCTCCTTCCAGTTCTACACCAAGCATCTCAGCATAACATTCCGAGATGTGAATTTTCTTTTGATCACTCAACTGAAAGGCTTTGTTCACATCGAATACATATTCAAATTCAAACGAAAGATCCGGTCGATTGAAAACTGTATTAAACGTAAACTGTCCTTGACAATGTGGTGTACCATGAAACAAGTCCCTAATCATACCTTCATACAGAGGAGCTATGTGATCTGGTAATGTCTGGAGATAGACTTCATCGTAATCTCTGATATTTGTTTTTATCCAAGATCTTAATGCTCCACTGATGTACAATCCATCACCAATCAAATTGTTGCTTTTGAAAAGATATCTCATTCTGTTGTCCTCCAAAGACGATCGAAAGATTCCAGACTTGCAACTGGGATTTCTTGCCCTCTCCACTTAGCAAATAAGATTTCAACTGGGTTATCTTCTCCTTGAGCATGCAGAGCAAGTGAAATTTTTTGAGCCATTATTCCGAATCTTCCTTGAAGTTCTGTTACTTGTTCTCCATGCTCATCCAAGACCACTGTCATCCCGTTCGTAAAGATGTAGACTGTTGAGATCATTTGATTACCTTCACTTTCACTCCAGCCTTCTTGGCTCTCCTTACCATATCGGCTGTTCCTTTTGACTGCGCTAGATCGGAATGGAAAGACAATACTAACATATCGTCATAGTCTTCAACCAACCGAAGAGCCAAGTTTAATTGCAACTGGTTACGAATTGGTCCTGCCTTCTTCCCGTAGTAATTCCAAAGCGCTTCGCACTCTACTGTCTGAAAACCGAGTTCTCTGGCGGCCTTCTTTCCCTGAAAATCAGCTCCAAACCAATGTATTTCATCCCACTGTAACGTATCGCCATTGTAGGTTTTTTGGCCTCCTTCAACCACGTACGTAATTGGATTTTTCGTATGCTCATTCTTCAAGGTCTTTAGAATCTTTTTATAATCATCCCAATTACGATCACCACAGATCAAGACGATTCTCATATTCTCTCCAATAGAACAACTACTCCAACCCTCAGATCTGGCTAAAAGGGCTGGATAGTAGCTCTACTTCTTCACAGTTCCCGTTTCCTCATCTTCATCGGAAGTTTCAAAATCGTCTTCTTCATCGACAGTCAACATCAACGTTCGACGACGCTTTGGATTACCATTACCACCCACAGTACCATACTTATACTGCATGTCAACGACCTTCAAAAGCTTTCCTCCAGCGTTACAAGTAGCATTACCTACTTGCGGAGTAACTCTACCATCAATAAGATCACTCATTAGTGAACTCATAAAGTTGGCAAAGTCAGACCCTGTTTTGATTCCTTTTTCAGCGAACTTGAGAGTTCTCGGCGATTTCCTTTGAGATAATGCTTTGCTTCCTTTAACAACTGCTTTCCCATCTTGATCTTTTCCCATTCCTGTTTCCTCCTCAATTCTATAGAAATTAACAACCTTTTAAGCCATACTTCACACTCTCCTGAACAAGCTGGAAAAATTATATCTTCTTCTGCATCCGATCTGCGATAACGTCGTACTTCATATGTTGGTAACGTTTGGTGTCTACCCAACTCGTGTAGATCAGAATAAGAAAATATTTTCTCTCTTGGGTCAAACTTTCTAACCCAAAGTATTGGACAAAATCTAACTCCACACACAGCACATATAGTATTAATATGGACATCTGGTTTCCATTCATCAGATGAAAATGTCTCAACCATCGGATGTAATCCAATTAATATATAACAAAGATTCAGTTGCCTTTCCATTTCTTTAGCTATACGTCGAATCTCTTTCGTCGCACGAAGGAGTTTTCTCGATTGATTCTTAAGTGGATCAATCCATAGCGGGACAAAATCATCTTTGTGATATTGTTTCATAGTTTATAATCCTTCTCTTAAAACTGGTGGGGCGGACTCGCACTTGGCTGGGTGAAGCTAGTGCTGTCCAATCTCCGGACAACCAGCAAGGGAGAGAACCACAAACCCTACTGATTGCGATTGTGATGGTCAATTCCATCAACGCCCCATTTCTAATCTACCTAGCAGGTATTGGATACACTGTGGTAGATCTTCTTCTCTTTAGAATATCACGGGCTACGCCCAAGCATTCTTTAAACTTTGCGATTTCATTCTGACAATTAAAGATGTAACTTTTTATCTGTTCATCTGTCATTGTATTAAGCTGCACTTGTAACGGATCGCGTGGAATGTCTATCTTCTTTTCTGCCATCAATCACCTTCTTTCTAATCCTTCTTACAAGCTTACGAGGTTTCTCTTCCAACATTTGATACTGGTTCACTGAGTTCAACATCTGCACAGTGGCTACAAATCGTTTCTTGTACGAAGTCACCATGCGTCCTGTCTTATGACCCTTGGGATCTAATTCTGGAACACGAGCTGCTGCTTCAGTCAAGACTGGGATCATCTGAATGATACTAGAAAGCATCCCATGTTTCCTTGTCATCTTCCGAAGGTTGGCAATTACTTTCCTATCGAAAGTGACATTTCCTTCAAGATCAATCCTATAAGGTGACGAAATCTTGTCCACCCTTAACTCGATCCGTTTGCCTTCAGGATTTCTGGGTTGAAGGACTTTCTTCATCAACTCCAAGAACTCTCCAAACTTATCCCTCAACTTTTTGTGGCGTGCTTCAAGTTTAGCTTTCTGTGCGTCATATTTTTCCAACACCGTGCGCACTAGCGGGGGGTGGAATCCATTTACCATCTTTTCGTAATTTTCGATGGCTTTAATGAACTGTTTCTCTTTAATTGGGTCCTTTACAGTAGTGATTGCCGCTGTTCTGGCTGCTTCTGCCGCATTCTTTAAGCGCAGTTGGGTTGTAGACCACGGATTGTCATCCGTAAGTAACTTCTCCTTAATCTTTATCTTATACCCAACGTATGCTTCACAATTAGCGTACCACGTTAACGCTTTCTTCAAAGCATCTACTCGTTGATTTACGTCTGTAGTAATCAATTCACGATATATCTTTCGTAATTGACTCCGCTTCGGCCGAACTTGCTTCGGTGGAGCAACTCTCTTCGGTGGTCGAACTTTCTTCGCTCGTGGTTTCTTGTACTTTACTCTAGCCATTTAGTTCTCCGCTTTTGACGTTGGCTGTACCGGTTTATGTCTTATGTGCTTAGGTATCACCTGTCCTTCCACAGTTTTGAAATCTTTCAACAACATTAGCTCATCGTTATAAATGATGAACTCATTATTACATTTAGGACAAGCGAGAATTGGTATTGCACCTCCATTCATTAACTCACGTGGAATCTGGGCCAAGAATTGGGCTGCACAACGACAAGTAA
>WNFS01010125.1_pt1 | contig 10780 bp, 10 predicted proteins | sample 5400141 | NCBI WGS metagenome assembly WNFS01 (sample SAMN13153358, study PRJNA577476) | soil metagenome | isolation source: 60 cm saprolite under Madrone tree | place: USA:California | collected 2016-06-14 | reverse complement strand
CGAGATCGCCGCCGACGATCATGCCGGCCCCGGAGGCTTTCGCATCGGCGATCTTGTCGTCCGCCATGCGGCCGGAAACTTCCGGATATTTCACCGAAAAGAAGCCGCCGAAGCCGCAGCAGGTCTCTCGTTCGGCGATCTCGCAGAGGCGCAATCCGCTCAGCGATGAGAGCAGCTGGCGCGGTTCTTTCGCAACGCCCAGCTCGCGCAAGGAGGAACAGGAATCGTGATAAGCGACGGCCGCGTTGCACTCTTTCGTCACGGCCTTCAGTCCGCGCACATTGACCAAAAAGGAAAACAATTCGTGCGTCTTGGCGGCGAGCCTCTCGGCCCGTGGCAGCCACGCCGTGTCGTCTTGCAGGAGCTTTGCATAGTGAACGCGGATCATTCCGGCACACGAACCCGACGCCGCAACGATGAAATCGTAAGGCTCGAAAGCAAGAATGACGCGCTTCGCCAATGCCGCCGCGTCTTTGGCGTCCCCGCCATTGTAAGCCGGCTGGCCGCAGCAGCTTTGTGCCGGAACCTCGACGTCGCAAGCGGCTTCCTTGAGCAGCTTCACCGCGGCGAAACCGATTTGCGGCCGGAACATGTCGACAAGGCAGGTGACGAACAGCGCGACCCGCACGCGCGTCCCTTCGGCCTCGGGATTGGTCATGATTTCTTTTGCCGGTGGCGCTTGGCGCGGCTTGGCCGCCGCCCGCGAATCTTGCGGTGGGGAATCGAGGCGCCGAGCTTGTAGGTCGCGCTCCTGAGATGCTCCATCAGATTCGTGCGATCCAGATGCGCCAACTCGGCATAGGGAATGACTTCGCCGATGCGGACGTGAAGCTCGCTGCCGATCTTGTCATAGACTTCCTTGAAGAACAGCGAGAGGCGCAGCGTCATGCTGATATGGCTGGCGATCTGAAACAGCCGACTGTTCTGTCCCGCGAAATACACCGGCACGACCGGCGCTTTGGCCGATATGATCAGCCGCGCCGTGAAATTCTTCCACTCGGGATCGACGGCGCGCTTGCTCCAGGGTTTGGGCGCGGTCGACGCGCCACCCGCGGGAAACACCACCAGGACGCCGCCGCGAAGCAGATGCGCCTTGGCCGCCGCGCGGGATTTAAGATTCGTGTTGAGCGCCTCCTTGGTTTCGGCGAAATCGATCGGCAGCAGATGGGGGCGGATTTCCTCCGCCTGATAGAGAATGCTGTTGGTCAGCACCAGAAAGTCCTCCCGGACCTGCGAGATCAGATACGAGATGATGAGACCGTCGAGCACGCCAAAAGGATGGTTCGCGACGACGACCAGTGAACCGGTCTTCGGCAGACGCGCGAGCGCGTCCTCGTTGCAGACGATTTTCAGCTCCAGGTTCCGCATCGCGGCGGCCCAGAAGCTTTCGCCCGGAACGGGATTTAAGCGGTGCTGTTCATAAAGACTCTTGAGATAAGGCTGGCCGGTCATCGTCTCGATAGCGCGGATGACCAGACGCCTCAGACGTGGGTCGTCGGGCGTGGCGTAGGAAAAGTGCTCGATGTTTTCGGGGGTTGTCATGGTGCCAGAATCGCAGAGTCGACGCCTTCCTTGAAGCCCCTATGCGTTCGATTTGAGCGCGGCAAGGGCAAGTGCCGCCCAGCCTGCCAACAGTGAAATACCGCCCAAGGGCGTCGCGACCACCAAGGCCATTGCTCCGATTCCGGCAAGGGCCGGCGCGTTCATAAGGGCCAGCGCGTAAAGCGAGCCCGAAAACAGCACGACCCCAATAGTAAAAAGCCCTGCCGCGACGTGCGCACTCTTGGTTGCTGCGCCGCGCGCGGCCAGCGCGGCGGCGATGATCGCCAATGCGTGCGCCAAATGGTAGTCGGCCCCGGTCTTAAAGATCGCGATGGCGCGCTCGTCGACCCGACCCTGCAGCCCATGCGCCGCGAACGCACCGGCCGCTACCGCCAGAAACCCGTTCACCGCACCAACAAAAAGCCATCGCTTCATGCGCAGTCTCCTTATATCCCGCGCTTCAGACGGTTTCGAAGGATTGCTTTAGCCGCCCAAACACGCCACAGAAATCGGCCATGACCGCTTTTGCGACAGCCGCTGACGGCACCAGCATCGCCTACGAAACGGCCGCCGAAGGCTCTCCCGTCGTGCTTATTCACGGCTTCGGCGCCAGTCGCAAAATAACCTGGGCCAACACCTCATGGTATCAGACGCTCGTCCGCGCCGGCCACCGTGTGGTCGCCGTCGACTGCCGCGGCCATGGGGACTCCGGCAAGCCGCACGATATCCCAGCCTATGACGAAGGCCCGATGGCCGCTGATATCGTCGCGGTGCTTGACGCGCTCGACATCGGGCAGGCCGACATCATGGGCTATTCCATGGGCGGCTATCTCGCGATCCGCCTGATGCATGATCGGCCTGAGCGCGTGCGCCGCGCGGTGCTGGCCGGCATCGGCGCGAGCTACTTCAAAAATTCGCCCGAGCGCGCTGAAATCATCGCCCAGGGGCTGCTCGCAGATGACCCGGCGACGATTACCGATCCCGTGGCACGCGCCTTTCGCGAGTTTTGCGAGCGCGCCGGGAACGATCTCGTGGCCTTGGCCGCTTGCATCCGACGTCCGCGCCGCGTCTTCATGCCCGACGACCTCGGAAAGATGCCTCACGACGTTCTCGTCGTCTGCGGCGAATTGGATGAAATGTCGGGGCCGCCCGAGCCCTTGGCAGGCGCGTTCCCGCACGGCCGCATGGTCGTCGTACCCCGCCGCAACCATCACTCGACGGTGGGCGACCGAATCTATAAGGACGCGGTCGTGGACTTCCTCGCTGGATAATCTCCAAAAGCGGCTAAGATATCATCATGGCAGATACCCAATTCGACTGGGCGGACCCGCTTCTTCTCGAGCAGGAGCTTACCGAGGAGGAACGGATGGTGCGCGACAACGCGCGGCGCTTTTGCCAAGGCCAGTTGGCTCCGCGCGTGCGCGACGATTTTCGCCATGAACGCTTCGACCGCGCGATCGTCGCCGCCATGGGCGAGATGGGATTTTTCGGCGCCACGCTGCCGGAAGGCGAGGGTGGGGCGGGCCTCTCCCATGTCGCTTATGGCCTGATCGCGCGCGAGCTGGAGCACGTGGATTCCGGGTACCGCTCGCTCTTGAGCGTGCAAAGCGCCCTCATGATGCATCCGATTCACGCCTATGGCAGCGCGGAGCAGCGCAAGAAATATCTCTCCAAGCTCGCCAAGGGCGAGTTGCTGGGCTGCTTCGGCTTAACGGAGCCGGACCATGGTTCCGATCCCGGCTCGATGAAAACGCGCGCGGTTGCAGCACCGGGCGGCTTCCGCCTTTCCGGAGCCAAGACCTGGATCAGCAATTCTCCCGTCGCCGACCTCGCAATCGTCTGGGCGAAGACCGACGACGGCGCCATCCGCGGCTTCATCGTCGAACGCCTCGAGGATTGCTTCGTTCCGGAATCGAATCTGTTGCCGAAAGCCAAGGGCCTGGGCGGTCCCTTCGGCTGCCTCAACAAGGCGCGTTTCGGCATCGTCTGGGGCGCGATGGGCGCGGCGGAATTCTGCTGGCATGCCGCGCGGCGCTATGTGCTCGAGCGCAAGCAATTCGGCCGTCCGCTCGCGGCCAATCAGCTGATCCAGAAGAAGCTCGCCGACATGCAGACCGAAATTACACTCGGTCTCTTCGGGGCTCTGCGCTTGGGACGTTTGATGGACAAGGGCGCGGCCGCGCCGGAAGCCATCTCGCTCTTGAAGCGCAACAATTGCGGCAAGGCGCTGGAGATCGCCCGCGTCGCCCGCGACATGCACGGCGCGAACGGTATCTCCGACGAATACGGCGTGATCCGCCACGTGCTCAATCTGGAATCGGTCAACACCTATGAAGGCACGCACGACGTCCACGCGCTGATTCTTGGCCGCGCGCAAACCGGCATTCAGGCGTTCAGTTAGAAATCGCGTCTATCTCGGCCGGAAGACGGCCGAGCCGAGCCAGCCGAGGACAATGGCCATCAGGACCGCGCCGAAGCCGTAAGCCAGCGACGCCTGATAGGCGCGATTATAGACCCAGCGCTCGAACCCGCTCTTGTCGATGAAAAGCGGAGAAGATTGCGCGCTAACCACCGTGCCGCCCTGAAACATGTAGACCTCGGCGCGGTATTCGCCGGGCGGTACCGAAGCGGGCACCGGAATGCGGGCGCGGAACAGTGTGCGCGAGAGAAACTCGATCCCCGTCGGACTTTCCCAATACAGGCGTTCGCGCTTGCGGTTGCGGATGACGGCCGCGCGAAACGCGTTGGCCTCGTCGGGATCGATTTTCACTTTGGTGGTGGATTCGAGATTGGCGGTGCCGAGATGGAATCGCTCCAGCGTCGTTGCTGAGGCGATGTCTTCGATCGGCCGCGTGCTGGCAAGAAAATAGTAGCCCGGCAGTCCGGTGAACTGGATCTGCTCCCGGTTCACCCAAATGCCGAGGATGCGGGCTTTGCGCCGAACCGTCATTTCGAGATCGGGTCCGCGAATGACCACCACCAAGTCCTGGTCCCTGGCCGGTCCCGCCTCTTCGGTGGGTTCGATGGCGCCAAAAAGGACGATGTCGGCCCCGGTGAAATTCGAAGTGATCTGAATGAGGTCGGTCGAAAGCCCGGAGACGAGATCGTCTGCGGCAACGGGCGCTGCCGCGAACAGCAGGGCCGCAACCACCGCCGCGACCCCGGAGCATTTTCCGGCGAAGTGGCCGGCGCGCCTTGCGCGCTTTCGCGATTCGAAGAAAAGTGAAAGCGCTCTAGTCCGCATCATGGCGTCCCCGCGACGATGGAGTAGATATCTTCCGGCGTCCTCACCAGTCCGATCAGCAACCGCACCGCCACTCCGACCACAAGGATCGCCAGAAGCGCCCGCACCTGCTCGCCGCGCATCTGGGATCCGGCGCGTACCCCCAGCTGGACGCCGACCACGCCGCCGAGCACGAGCAAGAACGCCAGGACGATGTCCACTGTCTGGTCGCTGGCGGCATGAAGGATGGTGGCCGCCGCGGTCACGAAGAGGATTTGAAACTGCGACGTGCCGACCACGATATTGGTCGGCATTTTTAAGAGATAGATCATCGCCGGGATCATGATGAAACCGCCGCCTACGCCCATGATGGCGGTGAGCACGCCCACGAGGATGCCCAGCACCACCGGCGGAATGACGCTGATATACAGCTTGGAACGGCGAAATCGCATTTTGAGCGGCAGGCCGTGAATCCAACTGTGCTGATGTAATTTCACAGGCGGCGGCGCAGTCCCGGACCGCGCCGCGCGGATGGTGCGGATGCTCTCATTCAGCATCAATCCGCCGATCGAGCCTAGAAGCACCACATAGCTTCCGCTCACCACCAGCTCGATCTGGCCGAGCTCCCTCAGCAGGCGGAAAACGTAGACACCGAGGACTGAGCCCGCGATGCCGCCGGTAAGCAGCATCACACCCATCTTGAAGTCCACGGCTTGGCGGCGCCACTGCGTCAACGCGCCGGACAGAGAAGCAGCCGTGATGTGGCTCGCTTGGGTTGCGACCGCGATGCCGGGCGGTATGCCGTAGAACACTAAGAGCGGGGTCATCAGGAAGCCGCCGCCCACGCCGAACATGCCGGAAAGGAAGCCGACCGCGGCCCCCATGCCGAGGATCATGGCCCAGTTCACGGACATCTCGGCAACGGGAAGATAGAGTTCCATCAGGCATCAAGGATCAGAGATCAGAGATCAGGATACGATAAAACCCTTTCTGATACCTGATTTCTGATCCCTGTTTTCTGATTTACGGCGCGATTTGGGCGAGGTCCGGTGGCTCGTTGGCCTCGCGATTCATCGGCGTGAGCTTGAACTCGCCGACGGCACGGTCGGCGGCCTCACGCTCGGCGGGTAGAATCTGGGTGACGAGCGCGGCGACCCGCGATTTTGATTCGACGTCGCCCCCGGCGGCCGCGATCGTGTACCATTTGTAGGCGTCGGCGAGCGACGCGCGAACGCCCAAGCCTCTCTCATAGAGGACCGCGAGATTGAATTGCGAATCGGCCAGGCCTCTTTCGGCGGCCGCGCGAAACCAGCGCGCCGCTTCGGCGAAATTCTTTTCCTGACCGGTGCCATTGGCATAGGCGATGGCAAGATTGTGCATCGCCTTGCGGTTGCCTCGCTTGGCCGCTTCTTCATACCAGCTGCTGGCCTGCTTCGCGTCCGCGGACACGCCGCGACCCTTTTCGTAGAGCGTCGCCAGGCGGTATTGCGCCATAGCCATGCCTGCTTGCGCTGCCTTTTGCAGCCAGCGGGCGGCTTCGCTGTCGTTCAGCGCAACGCCGTCGCCATCTGCGTATTTCAAGCCGAGCAGAAGCTCCGCCTTTGCGTCGCCTGCATTGGCTTTGGCCTGAAGTCGCACCAGCGCCGGAGCCGGAACCGTCGGAGCCAGGGACCCGGGCGAAGCCGGAAAATTCAAACGGCTGGAGGAGTCGTCGGCCGGCGCCGGCGCGGACGCGATGCTAGCCGTGCCCCCGTCCCCTGGCGGCGCCTCTGCGTCAAAGCGCGGACCGAAAGTCCGCATCAGGAAGAACCCCGCCGACAGCACCAAGAGGACAACCAGTACCTCCGCGATAAAAATGTTTCGATTGCGCTTCGCGGCATCGGCGCCGCTGCGGTTCGCCAATGGGTCTACGCCGCCGGCCTCGGCCGCGCGCCGGGTTTGGGCGAGATAATCCAGCACCATTGGTTTGGCCGGCAGCGCCTTCGGCGCGAGAGGCGAGCTTTCGTCAATGTCATTCGGCTCGGCCTCAGCGACGCCTTCCTGGTCCGAATCATTCTCGAGGACCCCAGACGGACTCGGTGGCGCGACGACGTTGGACGCCGTCGCGGCCTGCGCCAGCGTTAGCCGTCGTGCCACGGTCTCGTCTTCCGATTCGGTCGATGCTTCGAGCCTTTCGATTCTCTTTACCGCATGGGAAAGGTTGGACTTCGCTTCGGCTGCGGCGTCCTTGACGCGCTTCTCGGCGGCATCGAGCCGCTGGCCCAAATGGCGCAGATTTTCCCGCCCTTGGTTTTGGGCTTCCTCGCCGCTTCTCTCGGCAAGGTCGAGCTTCTTGGCGATTCCTTCGAGATTGCGTTCGATCGCGGCGAGGTGCTGCGTCAGCGCTTGCTGCAGGCGCTCTTCCGCCGAATCGATCCGCGACTCGAGCATGCTGACGGTCTCTTCCAGCCGCGTGTCAGGCCCGCTTTTCTCCTCGACGTCATTCAGGCGCTGCGAAAATGCATTCAGCCGCTCCTCGAGCGATCGCTCGACCCGGTTCGAATCGTCGCGCGCGGCTGCAAGCTCAACGGACATGGCATCGAGATTGCCGGTCAGCTTTGCAATCTGCCCGCTCGATTCACTCGCCGTGCTGACGATTTGCTCGGTCAGGCGCGACAGTCCCTGATGCAGTCCGCGCACCGCGTCGCGCAACGCCGCCGTGTCGGAGTTCTGCTCGACGCGATCGATGCGTTGCGTGAGAAGAACGAAGGCTTCGGCCTGGTCGCGCGTGGCGGCACTGATTTCGGATGCCGCGGTGCTCATGGCCCGCTGCGCCTCGTTTTGGCTTCGCTCGTTGGTTTCCAGCCGCCGGGCCATTGTGCGCAGAGCTTCGTCGATGCGGCGGAACGCCGAATCCGCTTCCGCTTCGCTGCGCGCTAGGCGCATCGCGAGCTCCTCGCGGTCGCGCCGCATCTCGTCTTCGCGCTCATACCGGTAGGCTGGCGAGCTCGGCGTTTCGCTGCGCGTCTCCGCTGCCCCAAGGGCGCGCGCGTTCTCGGCTAGAATCCGGCGGGTCAGCCAGTCGCCGACCGAAACGCCCTCCCGCGTTGCGGCGGCGCGGGCGACGTCCCTCGCTTCGGAGGGAATGCCGGTCACATTCCAAGGATGTGTCTGCTTCATCTCGTCATTGGGTGCGCTTACCCCTCAAGGGAAGGTAGCGGCGGCCAGATATAGTGTAAAGAAACCTCGATGCCGCGAATCACAGAAATCGAAGCACCTTGAGACGTGACTCTCGAAGCTCAAGGTTAATGAGTGGTTACTTCCGCACTTCTACCGGGGCTCGACCCCGGCTTTTTCCAGCTCCCGCGAAAGTCCGCCGCTGAGCCAAGTCGCCGTCATCCGGAAGTCCGAAATCAGCGACCAGACGGGATAGCGAAAGGTCGCGGGCCGGTTCTTTTCGACGCTGAAATGCGTCACCCAGGCCGGACCGTAGCCGGCAATCAGAGCGGCGAGCAGCAGCCAAAAATTCCACGTGACCATCGCCCCAATGAGAAAAGCGACTGCCACGCTTGTTCCCGCCATATGCCAAAGCCGGGTTTCAGCCTTGGCATGTTCGCTCAAATAGAACGGCCAAAACTCGCGATAGGTCGTGATTCGATCGCTGCTCACTGCGGCTCGGGCAATCCAAGGTTGGTGGCGAAGACTTCCGCGGCGTAGATCGCGTTGCCGTTGACGGCAACTCCGATTCCGGTGCGGTCGAAGTCCCTGTACATCAAATTGTTCCGATGGCTCGGACTTTCGAGCCAGATGTGCAGGAAGCCCTTCGCCATTGTTTCGGGATCGATGCCCTGCGACGGCGTGAAATATTGCGCTGCGCTGTTCTCGGCGAAAAAGCCGACAAATTTCGGATCGCGCGAAAGCAGCGTGTTTACCGCGAGATTGCCGTTGGGGTTCATGGTGTCGAACGAGCGCTTCTTCGCCATATCCTCGGAATGGGCCTGAGCGGCGGACGCGAGGTCGAGATCGAGAGCCATGGGTTTTGCGCCGCCTTGCATGCGCTCCTCTTCTATGAGTTCGAAGAGGCGGATCTTGAGCACCGCCAATTGCTGCTGCAGAGCCGGGTTGGGTCGCGGCGGTACCGTGGCGCAGGCCCCGACCACCAGCATAAGCAACAGCGCCGATACCAATTTCATCATACGGAAGACCCGGTTTTTCAAGGTTAGAACCCTTAGCCGCCGGCGTCACCATCGGCGAGGACGCTAACGGGTCATTTACCATGATGGCCCACTCTTCAAGAGCAGGTCCAGGCACGAGGGGAAGCCATGCGCAGGCGTAGCCCGGCCGAGCTCATTGTGGGCTCGGTCCAGCTTGGACTCGCCTACGGTGCTGCAAATCGCACCGGGAAACCTTCTCGTGAGACGGCGCTTCGTCTCGTCAAACGGGCGGCGGATGCCGGCATAACCGCCTTCGACACCGCACGCGCCTACGGCGACTCCGAGGAGCGTTTGGGCGAGGCGTTGCAAGGGCGGCGCGTGCGAACCATCACCAAGCTCTCGCCTTTGACCGAACTGGAGCGGAACGCGTCGCGAGCCGCCGTGCTCGCCGCCGTCGAGACCAGCATCGAAAATTCTCTCTCCGCCTTGAAACGCCAAAGCCTGGATTGCCTGCTCCTCCATCGCGCCGCGCACCTGACCGCCTTCGACGGTGCGATCTGGCACGTTCTGCAAACCTATCTTGCGGCAGGAACCATCGGCTCGCTTGGGGTCTCGGTGCGGTCTCCGGCCGAAGCCCGCCAAGCGCTCGCCGAGCCCCAAGTCGAGCACCTGCAGTTAAGCTTCAATCTGCTCGATTGGCGCTGGCACGAAGCCAGCATCGTGGCCGCGATCCACGACCGGACATCGCTGACCGTTCATGCCCGAAGCGTCTTCCTCCAGGGCGTCTTGGCTGCACGCGATGCGGCGGTGTGGCCGCCTGTGCCGGGGGTCGACGTGCCGGCGCTCCTCGCCTGGATCGACCGTAGCGTCCACGCCTTTGGCCGCGCCAATGCCGCCGATCTCTGTCTTGCCTATGTCCGCGGCCAGGATTGGATCGACGGAGTCGTCATCGGCATGGAAACCGAGGCGCAGCTCGAGGCCAATCTTCTCATTGGCGCCCGTCCTCCGCTCGGACCGCGCGATTGTGCGGCCCTTGAAGCTTCCCGTCCACGCGTGCCCGAGCAATTGCTCGATCCCGCCCAATGGCCCCGCACATGAATGCGCTCGAACTTTTCCGCCTCGACGGCCGGATTGCCTTCATCTCCGGCGCGGCCGGACATCTCGGCCGAGAGATGGCTCTTGCCCTTGGCGAGGCGGGGGCCCATCTCCTGCTCAATGGCCGGAACGATGCGCGGCTTCAAGCGTTCGCAAGCGAACTCGCAGCCTTCGGAATCCGCGCCGAATGCGCAGCCTTTGACATGATGGATTTCTCCGCTGTACGGCGTTTCTTCGCCGGCCGCCCGCTTATCGATGTGCTCATCAACAACGCCGTCACGATGACGCCGAAAAGCTTCGAATCGGCCAGCCCGGACGATTTCGACCAGACCTACCGCACCACCGTAACGGCGGCCTTCGAGGCCACCCGGGCCGCCCGGCCCGCGCTTGCCCGCGCGGCAAGAGAGTCGGGCGGCGCCAGCGTCATCAATATCGCCACCATGTATGCCTCGGTGAGCCCCGATCCGAAGCTCTACAGCGACCCGAGTAAAGTCAGTCCGCCTCACTATGGTGCTGCCAAGGCGGGGCTTTTGCAGCTCACCCGGCATCTGGCGGCCGAGCTCGGACCTCAAGGAATCCGCGTCAATGCGCTCTCTCCGGGGCCTTTCCCGAAGGCCGAAATCAGGCAAGGCGATCCGGAATTCGTAAGCCGGCTCGGCGCGCGCACCATGCTTGGGCGTTCCGGCGAGGCGGCCGAGATTCGCGGCCCCATTCTCTTTCTCGCATCTTCCTCTTCCAGCTTCGTCACCGGAACGGTGCTGGCAGCGGACGGCGGCTGGACGGCTTG
>WNFS01016711.1_pt1 | contig 10781 bp, 12 predicted proteins | sample 5400141 | NCBI WGS metagenome assembly WNFS01 (sample SAMN13153358, study PRJNA577476) | soil metagenome | isolation source: 60 cm saprolite under Madrone tree | place: USA:California | collected 2016-06-14 | reverse complement strand
AGTGCCACGGCGAAGTAGCGGCACAGCGATTCCATGGCGCTCTTCGCCGCGCCCATGCCGACCCAGGGCTGCCAGCTGCCGGTGCGCCCGCCCGGCGCGTAGGTGATCGCGACGATCCTCCCGCCCTCCCCCATGAGGGGGCACGCCGCCCGCACTGCCACCAGGAACGCCCGCGCCTGGGAGTTCATGGCCGCGTCCCATTGCTCTAGGGTGATGTTCATGGGCCCCTGGTAAAACTCGGGCACGTCGGGTCGGGCGTTGCTGACGAAGATGTCGAGCTTCCCGAACTCGCTCTTCACGCGCGCGAACATGCGGGTGATGTCGTCGGGACGGCATACGTCGGCTTGAACGATGAATCCGTCGGAGCCGCGCTGCTTTACTTTGGCGAGCGTATCCTTCGCGGCCGCTTCATTCTTGCGATAGTTGATCGCGACCTTCACGCCTTGCCCGGCGAGCTTGAGCGCGATACCCCGGCCGATGCCGCGCGAGCTTCCGGTGATGAGTGCATGCTTCGCGTTCTGAGCCATGGCCCCTCCCCGGTCGAGCCGTGGCAGCTAAAGATGCCGGCCGGACGCCCCGCTGCAACTACTCAGGCATCATGCGCGCCGTCGGGATCCCGCACCGGATAAGCCTTTACGATGCCGCGGCACTGTTGCACGAGATCCGGAAGCTCTGACCGCTCGACCGTGAACCTGAGTCGATGCTCCTGCGTCAGGGGATCGGGCGTGATGTCCACCACGAGCTGTAGCTCGCCGGTGCGGTCGGTCGAGCGGACCACCGCGGTGAGATTGGGTTCGTCGGAAGTGAGCGTGGCCACCCCCACCCCCACCCCCACCTCCTCCGGCCGCTGCTGCAAGTGGGCGAGCGCGGCGGCCCAGCGCGCCAGGTCCGGGACCCGCACTAGCGGTCCAGTGGTCCAGATGGTCGCTCCCTCAGCGACGCAACGCACCGTCACGACGAGCCAGTTGCCTTCCCAGTAGTCCTGGGCTTCCGGAGATCGGCGATCGTGCACCCACAGCTCAAAGCCCGCGGCCTTGAGGTGAGCTGGGCCGAGGGAGTCGGGGTCGGGCGAGAAGATCAGTGGGGCCACAGCCACGCAAAGACGCCCGCTGTAACCAGCGCGTAGATCAGCCCGTCCACCGTGGCCTTGATCGTGGTGACCCAGGAGCGACGGTACCAGATCGACATCGGCCAGAGCGCGAGCGAGTACGCGACGAACGCCGTGAGGCCCGCGAAGTGGAAAACGGCGCCGTAGTTCGCGCCGGGGGACAGCGCGCTCCCCGCGACGAGCGCCGCGAAGATCGCCACCACTATCGAGAAGAGGAACCATTGCGTGAGCTGCTTCCCCATCGCCATCGAGCCACCCGGCATGACGGTGAACATCATGACGGGGCCCTTCTTGAACTTTTCGGCGAACGCCGGGGACCGCATCTGCTCGGTGCTCTCCGCTCGTGGCATCATGTAGTCGCCGGGCGGAATGCCGAGCGGACGCAGCGTGTCCATCACGCGGTCTTCGTTCGGCACCTTGAGGTAGTCGCTCTTGTGCCAGCCGGTGAACATGTGAAGGACGGAGCTGAGGAGGAAAACACCAATCGCCGACAGCAGGATGGGGAGCCACAGCGAGACGAGCGGGGTCATGAGACCTCCTTTGGGTCGCGCTTAAGGTGCGGGCTGTCGCGGTCGCAATCAAGGATCGGCGAGTGCCTGCCCGGACGCGCACAACGGGCATTCGGCCGGCACCCACAGGTCGAACGGGACGCGCGCCACCGCTTCGATCGGCACCCCCCGTTCCGCGAAGTAGGGCGACGCCGCGCTGCCGAGAGCCAACAGCGCCCCGATGACGACCGGCTCGGCGCCGTGCCCCTGCAGCTCGGCGTAGGTCGCCCGGACCGCGGAGCCGGCGCTGATCGCGTCGTCGACGATGGCGACGCGCTTGTCCCCCACGCGGCCGCGGGCGGCAGGCGGGAGATGATACTGCGCCTGGTACAACCCATCTCCTTCGCCGGGCAGCACGCGCTCCGTGAAGAAGAACTCCGCTTTGAGCGACGAGGCGAGCATCTGGGCGAGGAACGCACCGCCGACGAGCGGTCCGCACACCCCCGCCACATGGTGGGGCCGGAGCGCTCGCGCGAGGTGGGTGACGAACGGACGGACCAGGGCTGGTTGGACGAACAACGCCTCGAGATCGAGCCAGAGGTTCGTATGGTGGCCCGATTCGAGGCGGAAGTGGCCGCACCGTGGCGAGGTCAGGCTGAGAAGGTCAGCGCTCGGGCCTTTCGGCGTCATTTTTGATCGGTCTGCAGTCCTCGCTCCTCTAGTAACGGTCCCACCTCCGGATCGCGCCCCCGGAAGGCGCGGTACAACGCACCCATGTCGCCCGTCCCGCCCCGCGACAGGATCATATCGCGGAAGCGGGCGCCGTTGGCACGGGTCATGCCGCCGTTCTCCCTGAACCACGCGTAGGCGTCGTCATCGAGCACCTCGCTCCACAAGTACGCGTAGTAGCCGGCGTAGTACCCGCCGTTCCAGATGTGGGAGAAGTAGGTCGTGCGGTAGCGCGGCGGCACCTCGGGCACGTCCACGGCGAACCGCTTGAGCGCCTGGGACTCGAAGGCCCCGATATCCGGTTGCTGCGGGCCCACCGGCAGGCTGTGCCATGCCATGTCGAGCAGGGCGGCGGCTACGTACTCGGTGGTGGCGAATCCCTGGTCGAACGTGCGGGCTCGCTTGATCTTGTGTGCCGGTGAGTCGCGGGTACTCGACGCGCGTGAGCATGGCGTGCAACGCGTGCCCGAACTCGTGGAACATCGTCTTCACGTCATCGAAGCGCAGCAGGGCCGGCTGGCCCGGGGCCGGTTTGGTGAAGTTCGCGACGTTGAAGACGACCGGCTTGGTGCCTAACAATCCGCTGCCGTCCACGAACGCGTCTTCCCACGCGCCACCGCCCTTGTTGTCGCGCTTGAAATAGTCGCAGTACCAGAGCGCGAGCGACGTCCCGTCGGCATCGAACACCTCGAACACCCGCACATCGGGATGGTATACGGGGAGGTCCGTCCGCTGCTTGAAGGTCAGCCCGTACAGCCGGTTCGCCGCGAAGAAGACGCCGTCCTTGAGCACCCGATCGAGCTCGAAGTAGGGCATGAGCTGGGATTCGTCCAGCGCGTACTCCGCCTTGCGCACCTGCTCGGCGTAGTACTGCCAGTCCCAAGGGGCGAGCTTGAAGCCACCGCGCTGCGCGTTGATCTTCGCCTGCAGCTTCTCCGCTTCGCGCGCGGCCCGCGCGGTCGCCGCCGGCACCAGGTCGCTCAGGAGCTTGATCGCCGCCTCCGGGGTCTTGGCCATGCGGTCGTCGAGCACGAACGCGGCGACGCTCGGGTAGCCGAGCAGCTGGGCGCGCTGGGCGCGTAGCTGCGCCAACCGTTTGACGATGTCCCGCGTGTCGTTCGAATCCCCGCGTTCCGTTCGCGTGGTCGACGCGATGAACAAGCGTTGCCGCAGCGCCCGGTTCTTGAGCGAGGCCTGCGCCGGCTGCTGGGTGGTGTTCTGCAGCGGCAGCAGCCATTTACCGTCGAGCTTGCGCTCGCGCGCCGCTTCGGCCGCAGCGGCGATCTCGGCGTCGCCGAGGCCGTCGAGCTCGCTCTTGTCGCCCACGACCACTGCCCCTGCCTTGGTCGCCGCGAGCAGCCGGTTCTGAAAGGCGGTCGCGAGCTTCGACTCCTCCTGGTTCAGCGCGCGCAGCCGCGCCTTGTCCGCCTCCGCCAGCAGCGCGCCGGCGCGCACGAAGTCGCGGTAGTAGCGCTCTACCAGGAAGCCCTGCACCGAGTCGAGGCCGAGATCGGCGCGCCGCTCATATATGCTCCTGACCCGGCGGAACAGCGAATCGTTCATGAGGATCGCGTCGAGATGCGCCGCCAGCCTGGGTGCCTCCTCGGTCTGCACCCGCTGCAGCGTGTCGTCGGTGTTGGCCTGCGTCATCGCGATGAACACCTTGGAGGCACGGGTGAGCAGCGCACCCGAGCGCTCCAGCGGCACGATCGTGTTGTCGAAGCCGGGCGCCGCCGTATCCGATGCGATGGCGGCGACCTCCGCCAGCTGGCGGCGCATTCCCTCCTCGATCGCCGGCTGGTAGTCGGCGTCATGAATCCGGTCGAACGGTGGCGCCTGGTACAGGAGCGGACTGGCACTCGCGAACGGGTTCGCGCTGGTGAACGGGGCGGGGCCGGCGGACGCGGGCGTCGATGCCCGATTGCAGCCGAGCAGGGTCGCGCACAACGCGAGCGCGAAGCGGCGCTCAGGCAGTCGCATCGGCATGCCCCCGAACGTGCAGCGAGCGGAACAACACCCGCCCCGCTGCGGCGACGTCCCGCACCGCGGCGTCGAACGCCGCCTCATTGGCCTTCGAGGGAGCGTGGAAGCCGCTGATCTTGCGCACGAACTGCAGCGCCGCGTCGTGCAGCTCCGCGTCGGTCGGCGGATGATCCGCGTGCCGCAGGCGCTTGATGTTTCTGCACATGATGTCAGACCTTTCGTGATTTTACCGGCGCTCGAAAATACCCCGGGCGCGATGAAAAAGTGCGCCGCTCCTTATCGCGCCGGCACGCCGAACCCGCGCGCCATAGCCGTCGCCGCCAGCACCATCAGGACCACAAGCACCGCCTGCACGAAGCTGATCCGCGCGAAGCGGCTCGCGGCGCGCGTGTCGGGCACGCTCCCGCCAGCCACCGCCACACGCCACCGAATCAGGGCAATCATTGGTGCGACCTCGAGAATCAGAATCGCGGCGAGCAGGCCCATCTTGGCCCAGAAGACGTGGTTGTGGAGGTAATAGAAGCTGCCCTTCTCGAACCCGCCGAACGCCCGGACCAGGCCCGTGCCGATCCATATGAGCGCGGCGACGCCCCACCAGGTATCGGCGTAGAACACCCGTCGCAGGCCGGGAACGTCGAGCTGAGACTGGAGCGCGCGACCGCGAGCCCAGACCGCGCCGAGGCCCACGCCCAGCGCGAGCAAATGAAAGGCGGCCAGCAGCCATCGGATCGTCAAGGTGGTCGGCCCTCGACTAGAAATTGTACACGAATTTGAACAAGTAGAAACCGAGAGCCAGGCCGCAGAATGCCAGGAGGACGCCCATTCTCGCCTTCCTCCTTGTAGGGGCACCACCCCGCTGCCACCGACCCTCGAAGCCGATCCAGAATGCCGCCAGTCCGCTCAATCTACCAGGGCCGGCCTTCCACGAAGCCCGCGCCCGTTGTAACCTCACACAACCAGCCTGCGTCCGTCAGGTCCTCCACGAGCACAGCGAGCATCATGCCCGACCAGCCTTGCGTTCACATCGCCGCGATCACCACCGTCCGCCACGCAAAGCGCCGGGAGTGCGAGGAGTGCGTGAAGATCGGCGCGCAGTGGGTCCACTTGCGGACGTGCCAGCAGTGCGGTACGACCCAGTGCTGCGACGACTCACCCAACCGGCACGCCAGCAAGCACGCCCGGGCGAGCGGCCATCCCGTGATCGCGTCCGCGGAGCCAGGAGAGCGCTGGCTATACTGCTATCCGGACGACGCGTTCGCAGAGTATTGATCATGGCCGGCGTGCTCGGCATCCATCACGTCACCGCGATCGCGAGCGACCCCCAGCGCAACCTCGACTTCTACGTCGGGTTGCTCGGCCTCCGGCTCGTCAAGCGCACCGTGAATTTCGACGATCCGGAGACATACCATCTCTACTACGGCGATGACGTGGGCACTCCGGGGAGTATCATGACTTTCTTCCCCTGGCCCGGCGCCAGACCCGGGCGCCACGGGACTGGACAGGTCGCCGTCACAGCGTTCGCCGTGCTGCCACGCTCGCTCGGATTCTGGGTCGAGCGGCTGGTGCGTCACGGCATCCGGTACGAGGGGCCGACCAGGCAGGTGATCTCGTTCAGGGACCACGATGGGTTGATGCTCGAAATCGTCGGCGACCTCGGCGCCGAGGCGAGGCCCGCCTGGGGAGCGGCCCCCGGCATTCCGCGCGAGCACGCGATCCACGGCTTTCACGGCGTGACCATCTGGGCGGACAAGGGGGACGCCACCGAACGGGTGCTCGTGGACACGCTCGGCTTCCGTCCGGTGCATGAGGACGGCACCACCCGGCGCTTCGCCGCCGGCGACGGCGGGCCGGGAACCGTCGTGGACGTGCGCTCGGTGGGCGGCTTCGTGCACGGCGCTGGCGGCGCGGGGACGGTCCACCACGTGGCCTGGCGTGTCCCCGACGACGGCGTGCAGCTCCAGATGCGTGAGCTGGTCACACAGGCGGGGCTCAACCCCACGCCGGTGATCGATCGGAACTACTTCCACTCGGTCTATTTTCGCGAGTCGGGTGGCGTGTTGTTCGAGCTCGCCACCGACCCACCCGGCTTTGCCATAGACGAGCCGGTCGCCGAGCTCGGGCAGCGCCTGATGTTGCCGCGACAGTACGAGACTCACCGCGCCCAAATCGAGGCCATCCTGCCTCCCATTCATCTTCCCGTCACGGCGTCGGCGGCCACGCTACTCGCGAGCACCACTGGGCCTGAGGACGTGAGCGGTGACGCGCTCGGCTTCATTCACCGCTACCTCCCGCCAGCCGCCGGAGCGGAGCTCGCGAGCAGCACGACGCTGCTGCTACTGCACGGCACGGGCGGGGACGAGGAAGATCTCATTCCCCTCGGCCGAGCCCTGGTCCCGGGTGCCGGGCTCTTGAGCCCGCGCGGCAACGTGCTCGAGCGCGGCGCACCGCGTTTCTTTCACCGCCTGGCCGAAGGGGTGTTCGACCAGGAGGACCTGGCCCGCCGTACCGAAGAGCTGGCGCAGTTCATCGAAGCGGCCGCCAGGACGTACGAGCTCGATCGCACGGGCATAGTGGCGGTGGGGTTCTCGAACGGCGCGAACATCGCCGCGAGCTTGTTGCTGCGACGCCCGGGGCTGTTGCGCGGAGCGGTGCTCTTGAGTCCCATGATCCCATTCGAGCCCGATACGGTGCCCGATCTCACGGGCACGTCGGTGTTCATCGGGGCTGGGCGCGCGGACTCGATCGCGCCCCCCGCGCAGGCCGAGCATCTGGCCGAGCTGTTGCGCCGCGCGGGGGCGGCTGTGATGATCCACTGGGAGCCGGGCGGCCATTCGTTGAGCGACGGCGAGGTCGAAGCGGCCCGGCAGTGGCTCTGGCAATCGGTGGTGGAGCGACCTCAGGAGCGTCGGATGCCTATAGCCAAGGAGACCTGAGTATGGCCCTCGATGAGGAGCAGGCACGCGCTGCGGCTGAGGTCGCGGCGCGCCTGCGCCAACGCGGAATCGCACTGACCGGCGCCGAGCGCCCTGACGACCTGGCCGATCTGCTATCCGCGGTGGAGCGCTTCGAAGCGGTGGTCGAGGCGCACGGCGGAGACTTGATGGTCGACGACCTGAAGAGCTCGCAGCCGGACGACCAGCACTTCGTCGTGCCGCGACGCGCGCCCGGCGAGACAGTGCGCGCGTACGTCGTCAGGATCGATGAGGCGGCGGGACGGCTGCGGGGTCACCCGCGCCAGCCCGACTAGTGGGGGATGATCGTCGGCGGCGTCCTCGGCGTCGAGCATTGGCACACCGAAGAGTCTCCGATCCAGGCCGGGTTCGCGCCGAGCGTACCTGGCCGTTGGGCGTTCGGATTCTCGGCACATTTCTGAGCGTCGAGGCGGCGCGGAAGCGGCTCTGCACGCCCGTTTACGGGCAGACGCCGAGCCGCGAGTTCACTCGCGCACACCGCGAGCGGCGTAGTCCTTCTTCCCCCACACTCGCTCCGCTTGCCACAAGTGCCGATGCTGGTGCCGCGGCAGAATCGTAAAGCACGAGTACAAGTTGTAGCGCACGCGCGCGTTGAAGGGCGACGTGACCCGCACCTGAGCAAGCGGCAGGCCGTCCGCCTGCGCCAGACAATCGAGCTGCGCTGCCTGCAGGCGATCGAATTCCTGGACGAGCAGCTCAGGCGCGGCCACGCTCGACGGCAGGAACCGCGCGATGGTCTTGAGACGGACCCGAACCGGCGGTCCCATGGTGGCCCATAACAGCCAACCGATGGGATCGCGCCGGTAGCGACCCGGCGGGCGCCGCTCGACCATGCGGGCGCGCGACACGGCATGGCTCAACAGCGGTACATAGGCCAGCGACGTGAGATTCAGGTGCGCCACGCACTCGGCCACGGACCAGCGCGCCGAGTCGGCCCGCCTGGGCCACTGCTCGGCCGGAAGCGCGCGCACCAGCTCGTGGAGTCGCGCTTGCGCACTGCGATACTCATCGGCGATCAGCTGCAGTTGCAGATGCATGTCTCTCCTTAACCTCCTCTGCCGCCCTGCCTCTAGTTCACCTTTCCCTGCAAGCGTCGTAATCCCCCGATCGCCGGAGCGTAGCCCGGCATTTTATCCAAAGCGCGCCCATACTCGGCCACCGCGTCCAGCACCCGGCCTTTCTTCTCGTAGATCCGCGCCAGGTTCACCCGGCCTTTCTTCTCGTAGATCCGCGCCAGGTTCACATGCGGGAACTGCGGCGCTTCGTAGCGCGGGGCGTCCATCGCGCGCTTGAGCCACGGAACCGCGTCGTCCTCGCATCCCAGCTCGATCAAATAGCACCCGATGTCGTTGTACGGATTGCCGAAGGTGGGATCCACCGCGATCGCGCGTTTGCACTCGGCGATCGCCTCTTCGTAGCGCCGCTGGAACGAGTACACCCAGCCGAGAAACGTGTGCGCTTCCGCCGTCGGCCGCTCCGCGAGCGACGCCTGATACAGCTGCACCGCGCCCGCCAAATCGCCCGCCAACTGGCACTGGTACGCGCGCTCGAATAACTTTAGCGCCCGAGCTCGATCACCCACACGCCAAGCTTATTCAGACCTCGCCGCCGTCGCCATCGCGCCCGTTTATCAGCCTGCGGTTCCTCGTCCTGCTCGCGGCGGTCGCCCTGGGCTGGAACCTGAACGGCTACCGCCTCTTCGACCCTGACGAAGGCCGCAACGCCGAAGTGGCGCGCGAGATGGCGCACACCAACGACTACGTCGTGCCGCACCTGGACGGCCTTCCTTATCTCGACAAGCCGATCGTCTACTTCGCCGCCGCAGCCGCCATGATGGAGTTGTTTGGCCCGACCGAGGCCGCCGCCCGGTTACCCGCCTACCTCGCCACGCTCGCCACCATCTGGTTGCTCGTGTGGTTCGCGCGGCGCCGCTGGGGCGAAGAGGCCGGCTGGCTGGCCGGACTCGCCTACGCCACCATGGTGCTGCCGCTCGCCTACGCCCGCACTGCCATCTTCGACAGCACCCTGACGCTGTGGACCACGGCCGCCATCGTCTGCTTCACCGAGGAGCGGCCCGTCCCCGCCTGGGCCGCGATGGCCGCCGGCGCCCTCACGAAGGGCCCCATCGCCGTCGCCATCCCGTTGCTCGCCCTGGTCGCGCACGCCCTGGTCACGGGCACGCCGGTTCGGCGACTGTTCCCGCGGCGCGGGCTCGCGCTGTTCTGCGCCATCGCCCTGCCCTGGGTCATCGTCGTATCGATCGAGCATCCGGACTTTCCCGGCTACGTGTTCCTGCGTGAGACGCTCGAGCGCGTGACCACGCGGAGCTTCCACCGCGCGGCGCCCTTCTGGTACTATCTGCCGATCGTTCCCCTGGCAGCCTTCCCGTGGATTGTCCCGGCGCTCGCTCGCGTGAAGAACCTCCGTGCCACTTGGCAGGCGAGACATGACGCCGGGGCCACCGAGCCGCTGCTCTTCGCGTGCTGGGTGGTCGTGCCGCTGGTGTTCCTGTCCCTCAACCAGTCCAAGTTGCCGCAGTACGTGCTGCCGCTTATGCCGGCGCTGGCGCTCGCAGCGACGCGGAACCTGGTGACCGGTGGGAGCCACACGGCGGCGCGGGTCTATGTCGGCGTCTCAGGCCTGGCGGGCCTGGCACTGGTGGCGCTTACGCACTGGCTCCCCGCGCCCATCAGCCTGACACCCGCCGAGAAGACCGCCATCCCGCCGGCCGCGGTGGCGCTGGGCATCGTCGTGCTCTGCTCAGCAGTCCTTGTCGGGCTCGGCGCCGTCACCCGCCGGCCCCGCATCACGTTTTTCGGGTATGCTGTCGTTGTTATGGCCATCCCGTTCGTGTCCGGAAACCTGCTCGTCGCGGTAGGAGAGGACCGCTCCTCCGCCGCCGTGGCGAGCGCCACCGCCGCGGCGCTCGAGCGCAGCGGTGACACCGGCACCGTGCTCGGCGTGCTCGCCTACCCACCGTCGCTGCCGTTCTATCTTGGTCGCACCATCCCGGTGGCGACTCCGAGCGGTCAGGAGCTCACCAGCAACTACATCGCGGACAACGTAGAGCGGTTCCGTTCCATTCCCGGCTCGCCGCTGCTTCCGGTGGGCTACTGGCGTGAGGCGTTGGCGCGTTGTTCCATGCCCACGGTGTTCTTGGCGGGGGCGGGGCACCGCGACGTACGCGCGACCCTCGGTGCCACCCTGCCCCTGCTCGCGGCCGACGACCACTACGCGGCCTACGGACCCTGCCGTCCCCCGCAACCTCCACAACCTCCCCGGCGGGGCGGAGGGGGGCGGTAATGTGCGGCATCTTCGGCGCCGTCTCACTCTCGGGCGCACCGCTCAAGCATCCCGACTGTGTCGCCGCCATGGCCGCCGCGTTGGCCCACCGCGGTCCCGACGGGGAGCGCATCGTCGGGCACGAGCGCGCGCGCCTGGGCGCCCGCCGTCTCGCCATCATGGACCTGACCACCGGTGACCAGCCGTTTCAGAGCCCCG
>WNFS01004357.1_pt1 | contig 10785 bp, 8 predicted proteins | sample 5400141 | NCBI WGS metagenome assembly WNFS01 (sample SAMN13153358, study PRJNA577476) | soil metagenome | isolation source: 60 cm saprolite under Madrone tree | place: USA:California | collected 2016-06-14 | reverse complement strand
GAAATCAATTTCGCCAACGTGCCGAAAAATTTCGGCACGATCTCGCTTTCCACTTTCGACCCCAGGCTGCAACGTCCGTATTCCCTTAGTTACAACCTGGGCGTGACTCACGAATTGTTTCCTGGAGTTGCAGTCACGGCCGAATGGTTCCGGAGCTATGCCAAACATATCCTCGAGCGAAACAACATATTACGGCCGGGCACGATGACGGGATCGTCCACAGTGTCTAACTCGAACTACAGACCTGTGACGGTCTTCAGCCCGATCGATGGCAGTGCGATCACGATGTACGATCCGATTTCTTCAGCCGTTCAACAGGCGGTGGCTAACGTCGATACCAATGACTCGCATTTGAAAAACACATACACCGGATTCGAATTCAATTTCAACGCGAAGCTGCCGCGCGGCGGAAGACTGTTCGGTGGTTCATCCACGGACCGATCGGTCGCCAATGTGTGTAGTTCCGCAACGACAAACCCGAATTTCTCGTTGTATTGTGATCAGTCGGGGAGCGGTATTCCCTGGCGCACTCAATTGAAGCTGGTTGGGACGTATCCGCTGCCGTGGTGGGGAATTCAGTTCAGCGGTTCGCTTCAGGCCCTGCCTGGTTATGTTCTGTTCAACAACAATTTGCCGACGCTGCAACAAGGAAGTGTCGCTTCGCCGAATGCCAGTCTCAATTTGCCAAACGGTGCAGGCACTGTCTTCACCGTCACGCCAACCACGCAGTACACCGTATGTCCGGGTAACTCCGCAGCGGCCGGCTGCGTCGTTGGAGGGTTAGTGATTCCCGGTATGAAGCAGGCGTCGCTGAATGTGCCCTTGATTGCTCCAGGAACGGAACTCACGCCGCGCATCAACCAGGTCGATTTCAGTGTGGGCAAGAGATTCACATTCGAGCGGTTCCGGTTCGAGCCCAAGATTGACCTGTTCAACGCGTTCAACTCGAGCGATTACTACACCGTTCGAACAATGGTTTATAGCACCGCCACGGGCGCGACCTATAAACAGCCCGGCAGCATCCTGCAAGGACGGATTGTTCGGCTGGCCGCAGTCGTGAATTGGTAGTATTCAGCCGCGGAGCGGCGACAGAGTGTAGCCCCGGGCGCAAGCCCGGGGTAAAAGAAAACCCCGGGCTTAGAAGCTGTGAATGAATCACAGTCAGGCGTGTTCCCCTCCTTGCAAAGGAGGGGTGGCCGCGCCATTAAAAAACGGTCCCGTTCCGAACAGGCGCGGACGGGGTGGTCGCTCGCAAGTCACGTTGGGCAATGCGTTTTTGAAACATGGTGTGTGAGCGACCACCCCGTCTGCGCCTTTCAAAGGTGGCTTCGCAGCATTTTATTGATGGCGCAGCCACCCCTCCTTTGCAAGGAGGGGAACACGCCTGACTGTCATTCATTCACAGCGGCCCAGCCGGGCGAGCCCGTCCACTTTCGATCGAGGAACTCCGGTATTCCTCGCTAATTGGCGGGCAAATGCCGGTCAAAATCGGGCGGCGTCCAACTCGTTGAAACCATTTCGCCGCTCCGCGGCCGGGTGATTGGTGTATGGAACTGAAGGTCCGGAGGTTCTACACGTTCGTCGAAGATGTGTTGAGCGAAGCCGGTAAACCCGGCGATCCACGCTTGCGCAAGGTTGCTGCCGTGGCAGTCGTCGAGAATCCCCACGCCGGGCGCTATGCTGAGGATCTGAAACCCATGATCGACGCGAGTGAAGCGCTGGGGCGAGAGCTCGCGAAAATTGCTTTGAGTGCTCTCGCTCCCTATCGCGCCGAGAGCTACGGCAAAGGGGGAATCTCCGGTTTGGACGGTGAGCAGGAACATGCAAACGCACTGCTCACAACCGTATTTGCAAATCCATTGCGCGAAGCTGTCGGTGGGGGCAAGGCGTGGATCTCCTCGATGACCAAGCGCGGCGGGCCCGGTACCTCCATCGATATCCCACTGGCGTCCAAAGATGCGCTCTATGTCCGCTCGCACTACGACGGCATGACGATCACGCTCCATGATGCGCCGCTGCCGGACGAGATTGCGGTTATCATTTGTCTCGCGAATCGCGGCCGGCTGAACGCCAGAGTCGGCGGACTCCGCATCGAGGAGATCAAGGGTACAGACGGGCTTGTGTGATGAGAGGGCAGTCATGAAAACCGCAATCGTCAATATCGGCACAATCATGAATGGCGAGTGGAGAAACCCAATCACGAAAGGCGATTCCATCTTGATGGCGGATGGAAAGATTCTTGAGATCGGAACCGTCTCGAGCGAAGCCCTTAAAGATTACGACGTGGTTATTGACGCGGACGGTGCCGTCGCCATCCCGGGACTGATCGATTCCCAGGTGCACAACACGTTCGGCGACTATACGCCGCGGCAGAAGACTGTGGGATTTCTCGAGAGCTACACTCACGGCGGCATCACGACGGCAATCACAGCTTCCGAAGTTCATGTGCCCGGCCGGCCTACCGATCCGGAAGGGGTCAAGGCACTCGCAGTGGCCGCATTCAAGTGCTATCAGCATTATCGGCCCGGCGGCATGCGTGTATATGCAGGGTCGATGATTCTCGAGCCCGGCCTTACCGAAGAGGACTTCAAAGAAGTCGCCGCCAAAGGCGTGTGGTTGACGAAAGCGGGTTTCGGTGCAGTGAAGACACCGTTCGACTACGTGCCTTTGATCGCCTGGGCAAAGAAGCACGGCATGATCACCACCGTGCACACAGGCGGCTCTTCCATTCCGGGCTCGGCAGGCATCTGGGCCGAACACCTGATTGCGATGCAACCCCACGTCTCGTTCCACGTGAATGGAGGACCGGTCGCGATGCCCGACGAACACTATCCGCGGATCATCAATGAAAGCCAGATCGCGCTGCAGGTGGTAACGGCCGGCAATCTTCGCACGACCCTTATGATCGGGGATCTTGCTCGCAAGGCGAATCAGTTCGACCGTTTCCTGATTGCGACCGACACACCTACGGGAAGTGGAATCATGCCGCTCGGTATGCTTTACACGATCAGCCATCTGGCGAGTCTTTCCGACATGCCCGTGGAGTGGGCTATCGCCGCGGCAACGGGCAACAACGCTCGCGTCTACCGTCTGAATAGCGGGTTTTTGAAATCCGGATGCGACGCGGACGTCGTCCTCATCGACGCATGTCTGGGAGGATCGAAAAAGACGGCGCTCGACGCGCTTCGAAACGGCGATATTCCCGCCGTGGCCGCCGTCATCACCGATGGCGTTCCGCGATTCGTGGGACGCAGCCGCAACACGCCGGCGCCGATCAAGAAAGTGCGGGTCATCCAGAATCGCGTGTTGCACGATTTCAGCCAGATTGCTCACTGACATGAAAAGCCGCCGCATCATTGTTGTGGGTGCGGGCCCTGTCGGAGTTGTCGCCGCGTTGGCGTGCGCGCAAAATGGCTTCGCCGTAACCGTAATCGAATCGGAGATGAAGGTCGAGGACAGCCCGCGCGCGGCGACGACTCATCCGGCAACGCTCGAAATGATCGAACGGCTCGGGCTAGTCGACCAGTTCATCGCTCAGGGTCTCGTTGCCCGACACTTCCAGTTCTGGGATCGGCCTACACGCACCCTGGTCGCAGAGTTCGATCATGAACTGCTGCGCGATGAAACGCGGTTTCCATTCGTTGTCCAGACCGAGCAGCACAAGCTCGCAAACATGGGAATCGCGCGTCTTCGGCAATTTCCCGACTCCCGGATCATGTTTGGCACCCGAGCCATCGCGGTCCGTCAGGATTCGAGTTCCGTGACCGTAACCGTGGAGCGTCCGGACGGCAGGGAGGATCTCAGCGCGGATTACCTGATTGGCGCAGACGGCGGACGCAGTACGATTCGCAAAGGCATCGAAATCGAATTCGAAGGGTACACCTTCCCCGAGCACTTTCTTGGTTTCACGGTCCTTGATGACTTTCAGAGCATGCTGCCCTGCTGCTTTCGGAACTACTTTGCCGATCCTGGCGAATGGGTCAATCTTTTCAAAGTTGCGGGAGATGACGGTAAGGGCCGCTGGCGCGCGGTGTTTCCAACTCGAACCGGCGAGACGGATGAGGAAGCGCTGAGTGACGAAGCAATGCACGGACGGCTGCAGCGCGCGTTTCCGATCGCGAAGACTTATGACGTGGTTCACCGCAATCTCTATAAAGTACATCAGCGTGTTGCAGCGAAGTTTCGGAGTGGACGGATCTTTCTCGCGGGCGACGCGGCACACGTCAACAATACGATCGGCGGACTAGGTCTGAACTCGGGCATTCATGATGCGATGGAACTCTCCGAGACTATTCACCTGGTCGACAGCGGCCAGGCGGACGAGTCGCTTCTCGATCGGTATGAACGCCGGCGCCGGGCTCTGAACATCGAGTTCGTCCAGCAGACGACGATTACCAACAAGAGAAGACTCGAAGAAAGCAACCCGCAGGTCCGGCAAGCCAACCTCGATGAATTGCGCGCAACCGCTGAAGATCGAAAGCGGCACAAGCAATTCCTGATGCGTAGCTCGCTGATCGATAGCGTGCGTAAGGCCGAAGGGATTGAATAGAGCGCATTCCCCTCCTTGCAAAGGAGGGGTGGCCGGGCCATCAAAGAAAAAAACCCGTTCCGATATGGCACGGACGGGGTGGTCGCTCACAAGTCACATTGCAGAATGCGTTTTGAAACGTGGTGTGTGAGCGACCACCCCGTCTGCGCCATTTCGGAAGGGGACCTTTTTCTTGATGGCGCAGCCACCCCTCCTCTTTGAGGAGGGGAATACCCCTGACAAAGAACCAAGTCAGCGTATAGTGGCCTTGGGGCATGAGTAACACCCGTACCACGTTCAATCCGCACTACCTGGCGTACGTCGCTGAATTCGGCACGACGAATCTCCACGCTTTCAATGATGCAGGTACCGAGGCTCTGCGTGCGGCTTTGCAATTAGAACCCGGCCAACGCATCCTGGATCTCGGTTGTGGGACTGGCCGGACCGTTCTCACATTCACGACGAAATCCCGGGTCGATATGATTGGTATGGATTGGCTCGAGGAAATGCTGCATGTCGCCCGAGTGCGGCTCAATCTCGCGCGCTTAGCGCCAAGGCTGGTGCGTGGCGATGCCGCAGCGGGACTGCCGTTTCAGGCGGGATGTTACGACGCTGTCTTCACGGAATCCGTTTTGAGTATCCATTCGGCAGATCGCGTCTATGCCATGTTGAGTGAGATATTTCGAGTACTCAAGCCGGGAGGCCGGTTTGTGGCGAATGAAGGGATGTGGACGAGAGACTGCTCGAGAAACATCGAGCAGACTACGACCATCTGGAGCCCCGTCTGTTCGTCGCAAGAAAGCCGGCATGATACACATTTCACAGGGGCTACGATTCCGTCTTCCCCCCTTTAAAGTCGGGAGAAGTTTCGGCCGATCTTATAGGTAGAGGAAGAGACCACAAGATCGTGAAACTCCTGGAGTCAGCGAATGATATTCAACCCGTCACTCATGGGAACATACATGCTCCCGCCGATGACCTGCTGCGAGATTTCGAGCATTATCTTCGACGGACTTTGGCCAAAGACTGCTACACGGCAACGGATCGTGACCGCTACCACGCACTGGCGCTAGCGGTCCGTGACCGCCTGGTTGAGCGGTGGATTGCGACACAGCAGACCCATCACAAGAAGAACGTCAAGCGAATCTACTACCTCTCGCTGGAGTTCTTGATCGGCCGTTTGCTTGGCAACAACGTCATCAACCTGAAATTGGAAGATGATTGCCGGGCGGCGATGTCCGCAGTCGGACTCGATTGGGAGTCTCTTCGGGACCACGAAGTCGACGCCGGTCTGGGCAATGGAGGATTGGGCCGCCTTGCCGCTTGTTTTCTCGACTCGATATCCACACTGAATCTTCCCGCCATCGGTTACGGACTTCGCTACGACTTCGGGATCTTCAACCAAAAAATCGTCAACGGATATCAAGTGGAGCAACCGGACGATTGGCTGAAGCTCGGCTATCCCTGGGAGATTGCCCATCCGGAGTTCTCGTTCCCGGTGCACTTTGAAGGGCGCGTGGAAGTCGTCAATTCCGGTGCCCCGAACAGCAAAGCGTGGCATTGGGTGGACACCAAAACCGTGATCGGCATGGCATACGACCTTCCGGTTGTGGGTTACGGCGGCAGTACCGTGAACACGCTCAGACTCTGGTCCGCCAGAGCGACCGAGGAGTTCGACCTGGATGACTTCAACCGAGGCGAATATGTGGAAGCGGTGGGCAATAAAGTCCTCGCTGAAAACCTGACCAAGGTTCTCTATCCCAACGACAATGTGTTCGAAGGCAAGGAACTCCGCCTGAAACAGCAGTACTTCTTTGTTTCCTGTTCGCTCCAGGACATCCTGCGACGCTTCAAGTCAGACGGCAATTCGTGGGACCTCTTTCCTGAAAAGATCTTCATTCAGTTGAATGACACCCACCCGACACTCGTCATCCCCGAGCTGATGCGTCTACTGATGGATCACGAAGGACTTGGATGGGAACAGGCATGGAACATCACTACTGCTGCAACCGGCTATACCAATCACACGATCCTGCCCGAAGCATTGGAGAAATGGCCTGTCAGTATGCTGGGCCGGCTGCTCCCACGTCACCTCCAGATCATCTATGAAATCAACGCCAGGTTCCTGCGCGATGTCGCCCTCCGGTATCCTCTGGACGACGACCGGCTGCGCCGCATGAGCATCATTGACGAGGATGGGCAGAAACACGTCCGAATGGCGCACCTGGCCGTCGTGGGATCCTGTTCCGTCAACGGGGTCGCCAAACTTCACAGCGAACTCTTGAAAAACGAGGTCCTGCGGGACTTTGCCGAGTTTTGGCCCGCTAAGTTCAACAACAAGACGAACGGGATCACTCAGCGGCGCTGGCTTCTCAAGGCCAACCCAGCACTGGCGCAACTGCTCACTGAGTCGATAGGAGACCAGTGGATCACGGACCTGGATCAACTCCGGAACCTCGAGGTCTTCGCCGATGACGCTGAATTCCGTGAACGCTTCCTGGCCGTTAAGCACTCCAATAAAGTGGCTCTGGCCAGACATATCTCGCGTGAATTGGGGCTGGCGGTTTCGCCGGATTCGCTGTTCGACGTACAAGTGAAACGTCTGCATGAATACAAGCGTCAGCTTCTGCTCCTACTCTACGTCATTGTGCGCTACAACCGGCTGAAGAATGATCCGGCGTTGAACATTGTGCCCCGTACGTTCGTCGTCAGCGGCAAAGCGGCGCCAGGGTATGCCATGGCCAAGCTGATTATCAAATTAACGAATCAGGTGGCCGAGGTTGTAAACGGGGATCCCGACGTCTCCGAAAAACTGAAGCTGGTGTTCCTGCCGAACTACCGCGTCTCACTTGCAGAAAAAATAATTCCCGCCGCAGACCTCAGCGAGCAGATTTCCCTGGCGGGCACAGAAGCGTCCGGCACCGGTAACATGAAATTGCAGCTCAACGGGGCATTGACGATCGGGACATTGGACGGGGCCAACGTGGAGATCCTGGAAGAAGTCGGCAGAGATAACATGTTCATCTTCGGGCTGACCGCCGACGACGTCAAGAGGCGGCGGGCTGACTACAATCCGTGGGATATCTACCACAGCCACACAGAAACCCGGCGTGCTATCGAGTTCATCGAGCGAGATTTCTTCAGCATGATGGAGCCCGGCATCTTCAGGCCTTTGATCGACGCCCTCTTATCGGGTGGTGACCGATACATGCTTCTCGCCGACTTTCAGGACTACATCCAGGCACAAGAAAGAGTGGACTCCGCCTACACAGACCGTCAGGGCTGGGTTCGGAAAAGCATCATCAACGTGGCCCGGGCCGGGAAGTTTTCGTCGGATCGCACCATACGAGAGTACGCATCCGAGATCTGGCACGTTGAACCCTGCCTGCCCGAATAAGCCGTCCACTGTAGCGGCGGTCTATGACCGCCGGAACCGGCCGTCATAGACCGCCGCTACAGTAAGAACCCTACCCGCCGGAGTGAAACTACGCTACTATCCCGGGCGGAGGATGTCATGCTGACGAAGCTGCAGATCCCCACTTTTTTGTTGTTCACGGTGGCCGTCTACGGGCAGACCCCGGAATCGCGGATACCGGTGCTATCCCCGGGAGTCCATAACCAGAGATTGCCGCGTACGGGCGAACGCACAATCCAATACGCGATCTCCATTCCGGCGAACTACTCGCCGTCCAGGCCCGTTCCCCTGGTGTTGGCATTGCATTACGGCGGCAACCCGAATGGAGCCGGCCGAGGTGTGCTCACGCTGCTGGTGGGTCCGGCCCTTGCGGAGCTTGGAGCGATCATCGTCGCACCGGATTCCATTGGAGGCGGATGGAGCACTCCTGAAAACGAACGCGCAGTGAACGCGCTGCTCGAAGCGGTCATGGCCAGCTACAGCATCGATGCAAAGAAGGTCCTCGTCACCGGATTCAGCATGGGAGGCGCAGGCGTCTGGCACTTTGCCGGCAAGTATCCGGATCGTTTCAGCGCCGCGGTCGCGGTAGCAGGCCGGCCACCGGAGTCTGCCGCCGGTTGGCGTGTTCCAATACTCGCGGTCCATTCCCGCAACGATGAAGTCGTGCCGATCGGTCCGGCGGAAACACGGATTGCGGAGTTGAAGAAAGCCGGAGTGCGCGCCGAGTTCATTCCACTCACGGGCATTTCGCACTACGAGACAAATCGTTTCGTCGACGGGCTGCGGCGGGCGGTCCCATGGATAAAGGAAACCTGGAAATAGCGCACGCGATCCAAAGCCCCCTGCCCAAGAGTGAGGCGCTCGTGGAGATGCTCTCCTCGCGCGTCACTTCGATTGGTGATGTCATTGATCGGCTGTCCGCGATCCTTCAATGGGCCCTGGCCAACGACTCGCGGCTCGGTTACTTCCCCGCCCTGTACCGAAAGGTGACGGTCAGCGTTCAAAATGGAATTCAACAGGACGCTTTCGACGACGGCAAGCGAATGGAACAATTGGATATTATTTTCGCGAGCCGTTACCTGGACGCCTTCCGCACCTGGTGCACCGGCCGTTTGCCGACTCAATCCTGGAGACTTGCGTTTGAAAGCACGTCGGAATACTGGCCCATCGTGCTGCAACATCTATTGCTCGGCATCAACGCTCATATCAATCTCGACCTTGGAATCGCCGCTGCCGAAACGATGAGAAACGCGAATCTTGAAGACGTGCACGGCGACTTCAACAAGATCAACGCCGTGCTCGCCTCGCTCGTTGACGACGTGCAGACCGAACTCGCCGAAGTGTGGATGACACTTCGATTGATGAACCGCTTCCTGGGAAACATCGACGACGCGATCGTAAACTTCAGTATGAAAAAGGCCCGCGATGAAGCATGGAGAAGCGCTCAGACGTTCCGGGCGCTGCCCGAAACCGCGTGGCCGGAAGCGATCGCGCGTCAGGACAAGCAGACTCTGATTATTGGGACACTGGTCCGTCACCCCGGCAGATTCCTCAGCACTGTCACAGGGATCGTGCATGTGGGCGAACTGCGCAGCCCGCGTCGAGTGATCGAAATCCTGAGCTGAAAACGCAATGCGAAAGCTTCTTCTAATCGGTCTTGCGGCTCTTCTGGTGCTGCCTGCATCCGCGTTCTGGTATTACAGCGACTCCGATATACCCCGCGCAACTCTGGAGGCAAAGTACGCCGGCGGGCCGTCGCGATTCATCATGCTTCCCAGCGGTGCGCGCGCGCATGTCCGGGATCGGGGGCCGCGCGACGCGCAAGCGCTTGTCCTCATCCACGGGTCGAATGCTTCCCTCTTCACCTGGGAGCCGTGGGCGAAGCGGCTCGGCGACACATTTCGCATTATCACGGTCGACCTGCCGGCGCATGGGCTGACAGGCGCCGTACCCAACCGGGACTACTCGGAGGAAGGCATGGTTAAGTTCGTGGGCGAGGTAACCGACGCGCTCGGGCTGCAGGGGTTCGCGATAGGCGGCAACTCGATGGGCGGGCGCGTCGCCGCGCGCTTCGCCGAGCAGCACGCCGATCGCCTGACGCACCTCATCCTCGTCGATGCCAGCGGTTTCCCCGACAACGCCGAAAACCGCACCTCGCTCGCCTTCCGAATCGCGGGTATGCCGATCGTCAATCGAGTGCTGCTGCACATCACGCCGCGCTCGCTCGTCGTCGATGGGATCAACAACGCGATCGTTCGCAAAGACATCATCAATGAACAAATGATCGACCGTTATTGGGACTTCATCCGGATGGAGGGCACGCGCGACGCATCGATCGCCAGATTCAACACGCGGGGGAACAGCGACGTCAGGGACCACATCCGCGATATCAAAGCTCCCACTTTGATCTTGTGGGGACAGGAGGATCGCGTCATCCGCGTCGATGCCGCACACAAATACCACGCCTCTATTGCCGGTTCGAAGTTAATCATCTACCCCGGGACCGGGCACGTCCCGCAGGAGGAGGTGGCCGATGAATCGTCCCGGGACGTGCGGACTTTCCTCACCGGAACCCAGCAATTCCTGCCGTAAGAAACAGGGAAGCTGCAAGCACGCGCCAGAGGCGGATCCTTATTGAGCCGCGGAGCGGCGTCAGAGTGTAGCCCCGGGCTTAGAAGGTGTGAATGAATTGCAGGGAAGGGTGTTCCCCTCCTCGGAGAGGAGGGGTGGCTGCGCCATCAAGAAAATGCTGCGAAGCCTCCTTATGAAGGCGCAGACGGGGTGGTCAGTCCCGGATAACGTTACAACGTCAACATTTACCATAATGACCACCCCGTCTGCG
>WNFS01029130.1_pt1 | contig 10789 bp, 10 predicted proteins | sample 5400141 | NCBI WGS metagenome assembly WNFS01 (sample SAMN13153358, study PRJNA577476) | soil metagenome | isolation source: 60 cm saprolite under Madrone tree | place: USA:California | collected 2016-06-14 | reverse complement strand
CACAAATTTGAATGACCGCACCAACTGCCAATCGCGCGTGGAAATAATCATTGCGGCGACCGTGAGCAGCGGCGTCCAGGCAATCGGGCCCTTGGCGAGAAAACCAAGTGCGAGCGAAATGTAGAAAACAAGGAAGGGCGATCTCCAAATCGCCCACGGCGGACTAGAGACCGCCGCTCCTTGATTCCTCCGCGAACACTTAAGAGTCTCCCAGCCACTCCAATGCGCCAACGTCGCGAACAGCACAAGCCACATATCGGCAACGGCAGCTTTTGCGTGGATAAATGTTTGCAGCGAAAGCGTGAAGATAATCGCCGCCCACCAGCCAAGCTCCTTTCCGCGCAATCGCGTGCCCCAGGTAAAAATCACCAGCGCTGTCAGTGCGGCTGCAATTGCCGATGGAAAACGGGCCGCAAAATCGTTTTCACCAAAGATGCGATAGCTGAGGGTTTGCGCCCAATAGGTCAGGGGAGGCTTGTCGAGACGCAGCCGATTGTTGAAGTAAGGGACGATATAATCGCCGCGCTCGATCATTTCGCGTGATGCCTCCGCGAAACGTGGCTCGTCTCGATCGATCAACGGCAAATTCCATATGCCGACGATGTGGAAAAGGAGACAGCCGAAAAAAAGTGTCGCGTATGTTGTGGTTGTCGAGTTTATCCTGCTCATGCTGCTACTCATGCTCGGTTCTGGTCGATTAGGAGCAAGAGCATGAGCCAAGAGTAAGAGTTGCAACCGTTAACGGGAACTCATTTATGAAGAGCACAGTCGCCTTTTATGGGCTGATTGGGATCGCGATCGCGGCGCTGGCGATTGCACTGGGATTTTATTTTGATGACACCGTGCGCGATTTCATGGCTGAACATCAAACACCCGCGCTGCGCAGTTTCATGCGCTACGTCAGCTTGTTTGGCGACTGGCCATTACACACCGCGCTTGGGCTGCTCCTTCTGGCAATCGCCTGGATCCGCGACAGCAAAAAGTGGACGCGCATTTTCCTGGCCATGCTGATAGCCATGTCGCTTGCAGGCGTGACTGGCAACGTTATCAAACGGACGATTCCGCGTCCGCGCCCGTCGGTGCACACCGACATGCGATGGGGCGGCCCGCGTTTCAGCTCCAAGTATCACTCGTTCCCATCCGGTCACGTTGACGCTTCGACCGCTTTCTTTTTTACTTTGTTTCTGGCAAACCGACGGATCGGCCTCGCCTGCTTTCCCATTCCAATTCTGATCGGCTTATCGCGAATGTATCTCGGCGCGCATTATTTGTCCGACGTTGTTTGCGCTGCGATCCTGGGGGTTCTTTGCGCCCTGATCGTGGCGCTTTTTTTTCTTCGGCAAATCTCAAATCGCAGATCGAAGATCGAAAATTGAAATGGCCTGCCAAGCCGTAGTCTTGGAGCGACTAGACGGAATTTCAGAGAAATAAGCCCGTCGTCATTTCACTCCGGCGTGGCAGCCTTCCCTTTGCGCTTCGCTCCAAGCGAAGGCTGGCGGAGGGGGTGAGATTCGAACTCACGAGGCCTTTCGGCCTTCCGGTTTTCAAGACCGGCGCGATCAACCGCTCTGCCACCCCTCCGGAAAAGCTAGTGATCAGTGATCGGTGATCAGTAATCGCTGGGCAAGTATAACAGGAACTCAAAGATTTGCTCGACAGCGCGATACGTTCATGTGAACTTATTGCGTGCGGGCGAAGAAGAAGTTTAAGCCTGTGATCGTCGAAACGCCGCAGAGCCAAGCGGCGATTCGTGGGCGCGGCGCATCATGGAGCCCAGCCAATCGATTTGAAAAACTGCACATCGATTTAACCGACGCGGACGTAGTCGATGTCTTTCCCGAGATCGAAGCAACACCGCGGCCTCCCACGCAGTATTTTCGCGATGGAACGAAATCGATTATCACGCGCAATACGAGTCCCGATGTCGGTTTTGAAACGAGCCTCAATCCATATCGCGGGTGCGAGCACGGCTGCATCTATTGTTACGCGCGGCCGACTCATGAGTATCTCGGTTTCTCGGCAGGGTTGGATTTCGAGAGCAAAATCATCGTAAAAACGAACGCGCCGGAGCTGCTGCGCGCAGAGCTGGCATCATCGCGCTGGCAGCCACAGACGCTTGTTATGAGCGGAGTGACCGACCCGTATCAGCCGATCGAAAGAAAATTGCGGATCACGCGCGGTTGCCTCGAAGTGCTCGCTCAATTTCGAAACCCAGTCGCGATCATCACCAAGAATCGTCTGGTCACGCGAGATATCGACCTCTTGCGCGAATTGGCGCAACGCCACGCGGCTGCAGTGAATCTTTCCGTCACTTCACTCGATCCTGATTTGCAGCGAGTGCTCGAGCCGCGAACGTCAGTGCCCGAAGCGCGGCTCGATGCGATAAGGCAACTTCGCGCCGCGAGCATTCCAGTTGGCGTCATGGTGGCACCGATCATTCCAGGTCTAACTGATCATGAAGTTCCGAGGATTCTGGACGCCTGCGCAAAAGCAGGCGCGCAATTTGCCGGTTACACGATTGTTCGGCTGCCGTGGGCGGTGGCGCCGCTGTTCGAGCACTGGCTGGAGGAGCATTTCCCAGAGCGCAAAGACAAAGTGCTCGGGCGTATCCGGCACCTACGCGGAGAACGGCTCAACAATTCTCAGTGGCATACGCGCATGACCGGGGAGGGGATTTTCGCCGAGCAAATCGCATCGCTTTTTAAGATTAGTTGCCACCGGGCTGGTATTGGCGGTCGGCCAACGCTGTCAACTGAGTCGTTTCGCAAATCAACAACACAATTGCACCTTAACTTGTAGGGGGAGCTGACAGCTTCCCCTACAGATTTGCTGTTAGAACGGACGACGCTTTTGCCACGAGGACGCGTGATCTAACAATCGGTCCCCAGCTTGCAGAGATTCTGTGATATCGATCTGCGCACTGGCATCGCTAGCGGCGACGACAGGCTCATTCCGCCCCGTTGGCCAACGTTGGAAGTAGCCGACAGCTATTGTAACCGGCGGTTGTTCGTCGGCGGATGCAATGACTTTTTCTTTCGCGCAAGTTACTCGTGTAGTAGTTCCGTCTGTCCAAACAGAAAACAAGCAATCCGAATCAGGCTTGACGGTCACCCCGGGCGCCGTGATGACAAATCCAGACGCGTTCGTGTCGCTTGGAATGAATAATACAATAAGTTTCCCCCGGATTACTCTTATGCGCGCGCGCCGCTCCCGCATATCGCCAGCGGTCTCATTGCCGTCCTTCGTTATTCTTAGTTCTTCAACTTTGATCTCAGAATTGCTGGAGAGTTGTGCGAAAGCCCCTGGAATCAAGCCAAGATTCACCGACGCCCCGTTTGCTGCGCGAACCGAATCGCCATCATGAATTCTGCTTTTGAGCGTGACCGGTTGAAAATCATTTCGTTCCGCCCTTCCGGAAGCGACTCCGCCGCTGACCGAAAAGACAGTGGCTGCTGTTGCCCGCGCGATGGCTTTCGAGCAGCCGTTCGTCAGAAGTGAACAGAGCACGATAGAAACAGCGATTACGGTGCGTCGCATCAGCGGGCAAACGGGAATGCGCCCGAACGTAAGCGCAGTGGGTTTTATGCCCTTACGTCAACTTAGTACCGATAGTAATGATGATGACGGTGGTGGCGGTAATAGCGGTGTCCGTTGGACCAGTAGTATGACGGCCCAGAGTAATATTGGTACGGATAAGATCGGTAGTATCCATATGGATAAGAGCTGTAGCCGTACGGGTAATAACCGTATCGGTACCCCGGATATCCGTACCCTACTCCTCCGACGCCAATCGTGATCTGAGCGTCTGAACGCTGGACGGGCACAAGAAGTAATCCCATCGCCGCCAATGCAATGAATAGAAGTTTTTTCATTCTATTTCCCCCTTTCGTGTTGTTTAGCCCTGTTGAGATTTGCGCAGGTCTTCCCACGCATCTTGAAGCGCCTCCTAGATGGATGTACGCCTCTTTACACTAGAATCGGATTTCAACACCCTCGCGGTTCCCAGTCCTCAAAAATTGGGCAGCTTGGGCTTGGCCTCAGCCCTCGATTGCGAAAGGCGAACAGTCTGGATTACTGACGCGCATCGCTACGGGGAAGCGCTTCGTTGTTCACGAAGTCCTCGATGGTTTCGACGCGCTGCTGTTCGTTCACGTTGTCATGAAGCCGTCATGAAAATTCTCGAAATCGCCGTTTTACTGTGGCAGCGCGTACGGGAGTCGAACCCGTGCACCAGCCTTGAGAGGGCTGTGTCCTAACCACTAGACGAACGCGCCGCAAAAACAGCGTGCGTTTTAGGAATACTGCATTGAAGCCGGACTGGCAAGGCAGCTACCCGCCACTATTTTGTGATTTTTACCTTGTGATGTTTTTGACCAGCCTTTTTATGTCGAGGCGCAGCTGTTGGCGTTGGTGTAGCGCCCTCCGGTATAGGCGAAGGCCGTACCCGTGGCTGAGCCAACGCATTCTGATGGCTTACCTTAAATGATTCCAACGACAACTTGATCTCGGCGTTCGTAGTCAGGGCGGACATGCGTTGATAGTAGATGCTGTAGTACTCGCGGAGTCGATCCCGTTTTTCCAGATCCGTTCGAGCCGACAGAGCGTACGCTTTCGCAGCTTGTACCTGCGGGTCGTTTACTGTCCGGTTTCGCAGTTGTCGCCACTCGACGCGCAACTTCGTCCCCTCAGCGTCAGCTCCCAGATTGGGTGGCTTAAAAGTCGCATCGAGCTGCTTTAGCTCCGGCAACTCCGGACCATTTGGCGGCACAGTAGGGGTGACGGTCGCGTCAGGCAGCGCTTCATAGAGATCTACAGAAGGCGGCGCGGCCTCCTGTGCGCAAATGATCAGAACCGCCCCAAGGACCATCCCCAAGATGATCAACCCGTATGTTTTAGTTCCCATTCCTCCTCTCAATGTAACTGAATTTCCACATGCGGGAAGGCGTTATCCATGATAAAGAATCACGCCGAAGTTCGGGGCGTAGCTTAGCTTGGTAGAGCGGTCGCCGCGGCGACAGGTCGCGAGCTTGAAAAAGCGGTCGCCAAGCCCTCGGTTATTAACTCAAGTAAATCAAGTTGGCTGCGTGCCCGCTCTGTCTAGCTCATCTCTTCCTCGTCCGGTTTTATAATAGCGCTCGCGTTGCGCGGCTTCTGAACGACTGGAAAAGCTCTCGCTGCGAATTAAAACCCAAGGAACTCCTTGCTTTGTTGCTTTCGACTCGCCAGCATTGTGTCGGCGAACCCGATTGTCTAGATCTCTACAGGAGCCTACGTAGCGTCGTCCGGTCTTTTCGCTTCGCAGAACGTAACAATAAAACACTTGCTCCACCATCAACGGTTCACATCGGGGCGAGAGGATTTGAACCTCCGACCTCGTGGTCCCAAACCACGCGCTCTACCAAGCTAAGCTACGCCCCGAATCGAGCGAAATTATTATCACGATTCAGGGGGTTGTGCATCCCCGATCTTTGACAGCTTCAGATGTTGTAAGCCAAATTAGGTGCAAGTCGTTTTTCCACGGCAGCGACCGATTCGCCACGCCGGCCTACATAATCCAATACCTGATCGCGGCCGATCTGTCCGACGCCAAAATATTTCGCGTCGGGGTGCGAAAAATAAAGCCCGCTCACGCTTGCGCCGGGGTGCATCGCAAATGATTCAGTCAATCTGAAGCCTGCGTTTTTCTCAGCGTCCAGCAATTCGAACAACGTTCGCTTCTCCGCATGATCAGGACAAGCGGGATAACCAGCAGCAGGCCGGATACCGCGGTATTTTTCGCGGATGAGGTCGGCATGCGACAACTCTTCGTCGCGTCCGAACCCCCAGGCTATGCGCGTCTGTTTGTGCAGATATTCGGAAAATGCTTCGGCCAGTCGATCTGCCAGTGCTTTGGTAATGATGGCGCTGTAATCATCATGCTCATGCTTGAACGCCTCAGAAAGTTCATCTGCGCCGTGAATTGCGACGGCGAAGCCGCCGAGATAATCAATCGATTGTGGATCGCGGAGCGCGGATCGCGGATTTGAAACTGGGGCAACATAATCCGCCAGGCAATGGTTGAATTGTCCTGCAGATTTTTGCATTTGCTGCCGCAAAAAATAAAACGTGGCAAACTTTTCAGTACGCGCTTCGTCGCTGTAAAGATCGATATCATCTCCAACTGAATTTGACGGCCAAAAAGCGTGGACCCCGCGTGCGACCAACAGGTTCTTCGCGACGATACGACCAAGAATTGCCTGTGCATCATCGAAGAGTTCGCGCGCTTCTTTGCCAACCTTCGGGTCGTCGAAAATAGTCGGATAACGGCCACGCAATTCCCACGCATGGAAAAACGGCGACCAATCGATGAAAGGAACCAGGTCTTCAAGTTTAGGTACACACGAGCGGACGCCGATGAATTCCGGTTTCGGCGGGACGTAACTGCTCCAATCGATGCGAGTCCGGTTGTCGCGCGCCTCCGCAAGTGTCACCAATTTTTTGTCGCGCGCTTTTGCTGCATGTTGGTGACGTAGCCGTTCGTACTCTTCGCGCGTCTTTTTATCGAACGCGGACTTGAGTTCCTCGTTAAGCAGGGAATTCACTACACCAACGGCGCGCGACGCGTCGAGGACATGCACCGTACTGGCCCGATAATGCGGCGCGATTTTCACGGCAGTGTGCGCACGGCTGGTAGTCGCACCACCAATTAAGAGTGGCACACGAAATCCTTCCCGATCCATTTCCTGCGCCACATGGACCATTTCATCCAGGGAAGGCGTAATCAGTCCGCTTAAGCCGATGGCGTCTGCGTTTTTTTCTCGCGCTGTTTCGAGGATCTTCGCTGCCGGCACCATCACGCCAAGATCGACCACATCGTAATTGTTACATTGCAGCACGACTGCCACGATGTTTTTGCCGATGTCATGCACATCGCCTTTTACGGTCGCCATGACAATCCGCCCCTGCGGCTTCGCGCCCTCGGATTTGTCCGCTTCCATAAACGGCAGCAAATAGGCCACCGCTTTTTTCATCACGCGCGCGCTCTTCACGACTTGTGGCAGAAACATTTTGCCTGAGCCGAATAAGTCACCAACCACGCTCATCCCGGCCATCAGCGGACCCTCAATGACATCAAGTGGTCGCCTGCATTTTTGGCGCGCCTCCTCGGTGTCGGTATCGATGTAATCAACGATTCCTTTGACCAACGCGTGTTTGAGGCGCTCTTCGACAGGCTCTTTGCGCCACGCATCGTGGATGACAGGTGTTTTGTCTTTTGCTTTTACATTTTCCGCGAATTCGACCAGGCGTTCGGTTGCATCGTCGCGCCGGTTCAACAGCGCATCCTCGACGCGCTCTCGCAGGTCGGGTTCGATTTCTTCGTAAACCGCGAGCTGGCCCGCGTTCACGATCGCCATGTCCAGGCCGGCCCGGATGGCGTGAAACAGGAACGCAGCGTGCATCGCCTCGCGCACAGTGTTGTTGCCACGAAACGAAAATGAAATGTTGCTCACGCCGCCACTGACACGTGCGCCTGCCAAATTCTTTTTGATCCAGCGCGTCGCTTCGATGAAATCGACTGCATAGTTGCGATGTTCTTCCAGGCCGGTGGCAATTGTCAGAACATTTGGATCAAAAATGATGTCGTTCGCCGGAAACTCTGCCCGTTTCGTCAACAGATCGTAAGCCCGCGAACAGATGTCGATTTTGCGCTGAAAATTATCCGCCTGGCCGTGCTCATCGAATGCCATGACGATGGCAGCCGCGCCGTAGCGCCTGATCAACCGCGCCTGACGAAAAAACTCCTCTTCGCCGTTTTTGAGGCTGATGGAATTTACCGGATCATGGCCGCTTCCGAATCGATCATCCCTTCGTCCATGTTCACGTCGAGAAGGTTCGCGCCGCCTTGCACCTGCTGTCGCGCCACAGCCAATGCTCCCTCGAAATCGCCTCCCAAAATCAGCTTCGAAAACTTCGGTGACCCTGTGATATTGGTGCGCTCGCCAATGACAACGAAGCCGAATTCAGGCGTAATCTTCAGTGCCTCGAAACCGGAAAGTCGCAGAATCATGTGTAGCTGGCTGTCGTTGCTACGGCGCGCGGCGGCATTTTCCGGACCAGTTTTGCCAGGGCGCGGATGTGATCGGGTGTCGTGCCGCAACAGCCGCCCACCATATTAAGCCAACCGTTCTCTACCCACTTCGCGACCTTCGGTGCAAATGTCTCAGCTGTTTCCGGAAAACCGGTGGGCGAAAGCGCGTCCGGCAGACCCGCATTTGGATAGGCGCTCATGTAGTAGGGCGAAATGCGAGCCAGCTCTTCCACGAACGATTCCATTTCATCCGGACCGAGCGAGCAATTCAAACCGAGGATGAGCGGTTGCGCGTGCGCAAGCGATATAAGCGACGCTTCAACAGTTTGCCCGCTCAAGTTTCGCCCCGACTTGTCGATTACGGTACCCGAAATCATCAACGGCACGCTGCGTCCGGTTTTCTCAAATGCATCAGGAATAGCAAACAACGCAGCCTTTCCGTTGAGTGTGTCGAAAATAGTCTCTACAATCAGAAGATCGACACCGCCTTCGAGCAGCGCCTTCGCTTCATCGAAATAAGTTTGGCGAAGTTGATCGAACGAGGCCGCGCGAAACGCCGGATCATTTACATCAGGAGAAATGGAACCGGCTACGGGAAGAGGTCCCATTGAACCACCAACGAACCGCTGTTGTCCGGTTTCATTCGCCACGCGATCCGCAGCGTGGCGAGCGATCCTGGCCGCTTCGAAATTAATTTCATGAACGAGCGCGCGAAGATCGACATCGTCCACTACGCGCTGAAAGAATTCCTGATCTTTGCGGCTCCGTTTGGGTTCGCCTTGAAAAAGGAAGTCGTGCAAGCCGATGGTTGTGCCGCTGAAGGTGTTCGTTTCGATGACGTCGGCGCCCGCATCCAGGTACGCCGCGTGAATCTCTTCGACGATTTGCGGCCTTGTTAAATTGAGTAGTTCCAGACTTCCCTTGAGGTCTTTGCCTTTCCAATCGCCGAACCGTTTTCCCCTATAATCCGCTTCAGACAACTTATAGCGCTGGATCATTGTGCCCATCGCGCCATCGAGTACGACAACGCGCTCGCGCAACAGCGCTTCCAGAGGATGAAGACCATTTGTTGTCATGACTGCCACAAACTAAAGAGGCGTTTGCCTCGTTGTTCAAGCAACAAATTGACGCATCATGATACGTAGATGTGTCTTAGAATTTCCTGCTCATACTCCTGCTCGTGATCGTAATCGAGGGATTCGGGAGTGTTGCGGCGAAGGCGCCGCAACCAACACGCGAGGCGCCTGTTTCGCCAACCTGCAGAATCGCGCTAGTCAGTCGTTGCTCGCACGCAATTTCGCCGAAAACGATGTCCCTTGCGTCGCGAGCCGCTCCTCAAGCCTTTTTGTGCAATCACAATCGCAACAGGCCCACGGTTCTGTTCCGTTCTCATGTCGGCAATTGCGCCGAGAGTGCGCGTCCTTCACACTGAGCAACTCGAAATACTCTTCCCAGTACGGACGTTCTTCCGCGAGCGGCTGATCGCAAAAACAGGTCTCAACCCACGTTGCGACATCCTGATCGTTTACCCGCGCTTGTTCCATGTTGTGAAGGTATTCGTCGCCGGCGATGGAACCTTTCCCGAGCGTAGCATCATCAATTGCGCGAACCAGATGAGGTTCTCTGCCAGATTTCACGCGTGCTTTTACGAGGTAACGCATGCCTAAAAGGATAGCACGTTGTTTGTTTGGCGCGCGATGGGTTATGCTGGCCGCCGTGTCGGCTGTCAAACATTAAACGAAAAGCACGACTAAAGTCCTAGGCAGAACATGACTGACTATTGTATAAATAGATGGCGAATCACTCCGACGATGCACATCTCAAACGGTCTTGGAATGCCGATATGAAGAACACGGCAAAGACGCGAATCCTGGTCTTGGACGAACAACCGATGATTCGCTACGGGATGCGTTTATCTCAATTCGCAGCCAGACATGATTGTCTGCGGCGAAGCAGACAGCATACCGGAGGCGCGGAGCAAGATCAGCGAACATAAGCCTGATTTGCTGTTGACGGCATTACGGCTGGGCATCGGCGACAGTTTGGAATTTATCAAAGCGCTCAAAGTGCAAGCGCCTGGGCTGCTGATTCTGATGTACGCCGCGTTTACGGAAAGTATTTTTGCCGAGTGGGCACTGCGCGCGGGCGCGAATGGCTACCTGATGAAGACGGCAGCCAAGGAAGAGTTACCGACCGCGATCCGCGCTGTTTTGCGTGGCCAGATTTATGTCGGCCGGGATTTAGGCATGCACACGTTCCAGGAATCGTCGGGAACGTCGGAGCAAGACCGTGTTTCAGGAAATTTGCCCGTTATCGACAACCTGTCTGCCCGGGAGACGCATGTTTTTCTGTTGATCGGTTCTGGGCGGGACACAAAGAAGATTGCCCACTCGTTGAGGCTGAGGGCGAAAACGATCGAAACTCACTGCGAAAAGATTAAACGCAAACTTGGCCTGAATTCCGGTCGGCAGTTAGTTGAGCACGCCATTAAATTCGTGGATGAAAATTCCTTGCTCAAAAGGGCAAGATCTCGGTAGGCGGGAAAAAGAAGATTGTTCCTTTGCCAGGTGAAGAGGCGTTTGTGTCAAACGCCTATGTCGGTGCTTGACACAAGCATCCCTACGGCACGTAAAGCCCGCGCGTTCCCCAGGGCTGATTTCTTCGTATTTATTCGTGTTGATTCTCGGTTACTGAAATTAGATGAATCACGGCGTGGAAGCG
>WNFS01004353.1_pt1 | contig 10790 bp, 8 predicted proteins | sample 5400141 | NCBI WGS metagenome assembly WNFS01 (sample SAMN13153358, study PRJNA577476) | soil metagenome | isolation source: 60 cm saprolite under Madrone tree | place: USA:California | collected 2016-06-14 | reverse complement strand
CATCCTCAACGCCGAGCGCGTCGGCGACGGCGTTGGCGATGCAGACCGGCGTCGACATGCAGTTGCCCTCGCCTACGCCTTTCGATCCGAGCGGCGTGAACGGCGACGGCGTCTCCATGTGAAGGATGACGGGGTCCGGGACTTCAACCGTGGTCGGCAGCAGATAGTCGGCGAAAGTGCCGGTCAGAAAAGTGCCGTCCGCGGCGTAGGCGTATTCTTCATAGAGCGCCGCACCCAGGGCCTGCGCGAATCCGCCGCGGATTTGTCCGTCGACCATTCCGGGGTGAAGGATGGTGCCGCAATCGTGCATCGTCACATAGCGGTCGATACGCGTCATTAGGGTGGTGCGATCGATTTCGACACCGCAGAAGTCGAAAATAAATCCGTAGCAGAGCGACGCGTTGATGCGGTCCTCGTCGTCCGGCGGCGTGAGCTCGGGCGACGTCCAGAACACGGTCTCGCGGATCGTCTGCTGGACGTCGTCGGGCAAGGTGCCGGGCGACCAATGGCTCAGCGCGGCCAGTCGCGAGAACGCCAGCCTGTTATCCGGGTTTCGCCGCGAACTCACGGCGCCGTCGGCGAACACGATGTCGTCCGCATCGGTATTGAACTGGCTCGCGGCGACGCGCGCCAGGCGGGCCGCGATGCGTTCGGCCGCGAGCTTGGCGGTTCCGGCGACCGCCGCGGCAAAGCGGCTTGCGTAATTGCCTGAAGCGATCGACCAGGCGTCCTTGGCGGTGTCGATCTCGGTATTGACCCTGACGTCGGCGGGCGTGAGGCCGAAGACGTCGGCCACCACTTGCGCCAGCACGGTCCGATGCCCCTGGCCTTGCGGCACCGACGCAACGTGAACGGAAACGCTGCCGACGGGGTCGAGGGCCACGGTGGCCGTGGCCTGCGCCCCGTTTTTCGGCCCGGCTTTTTTTCGCTCGGCCGCCGTCAATACGGTGGTGATATAGCCCATGTTCGAAACGCTGGGCTCGACCACCGCGGCATAGCCGATGCCGTAGAGCCTGCCTTCGGCCCGCGCGACATCCCGGCGCGCCTTCAGTTCGTCCAACGCGCCTCCCTTGACGCCGCGCGCAATCGCCTCTCGGTAATCGCCGGAATCCAAGAGCGCGCCGGTCGCCGTCCGGTAGGGAAACCGGTCGGCCGGCACCAGGTTTCGCTTGATCACGTCCAATGGATCGAGTTTGAGCTCGACGGCGATGCGCTGCATCAACCGCTCCAGCGCGAAATAGACCTGCGGCCCGCCAAACCCGCGGTTCAGGCCCGAGGGCGTCTTGTTGGTGACGACGACCCGATTTCTCACCGCCACGTTGGGGATATCGTACGCGCCGGTCAGATTGCCGTGCATGCGGTAAAGCGTGGCCGGCTCCGGCGCGCGCAAATGCGCCCCGCAGTCTTCGACCTGATCCCAGCCGAGGGCCAAAATCCTGCCGTCGGCCGCGACGGCGGCCGAAAGCGTGGTCGCGCGGTTGGTCGCGGATACCGAGGCGGTGAGGTGCTCGAGACGATCCTCGATCCACTTGACCGGACGTCCGACCGCCCGCGATGCGGCGGCAAGCAGCACGATGTAGGGAAACACGCCCTGCTTGACGCCAAAACTGCCGCCGGAATCCGGCGGGGTGCGCAGTCGCACGCGATTGCCGGGTACTTTCAGCGCCCGCGAGATCACCGCGTGGATGCTGAACGGGCCCTGGAAATTGGCGAGGATATCGAAGGCGTCCTCGGACGCGTCGTAGTCGGCGATCACGCCGTAGGTTTCGATCGGCGTGCACGAATTACGGGGGTAGCGGATGTCGATCGAAATCCGGTGCGCGGCTTCGGCAAATGCGCGCTCGGGATTGCCATAGCGGAAAGTCCGGTCGCTCGCGACGTTGCCGTCGAAGCCGTCATGAATCACCGGCGAGCTTGGCGACAGCGCCTGAAGCGGGTCGATATTGGCGGGAAGCGCTCGGTACTGCACGTCGATCAGGTCGACCGCGTCCTCGGCCTTGTATCGGTCGGAGGCGACCACGACGGCAACCGATTCGCCCACATAGCGCACCCGCCCGACGGCGATCGGCCAGCATTCGACCTTCGCCTTCACGCCAACGACGAGGCTGGTTGTCAGTACCTTGATGTCGTCGCCGGTCAGGACTGCGACAACGCCGTCCGCGCGCCGCGCGGCCTCGCCATCGATCGAGAGGATCTCCGCATGCGCGTGCGGCGAGCGCAGAATCGCGGCATATAGCGTTCCCGGCCGAACGCCGAGGTCGTCGATGAAGCGGCCTTTGCCGGTCAGCAACGCGGCGTCTTCGACGCGCGGAATCGATTGGCCAACCCAAGGGCGAGCCGCTTTGCTCTCGGCTATTGCTGGGCTCGCTGCATGCAGCATCCGAAGAACATCCTGCCAATCACGCCTTGACGGCGCGTGGGGAGACTGTTTTCAGCAAAGCAGAACGACGACCATACCCTGCGCTCTCGCAACTTGCCAATTCGTCTCATTCTTTAGGTTGCCACGCCGCATCAACCCGCGAGACGCGATACTTGCCGGAACTCGCTCGGGGAAACGCCGGCATTATTGCGGAAAAAGCGGGTGAAATGCGCAGGATCGGAAAATCCGAGGCGTGCGCCGACCTCGCCGACGGGAACTTGGCGATGAAGGACGGCTTCCACCGCCCGTTCCATGCGCACGACGTTGAGATAGACCTTGGGCGGCAAGCCGATCGACGACTGGAACAGCCTGAAGAAATGGGCGCGCGAAAGACCAGCCTCTTTCGCCAGCGTATCGATGCTGGCTTCGCCGCCGGCATTGGAACGGATATATTCCGCCGCGCGCCGGATCCGCCGATCGCATGCCGGCACGTTCAATTCGCGGATCGATCTCGGAAAGCTCTTCCAGGGCGTGAAGCGCTCGATCACCGCGATCATCAGTTCCGACAACAACGCTTCGTATTCGGCCTGGCATTCGGGATCCGCCATCATCTCGGACGCGAGATCCATCGTGAGTGTTCGGATGCCCGGCGATACCTCGCCATGGGGAGTTTCAAAAAATCCGGGCGCGCCGCTTGCGGCCCATCCCGGCCGAAACGCCTTCAGCCATTCAGGCTCGACGTAGAGAGCAAGGATAAGCGTCCGTGGACGCGCCGGGTCGTGAACGTAGGAATGCGGCTGCCAGCCGTCGACGAGCACCGCGGCGGAATCGGTCAAAGCATGAATGCGGTTGCCGACGACGAATTGGGTATCCGCGCCTGCCACCTTGAACAGGACATGACAATGCGGGTGCGCATGGCGGACCAGCGAGCAATCCATATCGAGCAGGGCGACCCTGCCGAAATTGCCGTGGACGATCCGCAGTGCCGTCGACATGGTTGCCTCCAGTCAGGCGTTGGACTTCCAGGGAATGAGCTGCCGCTCGAACTCATTGGCAACGACCGGGAAGACGAAGCCGAGAAGCGCGATGACCGGCGGGCCGACATACCCAGGCCGACCCGCATGGTGTCGACCGTCAGAACCTGCCAAGTGTTTTTCGAATTATGACGCCGACGCCATCATTGGCGCAACCGTTTCCGAGATCATGACCAGAAAAAGCCCCAGCTTTATTCCCGCCACGATCGAAGGCAGCCAAAGGACTAACACGGCAGGATGGCAGCGCGGTCGCTTGGCATCTGGCATAATCTGCGGCTACCTCTCCCAGCAAATCACATGAAAGCCCCGCGAAACCATATGACCAGCACCGAGACGATCAGCTTTGAACTATCCCAGCCCGCTTTGCAGGCACGCCGCAATGCCAAATGGAACCAGTACGATGCGGATATATTGCCGGCCTTTGTCGCCGACATGGATTTTTCGGTTGCCGCCCCGATCCAGTCCGCGATCGAGCGGATCGTCCGAGACCGCGACTACGGCTATGCGTTGCGCAACGGTGAAAAGCCGGACCGGCTGGTCGCCGGTGCGTTCGCCCAGCGGATGAAATCCCGCTACGGATGGGAGCTCTCGCCTGACCTTGTGCTGCCGCTCGCGGATCTCGTACAGGGCACCTATGCGCCGATCCTGGCATTCTCCGAGCCCGGCGACGGCGTCGTTCTGCAAACCCCGAACTATCCGCCGTTCCGCGACGCCATCAACTCGACGGAGCGCGAGCTTCTTGCGCTGCCGATGCGCGACGACGGGACCCGCTTCGTCTTCGACATGAACGAGCTTGAAAAGCTGGTCAACAAGCGAACCCGTATCTTCGTGCTCTGCAATCCGCAAAATCCGACAGGGCGGGTGTTTTCCCGTGACGAGTTGCTGGCATTGGGCCAATTCGCCATCGAACACGATCTCGTCGTCATATCAGATGAGATACATTCCGACCTGGTATTCCCGGGGCTGCAGCACATTCCCTTTGCGTCGCTCGGGCCGGAAATCGCCGCCCGCACCGTTACCCTCAACTCGGCGACCAAGAGTTTCAATATTCCCGGCCTACGTTGCGCGCTCATGGCCTTCGGCGCCGAAGACTTGCGCGATCGGTTTCACAAACGCATCCCGCAGAGACTGACAGGTTCAGCCAATATCGTCGGCGTCGACGCCACGGTCGCGGCCTGGAGCGAATGCCAGCCCTGGCTTGACGCGGTAATGGAATATCTGCTCAAGGCGCGAAACCGGGTCAAGGATGTGCTGGCGGCGGAAGTGCCGGAAATCCGTTTCCATGCGCCGGAGGCGACCTATCTCGGCTGGCTGGATTGCAGCAAGCTTGGGCTTTCGACCCCGGCATTCCAGTTCTTTCTCAACAACGCGCGGATCGGATTTAGTGCCGGCGAGACGTTTGATCCGGGTTGCGCGCAGTTTGTCAGGTTCAACTTCGCAACGTCGATGCCGATCCTTGACGATATCCTCGATCGCTTTGTCGCCGCGACGCGGCAGAACGACAGGTGACGCCGGCTGATCGACAAGACCGGTGATCTCCGCCGCAATATCAGCCGTCGGTGACGCTACGGACCTCCGCAGGTGAGGCCATCAGACCGATGGTTGCCAACGGACTGGGCGTCACGATCCTCTCGGACGTGGTGCCGAAACAATCATCGTGCCGCTTAATCCGATCCCTCCCATGGACGTCGGCCTGTCGGGGCGGCGTAATGCGCACTTCACCCCGGTAATGGAGTTGTTTCGGTCCTATTTCCGACAGACATTTTTTTCCGACAATGCGATAAATTTCATTCCGACAGTGCGATAAAGCAGGCATCGTGCCAAAGCCACGGGCAAGATCTTCCGGGGGAAGGATCTGCCCACGTGAATGAGCGGGCACCTGTCACCCTGCTATTCGGAAGATGAAGACGACCCCATAACGACTTAGCCCTTCAGGGCTTTTTCGTCCGCTAGCGCCGATGACCCAGCCTGATTCCAAGCTTGAGCGCCTTCTGTCGCAGCGATCCTTCGGTACGCTTGGTGAGCTTTGCAATCTTGGCGACCGGTGTTTTCGCCTTCGAGTGTGCCCGCAACTCTTTCACATCCGCCTTTGTATATTCGCGGCGCAAGACAGTTTTCTTCGCTTTTTTAGCCACTCGGTACTCCTGATTTTTGGAATCGCTCTTCTAGCACAGATTTCGGGGCCGCCCACTCCAACTTGCAGCACATTCCGGATCGCAAGCTTTGGCCGGCTGGTAAGGATCTAGATCCGGGAAGCCGCCTCTCCACCGTCAATTTTCGTGAAGGCTGCTGGCCTATCGGTCACAGGCACTCCACTAACCCAAACTTAAAATGTTTGTGCCAAGATTTGTACCAAGAACAGCAGTTCTCGGCTTCGAGCAAATAGCCTCTATCAAATCCTCCAAGGGACAGCCATGCCTCAGATTTGGATGACGTACGAAGAACTGGCGAGCATGCTGGATTGCACCGTGGCGGAAGCACGTGAGCGGGCGCACCTCGAACGCCTCGATCGGAAGATGAGCCATGATGGAAAACCGCGCGCCAAGCTCAGCCTGGCAATGACCGGCATTTTCATCGAGCGGCTCAAGACAATCGATTATGACATAGACCGTGTGGTTAACAATCTCAGACTTGTCCATGGTCTCCTCAGTGAGTGCGTCGACCAATCCGCACACCTGGCGCCCCAACGGCGCCGTTCGCATCAATCGGGCTGAATTTCGCAACCGGGCAGCCTTCGGAAGCGAAGGCTGCCATCGAACGCAGCCTCGCCGCCGGCGACAGGCTGTTGGAGCAAGGCTCGTTCGAAGCCGGCGATCTGACGATCTATCGCGGCATCAACGGCGATTTCCATGACACGGTGCCGGCCGTCTCTCGCAACCGCATGCTCGGCGAGATCATAAGGACTTGCCATCGCGCCCCGGTATCGTCGAGCCGCAACATCATCGCCTTCGAGCATCGTGACTTGCGCCGCCGCCACGACGATCATCACCGCATTTATGAAGCGATCATCGCCGGCGAACCCTGGCGCGCCGAATGGCTGATGCGCGAGCACATCTCGAGCGTCAAGGGCTCGTTGATTAGGGCGCTGGCCGCGCGCAACGGGGGATCAAAACGGACGAACCGTCGACTGGTTTTGGCGACGGCACAACCTCGGCTCCCGTATCATCATTGCCCGATATCTACTTGCGGCTCTTGCGGGATCCGGTCCGCCCAGGCGCCCGCGCGGTGGTATCGCGGCGGCGCGGCACCGACGCCGTCTTTCGGTTGACGTTGGCCTGGTCGACGTTGGCCTGCACGCGAAGGCCGTCGACGAAGACATCAAGCAGCCGCAGCACGCTCTTCTGCCAGCCGGGCTGGTCGTGCATATAGCACATGCCGACGAGCGCCCGCAGCAGGTCTTCGGGGCTGATATCGGAACGTATCTCGCCGGCTAAGACCGCGCGGTCCAGCAAGCCGCCAACCGCCTTTGCCAATCGATCGAACGAATAGGCGGTGAGTTCCGACGAGCTTTGCACGGCAAGCGCCAGCGCTGCCGACATGCCCTTCTTGGTGGCAACAAATTCGACATTGGATCGCAGCCAGCGGCGCAAGGCGTCGACCGGCTCAGCCTCGCTCTTCAACTGTTCCGCCAGGTCGCCGAGCTGCTGCACCTCGCGTCGATAGACCGCCTCGAACAAGGCCTCGCGAGTCGGGAAGTGGCGGTAAAGCGTGCCGATGCCGACGCCGGCCCGCTTTGCCACAGCCTCAAGGCTCGCGTCCGGACCACCGGCGCTGAACACGGCCTTGGCGGCCTCCAGAACGCGCTCGCGGTTGCGAACCGCATCGGCGCGGGGCCTGCGAACAGTGGCTGCGGACTGATCTGCCATCTGATTATTTTGGATCACGATCCGGTTAGATTGAATCGGATCATCATCTCATCTCTTTGTTTGAACATGATCTTTTGTGAAAATCAATTGCCATTTTCCGGATCATGCTCTGGTTGTCCTCGTCTTGCAAAACTTCTTGTCTTGCAAAACGGAGGATGCCTCCGTATATGCCGATCAGCCCCGAACTTGCACGTGCCCGTCGATCAAATCCCGGCGGCCGCGATGCAGTTTGACCATAGCATTGACCGGAGCACTGCATGAACCTCTCCATCAGCCTCACCGTTAACGGGGCGCGACGGGACATCGAGCTGGGAGACCCGCGCGTCACGCTGCTCGATCTCCTGCGTGAGCGTCTCCATCTCACGGGAACCAAGAAGGGATGTGACCGCGGCCAATGCGGCGCCTGTACGATCCTGGTCGACGGCCGACGGATCAATCCGTGCATGGCTTTGGCGCTCAGCCACGACGGCGCCGACGTCGTCACGATCGAAGGTGTCTCTCGCGGGGACCAGCTGCATCCGGTCCAGGCCGCCTTCATTGCGCATGACGGCTTCCAGTGCGGATTCTGTACGCCCGGCCAGATCATGAGCGCGATCGGCCTGATCGGGGAAGCGCAAGCCGGCGATGATCCTGAGCGCGTGCGCGAAGGCATGAGCGGAAACCTCTGTAGATGCGGGGCTTATTCCGGGATCACCGACGCGGTGCTGGACGTGCAGCAAAGCCTCATCGAGGCGGACCAGAGGCGCTCGGCATGAAAAACTTCGACTATTTCAGGCCAGCAACAATCTCCGACGCCGTCGCCGCTGCGGCCGAACCAGGTGCTGCCTATCTCGCGGCCGGCACCAACCTGCTCGACCTGATGAAGGGTGGAGTAACCGGCCCGAGCCGTCTCGTCGACGTCACCCGTCTGCCAGGCCTCGACCGCATCGAACGCCTGCCCGATGGCGGCATTCGCATCGGCGCGCTGGTTCGCAATGCCGATCTTGCGCACGACCGGGATTTCGCAACAACCTATCCCGCGATTGCCGAGGCGCTGCTGTCCGGTGCATCGGCGCAGCTTCGCAACGCCGCGACCGTCGGCGGCAATCTGCTGCAGCGAACCCGATGCGGATATTTCTACGACATCGCCAGCGCCTGCAACAAACGTGAGCCGGGCACGGGTTGCGAAGCCCGCGGCGGCGAGAACCGATTGCACGCCGTGCTGGGCTGGAGCGAGGCCTGTATCGCCACCCATCCGTCGGATTTCTGCGTGCCGCTGGTCGCCCTCGACGCCGTCGTCGAGATCGAAGGCCGCAATGGAAAGCGCGAGGTCGCGGTCGAGGCCCTGCATCGTCTGCCGGGCGATACGCCGGAGCGCGAAAGCGTCCTCGAGCCGGGTGACTTGATCGTCGCGCTGCGGCTGCCGGGCGAGGCACGCGCGTTCTCGGCGCATGCGCGCTATCTCAAGGTCCGGGAACGCACCTCCTTCGCCTTCGCCGTCGTGTCGGCCGCCGCGGGCTTACGGATCGAACAAGGCGCGATCCGGGATGCGCGGCTCGCGCTCGGCGGCGTTGCCGCCAAACCGTGGCGAGCTCGCGCGGCCGAGGAGATGCTGGCGGGCTCCAGTCCCGGACCGGATGCCTTCCACCGCGCGGCGAAGGCCGCACTTGCCGACGCCAAACCTTCCGGTGACAACCAGTTCAAGATCGAGCTCGCGCAGCGGATCCTGGTGCGCGCCCTGACGCTCGCCGCGGCAGGAACGCCGCGGCGCATTCCGGCCCTGCCGGCCTCCCCGTTCTCATCGATATCCGGAGCATTGCATGACGCCTGAGATCAGCCTCACACGAGATCCAGCCCATGCCCGGCACGGCTCCAATATCGGGCAGCCGCTGACCCGTCGCGACGGCATCCTCAAGGTCAAGGGAGAAGCCCGCTACGCGGCGGACAACCATCCGCCCGGGATGCTCTACGCCGTTCTGGCAGTCTCAGGCATCGCGCGCGGTCGCGTGACCTTCCTCGATGTGCAAGCCGCCAGAAGCCACCCGGGCGTCGTCGACGTCATGACCCCCGCCAACAGGCCGCCGCTCGCGGAGGACCCCGACGCGAAGACGAACCCCTTCATGTTCCGGCTCGATCTCCTGCAAAACGACCAGGTACGGTATGCGAACCAGTCGATCGCGGTGGTGATCGCCGAGACGCTGGAGGTTGCGACGGAAGGCGTGGCGCTGTTGTCGCCGCGATACCAGGCGTTGCCGGCCCGTGTCGGTCTCGATGCCGGTGAAAGCTTCGTGCCGCCCGCCGTCGGCATCGGCAATCCGTCCGAAGTACGACTTGGCGATGTGGAGGCGGGCCTGGCTGGGGCTTCGAAGCGCATCGATGCGACCTACGAGACGCCGGCCCAATACCACAATGCCATGGAGCCGCACGCGATCGTGGCCGCGTGGGACGGCGATACGCTGTCGATCGATACGCCGAGCCAGGGCCTCGCCATGGCGCAAGGGCGGATCGCGGGACTGTTCGGCATTTCACCGGAAAAGATCCATATTCGCAGCCCCTTCCTGGGCGGTGGCTTCGGCTCCAAGGGCTTCATCTCGGGACCGCAGGTGCTCGGTATCCTGGCGGCCCGGCTGGTCGGGCGGCCGGTCAAGCTCGTGCTGCGCCGTGAACACATGTACGGTCCGGTGGGCCATCGCGCGCCGACCCGCCAGAGACTCCGCATCGGCACGGACCGCGACGGCCTGCTGACCGCGATCGATCATCACGCCAAGACGGTATCGAGCACCTTTGACGATTTCTTCGAGCCGGCCGCCGACGCCTCGCATACGCTTTACGCGAGCCCCGCCATCGCCACCTCGCACGAGGTGGTCCGGATCGACACCGGCACGCCGTTGTTCATGCGCGCTCCCGGTGAAGCGACCGGATCGATTGCGCTGGAGAGTGCGATCGACGAGGCGGCATGGGCCTCTAGGATCGATCCACTCACCTTCCGCATCAAGAACTATGCCGAAGTCGAACCGATTTCCGGCAAACCGTTCTCCTCAAAGGCGTTGCGCGAGTGCTACGCGCAAGGCGCCGAGCGCTTCGGCTGGTCAAAGCGCCCGCTCGCGCCGCGACAGTTGCGTGACGAGGCGGGCCTCCTCGTCGGCTGGGGGGTAGGCACCGCGACATTCCCGGCGCTGATGTTCCAGGCCGAAGCGCGTGCTGTCGTGCGCAGCGACGGATCCGGCGTGATGGAAACGGGAGCGCACGACATGGGTCAGGGCGCCTGGACCGCGCTTGCGCAAATTGCGGCCGACGGGCTCGGCCTCGAACTCGAGCAAATGGAGTTCAGGGCGGGTACGTCGGATCTGCCGGACGCCGGCATCGCCGGCGGCTCGGCCCACACCGCCACGGCGGGTATGGCGATCCACAATGCGGGTGCCGCGGTGATCGGAAAGCTCGCGGACCTTGCCACCGGTGACGAGCGCTCACCCTTGTTTGGTGCGGGCAATGCCGGGGTGGTCGCGCGTGACGGCCGCCTGTTCCGTCGCGACGACGAAACGCGGAGCGAGA
>WNFS01004348.1_pt1 | contig 10793 bp, 8 predicted proteins | sample 5400141 | NCBI WGS metagenome assembly WNFS01 (sample SAMN13153358, study PRJNA577476) | soil metagenome | isolation source: 60 cm saprolite under Madrone tree | place: USA:California | collected 2016-06-14 | reverse complement strand
TCACCGCGGGCCACCAGATGCACCACCGCATCATCCTGGAAGAGCGCTACTTTCCGGCCATTCCGCGCGCCTGAGCCGACAAGAGAATCTACGGCCGGATGCGGGAATGATCGACGTAGAAACGTTGATATGCCAAATTGTTCCGTAAATTGTCCTGGCGCGCGGCGCCGGATCGAAAAAGTGGGGCACCGCGGGAGCCGCGGAATCAGGTGCGCGGCCATGGCCCGTCATTCTAGGCCTTTTCCCTGGTTTAATGAGGAAGAAGAGCAACATGGCCGCAAGCGTGATAACGAACGCCGCGCCAATCACCGCCGCGTCTCCTACGCTGAGCGGGTTCGCGAAGACGTCCTCGAGGATGTAGATCCCCCAACAAAGAAAGGTCACGACGAGGAAGCCGGCCAGGCCCCCGAAGGTGCGCACGAGCCCGCCGCGCACGACCAGGGACTTGCAAGGACGCAAGCCCGAAGCTTGATGGATGACTCCGCCGCGCACGGGTCAATCCTCAGGAGAGTCCCGGTGAATGGACGCCGGCTCCGGGTCTCGTAAGAAATCAAGGTAGCGAAAGACTGTTGGTGTATAACTCTTCTTCATGGGCCCGTCATAAGCGGGGAGCTAAAATAAGTATAAGTAAACTGAAAAGCAAGAGAAATTTTAATGTGAATTCTACGTATATACTTAGTATACTTAGTACAAATGGTAGTTCGCCTGGCGGCTTCCCGGGAACGGAAAGCGCAGGTGTTCGCTGTACCTTCGCCCTGTTGGCGCTCATCCAACTGAGTAGCAGAGCAACAAGCGTGCCGCGGAAGCAATGCGGGGCAAAGGTTGCGAGGGGGGCGAGCGGCTGTTAAAATTCGTTGTTTGCTGGGACGCAGCCGTCTGCGCCGTAAGCGCGGGCGGCTTTTTCTCCGTTTGGGATGGCGTTCGCAAAACGAACGTTTGAGATGGCGTTCGTAGAACGAACGACCGGCGACCCGTCTTATCGGCCTGACCCCCTCGAGCTTTTTTTCGAGTGTGATTGCGGTGAGGAGAAGCTCGACTCACCGGTTCTGGCCCCTGCGGAAGGGAGGCTACGAGTGGCAAAGTACGATGTGGCGATTATCGGAAGCGGTCCGGGCGGGTATGTGGCGGCGATCCGGGCGGGCGAACTTGGCCTGAAAGCGGTTGTTGTAGAGAAGGACCCCTACCTGGGCGGGACGTGCCTGCACGTGGGGTGCATCCCCACCAAGGTGCTGCTGCATCATGCCGAGGTTTACGATCAGTTCAAAAACGGCTCGGAGCTGGGGTTTGAGGTCAGCGGGCTGAAAATCAACTGGGCAAACGTCCTCTCGCGAAAAGACAAAATCGTCAAGAAGCATTCGAAAGGTATCGAGTTTCTCTTCAAGAAGAACAAGGTCGAATGGGTACAGGGCTGGGGGAAGTATGCAGGCCCGGGGCGCGTGAGCGTGGAGAAAGACGGGAAGAAAACCGAGATCGAAGCGGCCAACATCCTGATGGTGAGCGGGTCAGAGGCGAAATCTCTCCCCGGCATTGAACCGGACCACAAGATGATTCTCACGAACCGCTCGATTCTTCAGCTTCCGGAGATTCCGAAGACCCTAATTGTAGTTGGCGCGGGCGCCGTGGGCGTGGAGTTTGCGTCCATCTACAATTCGTTCGGGACGCAGGTGACGATTCTGGAAGCGCTGCCGCGTGTTGTGCCGGTCGAGGACGAAGAAATTTCCGCGGAGCTGACCAAGGCCTTTCAAAAAAGAGGCATCCAGGTTTTCACCGGTTGCGCCGTGGAATCGGTGAAGAAGGATACGAAAGGTGTCACGGTTTCCTTCAAAGATAAAGACGGAAAGGCGCAGACGCTGCAAGCGGAGAAACTGCTGCTGGCCGTGGGCCGCAAGCCGATGACGGAAAATTGCGGTCTGGAGAAATCGAATGCCAAGCTGGAGCGCGGATTCGTCCACGTAGGCGATAACATGGAGACGGCTGAGAAAGGGCTCTATGCCATCGGAGATATCGTTGCGGGGCTGCCGCAACTGGCGCATGCGGCGATGATGGAAGGAATAATCGCGGTAACACACATCGCCGGGAAACCGGTTCATCAGATTGTGAAGACCCGGATTCCGAATGCGACATATTGCGAGCCGCAAATCGGCTCGATTGGACTGACCGAAAAGCAGGCGCGCGATGCAGGGTACGATGTGAAAATCGGGAAGTTCCCGTTTGTCGGAAACAGCAAGGCGACGATTCTGGGGAGTCACGGCGGATTCGTCAAAGTGGTTTCCGACGAATCGTACGGCGAGGTGCTGGGGATTCATATCATCGGGCCGCTGGCGACGGAACTTCTGGCGGAGGCGGCGACGGTGCTGAACCTCGAAGGCACCATCGACGACATGATGAACATGATGCACGCGCATCCCACAGTGTGGGAAGCGCTGGGCGATGCGTTCGCCTCGGTGCGAGGATTGCAGATCAACGTTTGAGATCTTGCCTGTAGGGGCGCAGCATGCTGCGCCCCTACAAAGAAAATCGAACTGTGCTGAAGAATTGCCTGACTGTCGATTTAGGATTGCTTCGCTACGCGGAGGCATACGCGTTGCAGAAGCGCGTCGTGGCCGCGCGGAAGGGCGGCGCGATTGAGGACGTGCTCCTGCTGTGCGAACATCCGCATGTGATTACGCTGGGGAGAAGCGGCAAGCGGGATAATTTGCTGGCGTCGGAGCACGTGCTGCGGCAGAAGGGCGTGGAGTTTCACGCCACCGATCGCGGCGGAGACATTACCTACCACGGGCCGGGACAGACCGTAGGATATCCGATTCTGAACCTGGGCGCGATCCGGCGGGACGTCGTGTGGTACGTGCGGCTGCTGGAAGAGGCGATGATCCGGGCAACGGAGGAGTTCGGAATTACCGCGGAGCGTGTTGCCGGAAAGACGGGAATCTGGGTGCGCGCCGGAAGTACCGAAGAAAAGCTGGCGGCCATCGGCGTGCGCATCAGCCGCTGGGTTACGTCGCATGGATTCGCGTACAACGTGTCGACGGATTTGCGGAATTTCGATTTGATCGTGCCGTGCGGGATCGCCGACCGGAAAGCCACGTCGCTGGAGAAATTGCTGGGGCGCAAGGTCGAAGAAAAGGAAGCTGCGCCGCGGATCGCGAAGCATCTGGGAAAATTGCTCGGGCTGGAGATGAAGGAAGCGTCGAAGAAAGATTTGCTTGAGAGGCTGGAGCATGCCGAGCAGGCCGTCATGGTTTCCGCATAGGAATTGGAGCAGGGGATGAAGAAGGAATTGACGCGGCAGCAGTATTTGGATCTGTACTACTACATGCGGCTGAACCGCGCCGTCGAAGACATGATGGTGAAGCTGTTCCGGCAGAACAAGATTGTCGGAGGGCTTTACTCCAGTCTGGGCCAGGAAGGGATTTCCGTGGGAACGGCGTACGCGCTGGAGAAAAAGGACTGGCTGGCGCCGATGATCCGCAACATCGGAGCGCTATTGGTGAAGGGCGTGCAGCCGCGGGACGTTTTCATGCAGCACATGGCGAAGTACGATTCGCCAACCAAGGGGAAGGACGGAACGAGCCACTTCGGGGATCTGGACAATCTGCACATCGTTTCGCCGATTTCGATGCTGGGCGATTTGATTCCGGTGATGACCGGCGTGGCCATGGCGGGGCGTTACCTTGGACAAAAAATTGTGGCCATGACCTGGATCGGAGACGGCGGCAGTTCGACCGGAGTGTTTCACGAAGGGCTGAATTTTGCGGCCGTGCAGAAAGCGCCGTTCGTATTGATTCTCGAAAATAATCTGTGGGCGTACTCGACGCCGGTCCGTAAGCAGGTGCCGCTGGAAAATCTGGCGGACCGCGCGAAGGCCTACGGTATCGACAGTTACATTGTCGACGGCAACGATGTTGTGGCCGTGTACTCAACGGCCAAGGAAGCCGTGGAGCGGGCACGTGCTGGAGAAGGGCCGATCCTGATTGAAGCGAAGAGTTTCCGGCGAATGGGGCACGCACAACATGATCCGGCGGAGTATGTGCCGAAAGAAATGCGCGCCTATTGGGAAGCGCGCGACCCGATAGCACTCTACGAAAAATTCCTGACGGGTGAAAAGCTGCTCGACGCCAAAGGCAGGAAAGAGATCGAGGAGAAGATCAACACCCTGCTCGCCGAGGAGCGGGACTTTGCGGAGAACTCTCCGATGCCCCCGCCGGAGTTTGCGGAGTCGGGCGTCTACTGCAGCGGCGACGATTGCCACAAGATCCGCGCGAAGTGGGAGCGCCCGATTGCGGAGGTGACGCCGCCGAGATCGAGCGTCGAAGCGGTTTGGACGGTTCCGGGATTCGGATCGGGCAAAGGCTCCGGCGGTGCGCACGCGCCGATTCACTTCGGCGATACGCCGCCTGCAGAGGAAATGTCCGCGAGTGAACGGAAACCCGCGAATACCGGGAAACCGGCAATGAAGGTGACCACGAAGACAGCAGCATCCAAAAAAACCGTGAAGACCCCAGCCGCCAGCGCCTCGAGAAAGGCGCGGAGATAGCCATGGCCAAGACGAACGGCGCTGGAACGAATGGAGCCGCTGCGAGCGGAACGCCAGGCACATTTCTCGAAGCCATCAAGCAGGCGATGTTTGAAGAGATGGAGCGAGACCCCGCCGTCGTGCTGATCGGCGAAGACGTCGGTGTGTACGGCGGGGCGTTCAAGACCAGCGAAGGCTTGCTGGAGCGGTTTGGCTGGGAGCGCGTGATCGATACGCCCATCAGCGAGAGCGCCATTATCGGCGCAGCCTGCGGGATGAGCTATCTGGGGCTGCGGCCCATTGTCGAGATGCAGTTCATCGACTTTATCGTTTGCGCTTTCAACCAGATTACGAATTTCGTGGCCAAGGGACATTATCTGTGGAACGCCCCGGCGCCGATGGTAGTGCGCGGGCCGTCCGGAGGCGGCGTGCACGGCGGGCCGTTCCACTCCGCGAATCCGGAGATGTACTTCGTGCACACGCCGGGGCTGAAGGTGATCTATCCTTCGACGCCCTATGATGCGAAAGGATTGCTGAAGGCCGCGGTGCGGGACAATAATCCGGTGCTCTTCTTCGAACACAAGTTCCTCTACCGCCGCATCAAGGGAGAAGTTCCCGCGGGGGACTACACCCTGCCGATCGGCAAAGCCGTGGTTCGCCGCGAAGGGAAACACCTGACGATCCTTTCCTACGCGGCGATGCTGCATACTTCGCTGGAAGCGGCCGAGGCCCTGGCGAAAGAAGGGATCGAGGCGGAAGTGATTGATTTGCGGACGTTGCTGCCGCTGGATGAAGAGACGATTTTGAATTCGGTGAAAAAGACCAACAAGTGTTTGGTGGTGCACGAAGACACGAAGACGGGCGGGATCGCCGGTGAAATCGCGGCGATTCTCTGCGAGAAAGCGTTTGGCGATCTGGACGGGCCGCTGATGCGCGTGACCTCGCTCGATACGCCGGTGCCGTACGCGCCGACGCTGGAAGAATATTTTCTTCCCAATGCAAAAAAGGTTTTTTCCGCCGCGAAGGAACTCGCGCGGTATTGAGGCAAGTTTTCAGTAGACAGTTGTCAGGAATCAGGGAAGAAGAAAAGAATCTCTCTAGGCAGGGATTTGCTGACGGAGTCCTGAATACTGACAGCTGAGAACCGCATCCTGGAAGAACCGGACTCTAAGGAGAAGGAAATGGCCGTAGACATCGTAATGCCCCAGATGGGGGAAAGCATTTTCGAAGGCACAATCACCAAGTGGCTGAAGAAGCCGGGCGACAAGGTGGAGCGCGACGAGCCGCTCTTTGAAATTTCCACGGACAAAGTGGACGCGGAAATTCCCTCACCGTCGGCTGGCGTGCTGAAGGAGATCAAAGTGGGCGAAGGGCAGACCGTGCCGATTCAAACGATTGTCGGCGTCATTGACGCGGCGGGCTCTCCGGCTTCGGCTCCAGCGCCGGCTCCGGCGAAAGCGGCTGCTCCCGCTCCCCCTGCTGCAAAGGCTCCCGCCGCCGCTGCTCCAGCACCAGCAGCGCCGAAGCCTGCGGCTCCGGCGGCCGCACCTGCACCTGCTTCCTCGGGTTCAACGGGCGAGCGGATTCACAGTTCGCCGCTGGTACGGCGCATGGCCAAGGAGCACGGCATCGACCTCTCCACCGTGGAGGGTACGGGCGCGGCTGGGCGAATCAGCAAACAGGACATCGAGGCCGCGATTGCGGGCGCTGGCGTACCGTCTGCCGCGGCGGCGGTTTACTCCGCTCCGGCTCCGGCGGCGTCTTCGCGACCGGCGCCACCGGCAGCCGCGCCGGGAGTGTCCGGCGGGCAGGCGCACGTGGCGCTCGAAACCGCCGTCCCGCGCGAGAAGATGTACTTCGGCAATTACGAAGTGCAGCCGATGAGCGCGATGCGGCAGCGCATCGCCGAGCACATGGTGGCATCAAAGCGTGTTTCGGCGCATGTGTACTCCGTTGACGAAATCGACATGACCAAGGTGGCTGCCTTGCGCGCGAAATCCAAGGACGAGTTCGAAAAGCGCTACGAAACCAAGCTGACGTTCATGCCCTTCTTCGTGAAGGCCGCGGTGGCTGGGCTGCGCGCATATCCCACGCTGAACGCATCGCTCGACGGCACCAACGTGATCCTGCACAAAGAGATCAACGTCGGCATCGCGGTGGCGCTCGACTGGGGCCTGCTCGTCCCGGTGGTGAAAAACGCCGACGAGAAAAACATTCTCGGCATCCAGCGCAACATGAACGATCTCGCGGAACGCGCGCGTTCGAAAAAGCTGAAGCCCGAGGAAGTGCAGGAAAGCACGTTCTCCATCACCAACCCGGGCGTCTTCGGCGGCTTGTTCGGGCTGCCGGTGATCAGCCAGCCCAACGTGGGTATCCTTGGTCTCGGCGCCATCGAGAAGCGCCCGGTGGTCATCAACGACTCCATCGCCATCCGCTCGATGTGCTACGTGACGCTCAGCTACGACCACCGCGTCGTGGACGGTGCCATCGCCCACCAGTTCCTGCACAAGGTCAAGGAAACGCTGGAAAGCTGGTCCGAGCCGGTCCTTTAAGGGGTGGTGGTTCTGAGTTACTTGGGAACGGGGCCGGTTAGTTTGTGGCTCTGGAGCGCGCTCCCCAACAAACGACAGGATGGACTCCGCAAAGAGGAGATCGTCTCTAGGAAATCCAGCCGCCAGAAACCTTTGGCGAAGTGCTGTCCGGAAGTGGGACGGTCGTTCCCATGAGTGGCCATGCCTGATTTTTTTCACAGCCTCCCTTGCCTGGAAGGAACTCACACTAAAAGACTTGCTGCCGTACTGCGCTGGAAGCCGGACTGCGCTTAGGACCGCGGGCTCCGATGCTGGGAGCCATGTAGCGCAAGCATGCTATTAAACATGTTCAACTTACAACAGACCGCAAACTAGTTTGCGATGCAAACTCGATTTTACCGCAGACGGTGGCGCTGCCAGTTTCAAGAGAGCACGCAACAATGCAGCAACGAATTCTCATTGCCGACGACCAGCAGGACGTTCTGGATGCGCTGCGGCTGCTCCTCAAGGGGCACGGTTACAGCATCGAGACGGTGAATTCGCCGGCGGACTTACTGGCGGCGGTGGCGCGGCAGGTCTTCGATATTCTGCTCATCGATCTGAACTATGCGCGTGATACCACCTCCGGACGCGAAGGTTTGGATGTCCTCAGCCGGCTGAGGGAGATCGAGGACGCTCCGCCCGTGGTGGCGATGACCGGATGGGCCACCGTAGGCTTGGCCGTGGAAGCCATGCAATACGGCGTGAGCGACTTTGTCGAGAAGCCGTGGACCAACACGCGGCTGCTGGAAATTCTACAGAAGCAAATTGCCTTGGGCCGCGAGCGCCGCGAATCGCGGCGCCGCGCCGCGGAAGAGGCCCGGGCGCGGGAAGAGGCCCTGATTCATCAGCAGGAACAGGAACGAGAGATCGCCGAGGCAAGAGCGATTCAGGAAAAACTTCTCCCGCGCGAGATCCCACAAATGCCGGGATATGAAATCGCCAGCGCGTGGCAGTCGGCCCGGCTGGTAGGCGGCGATTATTTCGACATTCTTCCGCTCGACGAGAAAATGCTGGGAATCTGCATCGCCGACGTGGCGGGAAAAGGCATGCCCGCCGCGCTGCTGATGTCCAATCTGCAAGCGGCTGTGCGCGGACTTTCCTCGCTGTCCCTTGCGCCGAATCTTCTTTGCAGCCGGCTGAATTCCATCGTCTACCGGAATACGGACAGCGACCGCTTCATCACCTTTTTCTATGCGCAACTGGAGGGCCCCATGCGCCGCCTGACTTACGTCAATGCCGGGCACAATGCGCCGTTCGTGGTGCGCTCCGACGGTTCGCACGAGCGATTGCGGGAAGGCGGCCCTGTGCTGGGCGTCTTCGCCAGCCGGAATTATGAGATGGGTTCGGCGCAATTGTCCCCGGGCGATCGCGTGATTTTGTTTACCGATGGCATCACCGAAGCGTGCGGGGTGGAGGGCGAGGAGTTCGGCGAAGCCCGCCTGCTGCGTTTGCTGCAAGACCACCGCATGTTGTCCGCCGATGAATTGCAAGCGAAAATTCTCGCCGTCGTAGCGGAGTATAGCGGGGGCCGCTGGCAGGACGATGCCACGCTCGTGGTCCTCATTTGCGAATAGAATAGAACCCACGGTATAAACCGGCCTGGTCCGGCCTTTTCTGCTCCCCGATGCGAATCACGCCAGTCACTGGATGGTTGGCTTTAACTTTGGGACCCAAGTCGCGAACTGATCCATTCCGACGGGTTCAATCCCCGCATCACGCAGGGTGTCGCGAACGAAGCAGTGGCGCTCATTTTCCGCCAGCAACGGAACGTCGGTCACCGCCGCAAACTCTGAGGCGAAAGGCGCCCGAGCGGCGATGCGCGATGCAGTGTACGCGTAAGACTTGCTGCAATCCCCAGGAGCGCGAGAAACGCTGCGTGTTTGCACCTAGCCTCGCGTGCCATTTCGGCGGTAACTATAGACTATGCGCATGGGGTCGCCGGGAAAGGCAAACTCGGCTACGCCCATCGACTTCCGGATGCGTTTCCAGAGCCCAGCCGCTTTCCAGACTTGCGAGCAGTAGCTGCGAATCATTGCACGGCTGCCTGGAGCACCGACACGGCTGAACTTGCGTGGCGGAGCAACGTGCTCCGCGTACAGCCGTTCGAGTTCGGCATCTAGGTCATCCGCGTAGACTCCTTTTTGCGGCGCCAACTGCAGTCCATTGGAGAGGGTCTTGTTCCAATCCTCGATGAGCATCTGAAGTTCCTCTCCCACGGCAAGTGTCCCGCCCTGTTCCGACCGCCGATTCCTCAGAAAGGTAGCAAAACCGATCTTCGAGATAAAAGTAGCCGTCGTCCCCGCAACATGCGGGATTGTGCTAATGCTATTTGCTGCCCCCGGTAAGCTCCGTGCTCCACGTGGCAGCTCGATTCCTAAATCGAGAAACCCTGCGTTCAATTTGGGAAGTAACCTAGCCTCTTGGAATCCCACTCCGGGAGGCGTAGTTCTTCAAAAAGAAAAAGCCGGAACACTCGTCCCGGCTTCTTGCTCAAGCAGATCTCTGGTGCTTGAAAAGACTTACCGTTTCTTTTTCTTCGCTGCCTTTTTCTTCTTCTTGGCGGCTTTCTTCGGCTTCGATTTTTTTGCCTTTTTCTTCGGCACCGCTCTCTTCTTCGCCGCTTTCTTGGCCGGCTTCTTTGCCGCTTTCTTGGCCGGCTTCTTTGCCGCGGGCTTGGGCGCAGTCTTTGGCGCGGGAGCATCTTCCTCGGGCTCCTCGCCGACGATTACCAGCTCCTCTTCCTCGGTTTCGACGATCTCTTCCGTTTCGCCCGCCAACTCCTCGTCGTCTTCCAGCCGGGACAGCTCGTTGTCGTCTTCGAAATTGTCCTTCTCGATTTCCATTCCATCCTCCCCTGGGGGAATCTTTGGCCCCCGTTTGCAAAGGGGGCCACGGGTCGCTGTTCTGGCCGGAGTTGCCTGAAATTCCACCCCGTCCTTGAGCCGTTGTTACCGTACTCGCCGGGAGTTGTCAAGCATTCTGCGGTATTCCTTCGAAGAGACTGCCGGGATGGCGGGGAGTGGGGCGCGAATAAACCGCAATGGAAAACTCTTCGAGACCCTTGCTCGCCCGTAATCCATTCATGCAAAACGACTTAATTGTGATTTGCGGCGACCGCTCCGCTTGCTGTGCCGCCTGTCGCGGGTTGCGAGGCTTTTTTCTTGGACTTGGATCGTGCCCGCGCGGGCGAACTTTCTGGCGCCCCGCCAAGGGTGTAGATGCGCAGCACCATGCCGCGGCTTACTTTGTTGGCCTTCAAGCGATTCCATTTCCGCAAGTCGTCCGCACTCACGCTGAAGCGGTCGGCGATTCCCAAAAATGTGTCGCCGCGCCGCACACGATAACTCACCAGCCGGCGCTTCGTTTCCGATTGCGGCTGTGTCGCAGGGATGATCAGCTTCTCGCCCGCATCGAGCGCGGCTTTGCGCTCCAAATTGTTGGCATCGGCAATGGCCGCAGCCGTCACGCGATATTTCTTGGCTATGGATGTGAGCGTTTCTCCGTTTTCCACGCGATGGCGCCGCCAACTGACCCACTTGTCCGGAGGAATATCCGCGATCTCCGCGGAGAACTTTTGCGCCGTGCCCAACGGCAGATGCAATTCGAAAGAAGGATCGTCGGGAGTCGCGAGGCGCAGCAGAGAGGGATTGAGCGAGCGAAGTGTCTCCGCGTCGACGTCGATGGTTTCCGCCACCAGTCGCAGATCG
>WNFS01015808.1_pt1 | contig 10794 bp, 12 predicted proteins | sample 5400141 | NCBI WGS metagenome assembly WNFS01 (sample SAMN13153358, study PRJNA577476) | soil metagenome | isolation source: 60 cm saprolite under Madrone tree | place: USA:California | collected 2016-06-14 | reverse complement strand
CGGTGGTCCGCTGCTCTCATATCCTACTCTGTCAGCTGCGTGCCCAACGCCAGTCCTCGTGTTTCGCCGCCCACAGCCAGCAGAGCCATTCCTTCTTCGTGATGCCCTTCCGGCTTTCAGAAAGGGCTTTTCGAGAGTTGTAGATGTCAAAATGAGTGGAGTGGGCATGCCTCACTCAAAGGATGAGTGGTTTCCCATCATGGAACTCTGGAGCGGGCAGCTTGGGCGAAGGCAGGTCGACGGGCTCTACGACGTGATGACTGGGGGATCTTCGATGTCACATTGACATGTGACATCGATTGATCGTAATCTGCAAGTACCGTACAAATTAGCGGACAGACGAATAGTTGACGGTATGCGTCGTAACGATTACAGGCTATGGATATGTTGAAAGGCCGAGAGCCCTGGGCAAACTAATCGACGAGAAAGCTGTATGTTGTACGTGTATGCATTATGAGGGGGGACATGTTTTAGAGTTGCGTCCCAGGACGGCGCCCTTCAGGAAGCGTGGAATATCGGGAACAATGAGCCATGAAAGGGCGCGGGAGTCCCTAGAACGATGACGACAGAGTTGGAACCTAAAGTACGGTCCTTTGACCACGCCTCAAGCTCAAGCGAGGCAACTGCGAAGTTGCCAATAAGGCTCGTCAGATAAAAAGAAATCTTTCTACGAAACGCTATGTCTCATCTTCAGCAGAAGGACCCTGTCGATGTCTCGGTGCCATTGACGGTTTGCGGCCAGATTTCTTATATGGACCCCGCTTCCGTCCTGTCATAGAGAAAAGCAGTTCAGTAGCTCATCCTCTCACCATGGCCGCCGTATCACGTACGGCTTCCAGATTTCTCTCCATCAAAAAAGTTTGCGCTATCTAGATCGTGGAGCGTTGTCATCACGGGGAATTCGGCAACACTTCTTGTGATGTCGCTCGAATCTGCTCGGAGTAAATGAAATGACAAGGGAACAACCAAGTCTGACGGACCCAGGTGTGAGCCATAGATAGCCTCTAGGCGAAATTTCACATTTCGTACGACACTGATGTATGCGGCTTAGCACATCTCCATTACTCACTCAAGACTGACACGACTTACCCGCCGTCAACTAGGCCAGTGGCACTGACAATGTTGAGAACGCTCTCCCAGCTGATGGGATGGTGGCGGTGCTGCGTGCTCTTGTCTACTAGCGGGCTATAAGATGCCAAGGCCGATAGGATGCGTTCCAAGTGGGACGAGGACACGTCAGCCAAAGTGCGTAAAGAAGAAGGGGGTAAAAGCGCTTCGATTTGGTCATCACTGAGCACAATAAAGGTGACATCGCGGGACTCTGAGGGGGTGCCCGCAGGAAGCCGGTTCGATGTGGAAAAGTCAGATAGTAGAGCCTTCTTGGCAAGCGAGTAGACTTCATCCTCGAACCCCCATTCAGGAATGTGAAGGTCCTCGGCAAGAAGAGGCCACCGAGTCCAAGCATTGCGCGACATTCGAGGGAGGATAGAAGCATCCAACGCCGATGGACGGCCCTGGTCTTCAACGGATGGGGTAGAAACACCCATACGATCCGCATGTGACAATGTTGAGGCTTCGCATTGACCCGTCTCTTCCTCATTTACAGATGGGGCATGCCGCGGTGAAGGTGGGGAATCTAGTCGAGTGAGTTGTGTAGTGATGTCCAGCGTGTCCGTCGCACGCAAGACGCGGAGCAGAGAAGCATACTCCGATATTTCTGAGTGCAAAGCTGCGGGGACTGTTTTCCTTTTCTTTTGCTTCCCCATGCCCTCGCAATTGAAGTCTGCGAAGAGTCATAACCCCCAAGTTCCTTGGGCACGTGGGCGTGGAAAACGATTAGTCATATGCTATACAGCTATACAAGCCTCAACCCCCGACCCACGCAACGTCTCTATCTCTACTTTGCTCTCTTAACCCGACCAAGTGAGGTATGTTGTGTATTCTCTTTTGCGCCATCTTCGCTAATGTGTCAACTTCCAGCATGAGAGAGAAGTGGAAGAAAAAGAGGTCTCGTAGGCTCAGACGTAAACGCCGTAAAATGCGCGCCCGTTCCAGTGCGTGTGGTCGATACGCCGCTTTAGAAACACACTCACCATCTTGCTCAGAGTAATGACCATTGAACTGCTAAGTGCGCGGTGTCACCTTCCAGAGGCGGGGAAAACTGGGCGACATCTATCTCCCATCCGTCGTGACGGCTACCTTAACCGCGGCGCCCTGCTGCATGCCTTGCGTCCCGTAGCAGCACATCTGACTGTCAAGCCGAGTCGGGGTGGTTAATTGGTCAAAGTTTCTTATGTATCACGTACAACAACAGTGTGGTGTATCTGATGTGATTCTTGTTATGTGCGAGAAGCCCAATATGAGAGTCTGAGATGTGCTCGTTCCATGTACCCGTGTGCAACGTGATTTCCTTTTTGCTCTGGTGTGTTATGCAGGACTATCTCGAGCACTCCTCTGCGCGCCGGGATCCGCGTGGTGGCTCTTACCCAGCTGACTCGGCCGGATAATACAGCTACCGTGACTCGACCTCCTTACGCCAATGCTCAGGGTGGCATCGAATGGATGCCATACGATACTTATCGCGAGGAATAGCAATGTACTACTGAAGAGGCGTCGAGGAAGTCTTTTCGCATGTGGCCGGCTGACCTTGTGACTTTCATCTCGACCGTCATGTCTAGATCTGGCAGACTGTATGCTATCATACTTCGCTGGTTCCCGGCTAGAGCCTCGCCTGGTCGTAAGTGCCGTGCACAAACACAATCGTCTTCTATAGATCTTCTTAGAACCTCATGGCGAACCGCTGGCCCATGAGGTCGCATTACAGTCCGTCAATAAGGGAACAGGGCTATGAAACTTTGAACCATGACGCTTCTAGATGACGGTGGACATCCGTGATACGATCTTTTCTAGTGTCCACATGCTCTCATGCTCTCATAGAGAAGCCGGAACGTGGCCCATTGCTTTCGTCAACGTCGACCCGTCTCTAAACTTGAAGTCATCCAGATGCTGCACCACAACTCATCTCCTCTATGAGGAAAAGAAGAACATTGGCATACTTCTTGATGTTTATAATCCTCGTTCCACATTCCTCTCTACGTGGCGATCTGCATACTATCTACGGGGTCGTGCAGATCGGTGAAGTTTGTCGCACCGCTGTGGATCTGTTTTAAGGTAATTGTGGCGAACTGAAAGAATGCCACAATCTCGCACTCGGTGTGGTCTCGTCTCATTCAAGACAGGGCCCAAAGCTGCACGGAAGGCTTATCTGGCGAGTAATTCCGCTGCTTCAACTCACTTTGCCAGTCACAACACGACGCTAACACGTCCTCGTTAAAGTTGCTAAATTGAGCAGCGACACGCACCTGCTTGCTTGCTTCTCTGTGCTTCTCTGGCATTGCAGCATTTTCACCACCTGAAAATATTCGAAGCATGCGCGTAGCAGCACCGCCCCAGCTCCCTGGCCGATGGTCCTATGAATGTTGCTCGCCAAGCGCCCCTTGAAATCTCAGTACGTAGCTCAATTCTGTGGTGGTTTCGTTTTTTTTCTGACTGAATTAGGACAACTTGACTCATCGTTCCCTAATCTGGGGAACTGGAGGTGGGATTGGTGGCTCAGTACCGAAGACCCGAATTCCACCTTTACACCATGCCCACCTTTCTTCCTCTGGCCCCTTATTATGACTATTTTCGCCGGTCAAGGACCTTGTTCGACCACCCAGATACCGTCACTTTCTTCGCTTAAAACGCCTGACACACGAAGTGGTCCTCATTACTCCCAGTCCAGTTTCTACAGAATATCCTGGGTGAAGATCCATCCCCATGTTCCTTCAACTTGGCCTATTCCTCTGGGCTAGCGCTGTAGCCACCCCCTTCCGCCCAGACCCTTGCGCCGCAATCGCAGGGGAAACTTTTATAAAACCAGCCAACGCCCTGGCTTGTTTGAGGTCTTACCCATTCAATGAGACCCTCCGGCAGAACGTTCTAAACACTGTATTGGGGGTTCTTAACTTCTACACCTTCGAGGATTACTACCCAAAGTCTTCCTTTCCATTCCCAAGCAATGTTAATATACGTGCAGAACTTGCACGAATAAACTCAACGTCATATGTCGTGAGTTTGTGCGGCTATTTATTCGTCGATACAACTGATACGTTCCTCAGACGGACTATGACTTCAACCTTGACTTGTATAATTCTATCAACCGTATGAACGATGGGCACACACGTGAGTATCATCACTTTAGTGACATGGTTGACAACCCTTATCGCCGCCGGCATAGTATGGTATCCACGTTGTTACATAAACTGGGAAGCCGTTTGTCCAACTCCTATCGTGTCACTTTCAGTTGGCGGTCATGAAGGCGTGTACATTGCGCCCGATACCAATGATTTCATATCCTTGGCCCCTTCTGGCTTTACAAGATACTATGACTCAATTGGCTTCGATTGGAAGCGACTAGCAAGTGCGGAAGTCCTCCGAATTGAAGGTATGGACCCGTACGACTATGTGGACTTGGTTGCGGACACGGTTACTGGCACTTATCTCGATCACGGCGTCCGAGTGAACAGCGTGTTCACCAGCTACAGGCTCCTAGACTCTTCGTTCTCACAAAGGTTCGGAGATCTGGCTGGCAGATCGTTCAATCCGATCGAAAACCTGACACTCGTATTGATACCTGTCGGAGCGACTCAGCCAGAGACCGTGATAGTTCCATTTTTGCACGCCTTCATGGGTAATAGCTTCTCCGATGAGGGCTCATAGTAGGTCCTTTGTTTTACACATGTTTCCGTTTCTTCACCTTCTGTACAGTTGGGCGAACAACTGCGCTGCTGACAGTAACACGAATGGTGTGGATAAGAAGTTGAGGTCAGATGCTCCCCAACCTTATGCGAAACTTCGAGCCAAGGGAATCATTCATACGCCGTCTGATGCAATCGGGTTACCTTCCAAATTCCAACCATTGTTGCCACCAATCAATGGTAAAGCCAATGAGATGGTTTCATACCTTCTTCCGGACAACGTCACAGGCGTCGTGAGCCGTTATGCTTTTTCATGTTCAATTTGTTGACTATCAGTAGATCTTTGTAGGATCTTTTCAAGATGCTGATATTGGAGGATTCCAAACCGATGTGGTCACTACGATCATTTCCCTCAAGGCTGCGGGAGCCAACCGTCTTCTCATAGACATGACCAATAACCCTGGCGGATTCGTCTGCGAGGGTCTTTTCCTGCACAAATATTTATCTGGACTCAACTTGGGATACCCGTAAGGACCTGATGCTTATTCGGGACCATAGCCCATTTACGCAGATGACCGCACCTAAGCGGTTTCCAGACGGCAATTCGGAGCAACTTACTGACACAGAAAATAGTCAGTCAATCAATAGCACTAGGTATCAGGGGTAATGTCTCGTTCTATGCCCCAGAACAATGTACGCATTCGGACCGACCCCGAGAGTTGCCGAGTCTTAATGTGTTCCAGGGGCTTCCGTAAACGACACCCAATTTCCCCGCGATTTTAACTACATGGACCCGCCGGTTCTGGTCACCGAAAATAATCATAGGGATGCCACATCACAGCGTTTCCACGTGAACAACCAATTCTGTGTCTCTCTCTACGTGTTGTTTTGACGGTTGTCTTGCCTTAGGACGTTTGCCCCTTCTCTGTTCCCATCCCAAGCTTACCACCGTTCGATCCGAGTAACATTGCCATAGGTAGCCGTTTTGGTCTGGTGATATATGCGCACTTCGTTGACTCCTGACTTCAGTGACCAACGGAAACTGCGCGTCGACATGCGCTTTGTTCAGCACGCTCATGAGGGAGCGTCATAACACAACAATTGCGGTATTTGGAGGGCGCCCCGGACAGAGCATAGAGTTCAAGGGTAAAACCGCGGGGCTTAAGAACGTACGTGGGTCGTTTAATGCCATTCGCGGATGCTACTCAAACAAAGGAAAAACAGGATCCCTTGGCACCCCCTGATCTGTAAGTGCATTGCATGTCCTGGTTACACCCATTTGATCGAACTGTTGCAGCTTGGTCTCTGCGAATATGCGGTACGGATTTCCTGGAGGATCTCAAGTTATTCGACAGTCATTGACTTTCACTTGTTCATAGTCACAATTGGCGGACGGCATATAGTTACGATAACGAGGACACGCCTATCGGTAAGGGAACAATGTCATTGATGTTATCTCAGCGGTGTCACCGTTTTTTCCGCATATTTCAGCATATTACTCTGAGCCTCCGACTCGTGAGTCAGCACCACTTAGGCCGACTGGCAGGCTACTTGTACTGAAACTCTCATAAAGTTCGCTTCCCATATACTGCCGACACGTATAATAATCCCCAAAATCTCTGGATTTTCGCGTAAGTGGAATGCCAGCAGACATCAATTCTCTGTATTGAAAAGTTAGCAGAGCCCGGGAGATCTTCGGTTAGACTCGGGACGTGATGCTGGAAAAGGACGGACATCGGGATTCTGTATCATCGAAATAATTTTAAGCCACGGCCTGAGCGCCTCGATGTGCTATGATCAGAATAGAATCGACATTCAGTTTCATTGACTACCCTTCACATGCACAACTGGCTGCGTAATGTTACGCTACGATCTTAGAGCGAGGATTGCGGCCTGACGGCAGGCCTACCTGATGAGTATTTGATGAATATCCACAGTTGAGGCCGAGGTTACGCCAGAGTAGGTTGACTACAGCTGGATGAGAGTATGCACGCGTGCTGGCTGGGGATCCGCTCTTCGGAGCCCTGCCGTCGACTGACTCCGGACCTCTCGGGTGGCGCTTGAGCACGGGATAAAAACCCGACGCCCCAATCTGACCTAGTATCTCCCACATCTACTCTTGCTGCCCACTCCACTTACTGAAATTTCCGATTTTCGAAACATGGGCGTTCTTGATATTGTCCCTGTATGAGGCATTTTGCACTATTTTGTGGAGTTTCTGCTCATCCGATCTATTGATAGGCTGGCGTCATCACTGGAGACCATGTCCGCAAACTTTTTGAATATGCGAAGGAACATAAGGTCAGAACGAGTTCGGATTCCAAACCCGATGTCATGCTAAACACTTGAATTGCATGATGATGGGTTCCTTCAGTTTGCCATTCCCGTACGTAAAATTTTGTCTTCACCACATCGCGTAGTAACTTTCCCACATTGCAGGCTATTGTAAGCGAAAAAGTCGATCTTATCATATCTCAACACAACACTTAAACTTCGTGATGTAGAATGTGACGTCGTCTTCTACCGCTAATGCTGCACTCGAAGCTGCCCGGTCGGCGCACTCCCTTTCTAAGAGCCGTCCCTTATGTCTGACCTCGAGGTAGCGACATCAAGTCACCTATCATTCTTCAAGTCTCGCAAGGTGGCAGCGCGTATTTCGCGGGGAAGGGTCTGGCCAACGACAAACAACAAGCCTCGATCACTGGTGCCATCGCCGCTGCGCACCACATCCGAACTGTCGCCAAGCACTATGGCATGTACGTCCTAACTTTCGACTGCACGGGTCTTTAGCGATTCTGACTCGCGATCCTATTAAACAGTCCAGTAGTCTTGCACTCTGATCACTGTGCCGAAAAGCTCCTTCCTTGGTTCGACGGCATGCTCCAAGCAGATGAAGAATACTATAAGGTTCACCAAGAACCCCTGTTCTCTTCCCACATGCTCGACCTCTCCGAGGAGCCGAAGGAGAAGAACATCGCAACGTGCGTCAAATATTTCAAGCGCATGGCGCCTTTGGGACTCTGGCTCGAGATGGAAATTGGTATCACGGGTGGTGAAGAAGATGGCGTCGATAACACCGGCGTCGAGAACAGCAGCCTGTACACCCAACCTGAGGATGTGTACGACATATACTCCGCACTCTCGGCAATCAGTCCCAACTTCAGCATAGCGGCTGCGTTTGGAAACGTGCACGGTGTTTACAAACCGGGTAACGTACAATTGCAACCCGAACTACTTGCTAAGCACCAGGCGTATGCCAAGGGCAAGATCGGCGGAAAGCTTGAACAACCAATGTGAGTATCAGGGTTATACTACACCCCTTGTGCTTTTCAAACGCGACGTTTATCTAGTTTCCTCGTCTTCCACGGTGGCTCAGGCTCTACCAAGGAGGAAATCCAGACCGGCATTAACTATGGTGTTGTCAAGATGAACGTGGACACCGGTTTGTATCACTTTGTTGATTTTCTTGTGTGAAAGTTTTAACAGTCATCTAGACACCCAGTTCGCATATCTTTCCGGTATTCGGGTAAACATGACCTTTATAAGACTAACCTTCGTTGAAAGCTTATCATCCGTTTCTAGGATTTCGTCCTCAAGAAGAAGGATTACCTTCTTTCTCAGGTTGGCAACCCAGAAGGCTCCGACAAGCCTAACAAAAAGGTAGTGGTTTTCTTAAATGACGGGAGCACGGCTGATCGTGATATTAGTTCTATGACCCTCGTGTCTGGGTCCGTGAGGGTGAAAAGACGCTCTCGGAGCGTGTCAAGCTTGCATGCCAGGACCTTGGCAACGTCAGTAAGTAGATATTTTTTCTCTCTTCCCGAGTCATCGCCGACTGTCCATTTTAGACCGACTTTGACCGCGTTACTCATTGTCCCTATGGTTATGTGAGATTTGCGACGACAATGATTCGATTCAGCGGGGTGTGGCAGTGAGAAGAGATATTTTTGTAGAATCCGAAGTGCAGTATTTTGCAGGCTTGACAAATTTTCAGTAAAGGGTGTATTCGTGAGCGTTCTTACCTCGAGAGGGGCGCAATACGCGCACATGCTGTAAAAGCCTGGGCGGCGAGAAAGAATAGGTGTAATCCCCGAAGAACGCCACCGTGCGCCCTTGGGGAAACAATTATCGGCGGCCAAATCTACTCGAGGCAAAAGCGCATACCGCAAAAGCGCATACCAACCAGAAGGAAAATAACGAAAACTTATGACGAGAGTGGGATTCGAACCCACGCCCCCGAAGAGACCAGATCCTTAGTCTGGCGCCTTAGACCGCTCGGCCATCTCGCCCTCCAAAACGGAGTCCTCAATAAACTGTCTCGTTGAAAGAGTGGCGGACGAATGTGGTCGTTGCACTGCTATACTGGGTAATTCATCATAATTAAGCGGCTCTCAGCTCTTTGCAGCATTACATATACGAACACGGCCATATAGCTTTGATATGGAGGATTGGGACGAAGACATTCGTGTGGAATGGGATGTTTAATGTACACTATGATATCTGGGGTAAATCGTCAATAGAACTCGCTTCTTCGCGGGTAAGAACGACGGTCTTTAAGCAGTGATTCAAGGCGGAGGGTAGCGCCGAAAGGACAACTTGTGAGAGGGCTACACGGTGTTATTAGATGTCGCTTCGGGTAAATGTGCCGTCAGAATGGCATCCAATTTCTGAGGAGATGGGTCGTCTAATAACGAAAGGTCTTCCCAGTTCTCGTTCCTAGGGGTCAACAGAAACCAATTTGGCGATGGCGTCGGCCGGATATGCGAGAAATCTTGTACTTCGGCATGCTTACCCTAGGATGCACATCAAAGAATACGTTGTAAACAAGGGACTGAAGTGCTCACATTGGGAGGTAATTCCTCATTGATGGACGAATCGAGTAGAGAAGCGAACGACGGATACTCTGCAAACGCGATAGCAGAGCAGTTCTCGATAACCGGATTGGAGATCACGGAGAGGTATACGCGAACATCCATGGAGGTGTGCATGCGGAACTAGATGAATGAGTACTAAATGCTGACCTCATGCTTACAAGGGGAAAACCTACTTGATGGCAAGCGACGATCACTGTGCATTTATGCAGATTATGCAGGACTACACTGCCTTTTACGTTTGGCAACATTAGAAGTGTTTCTTCAAGGTCGCGGATGTGGAGGGCTCTTAAGCTAAGTAGATTCTGACTAGACACAGATCCAGCTGTGGTCCATAAGTCTACGATGCAATGATTCAGATCCGAGATCGTCAGATCAGACAACGGTGCCCCCCCGCCGGACGTTGGGATCGACTGCAAAGACAGTCTGCAATGGGAGTGGGAGCTTAGCTTATGGAAGTCAGACGTGTCAGGTAGGCCATCTTTCCCTCCCAGCTCATTAGCGCCGCTTGATGAGGGGAGTGGTGTTGGCGCCGCAGAAAGCAGGGGCTTATTTGTCCTACGCTTGAATGTAAACTTCGTCTTGGGTAGGGAAGCAGAGCGGATCTCCTCCAACGAATGTTCTAATGAGTCCATCTGCTGTGTGAGGGCGTGAATCTAAGTTGGGCTGATCTCTAGAATGAGGAGAGCGCACTGCTTGGCATTGTCGCTGGTCATAAGCAGCTAAGAAACTCGTCGCGTCAGTCAAACTCTTCCTCATCTTTCTGATATCCAAAGCCAGTTCCTGCCAATCATTGTAGGACGTGGTGTTGTTTTTGAATGCATTCAGACGGTCTGTTAGACCTAGATCGATGCAATTGGGAGGAGAAAAGATCGGATTAGACAGGGTACGAACTAGTACGGGAAGCCTGAAATTGGGCATAAAAGTGCTCCTGGAAAGTTTTGTCGGTCGGTTCCGACATTGCGGTTGCGAGTTGGGTTGAAGTTTTTTTGGCTTGTTGACGAGCAGTCACTGTCACTGGCTGATAACAAATATGACCAGTAATCAGGCGATACCAGTTTCATACACGCAATACACCCATGGACTCGCGATGTCCTCATATCATTCTCCCCCTTTCCACTGAGGAGTTCAACAAGTGCTATGTTACAGAGAGATATCATACAGGGGCAACTATTTAACGACCG
>WNFS01004347.1_pt1 | contig 10794 bp, 13 predicted proteins | sample 5400141 | NCBI WGS metagenome assembly WNFS01 (sample SAMN13153358, study PRJNA577476) | soil metagenome | isolation source: 60 cm saprolite under Madrone tree | place: USA:California | collected 2016-06-14 | reverse complement strand
TGTCTTCTGAATGGATTTGATGACATTGGGCTTACGCTGCAGCATGAAGCGGAAATTGCGGCATACGAAGCTAAGCATCCTGTAAGTTTTTCGATTTAGTGCGGGCGAGAGCCTGCGACCTGGCTTCGTTGCATTGGCGTGCATCGCCATGCGTCCTCTTCGCATCGCACTTCCGTGCAAGGTTAAAGCATGCAAAAGTTGAAGATCAAAACGCATAAGAAAAAAGAAGTGCTGGATATTACTGGCACGGTCGAGAAGGCGCTAGGGAGGCGGAATTCCAGCGATTCAGGCATTTGCAATCTGTTCATCCTGCACACGACAGCTGCGCTGACGACGGCTGATCTGGATCCCGGAACCGACCTCGACATGCTCGATGCATTCGAAGAGATGATTCCCAAACTGCACTACCGGCATCCGCATAATCCGGCGCATGTGCCGGATCATATTTTGTCTGCGCTGATTGGAACCTCGGTGGCGTTGCCGTTTGAGAACGGAAAGATGCTGCTGGGGACTTGGCAGCGGATAGTTCTGATTGAGTTAGATGGGCCGAGGGAGCGCGAGATTGTGCTCACGGCGACGATGGAGTGATGAAGGGGAAGTCTGCCATCTCGATATCTTCTCTGTGAACCTCTGTGTTGAAAACCAAAAAATCATTTACCACAGAGGACACGGAGGGTCACAGAGGAAGACGGCGCAACTCTTTAAGAGTGAGAGATGCTCCATCAGTGAAGGGCTGCTTGAGGATTGGGGCGCGCAGCTTCGAAGGCGCCGGGCGGATCTAAAGAGCACTTTTTTAGGAAGCTCGCTTGACTCAGAGTTCCATCCGCCCAATGGCCAATATCTTCTAACGCCGCGGCGGCCACGCCTCCGCGCTGGTCGAGGAAGATGACCACAATGCCGGCGACTGAATTCTGCGAATTGTGTGAGGCTTCACGGTAACGCTCTTTGAAAATGCTTTCCGCAAAACGCAACTTGCTTCCGGCCTCGTTCAGAACCGAGCCTTCCGGTCGCGCCCAGATGTAGAGCGCCTGCTTGCCTTTCAATCGCGGCCAATCACCGGAGAAGGTAGAAGGCACTTCGCGAATAATGGTGAATCCTTGCACGTTGGCAGAGCCGCTCGCTTGTGCGGCTGCACGGTTGGATTTCATCAGCGCGCTTTTAACCCAGCCGCTTTGAGAATCTTGAAGCTGAACGCGAAGCCATGGGCCGCGATGTTCAAGCACCTCAAATTCGTCTTCGGCTTGAGCTTGTAGGAGCGCTGAGGCCCGTTCCTGCGGCGCGCTGAGGATTGGGATAGACGATCTTGGCGCCGAGACAAATTCAGCAGGATCCGATTGCGGTTTGGCGTGCAGTGTTTGCATGTGGTTTTCGAGTTCCGCGACGCGACGTTCGGCTTCCACACGCTGCTGGCGGACCGCTTCGAGTCGTTTCGCAAGCTCCTGTGGATCGGTGATGATTTTCGATCCGTTATTGGCCAGGTAATCAGCCAAGCGATCAAGGAGATCGTTTTCCAGGCGGCCATTCGACTCCAGAGCCTGATAGCCGGACTGGTGGCTTTCCGGATCTTCGTACCAAGCGGAAACATTCGCCTTGACTTTCACGATGGTGTGTTCAGAGGCCGCGGGTGCAAGTTCAATCTTATATTCGTAATACGGGCGCTGGTAATGCGGCAACTGTGCGCGTTCGGTTTTTATGAATCCATCCAGGCTGGGCAGACGCGATCCGGTGTAAGCGCCGAGCTGGCGTAGGGCCGTCTCGATGGCCGCAGGCGGGTAGGGGAAGTCGCGTTCCTGCGTTTTGTGGGCGTCATCGGCGGCCGCGCAAGAGACCAAGATCAGCAGGAGGGCAATTCGCGGCAACCTCACTGAGTTATCTCCAACATGAGGCGGTAAACCCAGCCTTGCTCACCGGTGGCCATTTGCACGCGATACCAGCTTGGCGTCTCGACCAATACTGTAAGCTCGTCTCCCTGTGAAAGCACTCGCACCGTCTTCGATTGGTTGTAAGGCTCGGCTTTTAAATCTGCGTTGGAGGTTTTCACTCGCGCGGCGCGTAGACCTTGCTGCTGTTGGAGCTGCTGCTCGAGCTGCTGCTGCTTTGCGATGGCCGTTTTTAATTGGGCGGTTTCCTGATCCAACTGAGCCTGAAATTGCTCGAGTTGTCGCTGCTGTTGATCATGCAGAAGCTTTCCCCGCTTTTTGGCTTCGGTATCTTCGATGTCCTGCATTTTGGCGGAGACGGCCTCAAATTCGCTGTTCTCGACCTGACCGTCGGAGGCGTGACGTCTGCGAAGCGACGCTTCGACGAAAACAGCATCGATACGCAGGCGAGTTCCTGACGGAGTAAGTGGTTCAACGATGTAGCGAACGGCGACGGTGCCTTCGTCGTTGCTCTGGTAAAAATGTTCGGGCGATAGCGCATGCGGGCGAATCTTGTAGAAAGCCTTGCCTTGCCCGGTCCAAGGCGAAAAAGCGTTAGATGTGTTAGCTGATTCGGCTCCATCTAGTTCGTTAGTACCTTTGTACTGATATGTGCCCCGGATGACTCCGTCGTTGGTGACCTGCTGCACCACATCGAGGACTTCGTCATAGGGCTGTGTAAGATCGACGGAAAATCCTTCACCATAATGCTCGTGCTTGCGGGCGTGAGTTTGATGTGCGGCGAGGAGCAGTAGCGCGGTAATCAGCAGGCCCGCGCTTAGAAACTGTTTGCTCATAGCTCTTAATGAACACGAAGAGTGGGCGGCGCTACCGTTTCCACGCGGCCATGATCCCGAGGACTACAGGTAAGTAGATGACGGAAGCGTGTACCACGCGGCTCGGCAGAAGTTTTGAATCTGAGGCCGCCAGCTTGCCGGTGTGATAGAGAAAGAACGCGCCAGCCGCGGACATACACAGCAGAAACGTTGCCCCGCCGCCTGCCAGCGCAGGGAACATCGTCGCCAGTACCAGGACGACCGTGAAGACGAGAATTTCTGCTTTCGTAAACTTTCCTTCAAAATCAAAGGACGGCAACATCCGGAAGCCTGCGCGCGAATAGTCGTCGCGATACATGAGGGCAATCGCCAGGAAATGCGGGAACTGCCACAGAAAAAGAATGGCAAATAACAGCCAGGCTTGCCGGCCGATGCCGGCAGAGGCTCCGGCCCAGCCAATCAGCGTGGGCATGGCGCCGGGGATAGCTCCGAGTGCGGTACACAGCGGAGTCTTTCTTTTTAATGGAGTGTAGACGAGCAGATAGCTGAGGAGCGTGGAGACGGCGAGGAGGGCAGCGAGCGTGTTCACAGCCAGCGCAAGATACAGACCACCGGCAACGCTCAGCAAGATTCCGAACCAGAAAGCCTCACGGGCGCTGAGGCGACCGGAAACCAATGGCCGGTTGGCGGTGCGGCGCATCTGAGCGTCATAGCGGCGCTCCATGAACTGGTTCAGAGTCGCGGTGCCGCTGGCGACCAGCAAAGTTCCAATCAGGGTGCTGACCAGCCGTCCGATCTTGAACTCGCCTTCGCTACCCAGATAGTAGCCAGCCGAAGTGGTCATAAGGATCAACAGATTCACTTCGGGCTTAGTCAGCGTGTAGTAATCCCGCAGCCTGGATGCGAGTGCTTGGGGGGAGGTGATTGGGTCTGCCATAACCTGAGTGGACGCCATTTTACCAGTCTTGGCTCCGTTCGCCAGGGTGGTCAGGCCGTTTAAACTGATTGCGCTTGTGATGGACGACGAAGATCATGCCAACGGTTGCGAGTGTGGGCGGAATGATAAGGACAAGAATCCCGCTGCGCAATGCCTGAATCATTCGAGCGCCTGCGGAAGCCGCTTGAGTATAGCAGAGCGCGCAGCCTTGGGAAAAAGCAGGCACGGGCGCCAGCAGCAGGATCAGTCCCGCCAGCGCGATGCCGATAAGTAGTTTCTGGAGCTTCATGTTTCCTTCCTCTCGGAACCGAGCTGTGGCGTCCACACTACTTTGCCCACGGCACCCCGCCCGACAGCCGGAAGCTGTCCGTCCACCCATATTGCATCGCCAACAGCACAAAAACCGTAAAGACCACCACAAACCATAGCAATCCGCGATTCTCCGCCCACAAATGCATAAAGAACAAGAGCGCCAGTCCGGCCTCCACGATCGCCACTATCATCATGCGCACAAGCATCTGCGACGCGTCGATATTCTGATAGGCAATGACGAACTGAAACCCTGCAAGGGCCAGTATGCAAAAGTAGACGACCAGGTCTTTCCCAATTCCACCACTCTTATGTTCTTCGGCGGTAGTCATAGTGATATGCTCCAACCCCGTTCAATCTCAGTGGGTCAGGTTCAGAAGATAAACCAGGGGCACCACGAACATCCAAACGATATCCACGAAATGCCAATAAAGGCCAAGGATTTCGAGATCATCAGCCTTGTAGCGGCCGCGTTGATATCGGATCCCGACCACAATCAGCGCGATTACGCCAGCGGTGACGTGTGTAAGGTGCAACCCGGTGATGCTAAAAAATGCCGAGCCGAAAAGCCCGGTTCCCCAGGGGTTCTGAAACAGCGTCATTCCCTCACCGATCAACGCCATCCACTCGCGAATGTGCAGCAGGGCAAAAATGATGCCCGCGGCAGCGGTAATAAAGGTCCAGCGGAGAGCTCCCGATTTGTCGCCCGCCTTGGCGGCCTTGATTCCAAGCAGCATAGTCAAGCTGCTGGTCACGAGGATGAGCGTCATCAGCGCAACGTTGGTGATGTTGTGGAAAGGTCTCGGCCAGTTGGGAGTGGCGTTGCGGATAAATCCATAGGCCACAAGGCACGCAGCAAAAGTCGCTGTGTCGGCGATGATGAACAGCCACATCGCCATTTTTTTTGCCGGAACCGAAAATGCGGGTCCCGCTGTTAGACCTGCTGTGGGTCCTCCCATCGTCAAATCGGCGTGGCTCACGGGTGCCTCCCTCCTCCTGCTTGAGCTGGCTAAAGCTTCATCCACAGCAACAACAGCAGATATACCCAAAGCACGTCCATAAAATGCCAGTAGCGCGACGTCGCATCCAGCGTACTTTTTCGCAGGATCGACTGATTAAGTCTGCGAATCACACGCATTAGCCCGCCCAGCCCGCCAAGCACGTGCAGGGCATGCATTGCCGTTAGCACGTAGAAGAAAGAGCTGTTTGGATTAGTGGCCAGGTAAAGTCCTTGGGAACGCAATTGCAGCCAGGCGAGGTACTGGCCAAACACGAAAAACAATCCAAGGAACAGCGTGATATACAGCCAGCGCGCCGGGCTGGCGACTTGGCTTCTTCGCCCGCCCATGAAGGCGCCCACCTTGCGGCGTGCCACCTCCAGCGCAACGCTACTGGCGAAGAGTACAAGGGTGTTGAGATAAAGAATTCGGGGGAGGGCAAGATGCCGCCAATCTAGAGCCGACCCTTGACGAACGATCAAAGCGCTGGTGAACGCCAGAAAGGTCATCGTAATCGAGGCCAGCACGACCCAGATTCCGGTTGAGGCTGGCGGCGGAGCATAGTCCTTTACCGCTCGCAAGTCTCCAACAGACGGAACTAGATTCCGTCCGCCGCCGTTGCCAGAATTACTTGCCAGCCTCGAAGCGTCACGACCTTTTTCGATTTTTGGCGGTTCGTGTACAGTCGTTGCCATAAGACTACAAACTCCAATCACAAGGATTTCGATTACGCCTCTTCTTGCACAGTCTTAACCTGTTCTGGCGAGGCTTGCATCACATAGTCGCCCAGCGAGCTTTCAACCCCATACTGGTAGGGATCGTGGTAAACCTCCGGCAGCTTATCGCCAAAATTGTTATGTGGCGGCGGCGTAGAGGGCGTGCTCCACTCCAGAGAAGTCGCTTGCCACGGGTTGTCCGGCGCCGGCTTGCCCCAGAAGCGGCTATGAATCAGGTTGTACACGAAGATGAGTTGAGCTGCTCCGGTGAACAATGCAGCCACGGTAATAAACCGGTGCAACGGAATGAGCGGCTGGGTGTAGTCGTTCACAAACGCCTGGTAACGCCGCACATTCCCAGCCATGCCCAGGTAATGGAACGGCATGAAGATGCAATATGTGCCGACGAAGCTGCACCAGAAGTGGATCTTCCCCAAGGTTTCATTCATCATGCGTCCAAACATCTTGGGGAACCAAAAGTAGGTTCCCGCAAAGATCCCGAACATCGCCGCCACACCCATCACCATGTGGAAGTGCCCGACCACGAAGTAAGTCGCGTGCAGCATGATGTCAACAGAGGGTTGCGCCAGGAAGAAGCCGCTGACCCCGCCGCTGATGAACATGGAGACGAAGCCCAACGCGAAGAGCGAAGCCGACGTAATGCGTAACCTCGCGCCGTAAAGGCTGCCCAGCCAGATCAGCACCAGGATGGTGGAAGGGATGGTGATAATGAGAGTGGGGAAGGAGAACGCCAACGATGAAATCGGATTCATCCCGCTGACGAACATGTGGTGCCCGTACACCATGTAACTCAGAACCGCCAAGGCTCCCATGGAGTAAACCACCACTCGATGGCTTAGCAGCGGCTTGCGCATGCTGGTAATCAAGACATGAGAAATAATCCCCATGCCGGGCACAATGGCGACATACACCTCGGGATGTCCGAAAAACCAGAACAGGTGTTGCCAGAGGAGGGTCGAGCCGCCGGAATGCGGCTGCACCTGATCACTGATGACTAGATTGGACGGGACAAAGAAGCTGGTTCCGGCCACATGATCGAGGATGAGCAAGATGCAGGCGGGCATGAGTACGGCGAAAGCGGCCAGACCCATGCAGGAGGTGATGAACCATGCCCAAGCGCTCAGCGGCAGGCGCCACAGGCTCATGCCGCGAGTTCGCATATCGAGCGTGGTGGTGATGAAGTTCAATGCGCCGAGCAGTTGGCCAACGCAGAACAGAGCTATGGAGGTAGCCCATAGGACAACGCCGGTCCCCTCACCCGGCCCGGCCACTGACCCAACCGCGCTCAGCGGTGCGTACTGCGTCCAGCCACCCAGGGTTGGTCCGTCACCCACAAAGAAAGACGAGACCAGAACCACAAACGCCACGAACGTGACCCAAAACGACATCATGTTGAACCGGGGGAAGGGCATGTCCTCCGCGCCGACCTGGATTGGCAAAAAGAAGTTGCCGAAGCCGGCGAACGGCGCAGTGGTAAGCACAAAAAAGACCATGATGGTGGCGTGCATGGTCATCAACTGCAAATAGAACTCTGGCGTCATAACATTACCGGGCGCACCGTTGCTGGAGAGCAAATGGAGCCCTGGAATCGCCAAGTTCGTCCACCCGAGGTGAATGCGCATCAGCCACGAAAGGAACATCCCAACCAGAACCGCCACCAGGGCGAGCCCGTAATACTGCTTGCCGATGACCTTGTGATCCAGGCTGAAAATATACTTCCGAATAAAGCTGGTGGGCGGCGCGGGATGTGCTACGTGTGCGTGCGCTGACATATCGTGCATGTGCTCACCTCATGTTTTGCGTCCGCCCCGGCAGGGCGGACGGGCTTTGGCTACTGTGACGCCGCTTGCTTCTTTAGCCAGTCTTCAAAATCTTGCTGGGACATCACACTCAGATAAGCCTTCATGTTGTAGTGTCCCAAACCGCAGAGCTGCGTACAGACAATCTCATACCGCCCAACCTTCGTCGCCGTGAAATGCAGGGAAAGATCCAGTCCGGGAACAAAATCTTGCTGCACCCGCAACTCCGGAACGAAAAACGAGTGTCCGACATCTTTTGAGTGCATAAGCAAATGAATCTCCCGGTTCGCCGGAACGGCCATTTCAGCAGTTACGATGTCATCCTTTGAATCGGGGTCGTGGTCCAAATCGAGTCCGAACACATTCTGGGTCGCCTCGCTGATCATCTCGGGGTGAATCGGGCCAAACTTCCCATCCGAACCGGGGTAGCGAAAATAGAAGGCGAATTGTCCAGCTTGGACTTGAACCGGCATAGCGTTAGCAGAGGGAGCAGTGAAATAGACGTTAGCCCAAGCCTTGACTCCGAACACTCCCAACGCCAGAACTTCCGTCCCCACCAGGAGGAAGGCTGCCCAAACCATAGCCTTGGCCCCACCGGGGAAGCTCTTGGTCTTCTCGCCGGGACGCGGGTTGGAAAATCTCCAAATGAAAAAGGCCAAGATGATCTGCGAAGCCAAGAACGAAATCCCTGCTTCCGCCATCGTTTCCGACATCTGCTCGTCAATCGGCGCTCCATGGGTCGAGATGTCTGGCGCCATCCACCACGTGTGCCGCAGGATGGGAATCGCGGAAGCTATCGCAATCACGAAGATCGTCACCGCAAAGAATTTCGCCATATTGCCCTCACGTGTGGCCGGAAATCGGTCCGCCTTCTTAGCCCTGTTTCAAAGTAATCTGTTCTCCATCTCCACAAGGAAGGCGAACAAGAACCTAGATGACCAGCAGCGCCTCCGGGAAGCAGCTCCGGCAATAAAAGACTTCGCATTACGCCACCGATTGCGACGAAGCGTGACCGCCAAACGACTCAATTGCGCTAGCCTCATCCTTCTGAATATCGAAGACCGCGGACAACCGCGTCATCTGGAGCAGGTCATGCACTCTCTTATTCAGGTTTGTGGGCTTCAGTTCCCCCGCTTGGTTGCGAATCGTTGTGTGAGCCTTAACCAGCTCCCCGACTCCTGAGCTGTCGATGTACTGAACCTCGGCCAGATTCAGGACTATTCTCTTGTGTCCTTTATCCGCCAGATCACGAACAATATCGCGGAGAATGACATTTCCTTCGCCCAACGTGATTCTTCCGCTGATCTCAAGAACGGTCACATCGCCTACTTGCCTGATAGCTGTTTGCATTCTGACCGGGGTCGGTCCGTGCATGCCGAGCCCCAGCCGGTCAAGGATTCCGCACGCCGAGGTTGCAAGTTCCTGCGACTCGGTCCGAACTACGATCAGCGAGCGCCCTTCCTTGAGAACCTCTCGAAAGAAAGCAGCGTCCTCAGAACATTTCTCATCCGGGGTCGGCTTGGGAGCCTCGGCGTCGTGTGAAACAGCCGAGCCCACCGTGGAACCTGCTCCTGCGCCGGCAAGCCCCAGCAGTGCGGCTGCGCCGAAGCCTAGCGCGAATACCGGCCCAATTCCGGGGAGAAGCAGCGTTGCAGCGACCACCCCGGCAGACATACCGGCGGCTCCGCCCACGAAACCCCCGACATAGGCGCCAAATTCCTTACCAACGGTCTCGGCCTCGTTCTTGGAACGAGTTAGAAAAACGAGGGACTGCTCCGGCACACCCTGCCGCCGCAGCTGCCCTACCGCCTGCTCTGCGCGATCACGTGAAGCAAATACTCCAATTGCAGTTTCCACATGCCCTCCTTGTATCAGCGAAGCTTTGGAGCCCTCGCTGATCCGCTGCCATCCCCGCTGTACGCTAAACTGGGCGCCCTCGGCGATGGTCAGCTTTCTGGCGCAAAACTCTCTCCCCCGCCTGAAGCCTTGTCAATTGAATATCCACGCTGCCAGCGAAAGGTTTCCACCGAGTTCATGGCCGCCATGTCGGTGCTGAGGCTTCGAGGGCGGCTCTCTTGTCACTTTGCTTTGAAAGTGAAATCAGCTTTCGCTGGCGCTCCGGCACTCACCGTGACTTTTTGCGTCTGCGTGCCATAGGTCTCCTGCCAAGCCGTCAGCGTATAGTTGCCCGGAGGCACGTTGCTGAGCGTGTACGAGCCGTTGTTATCGCTGGTGGCGGTAGGTCCCTTCACCACCGCCATGTAGCCGCTCATCCAAGGATGAATATTGCACTTCACATGGATTGCGACTTCTTGCGCCGGCCATGAAACATCGAAGGGAGCAGCCCCTGCCGGTTGTGACTTATTCCACTCGTGATTGGCGCTGCCGGGCTTCGGCATCGGATGGATGTTGTGCGAATGCGGATCGCTGTTGGTGACCTTAAAGTGTTGATTCACATCCAGCGCCATTACGTGCGGGATGTACTGACACCCTTTTTGGTCCCACTGCGGAGTCTCCGAAGGCACCTGGCTCGCTGCTGCCGCTGGTAAACCTTCCGAGATATAGACCACAACGTACTGCAAGGTATTATTGGGACCTGTAACCACGGTCTCCGTGGTTACAGGGTGACCCGCGTGTGCTTTTTGGCAGTTCGGCTCTTTTGACATGTCGATCGGCCGCTGGTGCGCGGGCGTGCCGTCCAGCTTGATGGTTCCGGTAATTTTTCCTTCCGCGGCGGCGCTGACGCTGCGCGTGGAGTACAAGAGGCCGAGGGCGAGAATCAGTAATAGCGCCAGAGATCCGGCGACTGGGTAATGCGCTTTCATTTTTCTCTCCTAACTGATCAGAACAAATCTGAAGTTTTATCGTCGCAGTCTCACCGCGTGTGCTGCGGCGGCGGCTGTTGTTGCTGTTGCTGCTCCGGCTGCTGTTGTTGCTGAGGAGCTGCAGCGGGCGCTGCTTCTGGATTGATCGGCTTCAACCCGATCTGCTTCGCAATCGCTTTTTCCTTTGTCTGCATGGGCTGAAGCGTACGCAGGTAGAACACTAAGTCCCAGGCCTCATCCGGTTTCACATTGTCCGCAAAGGAAGGCATGGGTGTACCGTCCAGACCTGTCATGAAGATTCGGTATAGGTCCTGGTCGGTTTTCCCACACTTGAACTTATGGCCCTCGGTGAAATCGTAGGGCACGATCGGCCGATCCTTGCTGTCGGTGAGCGTAGGAGCGGACGGACCGTCACCACGCCCTTCCACGCCGTGGCACTTCCAGCATTCCAGCTTTTGGAAGAGAGCTTGGCCCGCCCTTAGATGGTCGGCCGT
>WNFS01019109.1_pt1 | contig 10798 bp, 13 predicted proteins | sample 5400141 | NCBI WGS metagenome assembly WNFS01 (sample SAMN13153358, study PRJNA577476) | soil metagenome | isolation source: 60 cm saprolite under Madrone tree | place: USA:California | collected 2016-06-14 | reverse complement strand
GGCTTGAGCCGACAACCGGTGCCGGGCGTCCTTACCAGATCTACCAGTGCTACTTCCCGGTCCCGGTCGCAGACTTCCGGAAGTTTGTGGAGATCCGGGATACGACGTTCAGCCAGCCCGTAGATTTTTGGACGTACTCGCGCGACGACCTGTCCTTCATCGATCCGGAGCGGCTTATGTTTGGTCCAGGGGTGCCGACCTATGCAGTGGCGCATGACCGGGACCAGCGGGCAGGCTCTGCGACGCTAGGATATGTCCGGTGGGAAATTTGGCCGCACAATCTCTCCCACATGCCCTATAGCTTTGGTTATAAGCGGCGTGGGGCCCTACTGGTCAATCCGACTGATACGGTCACAGATCCGCTGACAGAAGAGCTGCTCATGTGGCGCGCGAAGGAAGTGCTCTACCAGTTTAAGGAAGCTCAGAAGGGCGAGGACGTCCAGCGCGGATCTGGTGCAAATTGGCAGTTTTTGGCGGAGTCGGCGGCGAAGGAATACAAGGAATGTTTGAAGTACATCAAATCGATCGACGCGAACTTGCATCGCGACTTCCTTACTCGCAAGAAGAGACTTTCCCAAGCCAGCTACGAAGGGTACTCAACCGAGCGCCTTGGAAGTTTGAACATAGGCAGGTAAAATCCCATGCCGTGCGCCACGATAACAGTGACCGACACCACAAAAACTCCCCAGAGTCTGCAGGCGTTGCTTGGTCAAAGCATGCAACCGCAGGCGAATCCTTCCGGAAACACGCTGACCGGAGTTGCGGGCTATAGCGTGATCGTCTCAGGTGCGGGCCGTGGCTTCGCATTACAAAGCGGGGTGGCTTATCTCTCCATCCAATTTTCGAATAAGAATTCCGGCATGAAGGGTTATGTCGGGGATGAGGGAGTCAAGACGGACGGAACGTTTCAGGGAAAGGAACTGTTGCCGGGGGACGTGGATGTGCATCAGGCCTACTCCTATTCGGTGCATCTGGGAGAAATCTTTCTCGCGGCCGATACTAATAACGCCGTCTTCAATGTGGAAATTCACTATGCCTAGAATCCTCATGATCGCTTGCTTGCTTGTTTGCTGGTCGGCGTCTGCGTTCGCGCAGTTCGGTTCTAACACGGCTCGGAGGATTATTTCGGGGACGGCCGCTCCGCCAGCGCTCTGCAATGCTGGGCCAGTAGATATCTATGTAAGAACTGGGGCAACGTCTCCGGGACTGTATTTGTGCTTGACAGCGAACACTTGGACTGGCCCTCTATCTACTGGAGGGGCCGCTCCTGCTGGAGCAACGAATACGATCCAGAAAAATGGTGGCGCTGGAGCTTTCCAAGCGTCGTCATTGATAGATAATGGAACCACAGTTACCGGGACGGAACAGTACATAGGCCCCCTACTCACGGGGCCAACATATTCGATGGTTGGCCAGACCGCGCAAGGATTTGGGGATGATGCCACGATTTGGGGACCAGGAGCGCCAACGATATGGGCAGGTGCCAATTCTAGAGCTTTTGTCGTGGTTCCAGGGGCTGGCATAACCATTCCTACGGCTACGGCGCTCCAATGGGCCAGTAGCAATATAAACGCCAGCGCCGCAAGAGATACCGGGTTATCTCACCCGGCCGCTAAAACGGTTAGCGTTGATGGCGCTTCTGTGGGCGATGGGCTTGGGTCATTTACAAATTGCCGCACTATCGTGAATGTCACCCCAGTCACAGTTAGCGCCAACGTTTCTACCGATCAGAACTTAATGGCCGCGACCATCCCAGCAAATTGTCTCAGCACGGTGAATCGTACTGTGCGTATTTGGGTCGCAGGAGTTTACTCCACACCCGCTGCGTCTACGTCGGCTATTCGAATCAAGGTACTGCTCTGCTCGGTCTCAGGTTGTGCTAGCGGCAACATCGCGACTCTAATCAATATCGTTTCTACTGCGATCGGCACGTTGCAAGTCACTAATAACGCTTTCAACCTAACAGCTTGGTCTACGACGCAGACGCTAGGAGCCGCATCCCGCTCTGAGGCGCACGGCGTATTCTCAATTGACTTAGGAGCCACGACTGCTACCGCAGATTCTGTCTTCAATGACGTAAATACAGCTACAATCGCAGGGAGTCCTTCTGACATAGACTTCACCGCACAAAATTTTCTGCAGGTAACAATTGCGGCTTCTGTGGCCAGCGGTAGTAATTCTTTCACCGAGCGTCAGCTAATTCTAGATTCAGTGAACTGATAGATGATTATAAAAATCACAGCGAACTTGTTGTTATTCATCGGTCTTTCAACCTCAGTTTGTGCTCAATTCGGCGCAAACACGGCACGTAGGGTCATCTCAGGAACTTCTTCTCCACCGGCAGCATGTAGCGCTTCTCCTGTAGATATATATGCCAGGACTGGTGGTACATCTCCCGGATTCTATATTTGCTTGAGCACCAACACTTGGACCGGCCCCTTGTCGGGCGCAGCCGCAGGCTTGTCATCAGGCAATGTGACATTTGGTGGAACTACTTATAGCGGCTATAGTTTCGGAGCTAATTCCTTCCCTCCGCGTATCAATGGAATCACTGCGGCTGGAAACTATCCTCCGGTGCCCGCGACCGGATACGGCTACGCTGCAATCGATGTTGGCCCGGCGCTATTCACCGCGCCGCCCCCCGTAGTTGTTGGTACCAGTTCGCGTTCGATCATGGGAATCAACTCCGCAATCGCCACGGCCTTCCCCGATAACTTCAACGTCTTTGCGATCAACGGCCAGCTAGCTACTCCCAGTTCTTATGCGGGAAATCAGTGGGCCTGGTATGGGATGTACCACGAAAGCGACCATAATGGCAGTGGCACTCTCCATTTTTCAGATGGAGTTTTTGGAGCTACCTATAACGGCGGGAATGGTGTCTGTACCACTTGTGTAGGCGGACATTTTGAGGCAATAGGTAACTTTTACGGAGGAACAAATACTCCGCTTACTGCATATAACGCGGGCCTCGAATGCAACTCTGGGGTATTGGCGAACGCGACGCACACAAACGATTACTGTTTCCATGTTATGACTCCTGCCACCGGCGGAATTTTTACCAATGGCCACACAGGAATCTTGGTGGATGATCAGTCGGCAGCTGGCGTGGTAAGTGCATACGGCATCAGATTATCTCCAAGTTCCAGCACAACTCCTTCAGGGTATATTGCGCTAGACCTTGGCACAAATACGATGACGGTAGAAAGCCAAGGGTCTGGGGCTGTCAGTATAACTGCCCCGACCGGGACTCTCGGTAATGTTGGCATGACTTGGCCTACGGTGCATGGGTTCATAACCACGTCGCCCTGCTCGGGCGGTAAAGTATTTCTCAGTTCTGACTTTACGAGCGCCAATGCTTCTGGTTTGCAGGCAATCACTGGGTTAAATTGCACGTTTCCAAGTAGCGTTCCTGCTGCATATAACGCCAGTTTTCGCTGCAGCCTCATATATTCGCAGGCCACAAATGTTTCGGGGGATCAGTTCGGGGTGGGTTGGTCTAATACAATCACCAATTTTAATGCTTGGGGAAGAGTAGCAACTAACACGGGTGCGGCTGCGCCTTTTGCGACCGGAGCTGCGACCGGAATTGCCACGAACACTCCAGCAGCAGTGGTGACATTTCAACCGGCCAATACTGGGTTGAACATTGCGGAGATTGATGGTACGGCCGAAACTACTAGTGGCGGAACCTTCCAGTTGTATGTGACCAACGGTACCGCGGCGAACGCAATCGTGGTCAAACGCGATAGCTACTGTCAGTTCTTCTAATATGAGAGTGATCATAGTACTACTCGTTCTTTTACCGATCAGCTGGGCGCAGACTGCCAACGTAGTATCGCTTGGCATCGACTGCAGCGGCAAGATCGACAATTCTCCTACCTGGCAAAGAATTGTTGATTCCGCCGGCGATGATGCAGCGTTGTCGCTGCCCAATGGCTGCATTGATATGCACGGCTCCACGGTCACAGTCTCCAGCCGTGCCAGTTTTAAACTGGTTTCTTATGACCGCGTGCAGAATGGCGGAGGGAATCGGCGTCCGATAGAGTTGTGGGCGGGCTCAATTGGTGGTATGTGGGACTTTCCAGCCAATCAAGCGCCGACCATTGAGGGCTTTCTGTTCACCAACACTACGCCCGTGGACTACTATTTGCGCTTTGGTGGAAGTCCAGCGACAAGAATTGGCACTGAAGCTCTAGTTCGCTACAACACGTTCACTAACACTCTAAACAACCCAAATTATTCCGCTGTGTCATTGATCCCTCATGGGAATGGTGAGAAGAATGTCATAACTGATAACGATTTTTTCTGCTCGCAATCGCGGGCGGTACGAGAGAGCGATTCCGGACAAATCGTCGCCGGCAATCATACATTGGCTTGCGGATTTTTAAATTGCTCCTTCATGGCAGACACCAAGATAGGCGACCGTGTGCGAGTGAGTTATGCGTCTGGCATCCTAGACACTACGATTGCCTCACGAACGGATGACAATCACTTAGAGATGAAAGATCCAGCTCTCTCAACGCAGAGTAATGGGAGAATCCATTTTGGTCAGGCTTACGGTAACGGTATCTTCATCGGTTCGTCTCCCAACTGTAAGCACAACACCATCGACCGAAACTCGTTTACCCAATGCGCATGTGGACTAAAAATACTTAACGGGTCGTTCTCCTCGCAACACTTAGGAGGTTCGGCCAACGACACGTTGGCTTGCATCAACAATATAAGCGAGCCTTCAGAGTTGGCGTACTTGGAGGATGAAAACTCATTGCGGGATGTATATGCGCATAATTTAGACGCTCCGTTGACCATCAGCCACGCCAGAAATAGCATTTACAATGCGGAATCAGACGGCTTTTTGGTATTTGATAGAAGCGTCCGGGTCACGATTAGCGGCTCAACCGTGCAGAGTACACCTATCGCAAATTCTGTTTTAATTCGAGCTACCGCCCCCTCGCAAGTTGTTTTGCTTTCCATTGGAAACCTATGGGGCCCTGGCGCGGTTGATAAGAAGAGTCTTGGCTTTAGCCAGTGGGATGGCATTACAGGGCCGCAGGGCGCGCTGATAAGTTGCGGCGACTTCGGCATGACAGATCAGAACGGAAATTGGACGCTCCCCATTATGTGTGGAGCTTGGACGCATTGAATGAATTTTGTAGTGCAACGAACGCTACGCGACGGCACCGCCACCTTGGGCGAGCTGTTTCTCGATTCCATTCACGAGTGCTATACGCTCGAACCGGCGAATCCGATTCCGCAAGGCACTTACGATCTCACTATCCGACACTCGCCCCGCTTCAATTCAATCGTCCGATGCCGCATGTGGAGAACGTACCTGGGCACACTGGGATCCTGATCCATTGGGGGAATTGGGCAAAGAATACCGAGGATTGTCTCCTGGTGGGCAGGACCGAAGCCGTGGATTTCATCGGGCACTCGGTGGAAGAGTTCGATGTGCTGTTTCAGAAGATCCAGACTGCGCTCCGGGAAGGGCCGCAGCGCATTACTTATCTTGATCCGCAGCCTGCAGTCGACAGAGCATGATGGAGTGACGTTTTGGGTTACCAGTTCGCAGATCCGTTTGACCAATACGGGAACAACTATACCCTGCTCGCAGGATACCCTTGGGACACGCTTTCAAGCGCTGGCGTAGCGACTGTCCTCAACACAGATTTCCGGTTCACTCCTCCGGGGAGTCTTCCAGGGGGTTGCTGTAGCGTCACCCAAGGCAACTGGATTCGAAAGAACCTCGGTTCGTTCCAAGGTTCCCTGAGCACGCCCGCGACCGTGTTCCTCTTGGGCGGTTTCAAGCTCGCGAATCTGCCAGCGAGTTCTCCGGGCGATATCTTCATGTTTTGGGATACCGGAGTCCAGCAACTCTGTCTCGCGGTCACTCCAAACGGTGCGCTGCAGTTCTATCGCGGCAATGTAGCGAATGCGATTGGTGCAATCACTCCGAACGGGACCATTCAAGCGAACGTTTGGTACGGGGCCGCAATCGCTGTGACGGTCAACGGTTCCACGGGTTCGGTGCAGTTGTTCCTCAATGGCAGCGGAGTAGCCGCCATCAATAGCACGGGCCTGAATACGCAGGCGACAGGAAGCCCTCAGATCTCCCAGGTAAGCATCGGGAACTCGAACAACAACGTAGGAGTCATCAAGTACGACGACTTCCTGGTGTATGACACTGCGGGAACGTTCCTAAACGCGCTTCCCGGATACGATCCGCGATTCTTCACAAAGCTGCCAACCTCGGCAGGAAACTACACCAACTGGACTCCGGCCGGACTCGGGGCTAACTGGCAGAATGCCTCGCAGCAGCCTCCATCCACCGCAGATTACAACGCGAACAACGTTGGAGGGACAAAGGATTCCTACGTTACGGCTTCCGCAGGCCTCGCATCGACGCCCTTCGCAGTCATTGTGCGCGCGAGTCTGGAAAGAGACGATGCGGGCCCGCATACTCCTAGTCTTCTTATGCGGAGCGGTGGAGTGGATGGGACGAGTGCAGCACTGCCAGCGCTGGGATCAAGCTACGTGTTCTACGATTACGTGCCGCAGAACGATCCAAATACGGTCCTCCCGTGGACCGGGCCGAATGTGGATGCTGCCCAGCTTGGAGTAGTCGAGGGATAGATGCGTGGCGATCGCGCTAGTTCAATCCGCGCTGGGTGGCAACAACTCTGGCACCATTACCGGCCCTGGATCTTTTGTCTCTTGTACAGGGAATTTTGGTTCCAATACTACGAGCGGCAGTTTACTGGTTGGGGTTATCTATGTCAGTTGTCCATCAACCACCGGCACTTTTGGGAATTTAGCATTTAGCGTCACTACTCCCGGCGTTACTTGGAATGCAACTGTCTTTCAAGGTTTATGGTCGACTAGTGCATTTGGACTAGCCCAAATCTTCTTCGTGCAAAATGCCCCAGCTGTTTCTTCGGGCACGGCGAGCACGTTTAAAGTCACTCAAGTATCAGGTGCTGCGGGCAGTACGCCTACCGTGGTTGAGTGTGTTTTGTTTGAATTTTCCGGGGTGGCTACTTCGGGCAGTCCGATTGATGCCAGTAATGCGAAAACAACTCAATCCGGCGGTACTCCCAACACCAACAATCTTACGACCTCTAAATCTGACCTAATCTTATCTGCCTTCAATGGCAATTCTGGATTTTTATCTGCAGGCGCTGGCTATACTCTGGGCCCAAATCCCGCGGTAGTGCAGTTTGGACAAATTCAATATCAATTGAATTCTTCGGTAGGAAGCAACTCGACTGCGTTCTCTGGAGGAACCGAAACCACTTGGGGGTGCGCCGCTGTAGCCTTTAAACCGCTGCCTGGACCTACGCTAGGGGTTCGCTTGAATCAGCTCGCGTTGCTGATCATGGCCCCGGCCGTTTCGCCTTGCGTGGTCACCTATTCCCAGATGGTCACCGACCTAGCGCTTCGGCTTGCGGATACGAATCTGATTTTTTGGACCAAGGCGGAACTCCAGCTGTACCTGCTCGAAGCGCTCCGTACTTGGAATGCTCTGACTGAAATCTGGATCACTGCGCTGTCTTTCACGTCAGGCGCAACTCCGGTTTGGTACGACATTTCCACGCTTGCTGGATCGCCCAGGCTGCGCACCGTCCAAGACACCGACCTCTATACCGTCATGCAATACCACTTGCTCGAGCCCGCGAGCGGTGGCACTTGGACTGGGACAAGCCAGTTCACGATCACGGATCTTCAAGGGGCACTGCAACGGAGACGCGACGAAGTGATCCAGCTAACGGCGTGTAACGTGGCCCAACTGGCCCCGGCGTATTCGGGAGGGATTCGAACCAATCTCCCCAACACGCTGCTCGAGGTAGTACGCGCCCGCTTCGTTCCCTCTACGGGAAGCCCTATTACGCTCACCCGGGAGGACACCCAAGCCTTTGACCATTTCAATCCGGGACACCTGCAATCGACCGCATTGCCAACGTCCTTCAGCCTCATCGCGGAACCTCCCCTATCGCTTGATCTCGATACGGCGCCGACCAGCGCAGCGGTCTTTGATCTGATCGGGGTCCAATCGGGACCAACCTTCAACCCGCCTAACGGAACCTTGCTCGGCGTACCGAATGACTGGTCTTGGGTGGCGAAGTGGGGAGCGCTGGCAGACCTTCTGAGCCGGGAGAGCGAAGCAACGGATCGGTTGCGGGCGGATTACTGCTTCAAGCGCTACATGGATGGGATCAAAATTATGCAGGCATCGAACTGGCTGGTCTCGGCTACGATTGCCGGCGTGCCCTGCGACACGCCTTCGATCAGCGAGATGGATGCCTTCGCCAACGAGTGGGAGAACGATTCTAGCGTTTGGCCGGTGGTTGTGACCGCTGGCATCGACTTCGTCGCTCCTGCCCCGTCAGGAACGTCGGCAAACGTGGTTTTAAACATCATTGGCAACGCCCCGCTCCCCAGTTTGGACGGAGATTGCGTTTCCGTGCTGCGCGACCACTACGACGCGATTTTGGACTATGCCCAGGTGCTCGCCTGCTTCAAGATGGGTGGCGTTGAGTTCTCGGCCACGCAAGAACTGGAAAAGAAGTTCTTTCTAGCCGCACAGGATCAGAACAAGCGCTTGCGGAGCCTGGGGCTCTACTCCGACGTGCTACACCAGGAAGGCCGGCGACAAGTCATCAAACAACCACGCTTGTTCGATACGAGGTAGCTCATGCCGATTGACCATTTTGAGAGTGCGGAATCTTACCGCAAGTCGCGTGCCTACAAGCACATCCACGGGATCAAGTCTCGAGCAACCCATGTTGTTGTAGCGGGCAAGAAGCACAAAGTCCAGCATTCGAAAAAGCGGAAGAGTAAACGATGAAAAAGAAAAATGGCATTAAGCACAAAGCCCGCTCTCGGATGACTCCACAACTACGCAAGAAGCAGCGCTCTTACGAAGACGAGCAAGGTGAGTGGATGAATGATCCAGAAGTAGCAAAACGCACCGTCAAGAACATAAATTTCAAGAAGAGAGGTGCGAAACGCTGATGGTTACGAAAAAAGATGTATCCGATTACGCCTCCGTTGCTGGCGGAGTGGCCAAGACCTTTCTGAAGGGAACGGCGGGCAGCGGGTCAGAGAAAGATATCGACTACGGCCCTGGCCCAGCTCCGAAAGCGCCGACGCCAAAGGCGCCGACCGATATCTACAAATCTTACGGGGCATATTCTCCCCGTGGGCAGGGTAGTAAGAGAACCAAAAAACGTCAGACCAAACGATAGGAGAAAACCATGAAATACGGCGGAAAGCACTCAAGAAAATCTCACAAGGGCGGCAAGGGCAAGAAGGGTTACATCAAGGTCGCAAAGAAGGGACCACGGAAAGTCTAGGAGGTGTGGAGTGTGTGGAGTCGATGGAATCCGGATTGAACGCCTGGACAACGGTTACGTGGTTCATGCGGAAGGGCCTGAGGGGAAAGGCGGCGAACGCGGGAAACCGGTGCGCCACTACGCCGCCAGCCCTGAGCATGCGGGCAAGGCCGTCGCGAAGCACCTCGGCCGCCGTGCCGGAGGCCGGTACAGGGGACGTGCCCGCGGCGTCCATCTGTCTAAAGGGCGAGCCAAGAAACGCAAGGCGATGAAGGACGCACCGGCCGCAGTGTGAAATGGCGAATTACGATCGCGACAAAGAGGGATTGGTACTGGACTTCCGCGGAATCGATCTGGTCAATCCGGTTGACCGAATCTCCGAAGGGAAATTCGCGTATGCGCAGAATGTTCGCCGGTACCTGGGCGGAGGTACGACAACACGTGCGACCCAGGATTCCACCTCGTTCACGCTTCCAGCTTCCGTGCACTCGCTGCGCCGCCTTAATGATCTGACGCCTGCAGGCCCAGTTCTCGGGTTCGTAATCATCGGTGGGGCGGCCGACAAGATCTATGCGAATGCCACACAAGTCGATAGCGGATACAGCGGCAATCAAGTTTCCCTCATCCCCTTCCGGCCTAACACCTCCGTCCAGCCGTGGATGTATTGCTTTGACTCGCAAAAATCCGGGAAGGTTCGCTCTGACGGTCTCCGGTACCGGGTCGGCGTGGCGGAACCGCAGGCGGCTCCCGCAGTCAATGCCATTGCGACCGCAGCCAGCTCGATTTCTCTCGTTGGAAACGTTACCGCGCAAGTCTGGGGAGACAGCCCACACTCAGGTCCAGTAGCCACCTACATCTGGAAAAATGCTTCTGATCCGGCGCCTGGTATCGTGCGCGCCAGCACTCCTCCGAATGTCACCACAACTGGCAGTTCGCTGATATTTGATCCTGGCGGAGGGCATCCCGAAGTGGCGATGCAGTGGACCGTCTATGCGGTGGCGACCGGAGTGGTCAACACCGACGACACGGGCACGCATAACGTTCATTGGGTTTCAGGCAATGACTTTGGCACGCTTGCACCCGGCCAGCAGATCACGATTAACAACGTCTCCTATGTCATTGCGACCGTGCCCACAAATATTCTCCTGACGGTCACGGCAGTGGTCGGAACGCAGACGGCCGTGAGCTACTCGGCGGTCAGCCAGCAAGGTACGCAACCGGTTTTCCCGACCAAGTTGGAAGGTGAAGGCTTCCAGGACTTCAACATGGTGATCTCGGGAACGTTGTTTGTCCCAACGGCCGGGACCTACAACTTCACACTCGTGTCGAAAGACGACACCATGTGGGGCATTGGGAGCACGGCTACTGGGAATGCCACCTGGCCGGCGCCTGGGAGTGGGCAGTTTCTCTCTGTCCAGGGAGAAATCAAGACTGCCATCAATGGCTACCCGCTACTGCCGCGACCT
>WNFS01012008.1_pt1 | contig 10799 bp, 6 predicted proteins | sample 5400141 | NCBI WGS metagenome assembly WNFS01 (sample SAMN13153358, study PRJNA577476) | soil metagenome | isolation source: 60 cm saprolite under Madrone tree | place: USA:California | collected 2016-06-14 | reverse complement strand
GGCCTGCTGCAGGATCAGACTCAAGCCCCAGGTGGCGAGCAGCGTGTCCAGCGGGCGCTTGTAGAGATGCCGGATCAGCACCCACTCCACCAGCATGCCAAGTGCGCCGGATGCCAGAAAAGCCAAGATCATCGCCAGGAAGAAATAGCCGGCAAACAAGCCCGGCAGGTATGACTGGAAGAGATTCGACGTCATCCAGGTGACGTAGGCGCCAAGGATCATGAACTCGCCGTGCGCCATGTTGATGACGCCCATCTGGCCGAAGATGATCGCAAGGCCGAGCGCCATCAGCACATAGACGGAAAACAGGATCAGGCCGGCAAAGCCCTGCATGACGAAGATGGAGCCGAGATCACCAATCGAATAGTCGCCGAACATCGATCTTCTCCGTCTGAGGGAAGTCCCGCGTCGCGAGCGGGTTCGCGACGCGGGGGTCTTGAGCGTGGATCGACGATCCACGCCAGCGAGCGGTTTGCTCGAGGAGAGAGCGCGGCAGACGCCGCACGCTCTACTGGTAGCCCTTGTTACTGGTAGCCTTTGGGGAACGGATCCGGCTCGACCAGATCGGCGGTTTCATAGATCAGCTCGAACTGGCCATCGAGCTTGGCGCGCCCGACCCGGGTCTTCGACCAGAGATGATGGTTTTCATGAATGCGCACGTAGCCTTCCGGCGCCCCCTTGAATTCCACGCCGGGCGAAGCCGCCGCGATCTTGTCGACGTCGAAGCTTCCCGCCTTCTCGGCTGTTAATTTCCACAGCCACGGGCCGAGATAGGCGGCCTGTGTGACGTCGCCGATCACGGTCTTCTCGCCCCACACCTTCTTGAAGGCCGGGACGAACGTCTTGTTGTTCGGATTGTCGAGCGACTGGAAGTATTTCATGCAGGCGTAAGCGCCCGCGATGTTCTCGCCGCCGATGCCGTCGATTTCGTCTTCGGTCACCGAGATCGTGAGCAGCGCCTGTTTCGACAGGTCGATACCGGCCGCCTTGAGCTGCTTGTAGAACGCGACGTTCGATCCGCCGACGACGTCGGTGAAGATCACATCGGGCTTGGTCAGCTTGATCTTGTTGATCACCGAGTTGAACTGGGTGTTGCCGAGCGGGTAATATTCCTCGCCGACGACTTTGCCCTTCAGCACGTTCTCGACGTGTTTGCGCGCGATCTTGTTCGAGGTGCGCGGCCAGATGTAGTCCGAACCGACAAAGAAGAACGACTTGGCGCCCTTCTCCTTGGCGATCCAGTTCAGGCCGGCGAGGATTTGCTGGGTCGCCTCCTGGCCGGTGTAGATGACGTTCTTGGACTGCTCGAGACCTTCATAGAAGGTCGGGTAGTAGAGCATGCCGTTATATTGCTCGACGACGGGAAGCACCGCCTTGCGGGAGGCCGAAGTCCAGCAGCCCATGATCGCCGCGACCTTGTCGTTGACGAGCAGTTTCTTGGCCTTTTCCGCGAAGGTCGGCCAGTCGCTGGCGCCGTCTTCCTGGATGAACTTGATCTTGCGACCGAGAATACCGCCGGCGGCGTTGATCTGTTCGATGGCGAGCTTCTCGGCTTCGATCGAGCCGGTTTCCGAAATCGCCATCGTGCCGGTGGCCGAATGCAGGATGCCGCAGGTGACTTCAGTATCGGTAACCGCGAGACCCGTGGTGTTGATCGCGGAGGTTGCCGGAGCTTCTGCAAAAGACGGGCGAGGCAGCATGGTCAAGGCGGGAATCGCCGCCATTCCCATCAGCAGCTTGCGGCGAAACGCCGACTGCAGCCCCTGTTTGTTGTCGTCTGACATATTCACCCCATTGCTGTTCGAGTACGCGTGATTGGCGGGGTGAGGATTGCTGAAATTGTGCAGTGCACAGATACGCAAGATCGCGTATATTGCACCGCAAAATAGCGACGTAGGTTTTCGAATCGGATTTTCCGGCGGGGTCAGGAGTACGGAAGTGGCAGGGCGGCAGCGGATAGACCGCGTCAGGCGCCAATATAATCAATGGGTTGCCAACCAGACGCTGGAAGACTACGCGCTGCGCTTCACGGCCAAGAGCGCGCGGCGCTGGTCCGCCGCCCGGGTCGCCAACACCGCTCTGGGCGCGATCTCGTTCCTGGCCCTGGAGGCGATCGGCGGCACCATTACCCTTAACTATGGCGTGACCAACGCCGCCGCGGCCATCCTCGTCGTCAGTGTCATTATCTTCTGCTGCGGTTTGCCGATCGCCTATCACGCCGCCAAATGCGGCATCGACATCGATCTGTTAACGCGCGGGGCCGGCTTCGGCTACATCGGTTCGACCATCACGTCGCTGATCTACGCGTCCTTCACCTTCATCTTCTTTGCGATCGAGGCGGTCATTCTCGCGACCGCGCTGGAGATGTGCTTCGGAATCCCGCGCCCCCTCGGCTATCTCATCAGCGCCGTCGTCATCATCCCGCTGGTGACACACGGCATCACGCTGATCAGCCGCTTCCAATTGTGGACGCAGCCGGTCTGGATCATCCTTCACATCCTCCCCTTTGCGGCGATTGCCTATGCCAATCCCTACTCCTTTGCGGAGTGGACCAAATTTCCCGGCGACCACGGCGACCCCGCGGGTCATCTCGATCTCCTGCTGTTCGGCACCGCCGCGTCGGTGGTGTTCGCGCTGGTGGCGCAGATCGGCGAACAGGTCGACTTCCTGCGCTTCCTGCCGCGCGACCGGCGAACCTCGAAGCGGTCGTGGTGGATTGCGCTGCTCAGCGCCGGTCCGGGCTGGATCATTCTCGGCGCGCTCAAGCTATTGGCCGGATCGTTCCTCGCTTACTTCGCGCTCAGCCACGGCGTGTCCGCCGAGCATGCGGCCGAACCCGCGCACATGTATCTCGAAGCTTTTCGCTACGTGCTGTCGCAACCGGATCTCGCATTGGCGTTGACCGGCACCTTCGTGATCCTCTCGCAGCTGAAGATCAACGTCACCAACGCCTATGCCGGTTCGATCGCATGGTCGAACTTCTTTTCCCGCCTAACCCACAGCCATCCCGGCCGTGTGGTCTGGCTGGTTTTCAACGTGATCGTCGCGCTGCTGCTGATGGAGATCGGCGTCTACAAGGCGCTCGAGCAGACGCTGGCGCTCTACTCCAACGTCGCCATCGCCTGGGTCGGCGCGCTGGTCTCCGATCTCGTCGTCAACAGACCGCTCGGCTTGCGCCCGCCCCACATGGAGTTCAAGCGCGCGCATCTCTACGACATCAATCCGGTCGGCGTCGGCGCAATGACGATCGCCACGGTCGTCTCCATCAGCGCGTTCTATGGGCTGTTCGGACCGACCGCGAAGGCGCTGGCGCCGTTCGTGGCGCTGATCGTTGCTTTCGTTACCGCCCCCCTGATCGCCTATGCGACCGACGGCAAATATTACATCGCGCGCAGGCCGAAACGCAGCTGGCAGAATCTCGAAGCGATCCCGTGCTGCATTTGCGAACATTCGTTCGAACCGGAGGACATGGCGTCGTGTCCAGCCTATGCCGGTCCGATCTGCTCGTTGTGCTGTTCGCTCGACGCAAGGTGCCAGGATCTCTGCAAGCCGCATGCGCGGATCCAGACGCAGGTCGCCGAGACCTTTGGTAAACTCCTGCCGCGGCCGATCTACGCGCGGATCAATTCGCAACTCGGACACTATCTCGGCGTCTTTGTCGTCTCCGCCGGCCTGGTCGGACTGACGCTCGGCATGATCTATCTGCAGACATCGGCAACGGTACACGTCGACAATTTGCAGCTATCCGACGTGCTCTGGAAGGTATTCTTCGCGCTGACGATTATCATTGGCGTCGTCGCCTGGCTGTTCGTGCTGGCACAGCAGAGCCGGCGCGCGGCGGAAGCGGAAACAAAGCGGCAGACGGCGCTGCTGATCCAGGAAATCGACGCCCACAAGCGTACCGACGCCGAGTTGCAGCGCGCCAAGGAAGTCGCCGAATCGGCCAATCTCGCCAAGAGCCGATATGTCGTTGGGCTGAGCCATGAACTGCGGTCGCCGCTGAACGCCATCTCTGGCTACGCTCAATTGCTGGAGCAGGATTCCAGCCTGCTGCCCAAACGGCGCGATCAGGTGCGCGTGGTACGCCGCAGCGCCGATCATCTGTCCGGGCTGATCGATGGTATTCTCGATATCTCGAAAATCGAGGCGGGCCGGCTGTATCTGTCGCGGGACGAGGTTCGCCTGAGCGAATTCCTCGATCAACTCGTTGGAATGTTCCGTCTCCAGGCCGCGGCCAAGGGCATCGATTTCATTTTCAAGCGGCCGACCGTGCTGCCCGTCGTGGTATTCGCCGACGAAAAGCGGCTGCGCCAGATCCTGATCAATCTGCTGTCGAACGCCATCAAGTTCACGCAATGCGGCAGCGTGCAATTCGTCGTTCACTATCGCAGTCCCGTCGCCGAATTTGAAGTCGTCGACACCGGTCCGGGGATTCAGGCGACCGACCTCGAGCGGATCTTTGCACCGTTCGAGCGCGGCGCTTTGGGCGTCTCGCAGCCGCAGACCGGAACCGGTCTCGGCCTGACGATCAGCCGGCTGCTTGCCGGCGTGATGGGCGGCGACATCCAGGTGACCAGCGCCGTCGGAACCGGCAGCAGCTTCCGAGTGAAAATCCTGCTGTCGGAAGTCACCCATCCGACGCGAATTGCGCCGGTGGATGCTCCGTTCTTTGGCTACCACGGTCCCCGCAAGACGATCCTGATCACCGACGATGATCCGATACAGCGCGATCTGTTGCGCGAAGTGCTGACGCCGCTGGGCTTCATCCTTCTGAGCGCGCCCGACGGACCTGGCTGTCTTGCGCTCGCGCAGCATTGCCGGCCCGATCTGTTTCTGCTCGACATCTCGATGTCGGGCATGGACGGCTGGACCGTCGCGGAGACGCTGCGTTCGACCGGCCATCACCAGGCCCGCATCCTGATGGTTTCGGCAAGCGCATTGGAGGCGCATGGCACGCCGCTGGCGCAGCCGTTTCACGATGGCTATCTGATGAAGCCGATCGATATCCCGCGGCTACTGGAATTGATCCGCCAGCTGCTGCGGATCGAATGGCAATATGAAACCGATCAAATTGCCGTGCCGCACTGGAGCCCGGGCAGCGGCTCGCGACCGCCGGTGAAGCATGTCGAGGAACTCATCGGTCTTGGACAAATGGGTTACATTCGCGCGATTCAGGTGAAGCTCGATGAGATAGGAACCGATTATCCCGAGCATACCGACTTCGTCTCGCAAATGCGCATCCTGATCGACCGCTTCGACCTCGATCAGTACATGGCAACCCTGAAGACGCTGCACAGCTATGATCACTGAATCCAAGAAGCGCGACGTCGCGCTCGTCATCGACGATTCGCCGGAAACGCTGCGGCTTTTGACCGACGCGCTCGACGGCGCCGGAATGACGGTCATGGTCGCCATGGATGGCGCCGCGGCGATGCGGATCGTCGACCAGATCACGCCGGACATCGTTCTGCTGGACGCCGTGATGCCCGGCATGGACGGCTTCGAAACATGCCGGCGTCTCAAGCGCGACGCCGGCTTGAGCAATGTGCCCGTCATCTTCATGACCGGCCTGGCGGAGACCGAACACATCGTCCGCGGCCTCGAAGCCGGCGGCGTCGACTACGTGACCAAGCCCATTGTCATCGAGGAAATGCTGGCGCGGATCAGGGTTCATCTTGCCAATGCCAGGCTGACGCAGAGCGCCCGCGCGGCACTCGACGTGTCCGGGCGGTATCTTCTCGCGGTTAGCCGCCAAGGCAAGATCATGTGGGCGACACCGCAGGCGCAGAAATTATTGTCGGACAACCTCGCCGCCGGGACCGATGACGAAGTCGCGCTGCCGCCGCCGATGCTGGAGTGGCTCGAACAGGCCCAGAAGGGCAAGGCCGGATCGAAAACCACGGCCATGGCGTCGTTTCCGGACGACGAGCAGCTGCGGCTGCAATACATGGGCAAGCTTGGTCCGAATGAGTTCCTGCTGCGGCTGGCAAAAGATACCAGCACCATCCTGCCCGCGGAATTTTCCAGTGAACTCGGATTGACCACCCGTGAGGGCGAGGTGCTGTCGTGGTTGTCCAAGGGAAAGACCAATCGGGACATCGCGCAGATCCTCGGCCTCAGCCCAAGAACGGTGGATAAGCATCTCGAGCAAATCTACGCCAAACTCGGCGTCGAGAACCGCACCGCCGCCGCCGCCATCGCCACCAGCACGAGCCGGCGCAATTCATAAATCAGAAATTGCGGTCGCCGCAGGTTCGGAAAACGGTTTCGCGACCCTGCCTGCCTCCGAACGCAGCCGCTTCCGGTGGCGCAAGCTTATTACCGTCCAATCCTGGCCCAAGGTCACTTGTGCAAGATCGCGATTGGCAGTCTAATGATGATCGAGACGGTTGACGAACGTCTGCTTGCGCGCTCCGAGGCTGTGGCGCGCCCATAAGGCGATGCTTGCCGAACCCACTGCGGTGGGAAGGAGGTCTTCGCGCGGGCGGGCGGCCTTCCCCACGCACCATCCGTGGAGATGCGCGTGAACCTCGATGCCTACCTGATCGTATCCGTCTGGCCAAGCCGCTCGTGACTGTCGCCGCGCATGAAGACATGACCGCCTCCGACCTTGCCGGCCGCTATTTGCTGGAGCCGGACGGCACCGTCTGGCACGATGGTCCGCTGACCATGGCGGTCCGATATGGCGCGATCTGCTACCTCGATGAAATCGTCGAAGCCCGGCAGGACACCACGGTCGTGATCCACCCGCTGACGGATGCGCGGCGGATCCTGCCGCTGGAAAAGCACAACGAGATCGTGCCGGCGCACGCCGATTTCCAGCTTACGATCTCCTACAACCCGGGCTACCAGAGTGCGGTGAAGGATCTGAAGGAATCGACCAAGCAGCGTTTCCTGGCGATCGATTTCGGCTATCCGCCGCCGGCCGTCGAAGCGGCCATCGTGGCGCGCGAGGCCGGAACCAATGTCGACCTTGCCGGAACCCTCGTCGCCATCGCGGAGCGATCCCGCAACCTTCAGGGCCACGGCCTCGACGAAGGCGCCTCGACCCGGATGCTGATCCATGCGGGACGGTTGGTGCGTGCCGGCCTGCCGCTTGAAGCCGCGGTCCGGTCAAGCATCGTCCTGCCGATCACCGACAACCACGATATCCGCGAAGCGCTCAGCGCGGCCATCGAGGCCTGCATACCGTGAGCGCCGCGCTGCGATCGGCGCCGCTGCGGCTGATTTCCTCGCAACCGGAGGGCGCCGTTCGCCGTGTTCATTTGCTGATGCGGCAGCGTGATGTGCTCCGACCGTTGTTTCGCATCGCTTGGGACAATCTCGCCGCGCGCTTCGATGCCGACGAGCTTGAGGGCTGGGCAGCCGGCGTGCTGGCGCTGGCCGACGTCAATGCCGGCCCGTCCTGCCTGGTCGCGCTCTGGGAGCTCAGCCGAAACCAGCCGACCGAAGAAGGCATCGCACCGCTCATCGTGGCGGCGCACACCGCTGCGAATGTTTGCCGCCACGCCGGCGCACAGGGCGCCGCCGCCACCATCGTCTCCGCCACTGTCGCGCGGCGAATTCTGGGGGCCGGCCCGAGCCTCGCGCGCTGGTGGCGGACCATGGACGACCTCGCGCAGCGGGCGCCGGAATCGGTCGAGGCGGCGGGATCACGGATGGGCGAAATCCTGTCGGCGGGCAACATCCATGCCTTCGAGAGCTTCGTCGCAGCCGGTTTGAAACTGGCGGCCGGCGACAGGCGCAAACGGCTGGCCTTCTTCTCGCTGCAGGATGAGCTTGCGCGGCGACTGGTGGCACGAGCAACGGCCGGCGTCGGATTCGCCGAGGCCGAGCGCCGGACCAAGGCTTTCGTCACCTCATTGTGGGGGCGGCCGCCGCTGTTGCGCAGTTTTCCTGGTGACACCGGCCAGGCCCCGCAACGCCGTGCCGGGATAGCTGGCCCCCTGATCCGCTTGCCCGAGATCTATCGTGGCGTGCAAGGCGACGCCGCTTACACTTTATATAGAGCGGCGGCGGCGCACGCCCAGGCGCATCTGGTGTTCGGTGGGTCCCGCTTTCCCGTCGGGAGCTTAAAACCGCTTCAGATCGCGCTCGTGACCTTGATCGAGGATGCCCGCATCGAGTTGCTGGCGATGCGCCGGCTGCCGGGATTGCGCAAATTATGGTCGCCCTATCATGTCGCCGTGGCGGCCGGCGTCGCCACGGCCCCGACCCTGCTCGCGCGGCTGGCCAGGGCCTTGTTCGACCGAGCTTACCAAGACGACGACAGTTTTGTCGCCAGGGGGCGCTCGATGTTCGAGGCCCGGCTTTCGCGTCTGGAAGACCCGGCGATCAGTCGCGAAATCGGCATGCTGCTGGGCAACGATCTCGGCCAGATGCGTGTGCAGTTCAACGCCAAGACCTACCTCGTCGAGCCGGTCTATCGCGACGACGGTCTCGGCCTGTGGGATTTCGGCGAGAACGCGCCCTCCTCCGGCGAAACCCTCGATCTTGTCGTCGACGCGGCGCGCATTGAGCAGCGCGACGATCCGGATCAAACCTCCCTCCATCCGGATGTAGTTGATGACGAAAGCAAGCTTGGCCGGGCGCGGCCCGTCGCGCCGGACCAACGCGGCATTGTGGTTGCGAAATATCCGGAATGGGATCGCGCGCACGGCGTCGAACGCCCGGAATGGACCACGGTACGCGAGGTTCTCGCAAGGCCCGGCGATCCGCGCGTCGTGGAAGAGGCGCTCGAACGCGCCGACGTTCTGCGCAACCGGATCAGGCGGCTGGTTCGCGGCGTGCGCGTCGGCCGAACCATCCGGCTGAAGCGGCAACTCGACGGTCATGACCTCGATGTCGATGCCATGCTGGAGGCCGGAATCGCACTGCGGATGGGTCAGGAGCCCGACCCGCGGGTATTCCGCACGACAAGTTCGAAGCATCGTGACCTTGCGGTTTTGCTGCTGCTCGACATCTCGGAGTCGACGCGTGATCGCCTGGCATCCGGCGTCTCAGTTCTCGAGGTCGAGCGGCTGGCGGTCGCGGTTCTCGCCGAAGCCATGAGCGCGCTTGGTGATCCCTTCAGTATGCTGGCGTTCGCCTCGAACGGGCGCGACGATGTCGAGATGACGACCGTCAAGGCCTTCCATGAGCTCTATGACCGGGCGTGCGTCGGGCGGCTGGCGGCATTGTCGTCCGGCCTGTCGACGCGGCTCGGCACCGCGCTCCGCCACGCCGGCGAGCTGATCAGTCATGCTCGCAGTTTCCGAAAACTTGTCATCGTCCTGACCGATGGCGAGCCGTCCGACATCGACGTTGCCGATCCGCTCGATCTCGTCGAGGATGCGCGCCGCGCCGCGGTCGGACTGCGGGCACGCGGCATCGATGGCTTCGGTGTGGTCTTGGGATCGAACGCCATGAATTCCGCAATTCGCATTTTCGGACGCGGCAACACCATGCTGGTGCCTCGCGTCGAGGATTTGCCGAGCCGGCTGTCCGAACTCTATTTCCGGCTGGCGCGACGCTAGACTGGTCCAGATCCCTGCCTCGCTTGATCGCTGTTTCACTTGCGACGCGGCGCCAGATCGACCCCGAGTGCTGCGCGCGCAGCAACATGGAATGCGGCTTCGATACCCCGGATCAGCGTGCCGCTATCCGGCGCCAGCAGTCGCATGGCAAGGCCGGCATGGTTCGGCGCGGCGGTTACGCCGGCAAGACATCCGCATGCATCCACCGCCGCCTCGATCTCCGCGATATCAGCCACTTGATCGGGCGGCGCGATCATGAGAACCGAACCTGCAGCCGTCATTCCGCCAAGCGCGCCGCAGCCGGCGACGAGCTCTTCGCCACCAACACTGCCACGGTCGGAGACCAGCGGCGTCCCATCCGGTCCGATGATGCTTGTATCGGTCGAAAATCGCGCGAATGTTCCACCGCGACCATGCGGATCGTGGGCTACAAAGCCCTCGGCCATGATCAGGGTTGCGCCGGCAGCGACGGTTGCTATCGTTGCAATGCGGAGATCAGCGCCAGGAAACAGGACGTAAGGATCAGAAACAATGGCGCAAAAAGCGTTGTCCTTCACCGTCACTGATTGGCGCATCATCGAACCGTGCCCTCGTCCATCATGCACCACGGTCGAGGCTTGCGTGGTCAGGTTGAGCGCTGAGCCGGCGCCGACGACAAGATCCAGCGACAGCCGGTCCGCGGCATAAAGCCCGCCGGAGGCCGACTGCAGATAAAGCGTCGCGAGATCGGGCCGCATCCGGTCGAGCTGGAAGGCGCGCGTGACGTGAAACGGGTACCCGACATGCTGGCGACGGAGCACGGTTCGCCCGCCGGCGCGTTCGGCGACCAAGCGAACTTCCGCCTTGCGTCCGGCCTCAAACCTTGAAAAGGACTGCGGCAAGAATTGCATCGGCAACCGTCTCGATTCCAACGCCGGATCGCGCGTTGGTGGCGATCACCGGCCGGCCGGCGCGGACGCGCCCGGCCTCGGCGAGCATCGGCGCAAGTTCGACGCCAACATGGGGCGCCAGATCGATCTTGTTGACGACCAGCAGATCGCACCGCAACAACCCCGGGCCGCGTTTGCGCGGAATGTCATCGCCGCCGGCAACGTCGATCACGAACATCCACCAGTCGACCAGATCGAGCGAGAAGGTCGAGGCGAGATTATCGCCGCCCGATTCGAACAGGATCAGCTCGACGCCGGGGAATCTGGCCTCGAGGTCATCGCCGGCCGCGATATTCAACGTCGGATCCTCGCGGATCACGGTGTGCGGACACGCTCCCGCCTCGACCGCGGATAC
>WNFS01004342.1_pt1 | contig 10801 bp, 12 predicted proteins | sample 5400141 | NCBI WGS metagenome assembly WNFS01 (sample SAMN13153358, study PRJNA577476) | soil metagenome | isolation source: 60 cm saprolite under Madrone tree | place: USA:California | collected 2016-06-14 | reverse complement strand
GACTCCGATTTCGTCGACGGCAATTACCACATCCATTGGCTTGAGCAGTTTCTTGCAAAGGGCGCGGTCTAGATTGAAGCGATCTATATTTAGTGATTGAGATCAATTGCTTATGTAGTTTTCCGTGAACAGATGCAAGAGAAAGCTACCACATAGCTACCGACAGGTAGCGAGTGGGCGGCGTGCTGGTGCCTCCTCGCAAACGCATTCCGGGATACCCCGAGAACCTTAAAAAAGGGCTACCCGAACGGATGTCTGAGACGGCGTCACCGAGTCTGCCCCGTTACAGGGGTGCTCCGACCATTCGCTGAGCGATCCCCGGAAATGCTCGGCTATGGCTCGGAGCTGCCGTGAGCGCGTCGAACTACTGCACGCTGCCCGGCGGTTACCCGTCACCCAACGGGTACGCCGCTCCGTCGAACCTTACGGGCTCCGTTGTGGGAACTGTCAGCGAAGAGACCCGATCAAAAAGCCATACGAGCGCGCCTCTGATGCCTGTGCTCGTGCTCGCAACCGATCGTAAGTGCTCCAGTGCATCCCGCGAGGCTTGTCGGGGAACGGATCGAAGAGGCTTGGCCCCCCGCCCAACTGCATCCTAATCTTCCGCGCCGAAGTGATAAGGCGGTCGCGAGTGCATAATTGTTGGCTTGCATAGGCCAAGCCGCAGCAATGCCGGCATGCAAAGAAGTCGGCCGCAGCGTCATAGAGCTTAGCGGCTCGTCTGCCACAAGAGCAGCGGAACCAAGGCCGCCAGCCACCGAGATGACACTTGGTCCCGCTGATCGACACGCGTTGCTCAACGGGCCTCTATCGGCTCCCAACTGAGCCACGCAACCGAAAGCTCAGGACCACTGCGCCGGGCACCGCGTCAGGTCCGGTCCGCACGGTGACGCCGCCGAAAGCTCCCCACGACTGAACCATGACCACGAGAAATCTTGAAGACGGCCCGCCTTCACCGCTCTTCATCAATTTGCTTCGCCTTAAGAACGGTGCGTCGCAGAAACGCCAGTTCCTTGTCGCTAAGCGTTGACAGGTCGAATAGGGGGTAATTCTTGTCGCCCTGCACCTTCGTGGTCGTCAAACGGGGTTTCTCGTAGGGGAGCAGGTCCTTGAGAGTGCGAGCGAGCCGCTCCCGGCATTCGGCAATCTCAGTCTGATTCTGCAGTCTCTTGGCGAGGGCGACGCTGAGGTCGCGGTCGTAATCCTCGGCCAGTTCGAACAAGCGGATGTAGGCGGAGAAGGACGGCCTCTTTGCAATCTTGCCGGCTGCAGCGAGCACACTGGCGGCTTTGGATACGATGGTCTTGTTCGGAGTGCCCTGCTGACGACCCCCTCGGCGCTCTCCAGGCTTCGACCCACGTGGCATTGCTATTTTTGCTATCCGAGAGTGAGACGTTCAGCGTATCGATCAATACGCCAGACGCAATGCTGCTGCAACGAGATCGTTTAGAAGCCGCGGGCTCGATTGAGCCGACGCAAAGAGAGGGATTGGCAGTGCAAAGAACCGCGAGAGCGAACACGGCGCGATTTCGCGGTTTTCATTGAAGGCAGATCGTCCGGTTACGGATGTAAACCTGCCGAGCGGCGCCGCGGTCGGAGAGTCTCTTGATGACCCGGAGCCGACCTCTCGACGGCATGACGAGCGCGTGCTTGGCGCTCCATCTCCTTGTGAAAGTTGGCCAAGCAAGGCGCTCTCACGAACGCGCGTACCTTGTGATGCGGCCTACGCCACATGTGTTGCGCAATTGCAACAAGCTCTCACAAAGTGAATTTTATGTCAGACTGTTCCTCGCCATTCAGCCTTGGTACGATGCTTGGGTAGTGGAGCGGTCGATTTGCGACCGTTCTTTGTCTTTTGGGGGATTCTATGCGCCACGTTATTACCGTCTTAGGAGTCATCGGGATATCAGCCGCATTGATGGCATCGCCAGTTCGTGCATTGGAGCCCGATCAACTCCCACCAAGCTACACGCTCGGCCTGAATGCCGGCACCGCCCAAATGGGCGTTCCCGACGGGGCTGGCGGCGTCATCGGCAACGTTGCGACCGGTTCGACTCTTGGGGTTGATACCATCCCGACTTTCGACAGCTATTTCTACGACCCAGGCTTCAACACCAACGGGATCCGACAGTACACGTGGCAATTCAGAATGGTCGGCAGAGCGCCGTTCAAAGGAGGCGAGGACGACAACGATCGTCGCGACGATGATGGTCCGGTCACCCGCTTTCGCGCACCGGTCGTTCCGGTGACGGTTGATCTGCGCAATGCCGACGGTTCGCCGCGCTTCGTCAATGGACAGCGTCTGATCAGCTCGCCTGCGGCCTATGTGGCTCCGACGTTGGCATCGCCGATCTTCCAGCCGACCGGCTACAGCTCAAGCTTCATTCCGACGCAGTTCACCGATGCCGTACTGCGCGCCGAGTTTTACGGAGTGGCTTCTCACCACTGGCACACGCTTCTCCTTCCGTCGGTCAAACCGGGCCGGACGATGGTGCTCGTTGCGGGCACTTACCGCTTCGCCCTGAACGGCGATGGCACCTGCTGCGCTTTCATACTGGTTGACAGAAGTACCTTCAACAATGCGCTGTTTCCCATCGGTCAGCAGGCGGTAACCGCCGGCGATATCACCACGCAAGATATCTCGACGTTTCTGTTTCCGAACACATTCCTCTATAGCAACGGCGATCCGAAACAATGCTGCATCCTGGGTTTCCATACATATGTCGCCGAGCCCGGAGATCAGTCGAACGGATGGATGGAACGGCGTTATGTGTTCAACTATTCATCCTGGGTGACCCTGGGCCTCTTCGGCGCTTCTAGCTTTGCGGACGTAGCGGTCCTCAGTCACGAACTTTCCGAGACCTTCAACGACCCATTTGGCGGCAACTTGGTCCCCTGGTGGCTCGCGCCCAACGGAAACTGCCAGAACAACCTGGAGACCGGCGATGTCATTGAGGGGTTGCCAAATGCGATCAAGACCATCCACTTGGGGGGCACCGCGTACCACGTCCAGAACGAGGCGCTGTTGCAATGGTTCGCGGGGCAAACACCGTCAACGGCCATCAACGGCGCATACAGCTATCCGGATCCGGTCCTGACGACGCCTTCGGTGTCGCGGAACCCCGGCTGCAAATAGCTCGAGCAGAAGTTCCGCTCACGGCGAATCTTCTCGCCGTGAGCTTCTAACCATTTGGCGTGTCGGGTCTTGGCCCGACTCTGCCCTCAGCAGCATTCACCGGGCACGGAAGCTCTCGGGGGATAAGCCGCCGTCCACGCCGATGGAGCACCACGGGCGAATTGACCCAAAAGCGACATACGGCGAACCGCGCCAGCGCTCAGCTGGCCCGACCTAGAGGTCGTCGTTCGGCCCTTTTGGCAATGCCACAATTGAAGGCGGTGATGCTGACGCGCTCCTTGGCCCCAAAGCGCGTCAATGTCCCCTCGCCCGAGTCCATGGCGCTTATCACCGCGTCGCCTGACCAACGGACATGCTCCTACGAACATTGGCGGGTCGGACATCGGTCGAAGGAGAACCGATTATACAAGGACACTTAGGTCATCAGTACGGGCAACCAATTGATTTTAAATAAACTTCTACGCCTCATTCCCATCGGGTTATCGGAACCGATTACAATCGAACATCCCGTGACCGTGACATCACCAGTTAGGGGCCTTTATGTTGTTTGGAAAGGAGGCTAAGATTTGCATCGAGTTCGGCAGGGCGCCCAGTCGAGACACTCAGCAGGGCTCCATGGTCCGACCAAAATAGGACTGTCTTCCGCCAACCTTTCCCTGGGAATGCGGCCAAGAGAGACTGGGACGATCTGACGACCGCGAGCAATTCGAGTATCCCGACGGAAATAAGCGCCGTGGTGAGTTGGGGGGCGACATGAACAATGAATTTGAGCAACTACCTTTCTCAGACGCAGAATTTGCCGAGAACACAGAGCAACGTTGTCCGTGCCTTTTGCTGCTGGACACTTCTGGATCAATGTCTGGCAAACCACTCTCCGAACTCAATGAAGGCTTATCTGCTCTTCGTAACGAGCTGAGTTCAGACGCTCTGGCCTCCAAGCGGGTCGAGATCGCCGTCATTACATTTGGTCCAGTGGAGGTGAAGCACAATTTCTCAACTGTGGATGGCTTCTACCCCGAGACACTGGTTCCGACTGGAGCTACTCCTATGGGTGAGGCAATCGTCAGAGGCTTGGACTTGTTAAGAGAGCGAAAGGACCGCTATCGGGCGAACAGCATCAAGTACTATCGTCCGTGGATCTTCCTCATTACAGACGGTGCCCCCACTGACAGCTGGAAAGAGGCTGCAAACCGCGTTCACGTCGGCGAAGAAAAGAAGGAATTCATGTTCTATGCCGTCGGAGTTGAGGGGGCTAATATGGCCATCCTCTCGAAGATCGCGACCCGCGACCCCTTGAAGCTGAAGGGTTTGGAGTTCAAGAAGCTTTTCGCGTGGCTCTCAAGCTCGTTGAGCGCGGTCTCCCAATCCAATCCTGGGGACGCGGTTCCTCTTCAAAATCCGACAGCGCCCAATGGCTGGGCCGTCGCAGGATAAGCAAGCGCGGTGGCGCTGGGCCGCCGCCTCCCAAATCGGAACATCGAATTCCCGACTAGGGACGAGAAAGCAGGACGCGGCTAAATGTTTTCTCTCAGGCCGTCAATCATCCGCTCTGTGCGCAATTGTCTGCGACGGCGCTGGTAGTGCGGCATTCGGAGGCGAAGGCGCGTCTTTAATCTGTCGGGTACTGTCGATTGGACTCAGAAACCACTTCCGGGCCTGCGATGACCTGCCGAGGGATGAGGACATTTGGAATTGGATCGATGTGGCTCGCGACAGGCTAGCACTGGCTGCTGAGCATAGGGCGACTCGCCGGCAGGCGTTTGCCTCGACATTGGTGCTGCTCGCGGCCGCCGAAGGCGGAGTCCTGACCGTCCATGTCGGCGACGGCGCGGTGGTGGCGAGAGATAAGGGGGGGACTTGGCACGCCTTGTCCTGGCCGGAGAACGGCGAATACGCTTCGACAACTTACTTCCTGACAGACGATCCTACGCCTAGAGTGCGGATCTGTCGGCTTGTAGCAGACTTCGACGCGTACGCCGTCTTCAGCGACGGTATCGAAAACCTAGCGCTGGACCAGAAGGCGATGATCCCACATGAGCCGTTTTTTCGGAGCATGATGACGCCTCTCGACGCGGTTGCTCATGCAGGGAAAAGTGCCGACCTCTCGGCCGCCTTGGCAAATTTCCTGAATAGTGATCGGGTGTGCGGGCGAACGGATGACGACAAGAGCCTCATACTCGTCTCGGCCCGATAATGCAGACTGAGTTTTATGTCGCTGGAAAGCGTTTGGAGCTGGCCAAGCGGATCGGCAAAGGCGGCGAAGGCGAAGTCTATCTTCTCAGCGCCGAGCCCAAGAAAGCCGTAAAGATCTACACGGGCAAGCGCGACGACAGCCGAGAAGCGAAGGTTAAAGCAATGGTTCGACTTGGGCTGGCTCGAACGTCCAGCCTTGTTTCCTTTCCAGAAGAAATTGTCACTTTGAGGTCGGGGAGTTTCGCAGGGTTCTCGATGCGGTTGATCGAGGGATATCGGCCCATACACGAGCTTTACGGAGTCAAATCGCGAAAGATTTATTATCCGAAAGCGGATTACCGATTCTTGCTGCGGGCGGCAACGAATACTGCTAGGGCGGTCGGACAGGTTCACTCCTCCTCTTGTATCATCGGCGACCTGAACCATTCGGGCATCCTCGTCTCGGATAATGCAACGATCGCCTTGATTGATGCCGACAGCTTTCAGTTTCAGGCGAATGGCAAAACATATCCCTGCCTGGTTGGCGTGCCTGACTTCACCCCACCGGAGCTACAAGGCATCTCGCTGCACGGCGTCATCAGAACAAAGATCCACGACCAGTTCGGACTCGCCGTAGCGATCTTCCAATTGTTGTTCATGGGACGGCACCCATATGCTGGCCGTCAGAGAGACGGCGATCTCACCCTCGACAGGCTTATCGCGCGTAACCTGTTTGCTTATTCAAGGATCCGCGCGAATGGCGTTGCGCCTCCTGTCGCCGTCGCGACGTTGGATGATTTTCCGAGCGAAATTGCGGACGCCTTCGAACGGGCCTTTGGTCTAAACGCACATCAGCGGCCCGCAGCAGAGGAGTGGGTACGCCTCCTTCAGGGGCTAGAGGGCCGGCTGAGCCGCTGCGCATCAAATCAGGTGCACTTCTATCCGACAGCCGCAAAGTCGTGCCCTTGGTGCAAAATGGAGGCGGCCTCCGGAGCTACCCTATTTCTTTCGACCTTCACAGGGGCGACTGCTGCTGGAATCGACCTCGTCAATTTCGATGTCGAGAGCGTCTGGCTTGTTATTAAAGCGATAGCCATTCCTGATGTGCAAAGCCTAATGCCGAGGTTACCGGCTCTACCATCGGAGCCTAGCCAGGAAGCCCGAACAGCGAACGGAACACTCACAAACAAGATCGTTGGGGCAGGCATCGGTCTCGCAATGCTAGCCCTCTGGGCCGCGTACCCTGCCGCAACCATCCTCTGGCTTGGCGGACTTTTCTACGCATGGTTCCACTTCAATAAGAGCGCGGTTGAGACCGCTCCTTGGCAAAGCAAGTACGCGGAAGCTGACGCACGTTGGGATGAAGCGCTCGAACAATGGCGGCAGAGGCTAGGGATTGGATCGCTGCAAACACTACGGGGCGACCTCGAAAAGGCAGTCCATGAGTACAGGAGTTTGGGCTCTGCCAAAGCTCAAGCCATTGAAAGGTTGAAAACAGAGCGACGTAGTCGCCAACTTCATGACTATTTGGATCAGTTCTTGATTCAGCGCGCCTCGATAGCCGGGATCGGACCAGCCAAGACGGTTACGTTGGCGTCGTTCGGCATCGAGTCGGCCGCTGACATAACGAGACCAGCCATTCTAGGGGTACCAGGTTTCGGACCAGCGACAGCAGATAAGCTGTTGACTTGGCGTTCGTCCCACGAACGACGGTTTGTCTACAATCCGGCGCCGCTCCCCGCCGACATACAGGCACAAACAAAGGCCGAGGCCGAGTTTACGGCTAAGGCCGCAAGTCTAGCGAAGCGGATTTCAGGCGGTAAGTTGGAGATAACCCAGCTCGCAAACACCTTCAGGCAACGCCTTGCCACCGACAACAGCGGCCTTACGGAAATCGCCGTCAAGCGAGCCCAGCTTGAGGTTGACCTTAAATTTCTTGGGATCGCCAAGCCGCCGAAATCCGGATTTGCAAAGCCCAGTCCTACATACGGAGCTGCACTAGGCCAATCGCCGTCAGCTCCCGGCAGCGTGATGTGTCCGAATTGCGGAGCCCCTATGGTCCGACGCATGGCGAAGCGAGGGTATAGAAGTGGAAAGAGGTTCTGGGGATGCTCTCGGTATCCCAGCTGTCGAGGAACGCGAAACTAGTATCACTCCCCGGCTTCTGAGTGCTGGAGCCAATGATAGAAGTGAGCGTGATCTCGGTTTTTGATGGCCTTGCGTGCGCGCTTTTTGATGGTTGGATTGGTGTGGATCGGTTCCCCCACACGACTGAGCGTGCCGCCGTGCTCGCGGCCGTCAAGGACGCTGCGCGCCGCTGAAGCGGTGGCCCGAAGACGGGCCATCCTTGACCGCCGCTGCGCGCGACGGCACTGATTGTGTGCAGGTCGGGACGGAAGGATGGTGCCGATCGAACAAAAGGATGGGACTTCCCAATACCGCTTCCCGCACGCTGTATAGGGTTCGGGAAGCGGAAGTGCCAATTCTTTCGGCGGCCATCACTGTCATGAAAAAAATCTCGTTTCGTTCTATTTTGCTTCGCCCATCATATTGTGCGCGTCCAATTCGGTCTCCCGATTTAAACCCCCTTTGTTACCGCTGGGATCGACCGATTCTCTGGGCAACTTTGACGGTGGAAACAAAACGAAAACCATCGCGAATCTTGATCAGAAAATTCGGCGAATCCCATCAAAAACCGTGCTCAGGCTCACTAGCACACGTCACGTCATGGGCTTCGGCAGCCTAATGAGACTAATCCCCCCACCGCTATGTCCGAACGCTCCGAACAGGTTACAATACAGAACCCTACGACCGTTTTGGAAAACGAGTTTGAGGGTCCTCTATGTCACTCGGAAAGCAGGCAAAGATCCTGAGCAAGGCTCAGGCAGATGCAGTCCTTGGGTATCTGGCCAAGACCCGATACCCCGACTGGAATAGGGTCATATTCCTCCTGTCGGCCTTTCAGGCAGCGCGTTTTCAGAAAGTGGGCCTAAAGCCTCAAACTGCAGCTCGACCGCCAGTACCGGTGTGGCATTCCGGATGCCAAAGCGTTGTGCGCTGATCGAGTCATCGAGCTTGCACTATTGTCCAATGGGCCGCCGAGGACCGCCCCGATTGCAAGCTTCTTCTGTGTGCTGCATCACACTCTTAGCCCCGAAAATTATGGTAGTCTGAAGCAATTCGCGCGGTGCGACCGGCGGCCATTTGCCGGACTGGAGCGTTAGCCGATGTGCGCCACGAGAAGCACGATTAGGGCGTGGATTGCGGCCGTTGTTCTATCGCTGGGTCTCATCGCTCCCGCAGCCGCGGGACCGGTCGAAAATGCGATGGCCCCGTACTGGCGCGGTGACTATGCGACCGCCATGCGACTGTTGCGGCCCATTGCCGATGAGGGTAACGCCGACGCTCAATTGCGTCTCGGGCACATGTACGCAAGCGGCCAGGGCGTCCCACAAGACGATGCGACAGCCGTGACTTGGTTTCGCAAGGCGACTGACCAGGGCAACGCCGCAGCTCAGACCTACCTCGGGTTCATGTACCAAAGTGGCCGTGGTGGGCCGCAGGACGATGCGGCCGCGGCGAATTGGTTTCGAAAGGCGGCCGACCAGGGTTACGCTATGGCTCAATTCTTACTCGGGCTCATGTACGTAAACGGCCAAGGTGTCTCGCAGGACTATGCTATGGCCGTGACTTGGGTTCGAAAGGCGGCCGACCAGGGTTATGCACCGGCTCAGGGCCGTCTCGGGCTCATGTACCTCAACGGTCTTGGTGTCGCGCAGGACTACGAGACAGCAGTGACTTGGTCTCGAATAGCGGCCGATCAAGGTGACGCCACGGGCCAAAGCAATCTGGGGTTCATGTACCTCAACGGCCAGGGTGTCCCGCAGGACCACGTCCTTGCATACGTGTGGTTCACCTTAGCCGCGGTCGCAGGCAACACAGACGCGCCAAAAAATCGGGCTCTCGTTGCTACCAGAATGACCCCAGCACAGATCGCCGAAGCCCAGAGGATTGCTCGCGAACGGAACTTCATGGCCGTCGTGCCGGACCCATGACGGACTTCTTTCCCCGCTGAGTACGTGCCGGCTAGACGAGCGGCGCCTGTACTCCCACGGCAAGAATTACGCCGAACGCACATGCCATGTCAGCACCGCCGGCGCTCGCCCTCCACAGCAGCCTTCTCAATCTTCAGGTCGGCGAGGGCCTTCGCCTCGACCGTGAGCTTGTCAGCAAGGCTGTTGCGTTTGGCCTCCGGCCGTTCGTCCTCCACGGCGCGGAGCTTGGAGTTCGGCGACGTGCTCAAGGTGATGGCCCGAACTGAACGACGATGGGGGCGGCGTGAAAAGGTGCACGAGCCTCACGCGCCGACCTTGCTTGCCGAGCGCCAGAACGTCAGCTCCTGTAGGAGGATGAGACCAATGGATGTGCAACGATAAGCGTCCGATTTGGTCTCAAAATGACCCTTAACGGACCTTGCTGGATTGACGCGCTCTTTCTCCAGGCGTGCTCAAAAGTCTGGTGTGCGCGCCGCGGGAATCGCAGCCTCCGTGCCGAAGAAGAATGGATTCTCTGCGCAGACGGCTTCCGGCCAGTCGCCGATGAGGCGCCGATAGGTGACCCGTCCCCACCCGGGCATAGTGAAAACGGCCGGGTCCTCTACCATAAACTCGACTTGCAGCCCCTTCTTGGTGGTGTCCGGATCGATGGTGCCGCGTCCATAGGGGGGATTGGCCCTATATGTCGCACCGTGCTTTCGCTGGGCTTCGGCGGCGGCTTCGCCGTCGAGTTAGCTCACACAGGAATTGAACCCGCATGGTCGGGCTGTGCCGGCCATGCACTATCTTTGGTAGCTGGCGTCTTCACGTAAGAAAGGCATCGTATATTCCTTCTGGCCCACAGCGCCGACCGCTGGCCTGGCTGGTCCGCTTACTCTGATGTCCTTTCGCGGGGGCAACTTACCGGAGAGTGGAACTGCCGCAGCGGTCACCTTGCCGGGGCGGCTCTCCATGGAGCAGCTAATTGTTCCGGCTGCGACAAAAGATTTTTGCAAAGACATAGCCCTGTTCACGCAAGCACTTATGTTGAAGACGTCGCCGGACAGGTTCGACCACTGGTCCGGGAGCGCCTGTCGGCTCGGCTTTTGATTATCTGGAGCCTACATGACGCTCTTTGCCCTGGTCCGCAGCAGGAAAAGGCAACACGCGGGTCAAGCTGCTGGCTTCGCTGCGGTGGCAATTGCCACCGCAGCGTTCATTGGCTGGTGGGTATCGCTACCATTGCTGTCGAGCTGGGGCTCGGGGTTCGCAACCGTGAAACCTGTGGTGGCCTTGTGTCTCGTGGCCCTCGGCCTCGCACTCATGCACCCCGGCAAGAACTCGCGTTTGGCATTCGCGGTTGGTCTGGCGGTGGCTGCCATCGCTGCGCTCGATCTGCTCGATCGATTCGGTATCGATTTGGGCATCAACCGCTTGAATCGCTTGCTGGTGCCGCGGG
>WNFS01005105.1_pt1 | contig 10802 bp, 7 predicted proteins | sample 5400141 | NCBI WGS metagenome assembly WNFS01 (sample SAMN13153358, study PRJNA577476) | soil metagenome | isolation source: 60 cm saprolite under Madrone tree | place: USA:California | collected 2016-06-14 | reverse complement strand
TACACACTGCTTCAGCAACAGTATAGTGGTGAGCGGCCCCACGCCGCCGGGAGTTGGTGTAAGCGCTCCTACCACTTCGCGCACCGAGGCGAAATCAACATCGCCCACGATGCCGCCTTGCGGCAGTTCATAAATACCGACATCGATGACTACCGCACCCGGTCAAACCATGTCCCCTGCGATCATAAAGGCGTGGTAACACGCCTCAAATTCACTATCATGATCTTATAGTGCGGTCAACTCGCACGCTGATCAGCGGCAATTCCAGTCTTTAAAGTCGGTTGTCACTTTCCACAAAGTTAGTCGCCAAATAGCGATTTTTCTTTCACGCCTTGGGTATACTTTGCGAGGTAAGGAGTAAGCCACCATACTGAGCAAAATAACTCTACGTCTTTTTTCCTTTGCCTTGATTAGGAAGAGAAATGTTCTCTCATGCCCAGTCGGTTGGCAGCCTGGCTCCATAGATAAAGTAATTCTGCTGGCATTTAGTTTCGTTTTGCCATTGATGGGAGCACTAATGATTGCCATTGCCCATCCCCTTTTCGGGGCCGAGGAGGAAGCTGCCGTACTTCGAGTTCTCGGGTCGGGACAGCTTGCCCAGGGAGAACGCGTCGCGACCTTTGAGCGGCGCTTCGCCGAGCTATGCCATGTACGAGAAGCAGTTGCCGTTTCATCTGGGACGGCTGCACTGCATCTCGCTTTGTTGGCACATGATATCGGGCGTGGTGACGAAGTGATTACAACCGCTTTTAGTTTTGCTGCGACCGCCAATGTTTGTTGATATCGAACCAGATACCTGCACGCTCGATCCTGTCCAGGCGGAAAGGGCACTTACACGTCGCACCAAAGCGATCATACCCGTGCACTTGTATGGTCATCCATGTGAAATGAATCGGCTGCAAAAAATTGCAGAGGCTTTTTCTCTGGTACTCATTGAAGATGCGTCGCAGGCGCATGCTGCGACAATCGATGGAAGACCGGTGGGAAGTTTCGGGACTGGTTGTTTTTCGTTCTACGCAACCAAGAACATGACGACTGGTGAGGGTGGGATGGTTACGACCAACGATCCTGCCATTGCTGAGCAGGTGAGATTGTTGCGCAACCACGGGCAAGAAGCTCGTTACTATCAAATAGCTCTTGGGTATAACATGCGCATGACGGAGTTGCAAGCGGCTCTTGGCATCGCCCAAATTGAGAAACTGGAGTATTTTACGCAGCGGCGCAGAGCTAATGCAACATACCTGACAAATACCCTGCAGGGCATCGTGCAGACTCCGGTCGAACGCCCTGGATGTCGTCATGTCTACCACCAATACACGATCAAAATCCCTTCGAAGAGGAACGAATTCATGACGGAATTGCGAGCGAGGGGGGTTGATACGACTATTCATTATCCTATTCCAATACACCAGCAACCTTTCTACCGGCGTAAACCCTGTCTATTCCGCGTCCTGAGTCCAGGTCGAAGAACACCTGTGAAAGGTAATAATCCTGCCGCGCACTTACCTGTGACACAGAGTGCTGCGCAGGAGGTATTATCGCTCCCTGTTCATCCGGCATTGAGTCAAGAAGATCTCTCGACGATCGCAAGGGAGGTAGTTGCCCTATGCGAGTGAAAGTTGCAGTGGTCGGCGCTGGTTCGATGGGGATGAACCACCTGCGTGTCCTGGCGGATTTCGACGAGGAGCGGGTTCAACTTGTCGGTGTCGCGGAATCCTATGAACCTGCTCTAAAAATTGCCACGAGTCGATTTCATGTTGCGGGCTATACAGATTACCGCCTGCTGATCGAGGAAACACATCCCGATCTGGTTGCCGTTGTGGTACCTACTCATCTGCACAGTGAAGTTGCACTGAATGTGCTCGACAGGGGTATTCATGTGCTCATCGAAAAGCCTATTACGAGAACTATTGATGAAGCGCTGGCTCTGCTCCGGCTTGCCCGAACCCGTGGTGTTAAAATTGCTGTTGGGCATGTTGAGCGTTTTAACCCGGCAATTGTCGAGCTGAAACGGCAGCTTCAGCATAATGTGCTCGGTCAGATGTTTCACCTGCATGCTCGACGTATTGGACCTTTCCCACCTCGTATCCGCGATGTTGGAGTAACCCTTGATCTGGCCTCACATGATATCGATATCATGCGCTATCTGACAAATTCTGAGATTGAGGATGTTTATGCACAGACGCAGCGTCGCCTGCACAACTCGCGTGAAGATTTACTGCTCGGGTTCGTTCGCTTCACGAACGGTGTGCTTGGTGTGCTTGACGTGAACTGGTTGACACCAACAAAAATACGTGAATTAACCGTCACGGGCGAAAAGGGAATGTTTCTGGTCAACTATTTGACCCAGGAAGTCTACTTTTATGAGAACGACTACTCGACCACCAACTGGGATACGCTCCGTTCGCTTACAGGGGTGAGTGAGGGGACAATGACGCGCCTCAAAGTTCAAAAAGCAGAGCCATTACGGTTGGAATATGAAGATATTATCAGAGCCATGGTAGATGATCTACTGCCAACGGTTTCAGGTGAAGACGGCCTGGCTGTCTTAAAAGTGGTGGAGCAACTGGTTCCGTCGATGCAGCGAGAAGAGCCCCAATTGCCACAATCACCAGTAATAATGGAGGTAAAAGTGTAATATGATCAACACAACGCGTCCCTATTTCCCGGCATCATCCACGGTAGCTGTAGTTGGTTTAGGTAAAATCGGCTTACCTCTAGCTGTTCAGTATGCTCTGCATGGTCATCGTGTGATTGGCTGTGATATCAATCCTGGCGTGGTGGAATCGGTCAAAGCAGGAAAATCGCCTGTTCTGGAGGAACCAGAACTGGCTATAGAGGTGGCCAGAGTAGTAGAGGGTGGCTTACTTTCGGCAACAGTACAAACAACCGAAGCTGTACGCAATGCAGAAGTAGTCGTCATCATCGTTCCCGTGGTCATTGATGCCCGGCATGAGGTGAGCTTCGACAGTATTGATGCTTCTACCAGGGAGATCGGCGCCGGGTTGCAACCGGGCACACTGGTAATCTATGAAACAACGCTGCCTGTAGGCACAACCTCACTGCGTTTTCGCGGGATTCTTGAAAGCACTTCGAATTTACAGGCAGGTCGAAACTTTTACCTGGCATACAGCCCGGAACGCGTCTCGTCTGGATCTATTTTCCGTGATTTACGCACCTACCCCAAGATAGTTGGTGGTATTAATGCGCAGAGCACTACGGTAGCGGTTGCATTTTATCGTTCTGTACTCGATGCCGAAATCATTACCATGTCATCAAGCGATGAGGCCGAGTTTGTCAAGCTCATAGAAACGACGTACCGCGATGTCAATATTGCTTTAGCTAATGAATTTGCTTGCTTTGCCGATGCCCATGGACTGGACGTGGCGGCAGCAATTGCAGGAGCAAACAGCCAGCCCTACTCGCACATTCATTCGCCGGGTGTGGGCGTTGGAGGACACTGTATTCCGATCTACCCCTACTTTCTTTTAGCGGGAGCTGAAAAAACTCCCTACAGCGATTATCCCATGCTGATGCTACCGCGTTATGCGCGTCAAATCAATGATGCGATGGCCGAGTATGCTGTGCGCCGGATCGAAGGCATCGCCGGGTCACTCGCCGGTCAATCAGTGCTCATTCTCGGAGTAACTTATCGAGGGGACGTACGCGCAGTTGCTTTCACAAGTGCAAAGCTGCTTCAAGATGCTCTCCTATCGCATGGGGCGACAGTGTATGCTGACGACCCGCTATTTAGCGCGGACGAGCTACATGCACTGGGATATACGCCTTTCACTCCTCTGGTGGAGGGTGAGATTCGCGCCATCATTCTGCAGGCGAATCACAAGGCGTACCAGTCATTCGACTTCAGCCGATTTGTAAGCTGTCAGGTTGTGCTCGACGGGCGCAAGGCACTCTACCATGAAAAGATTGAACCGCTTAACATGCGCTATGCGTTTATCGGAGATGGTGTTCGAGAACAGCTTGACTGGCGGCGGAGAGAGAGACAATCGATTCTCGGCCCTTTGTTATTGAATGGAGGTGAGCAGTAGTGCGTATTGCATCGATAGTCGGAGCTCGCCCCCAATTCGTCAAGGTCGCAGTGGTCAGTCGCGCGCTTCGACGACTGCATGAAGAGCTGATCATTCATACAGGGCAACACTACGATCACAACATGTCGGCGCAGTTCTTCGACGATCTACATATCCCGGCCACTGATTACCACCTGGAGGTTGGCTCGGGTGCGCACGGTGCCCAAACGGGTCGCATGCTCGAAGCCATCGAAAAGGTACTTTTGAAAGAGCGCTTTGACACTGTTATTGTGTATGGTGATACCAACTCTACACTCGCCGGCGCGCTCGCGGCTGCAAAGCTGCACATCCCTGTTGCACATGTAGAGGCAGGACTGCGAAACTTCGATCAAGCTATGCCAGAGGAGATCAACCGTGTCCTTTCCGATCATCTCTCATGTCGTCTCTACTGCCCAACAAAGACAGCCTGTAGCAATCTGAATAAAGAAGGCATCACACATGGCGTTGAGCTAGTCGGTGATGTCATGTATGATCTGCTGATACAGGTCCAGCCTGAGCTGGCTCAACGCACGGAGAGACTCTTGCGCTCTTTTCATCTTGCCCCACAATCTTATGCGTTAGTAACGGTACATCGTGCCGTCAATGCTGATAATCCAGAAGCGATGCGTGGCATTGCAGATGGACTGAACAGGCTCGAGATGCCTGTGATCTTTCCTGTTCATCCACGTACACGTGCCCGTCTGGAACGCTATGCTATCACTTGGGAGAAACACATCCAATTGATCGAACCGATCGGATATCTCGATATGATGGCATTGGGAAGGACAGCTTATCGTATACTTACCGATTCTGGTGGTTTGCAAAAAGAGGCTTTTCTTCTTAGAGTACCCTGCGTGACGCTCCGTGAAGAAACAGAGTGGGTAGAAACGGTTGAGGCAGGTTGGAATGTTTTGGTGGGTACACGTTGGGAAGAAATTGTCAAAGCAGTTGACAGACCTGCACCTGAACTTCCGATGTGCAATCCATTTGGGAAGGGCGATGCGGCGCAACGTATCGCACGCAGTTTGACAGATTTGAACGGGTGTTAGCAGTTAATGAGTAAGGGAGAGCTCATGGCACATATTCTCTTTATCACCCCCTACTACCCTCCAGAAAAGGGGGCTGCACAGGTGCGCATACATGAGACTGCCAGGTACTTTGTGAATCGGGGATATGAGGTGACTGTGCTCACTACTGGTCCAAATTACCCATCCGGTATTATCCCACTGGAATACCGTGGGTATGTGATTCAGCAAGGGGTAGATGAGGGGATTCGCATCGTGCGTGTATGGAGCTATGTTAGCCCTAACAAAGGTTTTCTACGCCGTATCCTTGCTCAACTTTCTTTCGGTTGTTTAGCTCCTTTTCTCGGAGGGATGGCTGTCGGTCGTCCCGATGTAATCATCGTCGAGTCGCCTCCGCTCTTCGATGCTATCGCGGGACGCATGATGGCATGGCTCAAACATTGCCCCTTTATTTTTACAGTTTCCGATCTCTGGCCAGAGTCCGCCGTCCAGCTAGGCATGTTGCATAATCGCATACTGATTAAACTTGCCGAATGGCTGGAATGGTCAACCTACCGGAAGGCTGGTGCGGTCTGGGCATTGACAGAGGGGATTCGTGACACGCTCCTCAAACGAGGACTTTCACCAGAACAAGTTTTCAGGTTGACGAATGGCGTTGACACGATCGGGTTTCGCCCATTGCCAAAGGCGCAAGCCCGTGCCGAACTTGGCTGGGATGATCGCTTTACTGTGCTCTACGCCGGTACACATGGCATTGCACAGGGATTGACCTCTGTGTTGGATGCTGCAGAGCAGGTAGCAAACCATGCCGGTATACACTTCTTTCTCGTCGGTGATGGTGCAGTTAAGCAGGATTTAGTAGCAGATGCTCAGAGGCGTAATCTCAGGAATGTCACGTTTCTCGACCCCCAGCCGCATAACTGGATGCCGCTCTTTCTGGCAGGTGCTGACGTATGCCTGGTCCCCTTGCGTAAACTGTCATTATTTGAGGGTGCAGTGCCCTCAAAGATGTATGAGGCGATGGCCTGTGCGCGCCCCATTGTATTGGGTGTTGAAGGTGAGGCGCGCCGGATGGCCGAACAAGAGGCGGGTGCAGCACTTGCAGTGGAACCGGAAAATGCGGATGCACTCGTAACCGCAATCCTCTTTCTTCGTGAACATCCTGAGGTGGCGGAAGCTCTAGGGTGGAGAGGTCGCAAGTTTGTAGAGAAACGCTTCGATCGTGAACAACTCACGGCAGAACTCGAAAAACGTATAGCCAGGCTGCTTGAAAAGAAAGGTCGTGCTTCGCTGGCGCCTGCTGCTGTGAGTATTGGAGCAGAAGAGAGTAAATCTTAATGGAGGGAGGAGTCAGTATGCAACCTGATCCCGAATCTGGCAAGCCTGTTGCGAGTTCTCACGGGCAGTTCGATGACGAACAGGGGATCATCTCTGTTGGGAATGTCCAGGAGTTACAATTTCAAAACCAGCCACGGCGGTGGAAACCATCGCTAACGTTGTGGCGCCTTGTCCTTATGATAGGTGATAGCGTTTTGCTCATCGTACTGCTGTTACGGATAATAGATCCAGCGCCTGATTTAGGCTTGACCATGCCCGATAGTGTATTTGGGCCATGGAACGCGAAGCTGGTCTGGTTGTTTCTAGCCCTCGCATCGTGGAGCCTTGCCGTCAGTATCACGCAAGCGCAACTGTTGGATCGTGCGGCGAGCCTTCTCAAGAGTCCTCTCTATGCACTTTGTTCGCTTGTAATCATGCTCATTTTTAGTATTTTTCTCTTGTATCTCTTTATTGGTAATGGGGTTCTTTCCTATATCAGGCCACTGTTTCTCTTTCTCGTGGTCACAGCGCTAATTTTAAGTATATGGCGTGTGTTACTGGCTGAGGCCATCCACTTGCCACGTTTTCGCCGCCAGGCAGTGATAGTTGGAGTTAATACTGCTGGAGAGAGCATTGCCAGGGAAATCCTGAGTGCAAAGCATCCCGCTGTAAACGTTCTGGGATACATCAGCGAGAGCGCCGGCGGGCAAAAGCAGCAGGATGGACTGCCAGTCTTAGGCGGCAGGAGTGCCCTGCAAAGTCTGGCGCAAAATGGCGCTATCGACATGATTATTATGGCCATCGACTACAAAGCCAATTCAGAGATCTTTCAGGAAGCTCTCGAGGGTGCGCAGCGTGGTATTTCAGTGGTTCCTGTAGCGGCGGTCTACGAAAGCACTAGTGGTAAGATTCCCCTGGACCATATTGGCGATCAATGGTCGATCGCATTTTCCAGAGAGCAATTTGTTTCACCGCTCTACCTGTGTTGGAGTAAAGCGATAGATCTGGCCTTTGGAATCTGTGGCCTGGCAATTCTATGCATACTACTACCTGTCTTGGCCCTATTGATTTACCTGGACTCACCTGGCCAGATCCTCTTCATCCAGGAACGGGCCGGATATCGAGGACGAACGTTTCGTATGCTGAAGTTCCGCTCTATGTCTCCCCGTGCAGAGCGCTCTGAAGGCGGGTCCTGGACGTCTAAGGGTGATGCTCGTGTGACACGCATGGGACGTCTACTGCGTGCGACACACCTGGATGAGTTGCCGCAGGTACTCAATATTGTACGAGGCGACATGAGCCTGATCGGTCCACGACCTGAGCGCGCTGAATACGTCTGCGAACTGGCAAAGAGCAACCCATTTTACAGTTATCGCCTTTGCGTCAGGCCCGGGCTCACGGGCTGGGCACAGGTGAAGTGTGGCTATGGCAGCTCTAAGCAAGACGAACTGGTCAAGCTTCAGTACGACCTGTTCTATATCAAGCATCGGTCATTCTTGCTCGACATACTTATCCTTTTGAAAACAGTGAGAGAGGTGGTGCTCTGCCGTGGAACGTAGCAATCTCCCTGCCTTGGGACTAAAAAACAAGAGGCCAGCCCGTGAAGCATTTCTTCCATTTGCAGTGCCACACATCACGCAAGCGGAGATCGATGAAGTGGTGGATACCCTGCGCAGTGGCTGGTTAACTACCGGCCCGAAGACAAAGCGTTTTGAGCGTGAGTTTGCTGAGCGAGTCTGCGCAACTCATGCCCTGGCAGTCAACTCCGCTACTGCTGCCATGCACCTGGCGCTCGACGCAATTGGCCTGCAGCCCGGCGATGAGGTGATTGTCCCGGTCTATACATTTACGGCCACCGCCGAGGTCGTCGTGTACTTTCATGCGCGTCCGGTCTTCGTCGATGTTGATCCCGTCACATGCAATATCGATCCGGTTCAACTGGAAAAGCATATCACGCCTCGTACACGGGCGATTATGGTCGTACACATAGCAGGGTTGCCTGCCGAAATGGATGCCATCCTTGCCATTGCGCGAGCCTATGGCTTGACGGTGATCGAAGACGCAGCCCATGCCTTCCCCGCGAAATATCGAGGGCACATGATCGGTTCCATCGGTGATCTGACCGCCTTTAGCTTTTATGCAAACAAGGCGTTATCGACTGGTGAGGGGGGTATGCTCACCACGGCAAATTCCGCATACGCTGAACGTGCAGCGATGATGACGCTGCACGGGATTAGCCGCGACGCGTGGAAGCGCTATAATGCCGGGGGGTCCTGGTACTATGAGGTAGTACAGGCAGGTTACAAATATAACATGACCGACATTGCCGCAGCACTTGGCTTGCATCAGTTGGCACGCAGTCAATGGCTGCTGGAACGCCGACGAGCTATCGCGCAACGTTATACTGAGGCATTTTCGCACTTAGCTGAGGTCGAGACCCCGCCCAATCCCGCGCATGTGGAGCATGCCTGGCATCTCTACATCTTGCGCTTGCGACCAGAGCGTCTCTCTATCACTCGTGATGCATTTATTCAGGCACTTAAGCAAGCGCAGATCGGTACGAGTGTGCATTTTATCCCACTTCACTTGCATCCTTTCTATCGTGACACGTATCACTTAGCTATCGATGGCTTTCCAGCTGCCCTGCATGCCTATCAGCGGGCAATCTCGTTGCCCGTGTACCCTGGCATGACTGTTGAGGACATCGAGGATGTCATTGCAGCGGTTGAACAGATAATTGAAGAGAACAAGGAATGAAGAGAATTAACTTTGCGGATCTCATGGGGCGGGATGTAATCCCCCTTCAAACATCTGAAGCACAGGCGGCCCTCCAGAGGCAGATCATTCTTGTAACGGGTGCGGCGGGATCAATTGGCTCAGAACTGTCTGCACAGTTGCTGAACTATGGGCCGGAACGGGTGATTGCTCTGGATACGAACGAGACAGGACTTTTTGATCTTGCTGAGGGTTTGAGACTTCATCCATATGCAGCACGCCTGTGTCCATGTATTGGCGATATTACAGATGAACGGGGAATGGCACGTCTTTTCTCGAAGGAGCGACCTGGCATTATCTTTCATACCGCTGCCTACAAGCATGTTCCTCTCCTAGAACAATTTCCTGATCAGGCTCTACGAACGAATGTCCTTGCAACTTATCACTTGTGCCGTCTGGCCCAGGAACATCATGTAACCAACTTCGTTTTTGTTTCAACCGATAAAGCTGCTGAGCCAATCGGCGTGATGGGGGCTTCAAAGCGAGTTGGAGAAATGATTGTGCAGGCGTTTGCAAAATCGGCAAGCTGTGTGACCTGCTTTTCTGCCGTGCGCTTCGGCAATGTCATCGGCAGCCGTGGAAGTGTTGTTCCCGTTTTTGCTCAGCAGATCGAGCAGGGAGGTCCTCTGACAGTAACCGATCCCGAGGCTACCCGCTATTTTATGACTATTCACGAAGCCTGTGAACTCGTCATTCTTACTGTTACGTTAGCAGAGCGGGGAGGGCTTTATCTTCTGGATATGGGAAGTCCTGTACGGATTATAGATCTGGCAACAAAAATGCTTCACCTGTGCGGCTTGCGCCTGGGAGAGGATATCTCTATTTTGTACACGGGCCTGCGTCCGGGTGAGCGTCTTCACGAACCCTTATTGGCCCCAGATGAGGTATTCACACCCTCAGCCTGTGGCAAAATCTTCTGCGTCACTTGCAGAACCCCCCTACCAAAGCTCACAACGATTGCTCAGTGGATGGACACTTTAAAAGAAAGGTTCCTGTGGGACAGCAAGGCAGAGCTTCGCGAGCGCCTCTTCCAGATGGTTCGGAAACAAGAGTTGAGGGTTTCCCCTCTTGAAGAGCTAGAAACTCTCAACCTGGTAGCGGAGAGGAATTGAGGATGACCATTGAAAAGTTCTTAACCATAGTAGTAAAGCGATGGTGGCTCGTCTTACTCTGCTTCTTAACAGTAGGAGCAGGAGCATATAGTGGTAGCATGCTTATGATCCCGCTCTATCAATCGACAGCACTGATACAAATTGCTGTTCGTTCGTCGAATAATCAAGGTGACTACTATAGCAGCTTGCTTGCCAGTGAACAACTCGTCCAGACGGAAGCGACATTGGCAACCAGTGACCCGGTGCTGCGTGAAGTTGCCTCGCATTATCCGGAGATGACGGTCGAGCAACTTTCGAGAGAAGTGACAGCGGCACCCAGGCTCAATACGCAACTGTTTGAGATCGATGTTCAAAACCCCAGCCCGATGCAGGCTGCAACGCTAGCGAACGATGTTGCAACGACGTTGATTGAACAACAAACTCAGGTGTTCCAGCAAAACGATGTGCAGGGTGCTGTTTACCTGCTTGTAGTCCAACCTGCTCAGCCGAACTTCAGCCCCGCGCAG
>WNFS01018085.1_pt1 | contig 10804 bp, 10 predicted proteins | sample 5400141 | NCBI WGS metagenome assembly WNFS01 (sample SAMN13153358, study PRJNA577476) | soil metagenome | isolation source: 60 cm saprolite under Madrone tree | place: USA:California | collected 2016-06-14 | reverse complement strand
CCAAGATATCCGTGATGTTCTTGTCGTACGGGTTCAGCAGCGTCGGCCCGTTCCGAGAGTACATTCACATTATTCACGCGCGCTTCCGGGGTGAGGAAGTTGGGTTTGTTCCGCACATCTTCATCTGAAACGAGCGGGGTATGCTCGCTGGACGAGAGAGAGAAGGCTATCCGAAGCTGCTGGGGGACATTGATTTCGACATGAATCAACCGAACGTGTACGGACTGATTACGGCGCAGCTATCCCGTCCGGCTGGTGTCGTGCTGGCGCAAGGGCTCTTTCGCCCGAGCGAGTTCTTGGGCGAGATTACCGCGGACAAGCCCACTGTGATTAAGGCCCTCGGGCTCAGGGTGGTCGGGTCGGCGGTCCCGGGAGGCCCGTTGTCGGTGTGCGAGTTCGTGCCGTCGGCGCTGGAGTTCATCGCCGGTGAGATCTGGTCCGGGGACGGCTCGCTGATGTTTACCGGCGCTTCGGAATTCAGCGCCTTGCACCGATTGCCGATTGTGGGAGGTGTGGAAGCTACCGCCTTCTACAACTCTTCGTTCCGGCTACGTCGTCCCACAAAGACCTATCCGTTCGACGCTTGAGGAACATTCCAGTCCTGGGATTGAGGAGGTAGCTGTGAGCAAGATTGTCGTGTCTGGCGCAGGCGGCAAAGCGGGCCGGCTGATACGTCCGCCGCGGCGCTTGGGGCAGGTGAACGTCACATCCGGAAACTCAAGCAAAGTCTGGACGCGAGGGGTGATCGCCGCACGGGATCAGGTTCGACACCCGTGTTCCGGACATAACAATCAAGGAGGGCCGCATGTCGTCACCTATCGAAGAGAACAAAGCGCTCATACGGCGTTTTTTCACCGCCATTGAAAGTGGCGACCTCCGAGTGTTCGACGAGATCGTCGCGGAGGATTACAACGATCATCTGACTGGGCAGAGTCCCGGGAGGGAAATCCTCAAGCAGTACTTCGCTGGGCTTCGTTCCGCCTTTCCGGATCTGCAACTGCCGATTTCGGCGATCGTCGCTGAGGGCGACCGCGTCGCCGTCCTGAATGCCGTCCGTGGCACGCACAAAGGCGAATTCATTGGCCTCAAAGCCACTGGCGGAAGGATCGACGCGATGGCCTTTCAGCTCTACCGAATCCAAAACGGACAACTCGCGGAGCATTGGGAAGTCGCGGACTTCGCGGCGCTCATGCAGCAGCTTCAGGGCGCATCATGTTGCGGAGAATTGAAAAAATGACCAAAAGAGGCGAATTCTGCGCGCCATCACAAAGGGATCACCACTCAGGTCACGCTCACTTGGCGGATTCAAGATGATTCGCTTTCTTTGTGCAGGACTGTACGTCCTTCTGCCACTTTGCAGCGGCGTGCTTGCTCAGTCGGTATGCCCGATTCCACCACCTTATGGATTGCTCCGGCAAGACGAAGACTACCGGTATCTCAGCAATCCGGCTTGCGGGCAAGAGTACTGGGATCGTCTCAAGTATGTGCCGCTTGGATCGAACGAAGATAGGTTCCTCACGTTTGGCGGTGAAATACGGGAGTGGTACGAGGGCTTCCGCAATGCGAGTTGGGGTTTCGGACCTCAAGATGACAACGGCTATCTTTTACAGCGCCTTTCAACGTACGTCGATATTTATCCGGCGCCTCGAATTCGGTTTTTCGCTCAACTCACGAGCGACATCGAAGCAGGACGGACTGGCGGTCCAAGGCCGGTCACCGATGAGTCGAAGCTATTTTTTGAAGAGGGGTTCGCCGACATTACCCTCGCGAAGGCAAGCAACCAGTCAGTGGTGTTGCGTCTTGGGAGACAGGAGTTTGAGTTTGGCTCCGGACGGTTCGTCGACGTAAGAGAGGGGCCCAATGTTCGCCAGGCATTCGATGGTGCCTCGTTGAAATGGAAGACATCCACATGGACCGTCGATGGGCTCGCAACAAAGCCCGTGCTGAACGGCACTGGTATTCTTGATGCGCCCACGACTCATAGTTCCACCTTTTGGGGAGTCTATGCAGTTCATCCCGTATCGGAGATCAAGGGCGGAAACATCGATCTTTACTATCTCGGAATCGCTCGGAAAAATGCCGCATTCGAAAAAGGCTCCGAAAACGAGCTGCGTCATACGGTGGGAGGAAGATTCTGGGGCGGGCGAAACGGTTGGAGCTATAACAGCGAAGCGATGTTTCAATGGGGCACATTTGGCCCAGACGGCATTCGCGCCTGGGCCACCACCCACGACACCGCATACACCTTTCGGTCCACCGCTCTTCGGCCGCAGGTTGGCGCAACGGCAGGCATAGCAAGCGGCAACCATGGAGGTTCGGGGGCGCCGCTTGGAACGTTCAATCCGCTGTTCCCTACGGGCTTTTATTTTGGTCAAGGCGGCATCAGTTTGCTCGGCCCCTTGAATCTCTTCGAGGTTGGTCCTCATGTAAGTGTGCAGCTGACGAGATCGCTCAGCGTGGTTGCGGACGACCATACTTTCTGGCGGACCAGCCTGCAAGACGGCGTGTATGGGCTCGGCATCAATCTACTCGTTTCCGGACAAGGCAATTCTGGGCGTTACATCGGGAATCAGCCATCGGTTGGAGTGTACTGGAATGCGAGCCGTCACCTTTCGGTATCCACCGCATACGCGCACTTTCTTGTTGGCACATTTTTGGCTAAGGCATCGCCGCCAGGCCGAGACGTGGATTACGCGGCGGTATGGACGACGTATAAGTTTTAAATCTGACTCGATTGGCCGCGATACACAATATGAGGAAAGCAACGTCCGGGCCATTTTTCCAACCCACAACCCAACCCACAATTCGCGTAGCCTTGTGGGTCTTACGAGTATTTTGGCAGTCCCCTGTTGTAAAACCGATAACCGCAGCGCTGTAGCGCTCGAGGAAGAAGCTATTCCAATATGGCTGTTGTCCCCAGTTGTTGTTACCGGTCTGTTCCCACACTTCTCGCGCCTCTCCACTCATCGTCAGGTACCAGTCATCGGAGCTGCGGCGCAGCGGGATGTAATTTATCGGATCCCAGAAGTCCCGCCGGAGGGCCGGGTCACGCAGGAAACTCCAGTCCTCATCTTCCCTCAGTAACTTGTAGCTGCGATCCGGAACCACAGGGCCGCTGGCTTGGTCCGACTGGGCATGTGCGGGCATCACGCCGACAAATAACACGACTGCCAAGATTGGAAAGATTCGCATGGAACGTGATTCCTCAACCGCCTACTCTGCCTGAACCTCACTAACGCCTCCTTTCAATCTTCCTGCGAGTATTGCTCGCATACTGCGGTTCGGAGGAATTAGGCGGCCGGTGTTCAATGTGAATCGCTCGCGCCAACATGAGTGGCCGGGCCTGCTCCGGCCGAAATCTATTTGCCTAGGGGCGAGTGGATCTCGGCGATATAGCCACCCGGGAATTGAACGAGGGCCGCATCCCGCTGATCGGCGGTATAGGGAGCAACCAGGATCGCGACTCCGGCCGCTTTGGCCTTGGCGAGAGTATCCGCGAGGTTTGCTACCTCATAGCCGGTCACCTCCCGACCGTAGGGATACGGGAGATGGCCATCCGTCACGAGCACGATCATCTTGCCAAAGTTCGATTCGATCCGAATTCGCCGATAAGTGTCGTTCGGCCATCCGATTTCGACGCCCAGCGCATGCGCGTCGTCGGATACGACTTTGCCACTAGAGAAGGACAGGAAACTCCGAACGAACGCCGCCGCTCTTTCGGCGGGCAAATAGACACGGTTTTCCGGAATGGTCTGGAGCGGCTTGTAGGACGGCGCGGTCGTGTGCCAGTACAGTTGCATATTTACGCTGCGGGACGACGCAGCGGGTGGTTCCTACCTATTGCAGATCATGATCCCGCTGCCACACTCGTGGGGAAACACCGGTAACCTTTTGAAACGTTCGCGAAAAATGGCTTTGATCGACGAACCCAGTCACAAGTGCGATTTCCGACAGGGAAACGGCACCCTCTGTTAGGAGCTTCTGCGCTTCGCCGATTCGCACGCTGAGCAGCCACCTGTGCGGTGGAAGGCCTGTGGCAATCTTGAACGCCCTCCGGAAATGAGAGTCAGACAATTCGATTGAGGCGGCAACCTCTTTGATCGTTACCGGGCGGTCCGCGTGTTGTCGTATATATTCGACCGCCCGCCGCAATTGCCAGGTTGTCAGCCCGCCCTTCTGGCTCGTGGTGGGCACCGCCCGGCGGCCTGCGGCGCTATGGCCCACTCTCCGTAACGACTGATATAGGTCAAACTGCTGCTGGCTCGTGAGAATATTGAAAATCGTCCCAATATCGCTTTCGTGTTCTTCATACAACCAAGCGATCAATCCACGCCCCTGCTCAGTTAACTCGAAGATATGCTTGTCCGGCCGCTTTCCGCTCCGGAACCGAAGCCTGATCAGATTTTGCTCCTTCAGGCGCGCAATTGTGATTTCGACCGAGGCGGCAGCCAATCGAGTCTTTTTGGCGATTTCCGCTGCGGTCAAGTCACCCTTGTGCAGAAGAACCTCAAGAACGACAAAGTCGCTGAGGGCAACTCCTCTTGCAGTGATTCCGCTCTCAAGGAAGCCAACGACGGAATGATAGGCACGTCGAAGCACGATCCACAGCTTTCCGCTAGAAACGTCCCCTGCCGGCAAGCGTTTTGCGTTCCCGTTCTTATGAGAACGTAGTGAATCTGTCATAATGCAATTCCTCTGGCTGCGTTGGCTCAATACTACCCCACAGATTGCGTCGAGCAAGCTGAACCGACGCATCGTCAATCAGGAAACCATCTACTTACATCGGAGCAGCGTTGCCGCCGCAAAGCAATTCACTTGACTGGTTTCGCCAGCCCTGCCCTGCGGCTCTATGTCTGAAGATTCTTCTACGCCGCAGCGGCGGCGTAGGAGGATTAGGATGCAACGCGGATGTATGCAACGAAACACTCGCAAAGAAGGTCCTGATGTGTGGCAGTTTCGCTGGTCTGAGACCCGACTTGACGGCAAGCGTCTTTACCACAAGAAAATTGTCGGCACGGTCGAACAATATCCTGATGAAAATGCTGCGCGGCGCTCCGTAGTGGGGTTGGTCTCAGAACTCAACACCGATGGCCGACCAACGAATTCCGGCACAATGACCGTTGCTCAACTCTGTGATCACTTCGAGCAACGCGAACTCGCAACGGAAAATACCTGGCGCAGTCACGCGACCAAGAAAATCTACAAGGCGTACTTGACTCGCTGGATTCGTCCTCATTGGAAGAAATACCAGCTTGCTGAGGTTAGAACCATACAGGTCGAGTCCTGGCTTCGCGGATTGCCATTGGCAAAAAGCAGTTGTGCCAAAATCCGAAATGTGATGTCCGTCCTCTTTAATCATGCCTGCCGATATGAACTGTTTGACCGCAATCCAATCTACCTCGTTCGTCAGAGTGCCAAACGCCGAACACCACCGGCCACTCTGGAGCCCGCCGAAATCAACTTCTTGCCGCATCAACCGGGTTGCGGCAGAGCGAGATATTCGGCTTAAAGTGGGGCGATATCGACTTCGAGCGAGGCACGATGAGCGTCATCCGTTCCATCGTGTACGGAGTGGTAGGCCCGTGCAAGACCGAATCATCGCAAAAGCCTGTGCCAATGCATCCCACTCTCGCGGACGCGCTGATACAGTGGGGAAAACACTGTACCTACATCAGGCCGGGGGACTGGGTTTTTGCAAGCAAGCGCTATCGGGGCCGGAGACCATACTGGGGCCAGGCGATCTTGCGCAAATACATACGGCCTGTGGCGCAACGAGCCGGAATTCAGAAGCAATTCGGATGGCATACGTTCCGGCACACCTACTCGACCCTGCTGCGAAGTGTGGGGACTGAGTTTAAGGTGATGCAGGAGCTGCTGCGGCATTCATCGTTCCGCTCAACGTTGGACGTTTACACGCAGGCAGTAACGCCCGCGAAGCATGCAGCACAGGCTGCGGTGATGTCGCTGGTCTTTTCTTCCGACAAGGATGGACCGACACTCGGTGTTAGATGAAAGACTGTGGATCACTGCAAAGGGCACAAAAAGGGCGCGAAACGTGCCCTTTTCGCGCCCTCGATGGTTTCAATGAAATCCGCCTAACTCTTTTGAAAATGGCGGGGACGACGAGACTCGAACTCGCGACCTCTGCCGTGACAGGGCAGCGTTCTAACCAACTGAACTACGTCCCCAACCGTGAAATCAACAACTTAGCGTAAAACCTTGCAAATAAGGGCTTTGCAAGACTCGCATACAGCGCACTGTTCGCCTGGATTGCCCATGATAGCAGTCCTTCCTGGAAGAACTGCCCATAAACTGCCAGTAAGAATTCGTGCGTTCATGCCGAATTCATACTAACACAGATGCATCAAAGAGGCGAACCATCATCCTGAATTCGTGGAGGCAGCCGATTCGTGCCAAGCATTCGGTTGAAAGCCGAAAGGTCGTAGGGTTATTCGGCTCAATCTGCATCGTTTGCTGTGGTGCTGTCACAACAAGGTCAACGCAGATGAAGGCCAGTGTCGCTGGATGCATCGGCCGAAACCGAACAGCCGCCTTCCTGGCTTGAGGTCGAAGACCAAGGTCTGAATCCCGAACAACTCTATGCAGAAAAGGAACGGCAACGGATTGTCTTCAAGGCCATGAATGACTTAAAGCCAAGAGTGCGAAAAGCAATCGAGCTGCGTGAGCTTGACGAGCGATCATCGGAAGACAGCGCCAAAATCATGGGAATTTCCGTTTCCGCGTTAAAGGGCCGGATGTTTCATGGACGAAGGAAATTGCGCGAGAGATTGAAGCACTATGCCAGATCAGCCTGGACTTCCGGAAGGGACACTTCACGAACGACCGGCAACACGAGACATGTCTCGTCGCAAGATCAGGTCCCCTGCAATGCGTGTGGTTAAAGCGGGGACGAAGGGAGCGCCTGGCTGCTTTGATGCAACGAGAGACCGCTCGGTCGCATAATATGAAGATTTGATGTAACAAGAGACCGTCAGGTCTCATCTGATACTTGTACCTCGCGCGATCAGTTCGCGATTGGAGCGTAAGGACTTCTAGTTATGTGGATTGTTCGGGTCGCTCTGGATCGGCCGTATACCTTCATTGTTCTGGCCGTACTCATTTTGGTTCTGAGCCCGATCATGATCTTGCGCACGCCGACCGATATTTTCCCGAACATCGATATCCCCGTCATCGCGGTCGGATGGCAGTACACCGGCATGAATCCTGAAGAATTAGAAGGCCGGCTCACGAACACGTATGAACGGCTGCTAACGACCGTCGTCGACAACATCGAACACATCGAATCAACCACGGTAAATGGCCAAGCCATCGTCAAAGTTTACCTGCAACACGGCGCGAGTTTGGACACCGCGAATGCACAGGTAACAGCCGGATCACAAACCATTCTGCGGTTACTGCCGCCTGGGACGCTGCCTCCGTTGATCATCAATTACAGCGCTTCGAGCGTGCCTATTCTGCAGCTGGGCCTTTCCGGCAATGGACTGTCGGAGCAGCAGTTGAACGACCTCGGGCAGAATTTCCTCAGGCCCCAGCTAGTGACCGTGCCTGGGGCCGTCATTCCTTTCCTTTATGGCGGGAAGCAACGCCAAGTCATGATCGATTTGAATCCCGGCTTGGTGCAATCGAAAGGGCTTTCTCCCCAAGACATTCTCACTGCAGTCCAGCAGCAAAATCTGATTTTGCCTTCCGGGACGGCCAAGATAGGCCCCTTCGAATACGACGTTCGGCTGAACGCCAGTATGAAGACCGTCCCGGAGCTAAACGACCTCCCGGTCAAGGTCGTGGGGAATTCCACGATCTACCTTCGTGACGTAGCGAATGTGCGCGACGCCTTTGCGCCGCAGACCAACATCGTGCGCCAGGATGGCCGTCGCGGCACCTTGGTGTCCGTGCTCAAGGCCGGCAATGCTTCGACCATCGACGTCGTGAAAGGCATTCGGGACCTTCTTCCGCGTGTCGCGCAGACGCTGCCCCCGGAGCTGAAAATTTTGCCTCTGGCCGATCAGTCTATTTTCGTCCGAGGCTCCGTGAACGGCGTCATTCGTGAGGCAGTCATCGCCGCGTGTCTCACAGGTTTGATGATTCTGCTCTTCCTGGGAAGCTGGCGGAGCACGTTGATCATCGCCGTCTCCATTCCGCTATCCATCCTGACCTCCGTCATGATCCTCAGCTTTCTGGGAGAAACAATCAACATCATGACGCTCGGGGGGTTGGCCCTCGCCGTCGGAATTCTCGTGGACGACGCTACGGTTACGATTGAAAACATCGAGCGATATTTCGAAGAAGGGCATGCCCAGCGGGGCGCCATCCTGGAAGGTGCGGCGCAGATCGCCGTGCCCGCCCTTGTATCGACGCTGTGTATCTGCATCGTGTTCTTGCCGATGTTCCTTTTGAGCGGCGTAGCGCGGTATCTGTTTGTGCCTCTTGCCGAAGCGGTGGTGTTCGCTATGCTGGCGTCCTACATCTTGTCCCGGACGCTCGTGCCTACGCTGGCGATGTATCTGCTGAAAGCAAAACAGCGCGGCGCTGCCGGCTCACGGAATCCTTTCGTGCGGTTCCAGCGAGCGTTCGAGCGCGGATTCGAACGCCTTCGGAATGCCTATCACGCCCTACTCACGGCGCTTGTCCACTGGCGGGCCCTTTTCATCCCCACCTTTCTTTTGACTTGCGTTGCCGCGTTTCTCCTTGTTCCGTGGCTCGGTCAGGACTTCTTTCCGAACACCGATAACGGTCAATTCATCCTCCATCTCCGGGCTAAGAGCGGCACGCGAATCGAAGAGACCGCGAAGTTGTGCGATCTCGTCGAGGGCTCGATAAGGCGTGAAATTCCCGAGCACGAAGTGGATAACATTCTGGACAACATCGGACTGCCTTACAGCACCATCAATTTCATGCACAGCACATCGGGCCTCATCGGAGCGGGCGACGCCGATATTCTGGTGTCTCTCAAAGAAGATCGCCACACCACGGCAGACTATGTTGAGCGCCTGCGAGAGAGGCTGCCCCGCGAATACCCGGGCACGACCTTTTACTTCCTACCCTCGGACATCGTCACTCAGGTGTTGAACTTTGGGTTACCTGCGCCTATCGATGTCCAAATCGAAGGAGCCAATATCGACGGCAATCGCGAAGTCGCAGCCCGGATGCTGCATGAAATTGAGCAGGTCCCGGGTATCGCGGATGCGCGCATACAACAGGCGTTTGACTACCCAGAGTTCGATGTGGCCGTCGACCGTACGAAGGCGGCCCAGGGCGGCTATACCGAGCGCGACGTTGCCAACAGCCTGTTAAACTCACTCAGCGGCAGCTTCCAGATCACGCCGATGTTCTTTCTGAATTGGAAGAACGGCGTGAGCTACAACCTGGTCACTCAGACTCCGCAATATTCGATTCAATCCCTGGAAGACCTTCAGAACACTCCGCTCAATGCGGCAGCTGCCGCGCGCCCTGAAATTCTCGCGGATGTCGCTTCCATCCAACGAACGAACGAGATGGAAGTGATCTCGCATTACAACATCCGGCGCGTCGTCGATATTTACGCTGCCATCCAGGGCCGCGACTTGGGAGCGGTGGGCCGTGAGGTCACTCGCATTGTGGATGCCAACCGAAAGTCCTTGCCGCGCGGGAGCTTCATTACCGTCCGGGGCCAACTGCAAACGATGCGCAGCTCGTACCTCGGGTTGCTGGGCGGACTCGTCTTCTCTGTCGTTCTCGTCTATCTCTTGATCGTAGTGAACTTTCAGTCTTGGCTCGATCCCTTCATCATCATCACAGCACTTCCTGCCGCGCTTGCTGGCATCGTCGGTTTCTTATTCGTAACGCACACAACCCTCAGCGTTCCCGCCTTGATGGGCGCCATTATGTGCATGGGCGTCGGAACGGCGAACAGCATTCTCGTGGTTTCCTTCGCCAAAGAACTGCTGCTGCACCACGGAGATCCGGTCAGAGCGGCCATCGAAGCCGGCTTCACCCGGTTTCGCCCCGTTCTCATGACCGCTTTAGCCATGATCATCGGGATGATTCCCATGGCGCTCGGGCTAGGCGAGGGCGGCGAGCAGAATGCGCCGCTCGGGCGCGCCGTCATTGGCGGCCTGTTGTGCGCCACCGTGGCCACCCTGATCTTCGTCCCTGCAGTCTTCAGCTTGTTACACGGACGACGTGATCCTTCGGCTGTCCAACAACAGTCCGGGGCCGGGCCTGAACCAATTCCAGCGTGAGTTAAAGGAAAACCAATGACGTCGAGCGAGGAAAATCTGACGATCAGTCCCGAACCAGAAACGATCGAAGCGCAGACCATGCAACGGGGTCCGGATGGATTACACCCTCGCCCCGGCGCCCGGCGCCGAACTGCAATCCTTGTCGCGGCAGTCGTGATCGTCGTTCTCGCTCTCCTGATTTACTCCGGCATCCATTCGCGCGCGGTGGCCGAGTCGCGGCTGACGCAACGAACGGAAGAAGCCGCCATTCCCACCGTCGCTGTGGTCTTTCCGCGAGAAGGCGCCCCCACGCAGGAAATTGTCCTGCCCGGTAATACCCAGGCATTCAGCGACGCACCGATCTATGCGCGAACCAGTGGCTATCTAAAGCGTTGGTACTTCGACATTGGCGCACATGTCCAGAAAGGCCAGCTACTCGCGGAGATTGAAACTCCCGAAGTCGACCAGCAGCTGCAGCAGGCTCAAGCGGACCTGGATACCGCGCAAGCCAACCTGAACATTGCCAAAATCACCGCCGCCCGCTGGCAAGACCTGGTGAGCACGGGCTCCGTATCCCAGCAGGAAAC
>WNFS01012089.1_pt1 | contig 10804 bp, 6 predicted proteins | sample 5400141 | NCBI WGS metagenome assembly WNFS01 (sample SAMN13153358, study PRJNA577476) | soil metagenome | isolation source: 60 cm saprolite under Madrone tree | place: USA:California | collected 2016-06-14 | reverse complement strand
CGCTCCGTGCGCGTCTCTCTTCGCAAATGCGGTGTTTCCAGGTTGATTGTGTCTAGCTTTTCATCCACCGTAGCGAACGTCAGCCCCACGATTTTCTTTCTTTCGGGCGCGGGATAAAGCATGCTCACACCAATCAAAACGACAGAGCACACCACAAACATCAAGATCGCATAGTGCAGGAAATTTATGTCCACAAGTCGGCGTAGCGCGCTTGATTCGTAATGCCGCGTTTTGTCCAGCACTTCAAGAACAAACCTTACCGCGCCGAGGACGAACCCCGTCAGAAGAGAACTGATGGCGCCCTGGCCATTCAGCCTCGGCCAGAGGATGCCGAAGATAAAGCAGACCGCGATCGGCGGGCTGACGTAGGCCTGCACGCTCTGCAGGTAGAGCCAGAGCTGCTTGCTCAGCAAATGAATGTAGGGAACCCAGAGCACTCCCAGAACTACCATGATGACGGTAGCCACGCGGCCAAAGAGAACGAGTTGCGCTTCGTTCGCGCTGGGGCGGAGTTTTTTGTAGAAGTCGAGCGTGACCATCGTCGAGGCGGAGTTGAAAACGGAGCTCATCGCTCCCATCAGCGCGGCCAGAAGCGCTGCGATCATGAGTCCCACAAGGCCCGGCGGGAGCAGCCTGACGATCATCTCGGGGTACGCCGCATCGCCGTTCGTAACCTTGCCGTTGACGACCGGAAAAACATCCGGATAAAGAGCAAAGGCAATGAGGCCCGGGAGTACGAGCAGGAACACCGGCAGAATTTTCAGGAAGCCGGCGAAAATCGCCCCCGCTTTGGCGTGTCCCTCATCCCTTGCGGAGAGCACGCGTTGAACGATGACCTGGTCGGTGCACCAGTACCAGATGCCAAGAATCGGAGCGCCGAAAAAAATGCCCGTCCAGGGATAGTCGGGATCGCTGACCGGTTTGATCATGTGGAAATAGCTGGCGGGAACCGCGGCGCGAAGACCGGCAAAGCCGCCGACTTTCTCGAGTCCGATAAAAGTCAAAGCACAAGCACCGGCCAGGAGAATGATCGTCTGCACGAGGTCTGTGTAAATGACCGCGGCGAGACCTCCGGCAACCGTATAGATACCGGTGGCGACGACAAGAACAATTGCTGCCGTCCTCGGATCCTTCCAGCCCATGACGCGATCCATGACAAGAGCTGCTGCATAGAGGTGCACGGAAATCTTCGTGAAGATATACGCAATGACGGAAATACTCGCGAGATACGTGGCGCAGTTGCGGTTAAAACGGCGCTCCAGAAATTCCGGCATGGTGAAAACATTCGACCGAAGATAGAAGGGAACGAATACCCATCCAAGGAGAAGAAGAATGAGAACGGCGAGCCATTCATAGTGACCGGGTGCGAGGCCGGAGGTGGCGCCGGAACCGGCGAGGCCGATGAAATGCTCCGTGGAAATGTTCGAAACGAACAAAGAAGCGCCGATGGCGAACCAGCCGATGTTGCGGCTCGCGAGGAAATAGCCTTCGGACGTGCGCTCTTTCCTTGAAAAGTAAAAACCGATGCCGAAAACAAGGGCGAAGTAAAGCCCGATGATCGCCAGATCCACGGTTTCTAGGTTACGGTGGGTAACCGCGACGGATGATGCAAACAGCATGCCTGCCCCCGGAATTCGCCGTCAAGAGCTGTGCCAGGCTCGAAGTGCTGAACAAATTTCCCGAAGCGCCACTCGTTAACAAAAAACGCCGCTGGTTCCAAACATCACGCGTGCAGAGTCTATAACTGGGTTCTACCTTACCGGCAAGTCTGCCAGCCCGAAGACCGGCGGCGAGATTCAGTGGAATTTTACCAAGTTCCTCGTCGGCCGGGATGGCCGCATTATCGCCCGCTTCGAACCTGAGGTGATGCCGGATTCACCCGAAGTTATCGCTGCGATCGAAAGAGCTCTCAGCAGCCTCGGGCAGTAACCCTGCAAGTCAAGTGTGGGATACTGTGCGGTGCAGCCTGGGGCGCTGGGCTCGCGCCAGTATCCCGTCAGCCCTCGCCTGTCACGCAAACAGGCAGTTATCTGCCGCCTATTGATGACCTATGCCCATCGTGTCTCTGCAGAATGTCGTCAAGGACTATCTCACTGACGGCCAGCGCGTGCGTGCGCTGCATGGCCTCTCGCTGGAGGTTTCGCGCGGCGAATTTGTCGCGATAGTGGGCCGCAGCGGGTGCGGGAAATCGACACTGCTGAATCTAGCGGGCGCGATGGACTTTCCCACGTCGGGCCAGGTGCTCCTCGACGGAGTTTCGACTTCCACGCTGAAAGACACGGCGCTGACGCAGCTTCGCCGGGAAAAAATCGGCTTCATCTTTCAATCCTTCCAGCTGCTGCACATGCTCACTGTGCTCGAAAATATCGAGCTGCCTCTGCTTCTTGCCGGGAGAGCCAATGCGCGCGCCGGAGCCCGCGAACGTCTCGCCTGGGTCGAAATGGAAGGTCTCGGCGAACGTTATCCGCATCAACTCTCCGGCGGCCAAATGCAGCGGGTCGCCATCGCGCGTGCGCTGGTTCATTCGACCAGCATTCTGCTTGCCGATGAACCGACAGGGAATCTCGATACGGTAACCGGTAACTCGATCCTCGAGCTATTGCGGCGCCTGACGCGTGAGCAAAAGACCGCGACGCTCACGGCCACGCACAGTTCCGAGGCCGCCGCCCTTGCGGACACTGTCGTCCGCCTGCGCGACGGAAAAATTGAACAGACAATGCGGCGCTGAAATGTCTCGTTTGCTTCTCTTTTACCGTCTGATGGTTCGGCCTATGCTGCAAGAACCGGTCCGCGCCGCTTTGACCGTTCTTGCAGTGGCGCTCGGCGTGGCTGTCGTCCTGGCCATCGACCTCGCCGGGAACTCCGCAACCGGATCTTTCCGCTCCTCCATGGAGACATTGGCTGGCGACAACGACTTCGAGATCACGGCTTCGGGCGGCGTCCCAGAGGCCATAGTCGGTAAACTTGCGACACTGCCGTATGCGTTGCGCGTTTCACCGCGCATGCAGGATTACGCCGTCGCCTTGAAAACAAGACAGTCTTTTCCTCTCATTGGTCTCGACCTTGTCGCCGAGAGCAGCGCTTATGCAAGCAGCATATCCAGCGCCGCGAATATCGCCCAGCCCGAAGAAGCCTTGAAATATCTGGGTGATAATGACAGTGTCTGGGTCGGCGCGAGCCTCGGCCGCAAACCCGGCGAGCATCTGCAATTGCTTATCAATGATCGCGTAGCGGATTATGCGGTACGCGGTGTTTATCCCGATTCAAACGGAAACGAAGCTGCCATTGTGATGGATCTCGCGGCCGCCCAGCGCGCACTCGATCGCTTCGGCCGCGTCGATCTTATCCTGGTGAAGGTCCCGCAAACGCCTGGCTTCGAAGAGTGGCTGCAACGTCTGCGGGCAGTCTTGCCTCCCGGCGTCGATGTGAATCCTCAGGGCACGGGCACAGACGAAAACCGCCGTATGCTTGGCGCGTTTCGCTGGAATCTCCGCTTGCTCAGCTACATCGCGCTGGTCGTTGGAGCTTTTCTTATCTACAACACCATCTCGGTCTCCGTTGTCCGCCGCCGCGCGGAGATCGGTATTGTCCGGGCAATCGGCGCCAGCCGCGCCGCCGTGCTGTCCGCATTTATCGGAGAAGCCGCTTCTTTTGGTCTGGCCGGCGCCGTGATTGGCCTTCCACTCGGGCGCCTGATGGCCATCGGCGCGGTGAAACTGATGGCCGCAACTGTCGAGTCCCTTTACGTCAGCAGCCGGCCCGGTCCGCTCGAGCTCGATTTCGCCTCCGTGCTGCTTTGTTTTGTAATCGGAGTCGGTGTTTCGGTGGCATCCGCCTTTTCGCCCGCGCGCGAAGCCTCGTTGGTTTCTCCCGTGGAAGCCATGGCGCGTGGTCGGCATGAATACGCCGCGCAAGTTCATAAAAGACGCGATCTTTGGTTCGCTCTGGCGATGGGTATTGCTGCGGCCGCGGCCTCTGGCGCTCCCGCCGTCGCCGGCAAACCCGTTTTTGGCTATTTAGCGGTGCTGCGCAAATTCCTCGGCATTGAGGCGCTTCTCGCATCGCGAAGCCTCGCAGCCTCGCTTCGTCGCACTTCCGTTCTCGTGGGCGCGCTTTCGACAGCGATCGCCATGATGATCGCTGTCGGCATCATGGTCGGGAGTTTTCGCGAGACCGTGGTGCTCTGGATGGCTGGCCGGTTGCCAGCGGACTTGTACATACGTCCCGCAGGGCCGGAAGCGGCGGGCCGACATCCGACGCTTTCTCTCGAGCTTGCGGAAAGAATCGCCACGCTTCCGGGCGTTGCCGCAATCGATCGGCTCCGCGCGTACGAAATCAGTGCTGACGGCCTGCCCGTAGAGCTGGCGTCGGTAGACTTGCGCGTCTTGGGTTCCCGCGACAAATCGGATTTCTTCTCTGGGCGCCCGGCCAGAGAGGTCCTCGCCGAGCTTCGCAATGCCAACACCATCATCGTCAGCGAGCCCTTTACCTACAAGCACCATGTCCACGCCGGCGATTCCATCACATTCCCGCTCGGTGAGGCGCGGCCAACTTTTCGCATCGTCGATGTCTACTCCGATTACGGCAGCGAGCGCGGCACTATCGTGATGGATCGCGAAACGATCTTGCGCTACTTGCCCGACGCGGCCCCGTCCAACCTCGCCGTGTACGTCTCTCCCGGCGCTTCTCTCGAATCCGTCCGCGCAGAAATCGAGCAAGCTGCCGCCGGCCATCGCATTCTCATCTTCTCCAATCGTGACTTGCGCGTGGAAGCCATTCGCATATTTGACCGCACTTTTGCTATTACTTATGCCCTCGAAGCCATCGCGGTCCTCGTTGCCGTCATGGGAATTGCCGGAGCGCTCCTCGCTCTTGTGATCGACCGCCGTCGCGAACTCGGGCTGTTGCGGTTTCTTGGTGCCTCAACCGGGCAGGTGCGCAAGCTCATTCTTCTGGAAGCAGGCCTGCTCGGACTGCTCGCCAATGTCGCCGGAGTTGTGCTGGGCTTCGCGCTTTCTCTCATCCTCATCTACGTAATCAACAAACAGTCTTTCGGCTGGACAATTCGTTTCCACTGGCCTGTCGCCATGCTTTTGACGGGGCTCACCATCGTTTACGCGGCCACCGTTCTGGCCGGGCTTTATCCCGCGCGCGTGGCCGTGCGGTTGAATCCGCTCGAGGTGATTCATGAGGAGTAGGCTCGCCTGTTTCCTCGCGGCCTTCCTCGCGCTGCCGCCGCTTGGTGCGCAATATCGTTCCGCGTTGCCCGGCTACCATTTCGAATTTCCTCGCGATCATTTCAGTCATCCGGATTTTCAAACCGAGTGGTGGTATTACACAGGAAATCTCAAATCTTCCGGCCGACGTCGTTTTGGATTCGAGCTCACGTTCTTCCGGCAGGCGGTGAATCGCGATCCTGCGAAATCCACCGCCTGGGACGTCCGCGATCTCTATCTTGCGCATCTTGCGTTGAGCGATCTCGATGGGCAACGCTTCTATCACGGCGAGCGCATGAATCGTTCTGGACCCGGCATCGCGGGGGTTAGCGAAACCGGCGGGCGCATCTGGAACGGCAACTGGCAAATTCAATGGACTGGCGAAGACCAGAAACTCCAGGCCGTTGACGATTCCTTTGAGCTTCACTTCACATTGCAGTCAGAAAAAACTGCGGTGATTCACGGCGAAGATGGCGTCAGTCAGAAGGCCGCTGGCCTGGGCCACGCATCGCACTATGTGTCGCTCACCAGGCTTGACACGAAGGGATCCATCGAACTTAACGGCAAACAATTTGACGTCACGGGTCTTACTTGGATGGATCACGAGTTTTTCACCAATCAACTGGAAACCGACCAGGCCGGCTGGGACTGGCTCAGCATTCAACTCGAGGATAAGACCGAGTTCATGCTCTTCCGCATTCGCCGCAAGGACGGTTCGATTGATCCGTACTCGGCGGGAACGTTTGTCGATGCGCGAGGCCGCAGCACACACCTGAACGCCGGCGAGTTCACGTTGCAACCTTCAGGCAAGACATGGACAAGTCCTGACACACACGCGATCTATCCGGTCCAGTGGGAAATTGTGATCCCAAAGTTTGGCATCGAAATGGAAGCCACCACTCCTCTCGTGTCACAGGAACTAGCCGGAAAATCCAAGCTCGTTCCAAGCTATTGGGAAGGCGCAATTGTTCTGACCGGTCGTCGCGGGAATCAGGTCTTGGGTGGCGCCGGCTACCTCGAAATGACCGGCTACGACCAGCCCTTCGAGTTCGCACCCTAGGATTCCTCCGTAGCGGTGAGGTGGCGCAGGCTTGACGCTCACGGCAACTCCAGGTGTCTTGTGTATTGAAACGACCGACCGGTCGTGCTACGATTGCGCCGTGAAACGAAACCCGCAAGCACACCAGGAAATTGTCGACCGTGCGCTGTCTCTCGCCCACGAGATCGGCTTGGAAGGGTTGTCGCTGGGAATCCTAGCGGCGGCCCTGAAGCGTTCGAAAAGCGGCCTATTCGCGCACTTCCGGTCCAAGGAGGAGCTGCAACTCGAAGTGTTGCAAGAGGTCATCGCTCGCTTTACGAACACGGTTGTTGCGCCGGCACTAGCCCAGCCGCGAGGCGAGCCGCGCTTACGAAAGCTCTTTGAAGGCTATTTGGGATGGATTCGCGGGCATGCAAGGAATGGCGGCTGCATGCTCATGGCGCTCGCGCAGGAATTTGACGACCGGCCCGGGCCGGTGCGCGACCTGCTGGTGCAGAGGATGGGAGACTGGCAAAAAACAATCGCGAGAGTCGCGCGCAGCGCGGTGGAGGAAAAGTACTTTCGTGAAAATCTCGATACGCAGCAATTCGCCTACGAGATGATGGGAATTGCGATGGCGTTTCAGCACACCAATAAATTGCTGAAGGACTCACGCGCGGGGCGCAGAGCGCAAGAGGCCTTCGAAGAATTGCTTGCGCGCGGGCGTCCGAGCCCGCGCGGCAATCTCCGGCGGAAAAGCTCCCTGAAAGCAGCGTAGCCATGCGATCCGACGCGACGAACCTGCTGCCGTCCTTGGAAAGTACGACCGGTCGTGCTGCATGGAAGACAGGTTGCGGGGGACGCTTGGCATGGAAGAGAAGCGGGATTTGGATTTTCACATTCCTCACCATGTTGGCGGGGCCGGTTGGGTTCCTATTCGCGCAGGAAGATCGGCCAGCACAAGCGGTGCAGTGCCTGGGGTGCAAAGAAGCTTCCACAGCGACAGAGAAAAGTGGGGGAGAGGCACCGCACTCCGTGGATGAGATTGCGCTGGAGCATTGCGACCGCTTGCCGATGGTCAAGGTACAAGCCGATGGCACAGAGAAGTACCTATTGCTCGACACGGCCGCTACTTCGATCCTGAACCGGAAGTCCTTTCCCTCGGCAAAGTCCAAAGAGGTCCGCATCGCGTCCTGGACGGGAACCACGGTAACCCGCGCCGAAGAAGTGTCGATAGCTGAGTTGTCAATCGGAAACCATAAGATGCGAGAGGTCCGGCTTCCCGCGGTGGACTTGAGCGCGATTGGCAAAGCGTGTGGCCACGCGATCGATGGAATCTTCGGCGTGGACTTGATTCAACAAATGGGATTGACGATCGACCTGCAGCGTCAGATCGGTTTGCTGAAAGGCAAGCCCATCGATGCGAGAGCCAGCTATGCAGAGATGGAAAAAGAGATGCAAGAATGCAACATGGCTTTTAATCTCGGGAAGGCCGAAGAGCTAAAAGATTGTTTCGATCCGGAAGTGGTGCTTTACACGCCGCTCGGTGAGTTCCGCGGAGGAGATCAGGTAATGGAGTACTTACAGAAACGCTACCTGCGATTCGCGCCAAACGCAGACTATAGAATGGTGGCACATGACGTACGGCTGTTCGGCGATGCGCTGTGGTACTCTTACGATTTCAGCATTGATACCCCTGAGGAACATCTGCGGGGCCACGGGACGGCGATGTGCCGCAGCAGCGAAGGCCGCTGGCGAATCGTCAATATGCACAATTCGATGCTCCAGCCTGAGCATCGGCCTTAAGATGGATTAACCGAGGAAAGTAACCGCTTTACCCAATTGCTTGTAGAAAAACTGCTACCACGCTCGATGAAGCTGAAGTCAAAACAAATCAAACAAAGTATTGTGGCTCGGATATAGCAGGAAGCGCGTCTCTTGGAAGAAGCTGGCGGGGTTTTGCGCCCTGGGCTGCGTGAGATAGACTGTTCGGCGGGCTGAACCGCGACAGTGTGGCAGTTCTGTGACCGCGATGGAGATTTAGTCCTTCAGGAGTAACCATGATCCACACGGGCCGCCATTTTCTTCAAATACCTGGACCAACAAACGTCCCGGATCGGGTCCTCCGAGCCATGGCGCAGCCGGTGATCGATCATCGCGGTCCGGAATTTGCAAAGTTGGGGACGGAAGTTCTGCAAGGCATGCGCACGATTTTCCAGACAACTGGACCTGTGGTGATGTACCCGTCTTCGGGCACGGGAGCATGGGAAGCGGCGATTGTGAACACGCTCTCTCCAGGCGACCGCGTGTTGATGTTCGAGACAGGGCAGTTCTCGGAACTCTGGCACCAGGTTGCGCAGCGCATGGGTCTAAATGTGGAATACGTGCCCGGAGATTGGCGCAGGGGCGCCAGGGCCGCGGATGTCGAAGCGCGGCTCGGCGCGGACGATCGCCACGCGATAAAAGCCGTGATGGTGGTGCACAACGAAACATCAAGCGGCGTAACGAGCCAGCTCTCCGAAATTCGGCGCGCCATCGATAAAGTTCGTCATCCAGCATTGTTGATGGCGGACGCGATTTCTTCTCTGGCTTCCATCGATTATCGCCATGACGAGTGGAGGGTCGATGTCACGATTGCCGGTTCACAGAAGGGCCTGATGGTGCCCCCGGGTCTTAGCTTCAACGCGATCTCTGAGAAGGCCCTAGCGGCCAATCGGAGCGCGAAAATGGCGAGGTCTTATTGGGACTGGCAGGAAATGCTAAAGGTGAATCGAAGCGGTTTTTTCCCTTACACTCCGGCGACGAATCTCATCTATGGCTTACGCGAGGCCTTGCAAATGCTGCACGAAGAAGGATTGCCCAATGTTTTTCGCAGGCATCAACGCCACGCGGAGGCCACCCGCGCGGCGGTGCGGGCGTGGGGTCTGGAAGTTGTCTGCGCGGAGCCGCGAGAATACTCAAGTTCGATGACCGCGGTATTCACTCCGGAAGGTCATGACGCGGACCGGCTTCGAAAAATCATCCTGGAAAATTTTGACATGTCGCTCGGAGCGGGGCTCGGCAAACTGGCAGGCAAAGTTTTTCGCATCGGGCACCTCGGCAGCTTTAACGATCTCATGTTGTCCGGGACGCTGAGCGGAGTCGAAATGGGCCTGCGTCTTGCGGACGTGCCACACAAGGCGGGCGGCGTCACGGCGGCCCTCGATTCTCTTGCTCCAGCACACAGAAAATTCGAATCCGCGCCCGTTGCTGGGTGATTGGTGCGGACAGGCTCTAGGTTCCGCATGGCGCATGCTGGCCACGAATTTCTCTATCGATCCCCCAAAGCTGCTGGCGTGGGGACGACCCCGACAGCGGGACCCATCGTTCCCTTGCCCTTGTCGATGACGGACTGTTCTGGATCGATCCAGAATGCCCAGATGCCCGCACCGACGAATAGCAGGGACGCGGACACAACGAATGGAGCGACCCAAGACCCATTGGCTACCAGAATTCCGAAGACTGTAGGCGACAGCGCCCCAACGATTTGTCCACCCATGTTCATCATGCCGGACACGGTGCCGGAGAATTCCCCTCCGATGTCCATGGGAACCGCCCACGCTGGCCCTATTGTCATCTCGAGGAAGAACATCGCGCTCGTCAGGCAATAGACAGCCGTATTGGGATTTGCTGTCAATGCGGCTAGCAGGATAGACGCCCCGCACCCGAGCATGGCCACGATTGCGACCGACCGGCGGGCAAATCTGAGGTTATTCGTCTTCACAAGCAGTTTGTCGGTCAGCCAGCCACCGAAGGTGTCGCCCACTACGCCGGCAAGAAGAGGCAGTGAAGCATAGAATCCCATCTTTATCAGCGTGAATTTGCGGTATTCGACCAGGTAGGACGGTAACCAGGAGAGAAAAAACCACAGGGAATATATGTAGGCGGCGTAGGCGCACATCACTGCCCACATGTTCGAGTGCTTGAGTAGGATGCTCCAGGGTACTTTCGGCCGCTTCTGGATGTTGGCCTGCTTGATCTCGCCCTTGTCGTTTATGCCGCGAATACGGGCGAGTTCGGCGTGGCTCACACCCCCGTGCTCTTCCGGCATATTGCGATATGTAAGCAAATAGAGAAGAGACCACATTAAACTTAGAACGCCGACCACATAAAATACCGACCGCCAGCCGTAATGAATCATGATCGCCACTGCCAGGGGAGGGCCAATTGCAGCACCCAGGCGGCTGGCGGCATGGCTGACTCCCTGCACGAAGCCGCGTTCGTCGCGCGGGAACCACATCTGCATCGCCCGTGTGGCGGTTGGAAACGCGCCCGCCTCGCCTACCCCGAGCAAAAAACGGATGCCCCAGAACGAGGGCAGGCCCAGAGCTCTCGTCGTAAGCACAGCGATCGCCGCCCGGTACGCCATGATGGCTGAGAGGACTCTGCGTGGCCCAAACCGGTCGCCCATCCAGCCACCGGGCACCTGGAATAACGCGTAAGCCCATATGAACGCACTGAAAATAATCCCCATTGTGACTTTGCTGAAGCCGTACTCTTTGCTGATGAGTGGCGCGGTGTTGGCGAGGCT
>WNFS01004337.1_pt1 | contig 10805 bp, 12 predicted proteins | sample 5400141 | NCBI WGS metagenome assembly WNFS01 (sample SAMN13153358, study PRJNA577476) | soil metagenome | isolation source: 60 cm saprolite under Madrone tree | place: USA:California | collected 2016-06-14 | reverse complement strand
CGCGATCCTCTTGATGCTTGACCGGATCATGCTTTGAGACGAACGCTGCCACGCTGGCGCGATTCTCAACGTCATCAATAGCCACCGCTTTCGAACGTTTCCGGCTGCGCAGTATGTCGAGCGAAGCATTTATGGCCGCCCGCGCAAAATATGCTTCGGGGTTCTCGGCCGCGGCCACCGATTCCTGACCCCGAGCGACGCGCAAAAAAACCGTCTGCAGCACATCCTCAGCGTCCGCCGCGCTGCCGGTAACCCGATGCGCCGTGCGAAAAACGCGGTCGTGATGGCGCTGAAAAAGACCTTCCAAGCTGTCTGAATCTTCCACAGAAAGTTGGCGCAAGGGTATGGGCTGTGGCCCCTCGGGCATCGTTGAATTCGCGGCTTTGAGCGGTCTTACAGCGGCCAGCATAACTTCCTCTTGAAAATCCTTTCCGCCCATAAAACGCTCCTTGCGGGAGATTATTAACACCGGATCGGAAAAACTTGAAGTCTTTGGATGTCGCAGACTGCCAGCCTTAACAAATGGTGAAGAATCATCCGACCCGGGGAACTCGAAACAGTTGACGAGCTAGCTGGCGGTGGGCTTTCTACAAGAGCGGCGAAATGTCTAATGACCAGGACCTTATTGTGCTTTCAAACTTGCTGCCATGGCCAAACGTTTTTGCGCTTCCACCGCTTCCGGGCTGTTCGGATTGCGCTGAATGATCTCGCGCCAGGCGGCGCCGTTGTAGTGAAACTTCTTCGCGGCGCGATCGAAGGTGAAGATTACGCCCTGGCGGTTATAGCGATCCAGGCCGGCGTAGTTCAAATAGTAGCTGAACTCAGGGGCGCCTTCGGCGGGTAGCTCGCGTCTTTCAAAACGGCGCTCGGCCTCGCGTGAAAGTTTTGCGGCCGCTTCTTCAGCAGCGTCGCCGTACATTAGCAAGACCTGCGGGCGCAGGAGTGAACGCGGGAAGACATCGAGGAAAATGCGCGCGCGGGCGATGCGATCAAATTCATCGGCGCCGCCAATCAAACGCGCGAGCCGCCGATCATCGCCCGGACGCCAAGACGCAATTACCGCCTCGCTTTGCAACCACCCCGAAGTTCGCCGAGTAACCACAACATGATAAAAGACCAGACCATCACGATTTCGGCTGGCGCCTCTGATCGAGACGAAATGACCCCGGTTCAGGCGGCGCAGCAGACGAGCTGTGGGTTCCGGTGTGCTGCGCAACGCGGCGAGTCTTTCATCCGCGACCACGGCCAGATGGCTGCCTGGCGGTAAGCGACGTTTCTGTGCGAACACACCAGACCCGATCGAATGAGAGATGACCAGCACGGCCAAGCCGATCATGTGGATTCGCAAAGGCCTCGCTCGGTGGACAACGAAATCTGGAACGGAGGCACAGCCTCCCATTTGTAAGAGCCACCAGAGACGGGTAAGGCAAAGTCTGACCACACTGTCAGACGACAAAGGCGCAGATGCTTCGTTAGAAATGCAAAGCGGAATTTGAGTTGAGGTCTTGAGAGATCTTAATGGCACAGACTCGGCCTCCTTCTACAAGGTGAAGTTGCGAAGGCAACTCTCGCGGCGTCACTGCTTCGTTGCTGGCAGGCAAGATGCCTGCGTTCCACACGCAGGATGCGTGCGCTCCTAACGTGTCGCGCGACGACGTTTTGCCGCAACCGTGGGATCGAGTTTCATGCGGACTTCAGCGGCTATTAGGCGTTCGCGAACGCCCGCATGGTGAAAGTGACAGATCGCAACTGCGAGCGCGTCGGCCGCGTCGTGTGGTTCGGGAACCGCGCGCAACTGCAGCAGCACCCTTACCATCTCCTGGACCTGGCGCTTATCGGCGTTGCCATAGCCGGCGACCGTCTGTTTCACCAGGCGCGGCGCGTATTCGCCAATCTCCAGCGCCGCACTCTCGGCGACCAGGAGCGCAACGCCACGCACCTGACCGAGCTTTAGAATGACCTTCGGATTAACTGCGTAGAACGCTTCTTCGATGGCGCAAGCGTCGGGCTTTAACTTCTCGACGATTTCTTCGAGACCACGATAGACTTTCAAGAGGCGCGCAGAGTGGCTCGTCGACGTCGATAATTTCAGCACGCCGAATTCAACCAGCCGGTAACTTCGGCTGTCGCCCTCGACGACACCCCAGCCGGTCGTCTCACTGCCAGGATCGATTCCTAAGACACGCACAATGGGACAGAGTTTACAGCATGCATCAAGCGGTTTCTATAGTTGGGTGTTTCTCTTGAGAGTTAAGGGACTTAATGCCGGTTGCAAATATGGGGCGGACGGATGGCGAGCAGGGTTGATGGAGCGCGGACATCCTGGCCGCCAGCGGCCAATGCCCGCTCGAGCCAATGACAAAGAACCGATTGATTTTGTTCGTGCTGCGCGCTCAGGCGGACAGGATGTCCGCGCTCCATTAGGTAAGAATCAAGCCGCGGCCATGTCGGCTTCGTCGATATCAAAGTTGGCGTAGACCTTCTGCACGTCGTCGTGATCTTCGATGGCTTCCATCAGGCGCAGCATTGTTTGTGCGCTACCGCCTTCCAGCTTTACGTAGGTTTGGGGGACCATTGAAACTTCGGCCATCTGCGGTTCGATACCGGCGGCCTTAATCGCAGACTGAACGCCTTCAAAGTTTTCCGGCGAGGTAATGATCTCGAAGTTGTCTTCATCGTCGCGCAGATCATCCGCGCCGGCTTCAATGGCAATTTCAAACAACTCTTCTTCAGGCTTGGCGGTTTTGTCGACGACGATGTAACCCTTCTTTTCAAACAACCAGCCGACCGAGCCCGCTTCGCCCAGGTTCCCGCCGTTTTTGGAGAACATGTGTCTAATCTCGGCCACCGTTCGGTTGCGGTTGTCCGTCACGGCTTCGATGAGGAGCGCCACGCCACCCGGACCGTAACCTTCGTAAGTGATCTCTTCATAGTTAACGCCCTCTTCCGCGCCGGTGCCGCGGCGTACAGCGCGATCGATTGTATCGTTGGGCATGTTGCCGGCCTTGGCATCCAGGATAGCTTTGCGGAGACGCGCATTCGCATCCGGATCGCCGCCGCCCGTGCGGGCCGCCACGGTGATTTCCTTAATGAATTTGGTGAAGAGTTTACCGCGCTTGGCGTCGGTCGCGCCCTTCTTGTGCTTAATCGAATGCCACTTCGAATGTCCGGACATTTGAGCTTATCGATCCTTAAAAGAATTTTCTGTGATTGAGTTTGAGGCCAGAATATATCACAAGTGTTGGAGCGGGGCGACCAGTCGGGCCTTAGCCTGCACCGTCGCGCCACAAAATGCGTTGACAAGCCACTTCACTCCAAAATTATTTCAACTTTTCGTATTCCGCACGCGCTGCGATCAGGATAGGAATCGTGGAATCAGCGTCTTTCCAGAGGGTGAAAAAATCCTGATAGTACTTGCGGGCCCTCGCGTTGTCGCCGCTGATGACCGCGGCGCGAGCGGACCCGAGTTCAGCCAGCGGATAGAGCGGCGAGACTGGGTACCAGCCGCGATGATCGACAATCGTCTGGAATTCCATGGCTGCCTGCGCACCATTGCCCTGTTTCAGATAAGCCTGCCCGCGCAGATATTGCGGCCAGAACTCGCCGGCAACTTCGTACCGCTTCGCCGTCTCGATCAGTTGAATTACTTGAGCGGCATTCCCGCGATTCAATTCCAACTGGGCCCGGGCTATTGGGATCGAGATGGTGTTGAGCAAAGTATCCTGCGGAAATGCCTTTGATACTTCATCCATGTTCGCCTGAGCTGCGGCCGCTTGCCCGCAACCAGCGAGCGCAGAGGCGGCGGCAACCAGGTTGGCCTGCTCGCGCGAAAGGGCCAGCGCGCTGGTCACAATCCCACTCACTGGCGCGCAATTTCCGAAAGCGGCATTTCTTTCGGCCTGCTGCAACAGCGCCTGCGCGGTAATTTCTTTGACTCCACTCTGCCGGGCCAGCTCGATCGCATGGTCGTTAAATTGATTGGCTTTCGCTAACTGTCCAGAGAAGTCGGAAGTCTGCGCCTGCCACGTCAGGGCTTCTTCCGGTTTGGTTGCAGCCCAGGCGAGTTGGTCCTTCATCGCCGGCGCATCGCCTTTAACAAACGCAATTTGATAGAGGCGAGCGTGCATCTTCGTGGTTTCCAATTTTTGCGAGAGCGCTCGACGCAGCACGTCATTGGCTTCGTCAAACCGATTAAGCCCGATGAAGGCAACCGCCAGGTTGGCACGCGGTCGCGCGTCCATTGGGTTCAGCTTGATCGCTTCCTGAGCGTTGTCAATGGCCTTTTCGAATGGGCCGACCAGGGTGTATTTATTGGCCAGCAGAATAAAAGGTTCCGGGTCTTTGGGATAGGTGCGCTTCCAGATTTCCAACTGATCAATTTGCCTGTCCCATTCTCCCGTCACCCCGCCGTAATAATTCGCCGAGACGAATAGCTTCTCACGTTCGCTCGCTCGGTCGCGCAGGTCGTAGGCCTTCTGAAAGGCCTCGCGGGAAAGCTCATTTTGCTTCGTGATGTTGTAGCAGGTCCCCAATCTGGCGTAGGCAATTGCGAAATAGGGATCGCGCGCAATTGCATCCTTATAAAAAGGGATCGCAGCGTCGTATTTACCGCTGGAATGCTGTTCGAAGCCACGCGAGTAGGCCTGGAGTGCTTCCAGTGATGAAGTTGTGGCCGCCTCAATGGGAGCGTCGAACTTTTCCACTGAGCTGAGCGATTCGCCCAGCTTCTCACGCAGCCGGGATGCGGCCTGGCCCAGCGCTTTCAAGATTTGTTCTTTGCCGTCGGCTTCAACCTGCTCGCTGGCGATCGAGTCGCCGGTGTGCGCATTCACAGCTTCCATGGAAATCGCATAATGACTGCCGAGGCTGGAAATCGTTCCCAGTAACATCGCCTTAATTCCCTGCCGTTCACAGATTTCACGCGCGACGTCGCGGGTAATGCGCGTATCCGTCGGCTTCTCCATAAACCTGAGGGTTTCGCGCACGCGATCTTCCGAAAAAATATCCAGGTATGGTGATTGACCAAGCTGAACTGACAAAGCCTGCTTCAGGGTTCCGTCAAATACCGGATCGCCGGTGCTGTTAACAAAATCAGCCAGCAGAATCTTGTCCTTGTCCGTCAATCGCACTCGCTCGCGAAAGTAGAAAAAATAAACGGCTGCTGAAGCGGCAATCAGGATTACCAGCGCAGCGATGGCGGCGCCTGTCTTATGACGCTTGATCTCACCGGCGATATATTCGGCGCTCGATGCGCGAGTCTGAGCGGCGCTGGCAGATCCGGTGCCTCCGGGCGCTCCGGGTATCGTCGTCTGGACACGTCCCAGCGAGCCAGGAACTTCGGTGTCGGCGTAGCGCAGACCAGAAACGCTAAACGCCGAGGTCAATCGCTCGGGAGGTATTGAGCGCTCGAATTCAGTTTGAAACTCGAGCCGCTGCTTCAGTTTTTTCAGATCCGATTCCAGTTCCTTGACTGTCTGGTAACGCTCGTCAACGTCCTTGCGCAAAGCCTTCATTATGATCCATTCAAGTTCCGCGGGCGCGTTGGGCGCGAACCGGGCCAACGGCGCAGGATCGGTCTTGGCTATCGCAATAATAATGTCGGTCTTGGTTTCGCCCAGGAAGGGCGCGCGGCCCGACGTCATTTCATAAAGCACCACACCCAGACTCCAAATGTCAGTGCGCGCATCGATCGGCTTGCCTCGGGCTTGCTCGGGCGACATGTATTGGGAAGTTCCGAGGACGATGCCGGCGTCAGTCTGGACCAGGGCCCGGGTTACGGCTTCGGTATCAGTCTCTTCCTGGTCGGGTCTTTCGGTGAGCTTGGCGAGGCCGAAATCCAGAACCTTAACGTGGCCGTTGCGCCGAATCATTATGTTTTCCGGCTTGATGTCGCGATGGACGATACCGGCGGCGTGGGCTTCTTCCAACGCGCCCGCCACTTGGATCGCGACGTCCAGAACCTCCGCCAGGTCCATCGGCGCGCCGCCCAGACGCTTTCGCAAAGTAATGCCATCGATAAATTCCGTGGCAATGAAGTGACGCCCGCCTTCGTCCCCCATTTCATAGATGGTGAGAATGTTTGGATGGTTCAGGGCCGAAGCCGCATAGGCTTCCTGATCAAAGCGGCTGAGGCGATCGCGATTTTGGGTTAACTCTTCGTCGAGCAACTTCAGCGCGACCTTGCGGCCCAATTTCATGTCCTCAGCCAGGAACACTTCACCCATGCCGCCCGCGCCGAGCTTTTCCAGAATTCGGTAACGAGAAATGGATTTCAGTTCCAAGGGGGTCGCGTATTATTCCAACAAGATTAACTGCTCAAGCCTGGCAGAGTCCGCGCCGGCGATGCGCACGATCTTACTCTTTGAAGCGGTTCCCGAAACTATCTCGACCGCATTCTGTGGCAGTTTGAAAAATTTTGCCAGTAATCGAATCAATTCCCGATTAGCGGCGCCTGCCACCGGCGGCGCAGCAATCCGAATTCGCAGGGCGCCATTATACTCGCCGGCAATCTCGCTCCGCGATGCGCGGGGAACAATTCGCACCGCGAAAGTGAGGCCGCGATCCTTTTCGGAATATTGAATCACCCGAACGAATAGTAAATCGCGAAGCGCACAATCAGGAACTTAATCGGGAATCGCTGAAAATAAGTCAACTGCTCCCGTCGACCTCCAAAAGAAGTGCACGCTAAAAGAAACGCGTTGGCCAGCCTCGCAACAGCGTGCCGGCAACCGCCGCCTGGCACAACCAGAGAATGACGAAGGCCACGATGGGCGAAACATCGAACATGCCCACAGGCGGAATTGTTCGGCGCAAAGGACCAAGCAACGGTTCAGTGATCAGGTAGAGAAATCGCATCAGCCGATTTCCATAACCCACCGCAACGAATGACAGAATGATGCGGATGAAGATCGCCAGTATGAATAGTCCAAGAAAACCAAACAGAAGATAACCCGCAATCGCGACCGGCGCGCCCAACTGCCGGCTCGATCCCGCATAGATAATGCCGGCGATTGTGTTTAGAACGCTCCCCGCAACCTGAATCACCATGTACCCGGCAACGATCACCAGGATCACCGCGATGAAGGGCGCAACTTTGGAATCGAGCCCAAACCCCCTCAGCATGGCCCGCGTCGGGGAGAGGATCGGCTCGGTCGATCGGCGCAAAGTGACCGCCGACCAACTGAAGGGATTCCCATCCATGTAATTAAAGACAGAGCGCAGCACGACGAGGACAATCGCCGCGACGATAATCGCCGTGATGCCCCAGGTGATGAAAAGAAAAAGAGACTGGATTACCAGCATAGCTCTTGTCAGAACCGCCTGCGGTAGCGGGCGGTTAATCTTTCGCCGCCGAGAATGTCGTTAGTAAGTGCGATCAACCGCCCGCTACCGCAGCGGTTCTGACACTCGCTCGCCAAAAATCGCCGTGCCCACCCGCACAATCGTCGCACCTTCTTCAATCGCGACTGCGAAGTCGTGAGTCATACCCATCGAAAGCTCGCCGCCTTGATTCCCAAATGCGCCCTGTCCAAAAAGATCATCCCGCAGTTCCCGCAATCGCCGAAAATATGGCCGAGTTTGTTGGGGATCATCAAAGTAGGGAGGCAAGGTCATCAGACCCTTCAAGCTCAAGCGCGGGGACCCTTTGATGACATCGACAATCTTCTCTACCTGATCTTCGGCTGCTCCTGATTTCGTCGCCTCTTGTCCCAGGTCAACCTGAATCAGCACCGGCAATACTTCCCGGTTCACTTCCTCACAAACGCGATCCAACCGCTGGGCCAATGCCACTGAATCGAGCGAATGTATTACATCAAACAACTCGACCGCTCGCCGGGCCTTGTTCGATTGCAAGTGACCGATCAGATGCCAGCGCGCGGCATTTCGGCCGACTTCGAGAATCTTTGATTCCGCTTCCTGGACACGATTTTCACCAAGTTCGGATACTGCGGCGGCGATCGCTTGCCGTATGGTTTCGGCAGAATGCGTCTTGCTGACAGCCACGAGCGTGATGTCCTGTGGTTTGCGATTAACGCGAAGCGCCGCCTCCGCAATCTGCGCTTGCACTCGCTCCAGACGCTGGCGGAGTTCAGCTTGACGTTGCGATTCTGAATTCATTCCAGCAACACAATTGAACGCCAACTATAACAATCGCTCTGAAAGCCCGCAAACGGTGTTCGCCCGGTGCACGCCATAAGCGAAGACAACGGAACGATATCGTACGCTGCTGATCGGTTCGATCATGCACTGGCCCTTGTTAATTCGAAAATTGCGCCGGCGGCATGGATCTTGTTGCACCAACCGCGGAGTAATCTGAAAATCTTTAGTTTCGTGGAGGTGTTATGAAGTTGATGAAACGCAATCGCAAGATGTGGTTGATAGTCGCCAGCATTTTTCTGCTCGCACTGTTGCCGGCAACGAGTTTCAGCCAGGGTCGCGGCCGCGGTCAGGATAAAAAGCTGGACAAGTTTGTCAATGGTCACGACGCGCGTAACGGCCGTTGGGACGGGCGCGGCCCAGGGTATTCGCGGCGATCTCTGATTGGCAATGACATGCGGAACAGGCGGTCGAATCGATTCCGCAATCGGAACTTTGACAGAAACGATCAATTCAGTGACCGCGGGCTGCGCCGACGTGGTTTTGATAACAACCAGTTCCTGCGTTCGCAAAGATCGCCACGTTGGAATCGGCGTGTTAATCGACGTGGTTTCTAAGAATACGACAAGCGCGCTCGGCCAGATTAGCTAAGAGCATTGGAGGACGCATCATGAAGTCAAGAGTTTTATCGAAACTGTTTCATGGAGCGGTTGGTGCGCTCGTCTTGAGCGCAATCTTCCCGGTAACCGCCCTGGGTCAAAGAAGATGGGTGGGTCGCCCGCATCGGAGTAGGATCGTCGTCTATAACTATCAACCGAGGCCCTACGTGGTTTACCAACGCAGGTCTTATTACAGTAACGGCTATCCGCAAAACTATTTCGGCAACGAATACTATACGTACGGCACATCTCAGCCTTACTACGGCAACGGGTATTACTCGTACCGGTATTCGCAGCCGTACTTCGCTAATCGATCCACCTACGCATGGGCTAACCCGACTTATCGCTATGACGAATCATGGAACCGCCGCCATCGCCGCAATGGGCTGCGGGTTGGAATTCGCCTGCGGTAGCTCAAGAGAAGGTGCGCTTCGGCAGTTTGACGTGGCACGGGCGTCCCGACCGTGAAGACACGCGCAAGATGCGCGTGCCACATTTGACACTCCTTGATCGGGTTCGTATATTCGAACCTCACGGGGATGTGGCGGAACTGGCAGACGCGCAGGTCTCAGAAGCCTGTGATGGTGACATCGTGGAGGTTCAAGTCCTCTCATCCCCACCAAAGATTGAGGGCGAGCCATTAAGCTCGCCCTTTTTGCTTGCCCTTTTTGCTTGCCGCAAGCTGGAGCGCGGACATCCTGTCCGCCAGCGTGCGCAGCCCGCTCAGTCTCACCACTTCTTATCTTCATGATGAGGTTCGCGCTTCGCGCTCAGGCGGACAAGATGTCCGCGCTCCACCTCGTTTACGATCGCCGTTTTAGCTTGCCGCCAATCACAACACCTATGGCTCCGATGACCGGACCGAGAAATATTACCCACGCCGGGTGTCTGGCTTTGCTCATCGCCTCCATGTTGGGAACGTTGCCAGTCCTAATCTCGTGAGTATCAGCGGGTCGCAAAGCCGTACTTGCAAACGCCAGCGCGAGACCCAGCACCAAAACTACGGCCGCCAGCACCAGCGGCGCCTTGCCTCCCCTGGCGATCGCCGCGCAAATGAGCCCGGCGATAATGGTCGTTACGAGAATTACGCCAAACTGCATCACAGTCCACCGGGTCGATGCGTCATACGACGCCGGCCTGAATGACCAGTTCGGGCCCATCAACGAATAGATGGTCATAAAGGTGGCCACCTGCAGGATAAACATCACTATGTAACCGACGATTACTCCGAGAGTGCTTCTCAGCATGCGATGGACTCCTCTTTAACTGAAGTGAAACTGCTTTTTGGATTGCTCGTTTATCACGGGCGGCGGTTCCAGGCAAGCTTTTTCCCGATCGGCCCGCATAATTCCAACGAGTCGCACTTTAGAAATTGACTTGTCCTGCTTTATCCGCCGAGCCCACCTGGGTACGTCTTCACTGTTTTGTGATCGCGCTCCGCCCACCGCGAAGAACGTATTTCTGAATCTTACCAGTCGCAGTCTTCGGCAGTTCCTTAACAAACGTCACGTCGTGCGGCGCCTTGAAGTGCGCCAACTGTGAACGGGCAAATTCACGAAGCTCATCTTCCGTCGCGGACGCACCGCTGCGCAGCACTACGAATGCGTGCGGCGCCTCGCCCCAGCGCGGATGCGGCCAGCCCACAATCGCGACTTCCTGTACCGCCGGATGACGCAACAGCACGCCCTCGACCTCGACCGACGAAATATTTTCGCCCCCGCTGATGATCACGTCCTTCAAGCGATCGCGAATCTCGATGTACCCGTCCGGATGAACCACCGCGGCGTCCCCGGTGTGAAACCAGCCATCGCGCATCGCCTCGGCGGTAGCTTCCGGGTCGTTGTAATAGCCTTCCATCACCACATTGCCACGCGCGACGATCTCACCGGCCGTAGCGCCGTCAGGCGGGACCTCGGCGCCTGATTCGTCGATGACCGCGGTCTCGCCCGAGGTGATCAACTCAACGCCCTGCCTGGCTTTGACGACGGCGCTTTCAAGAATAGAAAGTTGTTCATGCTCCGCTCGCGATTCGCATACAGTAATGAAAGG
>WNFS01005119.1_pt1 | contig 10808 bp, 10 predicted proteins | sample 5400141 | NCBI WGS metagenome assembly WNFS01 (sample SAMN13153358, study PRJNA577476) | soil metagenome | isolation source: 60 cm saprolite under Madrone tree | place: USA:California | collected 2016-06-14 | reverse complement strand
TCTCGTACTCCACGTGCGACACCGCGATGGTGATGCCCCGCTCGCGCTCTTCCGGCGCGTTGTCAATCGAATCAAACGCCCGGAACTGCACCTTGGGGTTGTGCTTCGATAGCACCTTGGTGATCGCCGCCGTCAACGTCGTCTTGCCATGATCGATGTGCCCGATCGTCCCAATGTTTACGTGCGGCTTGCTGCGCTCGAATTTCTCCTTGGCCATATTCCTCCGCCCTCTGCGTCAGAATCTCTTGCGTTTCCCCCGGCTTCAAACTTCCTTCGCCGCATTGCCCGCGGCTCAGGACAAATTGGAGCGGGGGACGGGATTTGAACCCGCAACCATCACCTTGGAAGAGTGAGACTCTACCGTTGAGTTACCCCCGCCCTTCTGCACCGAATTGTTCCCCGCGCTGCAAAATTCCCTTCGTCTTCAGCGAACTCCATGCAAGCTGGAGCCTGGGACCGGGATTGAACCGGTGACCTCGTCCTTACCAAGGACGCGCTCTACCAACTGAGCTACCCAGGCCGAACCCGTTCCCTGCCGAATCAGACGTGACCATGAGAGATCAGCTGTTTGCCTTTCGCGGCGCACTTTTCCTGCGCGGCGCTGGCGCCCCGAATTGGACCGCGTTCGAACATCGCTCATGCGATTGCCCTGCGGTTTTCTGCAAACCAAACAGCGAGAGCCTGGTGGACGGGGGAGGATTCGAACCTCCGTAGCCCGCAAGGAGCGGCAGATTTACAGTCTGCTGGTTTTAGCCACTCACCCACCCGTCCCGAAAATTCATCCGGGACACAATAACTGCATCCCGCGAACGCTCCTGCGACGCTAACTCTATGTCCCAAAAACAATTTCCAAAACACTCCCTGCGCCACAAGCCAAAACACAAAAAGGACTCGTGTCAAAAGACACCAGCCCGTTACATTTGACTGCGAGGATTCGCTCCGCCTCACTCCCCCCGCAAATATCCTGGTGGAGCTGGCGGAGGGAATTGAACCCCCGACCCTCTGATTACAAATCAGATGCTCTACCAGCTGAGCTACGCCAGCGCTGCGCAAACCGACTAAGAATAGCAGAGAGGGCAAAGGAATTGCAAGGAAGAGTTCCGGTTCGCAGCACGCCAATAGCCAGGTCTGTGGAAAACATGCTGCGGCGTTCGGAGTTCCCACCTAACCCCTATCCCATTTTCAGTCTATAGCTTAGCATGAATGTCAAGCTCTGCCGGTCTCAGGGAGTGCAAGCCTGAGCTGGAGGGACGAAAATCTCTCTACGGCCGACCGGCTGGCACATCTTGCGGTCGAGCGCAGAACCACATCGAACAAAGATGCGGTAGTGGGCAAAGGTGCAAGCAGAATGAAAGTTCGCGCGTGGACAGGGCTGTCAGCAGTTCTACTACTGCTAGCCGCGATTGCTTATTACGGATACGAGCGCTGGGGTGGACGAAATGGGGCATTGCGTGACGACGCGCTCGCGCTTATGCCGACCGAAGCGAGCTTTGTATTTTTTGCTGATCTTGGAGAACTCCGGCAAGCGCCATTTTTTTCGGCATTATATTCGTGGGCGCCGAAACCGGAAGCGGATGCGGACTATGCTCAGTTTCTCCAGGCGACGGGATTCAATTACGAGCGCGACTTGGACCGCTTGTCCATCGCTGTGCTCAAGCACGGGCAGGAGGCTTCCTTTTTCGCTGTGGCCGATGGGCGGTTCGACAGGAAAAAAATTGCGGCTTTCGCTTTGCGATCCGGCACACGTCTCAACTCGGGCGGCCGTGAAATTTTCTCGGTTCCGGTGAATGAAAGCGCGCGCAGAGTCTCTTTCGCGTTCTTGCGGAATGACCGGATCGCGCTGGCAAATGAGAGCGATCTGTCAAGAATACTAGCGGGAAATCAAAAAGGCGCTGATGCTGCGGATTGGCGGACGCGTTTTGAACGGCTCGGGGGCTCGCCGATTTTCGCCGTCATCCGGCAGGATTCCGGAACGGGCAGCGCACTGGCGAAACGAGCGCCCAGCGGGCTGCGCTCGCCACAACTTTCCGCGCTGCTTGATCAACTGCAATGGATCACGATAGCCGGGAAACCGGATGGCGACCGTATGCGTGTGGTCGCGGAAGGCGAATGCAATGCGGACGCCACAGCGCAGCAACTGTCGGATTTGCTGAACGGGATACTGGTGCTCGCGCAAGCGGGGTTGAACGATTCAAAAACGCGAAAACAGCTCGATCCCGCGGCGCGCCAGGCCTATCTGGAGCTGGTCAAGGGAGCGGATGTGTCCCGGATCGATCGAGGTGAAACAAAGACGGTACGGCTGGTGTTTGACGTGACACCAAAGTTTTTGGATGCCGCTCGAGCGCCCGCGCCCATCGCTCCCCCTGCCCCGGCGAGCAACCGTGCCCCCAAAACGGGTACGCCGCACAAGTAGGGGGGTTCGCAAAGAAATGCCGCCCACAAGAGCGGCTCTGCGCATGTAAAAAGAGAAACGATCAATCGCCGGAAGCGTGGGACTTCATGTAGCGCCAGGGGTTGATGGGTGCGTTGTTCATGCGGACTTCATAGTGCACATGCGGGCCGGTAGAACGCCCACTGATTCCGGTGTAGCCGACAACCTGGCCTCGCTTGATGCGCGTGCCCGCCATCGTGGCGAAGGCAGAAAGGTGGGCGTACCAAGTGCTGATGCCGAAGCCATGGTCTACCACGACGAGGCGTCCGTAGCCGGCGCGATTTTCCGCGATGGTCACGACGCCATCAGCTGTCGCGTGGACGGGGGCACCGTAATCAGAGGCCACGTCAACGCCCGTATGGAATGCGCCTTCCCCGCTGAACGGATCGAGCCGCTCTCCAAAACTATCGGTAATATGGCCGAGGACCGGCCAGATGGACGGCGTATACGTGGAGTCCGCAAAGCTTGTCACAGGGATAAGGCGCAGGCCGCCACTGTAAATGGCGATGGCTGCGGCATTTCTTTTCAAGAACGTGTACTGCTCGACGGAACGGTCAAAAGCGTCCTCGGGAGTTACCGGATTGTCGGTCAGGTCGAAGGCGGCAGGATGATAACGAAGAACGCCGTAGGTCATGGCCACTTCGGTGGCAAGAGATTGCAGTGAATCGAGGCGCTGGTTCGTGTCGTTTACCGTGCTCTGGAGCTGTTGATACTGCTTCCTCAGGGTCTGCTCCTCGTGGCGCAGAGCGTTGTAGTTGCCTACCTTCCAAAGCATACGCGAGTAGGAACCCACCGCCACCGCGACGGTGACGCTGCCGATGAGGGCGAGCACAGCAATGCCATGCAGGACGTAGGCTGGCACGATCACTTTCCGGAGCTTCCCCGGAGTCGACGCAATGAAAAATGTATAGTTCTTACCTTTAATCACAGCTTGGGGCCCTCAAGCTTCGAGTTTGCCTTGCGCGGGCTTGCAACCCTGTCGCCCGCATGAGAAAGCCGCTTCGCGTACAAAACCAGCATTATGAGCAAAGCTCCGCGGCTGGGGGTCATACTAATTGCTGAGGTCATACTAGTTTTTGTAGGGTAGCCACGTCAACCCTGTTTTTCGTACTTCGAGGGTCAGGGTGTGCGAACCCATCCCCTGTCCGAAAGGACAGTTGTCGCAAGGGTTTGCGGCTCGGGCGGCTGCGGTGTCATACAGCTACGCTTTGTAAGCTGGTGGAGGGGGTGCCGAGCGGGAAGATTGACACCATGGCGTTGCGGTGCCCGGAGCATGCCTGCAACAGGCAGGTTAGCCGCGCCTCGGGCCGGGCCAGCCGCGATATACTGACGCCAGCTTAGCAAAAAGGGGGTCAATGTCTCGATTGGACCAAAACGAAGACTCCTTGGTGCAGCGAATTGCGCGGGTCTTTGCGCGGGAGCAAGCCGACGACCACAGCACACTCAAAGTGGAAATGGGAGACGATGCAGCGCTCTTCGCGCCAAGGAGGGGCTACGAGACGATATTGACCTGCGACTGGTTTTTGGAAGGCACTCACTTCCTCAGGGATAAGCATCCGGCGGATGCAGTGGGGTGGAAATGTCTCGCCCGCGCCGTAAGCGACATAGCGGCCATGGGCGGCCAGCCGCGCTGCTTCCTCTTGAGCCTTGCCCTGCCGCAAGCCTACACCGGCCCCTGGCTCGACAAATTTCTACGCGGCCTGAGGCGGGCTGCGCGCAAGTACTGTTGTTTCCTGGCGGGTGGAGACACGGCGCGGCGAAAAGAGATTCTGATCAACGTGACGGTGGTCGGAGAGGTGCGGGAGGGGCAAGCTGTTTTACGGTCGGGGGCGAGGCCAGGCGACGTTATTTTTGTGAGCGGGCGCCTAGGCGAGGCTGAACTGGGCTTGCGACTCTTGCGCAGCGCCAAAGCCGTTGCGAATAAGAGAATTGCCGCGGTGAAGAAGCATCTTTATCCAGAGCCTCGGCTAGCGCTGGGCAGGTGGCTGGCTGACGAATGCTTAGCCAACGCGATGATGGATCTCTCCGATGGACTGTCAAGCGATCTACCTAGATTGTGCGCCGCAAGCGGCGTGGGCGCGAGCATCGAAGAGGCGAAATTACCCATCGTGCCTACGGCAGCCAATAAGCGCACGCGGCGATTCGATGGGCTCCAACTGGCCCTGGATGGCGGCGATGATTATGAACTACTCTTTGCCGTGCCGCGAGAAAAGGTAGCGCGCATCCCACGATCCTTCCGGGGCCTTCTGCTAACGAAGATAGGAGAAATTACCCGGGGACGAGCGATCCTCCGAAAAGACAAGAACAACCGCAAACTTGAGCTGGCGGCCGGCGGATGGGATCCCTTCCGCAAGAAAAGCTGATCCACGTCTTGTAGTCAGACCTGACAAGAAGTGCGACCTGAGGGAAGCTCGCCAACGGACAGGGCGAGAAACTGGCCTTAGGGTGTCCCTAATCTGTTCCTCAGAACAATTGCGTCAACGCCAACCGGTCCATATCGTGTTTGTGAAAGTGCAAGCAGGATTCCCCTCCCTCTCGGCCCTCCTCGCTTGAGCAGCGAAAACCAAAAGTGAAATCCGAATTCCGAGGAGGCCTCATGAGGAAGATTCTTGGCGTCTTGATATTTCTTGTTACGCTGTGTTGTCCGAAGGGAGCACGAGCTCAACAGCCGATCCGCGTGAATTGCGGCGGACCGGGCTACACCGATTCAATGGGCCGGGTCTGGCAGGCTGACGCCGATTTTACCGGGGGCGTGGCGAGCCAGATTACAGCGACGATGACCGGCACCGCGGATCCGACGCTTTATCAAACCGCGAGGCGCACCGACTCGACGACGTCAAGCTTTAAGTACAATTTTCCCGTGTCCAACGGAGCTTACCATGCCAATCTGTACTTCGCCGAGACGTACAACTCCCTATTTCATATTGGGGGCAGGGTGTTCAATGTAAAGATTCAGGGAAATCCAGTTTTTCAGAATCTCGACATCTTCGCCGAAGCCGGGGCAGATGCGCCGCTAATTAAAGGCGCGGACGCGACGGTTTCGAATGGCATGTTGACCCTCGAGTTCGACAACGTCGTTGAGAAAGCGAAGGTGATGGCCATCGAGATCCTGCCCGGAGCGTCCGGGCCGTCGCTCATGTTGAATTTCAAGTATCCCGACGGAACGCCCGTCGCGGGAACGCTCGCGTATTCCATTAGTTCTTCCCTGCTCAGCTTTACCGGGAGCGAGCCGCTGCTGAATGGCAATGCACAGTGCGTGCTCCTCGCCAATCCCAGCACCCTGGGAATTAGCGCGCAATTTCAGGCAAATCTCAGTCTGACAGACTCCGCTGGCCACATTCTGTGGCAAATGAGCCTGGCAGTGAACCCGTCCCAAGTTAACCTGGGAGCGATCCAGAGCTCCGCTCTGAACGTCGTTGTGCAAAAGATGTAGAGCGACGCGACAAGGCGATTGGTTCAGAGAAAATTCAAAGATGGGAAGTATCCCCGGTGGCATTGGCGGGCGTGGTTTTTGTCGGCGGCAGCGGGGCAGGCGGTTTTTCTTTGGGCTCGGCCGGCTCGTCTTCGGTGGGCGCGGTATCTGGAGTGTCCACGTTGACGCGATGCTCGCCCACCTGTTGCTCGAGTGGAACAACATTGGCAAAATCCAGGGCGGGCTGGCCTTCGAGCACTGCCTTCATGAATTCAAGCCAAATGGGAAGCGCGGCGCGGGCGCCGGTTTCTTTCTTGCCAAGCGAAATCTGTTTGTCGTCGTAACCCACCCACACCCCGGAAGTGAGTTGTGGTGTGAAGCCGATGAACCACGCGTCCGTGTAATCCTGAGTGGTGCCCGTTTTGCCAGCCGCGGGGCGGCCGAGCGGGCGGGCCTGAATGCCGGTACCGAACTGAATTACTTCCTCGAGCATGGCAGTCATGGTGCGGGCGACTTCGGGCGAAACCACGTCGTGGACTTCCGGGTGTGCTTCTTCGAGGAGCGCGCCGTCGTAGCTAGTTACGCGGCGGATCATGTGCGGATCGATACGGATACCGTCGTTAGGGAAAACGGTGAAGGCAGAAACGTGCTCGATGAGTTTCATGTCCGCTGCACCGAGCGCGAGCGGGAGATAGGGAGGCAGCGGCGTGGTGATGCCGAAACGGCGAGTCATGTCGACAACGGTGGAGATGCCGACCTTTTCCGCCAATTTCACGGCCGGGACGTTACGCGAACCGGCCAGCGCGCGCCGGAGGGTGATGGTGCCCTCGAATTTTTCATCGTAATTGTGGGGAGAATAGGGGTGGCCGCCGCTGACGGCGGTGAACGGCGCGTCAACGACAGTATCGAAAGGAGAAGCGCCCTTCTCGATGGCGTCGGCATAAACGTAAATCTTGAACGAGCTGCCAACCTGGCGGAATGCTTGGGTCGCACGATTAAATTTTGAGTCTTCGAAACTATAGCCTCCGACCATGGCCTTAATTTCGCCGGTGGAGTTGTCGATGGCGACGACGGCAGCTTGTGGAGCGGGCTGTTGTTCGAGTTGAACGCGGACAGTGTTGTCGCGCAGCTCTTGAATGGAGAATTGCGCGAGGTCCCCTATCTTAAGAAGTTCCATGGGCTTCTTACGGCCGGTCCACGCAAAGTCCGCTAGTGAAAGAATGGCGCGATAGGAGGCGATCTTGATGGTGGCGCCCTTGTCATCGGCGGTGAGAACCAAACCGGTGACATAGCTCCCTTTCTCAATGGCGTGCCGCCAATCGTCGTCTTCGTAGGTATCGAGCTTGCCGAGGTTGTCACGAATAATGTTGGGCAGAGCGCCGCGCCAGCCGTGGCGGCGCTCGTAGGCGTGGAGGCCGTCGCGCAAAGCTTGATTGGCGGCACGCTGCATTTTGATGTTCAGCGTGGTGTAAACACGCAAGCCGCGCTCATGGACGGCTTCGGTACCGTAGGTGGATTCGAGGTACTTGCGAATCTCTTCGAAGAAATAGGGCGCGAGGTCGTTGTGCGGAAATTGAATGTGGAGGCCGAGCGGCGACTTCAGCGCGGATTGTTCCTCAGCAGGCGTGACCTTACCTTCTTCGGCCATGCGACGTAGCACGAGGTTGCGGCGGGCGAGTGCGGCTTCGGGATTGAGGATGGGAGAAAATTTGGGGCCGTTTATCATGCCGGCGAGGAGCGCGGCCTCCTGGAGCTTCAAATCGGTGACGGGCTTGCCGAAATAGAATTGCGCGGCCGCAGCAAAACCGTAGTCGCCGTGGGCCAAATAGACTTGGTTTCCGTACATGGTAAAGATTTGCGGCTTGGTGTAGCGGCGCTCAATTTGCAGAGCGAGGAGCATCTCTTGCATTTTGCGGCGGAAGCTGCGGTCGCTGCGGTCCAGGAAGAGATTCCCGGCGAGCTGCATGCTGATGGTGCTGGCCCCTTCCGCTTTGCGCCGCTTCAGGATATTGCGGTAAGCGGCGCCGGCGATGCGCGGGAAATCGATCCCCCAATGATCCTCGAAATGCTGGTCCTCGATGGCCAGGACGGCGTTGTAGAGAACTCTGGGACACTGCTCGTAAGTCATCAAAATGCGGCGCTGGAGGGCGAAGCTGCCGACAAGCTGACCGTCATCCGCGTAGATCTCGGTCACGACATCGGGGCGATAGGTTTCGAGGGCCCGAATTTCGGGGAGGTCGCTGGCGTAAACAAAGAGGAGGCCGGAGGCGGCGCCTAGCGTAATCGAGCACAGCAGCAGAAAAGCCAGCGCAACGCGGTCGATCAGCTTCCAGCCGCGCAGACGCAACGTAATCGGAGGGAGACTCAGCATGAAATAGGAAGTTTAACTCAGATGAAAGGCATTGCGGAGAGACGAAGCAAATTCGAGTTTCCAGCGAGACGCCCGGAAATGAGATGCCCGCCTAAATGCCGATGCCTACAAGGGCTGATAATACTTTTCGCCGGCGCAGGCGCGGCAGAGGGTGCGGCCAGCCACGAGAACTTCGCGTTTGAAGTTGATGCCTTCGCCGCATTGGGCGCAGACCACGCGGGGGCCCTTGAAGCCGGGGAGATCTTCGGGCTGGACTTCGACTTTGACCCATTGTCTGTCGAAGAGGACGTCATCGGAGAGCTGCGCATAGGCTTTCTGCTGGCTAGCTTCTTTCTCGAGCTCGGGGAACATTTCTCGGGCGGCCAGCTTGGAGGATTCTTTGGCGGCGACGCGCACGGCGCGGCCGGTTTTGAGGTCGACGAAAGTGGCGGCGACTTTGCCCCAGTCGCGGAATTTGAGGGCACGCTTACCGAGGCGGCAATTAGCCACGAGCGCGACGGCATCGGTGACGCAGCGGTCGATCTCGACGTAGGTGACGAGTCGCTTGCGCTCGGCGACGGGGTCGTCAATGCCGAGTTCGCACAGGCCGAGCATGGCGAGGCGCACGCCAAGGACCTGCCCGGCGCACAGATGGCCGTGGGCTTGTGCGGCGAGGTCGAGGTATTCGGCAAGGGTTTTCATGGATGAAGGGAGTCTACAGCCGACAGTTCCCAGTTGACAGTTAAAAGTCGGAGCGCTACTGATCCCGAGCTCAGGCCTTCTCGGGAGAGGACCAGGGGTGGGGCTTGCGAGCATCCATGAAGGCGAAGATGGTCATTAAGAGCGCGAGGGCGGCGAGGGCGCCGTCGCGGAAAACCGTCTTGATGGTGAGCGGCTCGGGAGTGGCGAAGCAGCCGCAGTTGATCTGCAACCCCAGCGCGTAGGAGCGCACAACCGCGGCGAAGAATCCCAACATGATCAGAGTGACGATGGTGGCCCAGATGCGCAGCCTCCAGCCGATCAGTAAAAGCAGGCCAAGTGCGACTTCCGCGAAGGGCAACGTGTGGGCGACAAAATTTACGCCCCGTGGCGGCAGCAATTGATAGGAATCCACCTGCATGGCGAAGAAGGAAAGAGCTACGCCGATGGGAGGGTGGGGGTGCACGATGGGCAGGAAAATTTTTGAATAGCCGGCGTAAATAAAGATGCCGGCGAGCACGAGGCGTCCGATCCAGATGATGGTACGGCGGAGATTGAAAGGGCTGGATTGCATCATTTCTTTGGCTAGGTAGCCAGCTCTATCGTTGGCTGAGAAGCTGATCCAGAAACTGCTTGAGAATGTCGTAGCTCATAACACCCGGATAGGGGTACGTCTGGCCCTTGCAATGAAACACCGTCGTCGGTGTCTGGTTGACGCGATACATCTGGCCGAGCGCGTAATCCTTGTCGATGGCTGCATCGAGCGTGCCGCCCTTGACAAGTGCCCGAACCTTGGTCATTTCCGCAGCAGAGAGAACGCCGGCCACGGTGCCGTCCACGTCACCGTTCTGCTCCCATTTTTCCTGGTTCTGAAAGAGGACTTGTTCAACTGGTTCAAACTTCCCGATCTGCGCCGCGGCGCGGCTATAGCGGGCGGCGATGCGCGAGTAAATAGACCTTGCCCATGTTGACGTAGTTGTCCATGAGCTTGCCGTTCGTGGCAGTGAACAGCGTCTTGCAGGCCGGGCACTGGAAATCGCTGAAGATTTCCATGGTCACGGGCGCGCTCTTGGAGCCGAAGGCGGTGTGTGGATCCACGTCAGACACAGTTCCGGGGGACTGCGGCACGCCCGCCGTCGCCAGGAGTACGCAACATAAACCGAAGAGTGTCCCAGCGACAGCTAGTGCAAGGATTTGCCGACGAATCACTCGGTCCTCCCCAAGAGTCAATTCAGCGAAGATCTACCTGGAGTATAGGGACGATTCTACCGTGAAATCACGAAAATATGAGCCTCGCGACCCGCTGAGAAAACAGAGGCGTATCCAGATCATACACATTGAGATGCGGGTGGGGACGGGAAGTTTGTGTTGAGGTAGACGCAGGTGGAAGGCGGAAATGAGAAGAACCAACGCCACCTAATCTACTGTAAATAAGGTGTTTATCTCACATTCTAAAAAACTTGACAAACACGCACTCAACTTGTATACTCCAGTCCGAGCTAGAGTCAGTGGGATGGAAGGGGCTAAACATAGGGCGGAGTTGACTCAAGCGAGAAGATATTAAAGTTAGGTTCAGGGAGGGGCAGGAGCAATGAGCAAGATTATTGGAATTGACTTGGGGACGACAAATTCGGTTGTCGCAGTCATGCAGGGCGGCGAACCGGTGGTAATCCCCAACCAGGAAGGCGCTCGCACGACACCTTCGGTTGTGGCAATTACGAAGACGGGTGAGCGCTTGGTTGGACAGGTAGCGAAGCGTCAGGCGGTGACGAATCCTGAAAATACGGTGTATTCGATCAAGCGCTTCATGGGCCGGCGATACGACGAAGTCACGGAGGAAATGAGGCGCATCCCCTATAAGGTCGTCAGGGGAGAGCACGACGACGCGCGTGTGGAAATTTTCGGCAAGGTATACA
>WNFS01007683.1_pt1 | contig 10809 bp, 10 predicted proteins | sample 5400141 | NCBI WGS metagenome assembly WNFS01 (sample SAMN13153358, study PRJNA577476) | soil metagenome | isolation source: 60 cm saprolite under Madrone tree | place: USA:California | collected 2016-06-14 | reverse complement strand
AGCTAGAGCAATGTCAGGCTTGGTTACCGGTATGCGGGATCGTATGTCGGGGCCGTATAGCACAGTGCTGGAGGCTTTCATCTCATAGGTGCTCAGATCGGGGGGGAGTCTTGTGAGGGAATTCAAGGGGACAATCTCCACGCCTAATACGAAACCCTGCTCAGCCAGGTCGTATCCTGTGAGCTGGGAGAGCTGTTTCAGAACGGTTCTTTGGATCGAATCAGATGTTCCAGTGTCAATTTTCCGATCTGTGACCACATAGAGGTCAAAATCGTGGAGAGGAATGGGGGTGGTGTCTGTGAGACGGATGCTTCCCTCTCCGCGGCCGAATCCTCCTCCAAGGATAATTGTACACTCTGACCCGAAGGTTCTGACTGTCTCACTGACGATGATGTCCAGTTGTTTCTGAAGGCCTGATTCTACTGTGGGGTCGTTGAGAGAGGTGAACAAATTGCTATTGGCCTCAACTGACTTTGACCTCGCTCTTTTCGGCGATGGATTGGTAGATGGCTTCTTTCAATTTTAGGGCCTCGATTGCAATTTCGCCCGGTATGGGAGGAGGCTTGTCGTTGCGGATCGAATCTGCTAGGTCATCGACGAGGGCCGCGTACAGTCTCGGCAGAGGGTTGAAGAAGTCTTTGTCGCGTGCAAGAGCGAATAATATTGCATGTCGACGGTTGCGATACCTCCAGTCCCAACGATGTCGAGAATTTTTGAGTAGGGTGCGAGCCATGAAACGTCGAGAATTCCGGTTCCTCCGCCGGAGAATTGTAGGAGTGCCTGCACTGAGGTGTCGAAGCCCATTGTTCCCGTGTAGTCGCCGCCGGACGCTGATACATGGTTGACGGGGCCGCCGAAAAGGAGCAGAAGGTCCAGCATGTGTATTCCAATATCTGAGACTATCCCTCCACCTGACTTCTCTGGATTGTAATACCATTGAGCATGGGACCAGGTGAGAGGAATATCGGTATGCCACTGGGCCAGCATGCTCACGATTCTTCCAAGTTTCCCATTCTTGTAAATGTCATAGCCTCGCTGAACAGCAGGAACATAGCGCCACTGCTTTGCCTCGCAAAGCTTCACCTTCTGGTCCGCGGCTGTCTTGACCATTTGTTCCGCTTCATGAACCGAGGTTGCCAAGGGTTTCTCGACCAAGACGTGGACCCCTCGTGTCATCACGTCAATGGCCACTTTTGAGTGTAGGTGGTTGGGAACGCAGATGTGGACAAGGTCGAGTTTCTCCTCCAGCATCTGATGGTAGTCAGTGAAGGTCTTTGCTATTCCGAACTTTTTCGAGGTCTTTTCGAGGACCTTGGTATCGAGATCCGCAACGGCAACTACGCGGGCTTCTTTAGACTTGATTATTCCCGGGATGTGGCCTCGCTCGGCAATTGGGCCGCAACCTATTACCCCTACCCTCAATGGTTCGCCGCTCATTTTCGAATCTTCCTGATCACAGTCTCCACTACATGATAGAACGTGTTGTAGTCGAATCTTTCCTGGATCTGAGCGAGTTCCGCTCCTACTAGGTGGTGATTACGGCTGCCCACTCCTCTCTTCTCGGCTTCTCTGATGTGGCCGATGCTCTCGGGGTTGAAGCCCATGACTTTGGCGCATACAGAGTCCACTGCCACAGGGTCTCGTCCGCCGATGAGGAGGTTTGCAATCCGAGGCGTTCCCATGTCCGGCCCGTCCACGCCCTCCATCCCGATTATTCCGTCAACCAGGGAGAAGTCGGGTCTTGCGGCCACGTTTGCATCTGCTATCACCTGGGAGAGCACTGGATGCCATTTTTTCTTTCCCCGGTATGGAATACTACCGAACTGGTTCTTGAGGGCACAGGTGATCTTGGTCAGGCCATGCGTCTTCAACTTAGCCAGAGATATTGAGTAGTCTGCATCCAGGAGAGTCTTGGGCATCCAGAGTGCCTTAAGGAAACACGTTGGAGGAAGTGCCACCTTTACTCTCTTATCGTTCGAGAGGTTCAATGTTCGGACTTTCAGCCTCTGTGCAAGGTCGGCGAATCCGAGCCATTTGAAGAGCAGGTCGGCCCGGGCGCTTGTGGCGTCGCTCTCGACTAGTACGATGTCTAAGTCCCGAGCAAGAGTCCTCAGAAACTGTATCAACGCTTCCAGAACCCTCGGGTCGGTGGTTGCTCCAGTGTCATAGGTTCGAAAGAAACACAAGTTCAGTTTTATGGTAACAGTGTTTCCGTCTTCAAGAACGGGAGCGCCGACTAGGTCGAATATCTTTCCAACAGCCTCGGGTATATTCTCACCGACGCGGACAGCGGCGACCGTTGAAACTTCTTGAGTTTTGCTCGTCATGGCGGTGAAGCGACCCAGAACACTGAGGATGAGTAGACTATGTTATGTGTTGGGCTGAAGAAGGGAGATGGGTCAGCAGTGACTTGTATGCTTGAGCCAAGAATTGAGGTGCTCCAAATATCATGGTCGACAAAGTATGAGGATAGGATGGCGTACCGGCTGAAGCTGTACGGTGGGGACGGTTCCTGGGCAAAGTCTAGTTTTGGTGGGAAGGGCACCGCGGTGATGATGGCGTATCTTCCCACGGAATCGACCTCCAAGGGTTTGTTCGCGGGAACATTGCTGTTTACCCAAGCTGCGACAGCCGCGTTCGCTGCATTGGGGATAAGTGACGAGTCAACGTCCAGCCTCGCGTCGAGAGGCAAGCTGTCCCTGGAGTGATACAGGGAATTTCTCTCCTGGTTCGGCAGCATTAGGTTCATTGGCAACATGACGAAGATGAGGACCAAGACCGTTCCCTTCCAGAGACTCCGATGAGATTTGAAGATTCTCCAGAGGAGACCCGCGAGAAAGAATGTGATGAAGGGGAGTATTATGGCAAGGATTCTCGTGGACTCGATAGCGACGGATACGTAGGGAAGCGCGAGCCATGCGCCTAAGAGTGCTATCAAGGATGCTCCTATCAGGTTCCAAGTGGCGAAAATTCCCCGGGTCAACCCCCTTCGGTATCTGTTAAGAAACAGGAGGGCTCCGAGTGCTATGAGACCGTTTTGAAAGTCAAACCAGCCTGTGACTATTGGTCCGGCAGCACTTGAGATCGCTAGAGAGGTGTCGGCCCTTTTTGGCCCAGATGAGAGGTGGGTAATGGAGAAGATCACTTGCTGGATCGATGTGAAGGCTTGAGAAAGTATTGTTGGCGCCGCGAAAGCCAACCAGAGTGTTACTAGAGCCAGGGAGGCTAGAAGGGGCGTTACCTTTACCTCTATTGACGAGGACTTTTCGAAGAATGGCAGACGCTGGAGAACTGGCACTACTATCTTGGATAGTACGAGCCATGCCACAAGTACGAATGCTAGGGCGATTGAGATCGTATAGTGAGACATGGCAACACCTAGACACAGAATTATCCCTAAGGATCTTAGGCTGCGGTCTTTTCCGGTCAGAGCGTAGAAGGCCAGGAACAAAAGCAGAAGCGCGGGTGCTGTCTTTCCAATAATATGGGCACCGAAAAAGAACCAGTTTAGTGCCAGAGTAAGGCTGGAAAGTGCCGCCAGCCTAGAGTCGTTCGTGATGGAGTTGACCACGGAGTAGACCGCTACTGGTAAGAGTGCGAAGAAGAAGAACGTCTGGAAAAGAAGTAGCTGAGAAGGGGAGACTTGGCTGATCGCCGATGTCATTGTAGGGAGGACGGTAATGGCTAGGCTAGACTGATATGGCGAGACGGTTCCTAGAGCAGGGTCCCAGAAGCCGCTTGCTGCAGTATTCTGCAGCACAGAATTTTCTCTGATGAGATCAAATCCGCTGAAGCCTGCGTACCGGGAGAGTCTCGTGAAGCTTAGAGAAATGGAGAGTAGGAACAAAAAAAAGAGCTGGAATCTCTGTTGAGCTCTGCTTTGCTCGCACTGAGCTAGTTGTCTGACGAAGAGAGTTATGCTGATAGCCTGAATGAATATTCCAAAGTAGATCAAAGACTCTGGGAAAGGGTTGCGGCTCGCTTCTGAGTACAGGCTCAGATTGTATGTTAAAGCTCCGACTCCAAGGAGTATCCCGATGAAACCCTGGTTCGTAAACAGATCGAATATTCTAGGCAAGAGTCGTTTCTCCTCCCCGTCGGGAAGCGGTCAGATAGCCTCGAAGCCAGTAGAGAGATGAGGCGAGGAGCACAGGTATTGATAGAAGAGCCCTTGTCTTCTTGTATCCGCCAGATACTAATTTGGTGAAGTATCTGGCCAATCTTGCCATCGCCAGAGATGGAGTTAGTAAAGCCACGAGCGCGTAACTCTTCGGCAGCCGGAACGGAGCCCTATCCCCGAAGGCTCCCTGCAGGCATCGATCTGAATATCCTTCCTCCCGACTCCTCTTGAAGAGGGCATTGAAGTTCATTGGCCTGTGGAGGTGAACTACTTTTGGGGAAGGATCGAAGATGACCTGGAACCCCTTTTGTATGATCTTCCAGCAAAGTAAACTCTCCTCGCCCCTGTCAAGCTCTTGAAAAGGCCCCGCAACCTTGAAGGAGGAAGCTTTGAAGCTCGCGTTGCAAGTGGCTATTTCCCAAGTATTTCTTCGCGCGGTCGCCGGGGACTGGGTCGCGAAGTACGTCGAGTGGTAGAGGCTTGTTGGGAGTCCGAAGTCTCCTCCCTGAAGGACTGACCCGGCCGCGACCATGATTCTCGGGTCGTGATGTATTGAGACGTGGTTCTTGAGCCATCCTCTATCTACCACGCAGTCAGCGTCTGTAAAGGCTATCAATTCTCCCGCGCAGTTTTTCACTGCTGTATTGCGTGCCGCACCTCTGCAGGGTCTTCTGTCGATCACCTGTTTCACAGGGAACTTCTGAAGGAGATCTAGAGTCCCATCGCTGGAGCCTCCGTCTACCACCACGATCTCGTATTTGTCTTTAGGATAGTCCAGGGTGTCGATTGATTCCAGACAGCGCTCGATGGTTGACTTATTGTTAAGAGTAATTATTGCCACAGAGATGAACGGTAGCTCCGCCCATGGTCCAAGGTCGAAGGAGGCGAGCCTATTGCCCGCCCTGGCCAAAGTGTCCTTGGAATTCATCCACTAATCCTCAGATCAATCCTTGGTATATTTCCTCGAATCGTTTCGCGGCTGCTTCTGACCCATAGGTTGACAGTAATTCGGGTCGGGGATTATTCGGTCCATTCCTGCGGAGAACCTCGCAAGCCAATCTTGCCAGTGATGTATGATCCTCATACCCGACCAAGCAGTTTTGGTCAAGGACTTCTCCTATCCCTCCCGTGTCGTACGATAGAACTGGGGTCCCAAGTATCAGGGACTCGATGATACTTAGGGGGGGGTCGATGGATCCAGCGGGACTCTGCCCCGTGAATACATACAAATCGCTAGACCGAATAAGCGCTGGAATATCCAGGTCTACGTTTCTGGGAAGAAACTCTACGGACCCATGTAAGCTCAACCTATTGAGAAGAGCAGGGACTCTATTGGGAAGCGGATATGTTGTGACGGCTACTCCTTTCACTTCTGGAAGCTCTCTTTTCACCAATGAAAGCATTCGGAGGAAATCTTCCTCCCCCCTCAAGGCCTTGTGGTTCCCCAAATACAGAATCTGAGGATGCTCACTATTCTTCGGTATACTTGTGGTCTGAAGAGCCACGCGGTCGTTCCTAAGGAAGGGCGGCACAACTTCTATCTCTCTATTAGGCCGAGAGGCGGAGAGTTTACGTTTGATGAACCCGCTAGAGGCCACGACAAGGCTTATCCTCCTAATCGTCCAAGACGTGATGAAGGCCGGCGCCAACATCCCAAGCTTTGTAGAAAGAGCCTCTTTCGGATCCTTCCTTAGGACACGTAACCAGTTGGATAAGGAGAGCGTGGGCAGCTGGCAACAGTAGGCCACTATTGGAAGTTCGGATTTCCTACTGAGACTCCAGAGAGCGGGTGCAAGATTTCGGTGGATGATCATGTTCTGAAGGTGCACGATATCCAGTTCCCCCGCTTCCTCCATCTCCAAGATGGTCTTGACAGCAGCCTTGCCAAAGCCCGGTCGCGGAAGTGTTCTGAGCTTCACGCCACCGTCCATAGTCGTCCCTTCCCTCTCGGTGGTGATCAGCAAAACGCTGTGACCAAGACGAGTAAGCTGGCGCGCCAACTCGTAGGCCATGTTCTTGACCGCCTCGTTCCACGGCGGGTGTACATCACGGCCGAGTATTGCGATCCTCATTTCGTTCTGCCCTTTGAGTTGCCCCCAAATCCGGCTTTCATCAAGCCGTCCATCGTTTTCGTGAGAATCATCCGATGATTCTGCGTGACATCTCCTTGTCCGTTCATCACAACCATTCCCATCTCCCGTCCAAGTTCCAAGTAGACCTTCCTTCTCTGAAACAAGTCGTAGTATGGCTGCTCCCTCGCCCGGCCGGGAACCAAAGCCCGTTCCCAAGCGAGCTTCTCATCTACATCCATAAGGAAGGCTAAGTCCGCTCTCGGCGTCAGCTCTATCAGCATTCTCTTAGTCCTCTCACCTAACATTCCCTCGTGCAAAAGTTCAGCTAGGAGGTCGTAGACGTACCGGTCGCAGATGACAATCCTCCCCTTCCGAAGTGGGAGCCTGACCGAGACTACAGTCTTGGGAACAAAGTCTAAGGCCAAGACCAAGGGCCATAGCCGCGCGAGCGCACGATTTCGTCGTAGGTCTCTTTCTACAAATGCGACTCCCTGAATCTTCCGCCTGTGGGTATACCCCAAGAACCGCACTAATGCTAAGAACGGATAAGACAGAATGGGCTTTTGGCCCGCCCAAGCCCGCGCCGCTGAGATGTTGCGGCCGGCCAGCGACCTCTGGAGCGTGACAGCCTGACTGGACTTGCCCGATCCGTCCAGTCCGCTGAAGGTTACAAGAAATCCATGACTCATTTCGGCCTTTCCCGTCCTCCCAGAACCCCGAGTTCGGCCGAGCAAGAGTCCACTCCTCCTTCATATTGTCAGCAAAGAGGTGCCCTGACAGTAGGAGGGCCGTTCTATACCTAGGACATCCAGCATCGTGGGAAGGATATCTACCATCTCGACGCCTGGCAGGCTCCGCCCGTCGAGGCGCTTGGACCAGTGGAGAACGGCGATGGTCTCCAGGCCCGGAGTAGCTGGGTCATAGCCGTGCATCGCCTTGGGCTGGGTCTCACTGTCGAAGAAGCTAGGTCTGATTACTAGCCCGGGTTGAAGAAGAAATATTAGCTGTCCCCAAGAATCTGAATATGGAATCATGTACTGCTCCCTCTCCTTATCAGAGAGTATCTTCCCGTAACCCAGCCCCTCGAGCACCTTACGCACATCTGCCAGGATGGGCTCTTTCCCCCAGAATCTTGCCATCGTTGAGTCCAAGAACATTCCAAAGTCCTCGAACGGGCGAAGACCTGCCTCCATCAGAGCTCGAGCCACGTCCACAGACCCCTTGACAGGTATCATCCCATGATCCGCAAAGCAAAGCACCGCCAGCTCGGGATCCCTCTCACGCCATCTGGAGACTATCTTTTCTACGAAGTTGTCGGTCCTCTTCAAGACCTGGAGCGCTGACTTCGTTCCCAGACCGAACCGGTGAGACGCGGTGTCCAAGTCCAGTAGGCGGACTATATTGACGTCCTTTTCGTGCTCGGATCTTACGGCCCTCTTGAATACATCAAGGTCTGAGTCGAAGACCCCATGGTCAAAGTAATCGAAGGACATGCCCCGTCCCCGAAGGATGTCAAAGAATGACTTGGTATTGCCGAAGGAGCCTGGCTCATACAAGTTGCCTCTCAGAGAGAGGCGCATCCTTGCCAGTTGTCTTATTGGTACCTCGTCTAGCCCTGGAAAATAGGAGATACCAGCCATCGCGTTGGAGAGGCGCATGATTCCGTACCGGAGGACCTTGGCCGGGAAGGACAACCCTCCGTCGAGATCGTCGATCCAGCGGGCGATTGGTCCAACCCACTTGAAAGGGCTCCTCTCTGGGTCTGCGTAGTATCGCATCCAGATGCCGTGCGTGGACGGAAAGGTACCCGTGAACAGGGTCGCGGCCAACCCCTCATATGCCAGAAGTGTCGCCAGCGGGCCGCTTATTCCCTCCCGTGAGATCTTAGCAAGAAACGGAGTGTATTGGAAAGTCATGTCCTGGAAACGAATTGCATCTAGGAAAAAAACCGCGAGCTTTGTCAACTCCTATTTCTCACTTGACCAGTTCACCATATTCTTACTCCAATTGCCTTCTGAAACCTCAGGGGGACTATTTTGTCCAAAGCCAGAAGAAAAGGCGCTGTCAGCGACCTCAACCCACTCTGCACCCATGACTGGCTTAGGTCGGACGCACTCTTGTAGAGGAATAGAAGAGCCGTGATCAAGACCGGAACCCTCAAGGGAAACCGTCGCTCCATCATATTCATCAACAAAGCGAGAACCCTATCTCCGGCAAGAATCCTATTCACATAGCTCCTGATTGGAAAAGGAATTGGGTCTTCCCCAATCATCTCTTTGAAGGTGCGATCTAGAACGGTAATGAAAACAGCAAAACCCTTAGTCACGCCCGCGGACTCAACCGTCTCCAAGATCTTCTTAACGTCAAGACCGGCCTTAAGCGACTCATAGGCGATTCCAAGATCTGAAAGCCGGATGCGGCCATGCCGGTACAAAGTGTGTATACAAGTTATGACCAACCTATCGCAAAATGTCAAGGTCACCGCACTGCAATTGAACCGTTTGAGTATCATGGAACGAACGTTTCTTAGGTTCCTACCAACAAGCAGGTCGATGTCATGGCCAACGTCTGGTAACGCATCGAAAGACTTCAGCACCGCAAAAGGTATGCCCATTTCCATGCAAATCTTCTGGGCGTCAGTTAGGAGCCTCAGAGCGTCATCTAGCTGGTCCGCAACCTCATGACGGACACCGTCAAGAAGTCTGTTAACCGGGCTGGTCAGGCCTTCAACTTGGACGAGGGTTCTGGCCAGCGCCTTATTGGCCTTGGCTTGTGCTACTAATGATACGAGTTCAGCCTCGGACGCTATACCTAATTTGCTTTCGGCTTTGCCAAACAGAATCTTTGCAATGGCCTTGGACCAGTCGGTGTCTGATTGCCGAGATTGGATCTCGGTCATCTGAATGAATTACTCCGCCTCCTCCAGCTTCAATTCTACAGTCTTCACGGCCGACGTTCGCGTTCCGGGGACTTGCTCCCACATGAGTTGTGGTCCCCCCAGTCCCAGACGGACAAGGCTCGCAACCAAGGCGATTTGGAAGCCCAGAAACGCTGCGACGCCGAGTACCCATGAAAGGCTTCGCTGCATCATTGAAATCTCACGGCTCCCATACTTGTTTGTTAGAACCCGGAGGAGAACAACTCCTGGAAGGCCTACCAAAGCCGCGTACGCCAAGACTGGTAATGCATTCCCAGGCTCTGTGATCACAATACCCACGAAAAACGCGAGCGCCGTTGTAACTAAGACGGGGGATATTATGTTGGCGAATAGTTCGAATGGGAAGACTAAACTGCCGTATTTTCCGAAAGACCTGTTGAAGAAAACGGCAAGGCTACGAAATATCGCGTGTTGGTTTGCCGTACTCCTCCTAAGCTTGTGCCAGAACTTCGGTTTCAGGCTACTTGCCTCCCGCTCGTAGAACGGGACCTCTAAGTCGTACACGCACCTCAGACCCTTCGACCTTACCATCACGGTCAGCTCCAGATCGTCGCACATGCATCCGGGACGAAGCGGCCCTAGCGCATCTCTCCGATAAAGAGAAAATTCACTCTCGCACATTAACGGGGTGTCGACGCTCGCCTCAGCTTTCCTTATAGCCGTGTATACCGCTCGATACCCAGCCTCTAGGCTTGAGAGGAAGCTCTCGTCCGCCATAGGAACTTCGAACCCTGAAGCACCTCCCATTCTGGAGTCTTGGAAATTCTGCACGAGCTTTGAAAGGGCCTCGGGAGGAACTATCACATCAGCGTCAGTCAGGCCGAATATTTCCGCTTCGGAAACCCTTAGAGCTTCGTTTATCGCTTGACTCTTTCCCATCCTAACGGGCTGTTCTAGTAACGCTACAGCCAACTGGTTCTTGTGTCGGTTAGCGAATTCTTTAACGATGCTCCGGGTCTCGTCGATGGACGCACTGTCGACCACCATGACCCGTAGCTTGTTTCGGGGATAATTCAGCTGGAGAATGTTCTCAAGTTTTCTATCGATAATGCTCGCCTCGTTGTAAGTGGGAACGACTATGCACACAGTAGGCCAAGGACCGTTGACAGCCTTCATGGTATCAGGCGTTGGATGGCCCAGAAAAACAGCGAAGGCGAGACTGTACACCGCACAGATGGTAAGCCAAACGGTGAAGAACAAGATTTCGAATAGAGGAATCTGAGCCTCACCTAACCTAGGTTCTAATCCGGAGGCACCGTGTTTCGAAGCTCTCTCACGTACGCGATAATGACTTGGAAATATCGGATATCGGGTCCGCGGTCTACAGTGCGAAGCCTGACTAGTCCATCAACAGTCTCCATCTGGATTTCTTGGCGTGCAACTGTGTACACGTGGGTGTCCGACGTCTGCGAACAGATTCTGGTGAAGTAGTCTATAGCCAAGGACCCAGACTCTTGCTGGCACTGAGATAGCATTGTGGGGAGTTATCAACTACCTCGAAAACTTGAACTCGCTCAGTGCTTCTGCTATTCTCCGGAAGCTCATGGACTTCTTTGCCTGGTATTCCGAACCCATCACTGCTATCCTAGCTGCGTTCATCTCAACGACGCCTTATGTATTTGGAGATTCTGACCGCTCGATCTGTTGCGTGGTTCGAGAGCAATTCCTGACAAACTCTT
>WNFS01004334.1_pt1 | contig 10809 bp, 8 predicted proteins | sample 5400141 | NCBI WGS metagenome assembly WNFS01 (sample SAMN13153358, study PRJNA577476) | soil metagenome | isolation source: 60 cm saprolite under Madrone tree | place: USA:California | collected 2016-06-14 | reverse complement strand
ACAATCTGATTTTTCTCGTCGAGCGCCACGACGGATGGGACGAGGTTCAGCCCGTCTTCCCCGGGGATAACGACGGGCGAGTCTCCCTGCATATACGCCACTAGGGAGTTCGTGGTGCCAAGATCGATGCCGACGATGTAATCAGTTGCCATTTGGTAGAAGATTGCAGAGGTCAGATTGCAGAAGTGAGAAGCAAGAGTAGGTTTGGTTTTTCACCTTTGCCATCTGCCCTTTGACCTCTGACCTAGTTTTCCATTGCCTCGTTCACGTCCCGCAACAAATTGCGGATATAGTTCCTCCGGTTCAGCACGTCCACCATCCTGTCGAGAATCTTCCGCCGATCGGCTCCAGTTTCGTTGTCTTCGGATTGTTCGTCCACGGCCTCGTCCCACTTGTTCCACTCGGCCTTCAGTTCGTTCAGAAGCGCGTCGTATTTCTCTTCCAGCGAAAGCTTGGCCTTGCCGATTTCTTCGAGCAGCGCCGGATCGTCTTCGCCCATCTTTTTCTGGACTCGTAGTTCTTCGAGATGCATGTTGAGTTCGAAGACCTCCTCCAAAAGGTCGGGCGGCACGACCTGCTTCTTCAATTCTCCGGTAGCGCGAGCTTTTTCAGTCGCCTGCTTCGATTGCTCTTCCAGTTCGATACCTTCGAGGCGTAACAGGTACTCGGTGCGCTTGATCGGATCTTTCAATGCGCGATAGGCATCATTGAGCATGGAACTTTGTTCCAGGCTCCAGGCACGTTCCCGGTCGTCAGCCTGCCCGAATACGTCGGGATGAAGCCGGCGACTAAGCGCGTAGAACTCTTTCTCCAGTGCGGCAGTGTCAAGATTGAGCTTGCGCGGAAATCCGAAAAACGTGAAATAGTCCACGGGAACCGGAGGCTGCACCTTGCCGCACGCACTGCAAAACTGCACCGCGCCCATCGTGCCGCACGACCAGCACCTTGGGGTTGCCTGTCCGGGCATCATCAACGACGACTTGGATTCTGTACTGGCCATAAAAAGCTAAGGCGGGCGCACGGCCCGCCCTCGAACCACTGCCCGCCCTTCTAACCACTGGTTATGGTGACGGGCCTCAGGCCCGTCCTGACGGGGCGGAGCCCCGTCACCACATGATCTCATCTACGAGAAAGAACTACCGCAGCCGCAGGACTTGGTCGAGTTCGGATTCTTGAACACGAATCCTTGCTGCATCAGGGTTTCGCTGTAATCAAGAATCATCCCGTGCAAGTAGATGAAGGACTTCGGATCTACAAAAACCCGGACATCTCCGAACTGAAACACACGGTCGCGCTCGCGCGGTTGCGTATCAAACCGTATGTTGTAACTCAGGCCCGAGCATCCGCCGCCCTGCACGCCCAACCGAAGGCCACCTTGCTCAGGCGAAACATTTTCTTTCACCATCGCTGAGCGTATCTTCTTGAGCGCATTGTCGGTCACCTGAATGCCCTTGGCCGGAGCCATGGGCGTCGCGGGTTTCACGACTTCGTCTTTTACCGCTTGATCCATAGATTCGAATTTACCGTAGAGACGCGGGTTGCCGCGTCTCCGCAGGGTCTCGCTGCCTGAGACGGGGCAAGCCCCGTCTCTACAGGAGGTCTATCTACCTTGCCGCCTGGACTTCCACGGGCTTCGCGGTGTCCTGCTTCTTCTTCCAGTCGCCAATCGCGGCTCGGATTGCATCCTCGGCCAGCACCGAGCAGTGAATCTTCACCGGCGGCAAGGCCAGTTCCTTCACGATCTCGGTGTTCTTGATCGCGAGGGCTTCGTCAATCGTTTTGCCCTTGACCCACTCGGTCGCCAGCGAAGACGACGCGATCGCCGAGCCGCAGCCGAAGGTCTTGAACTTGGCGTCTTCGATGATGTTGGTCTGCGGATTCACCTTGATCTGCAGCTTCATCACGTCGCCGCACTCAGGGGCGCCGACCAGGCCGGTGCCCACATCGGAATCCTTTTTGTCCATGGAGCCGACGTTGCGTGGATTGTTGTAATGGTCGATCACTTTATCGCTGTATGACATCCTTGATCTCCTTGGAAACTTATCTCTGTCCAGCCCCTAAAGGGGTATTCATTTCGAAACTCTCGCGGCATCGCTAAAGCGATGCCCTGATACGAAGCTTAGTGCGCTTCCGCCGCCCACTTCACACTCTTCAAGTCCACACCTTCTTTCGCCATTTCGTAGAGTGGCGACAGTTCGCGCAGACGCAATACCGTCTCGACCACGCGGTCGCCCACGTAATCGATCTCGGCCTCGGTGTTGAAGCGCCCGATGCCGAAGCGGATCGAGCTGTGCGCTAGATCATCGCCCGTGCCGAGAGCCTTCAATACATAAGATGGTTCAAGTGTCGCCGAGGTGCATGCCGATCCGCTGGAAACTGCGATATCGTTGATGCCCATCAGCAGTGACTCCCCTTCCACATAGGCAAAGCTGATATTCAGATTGCCGGGCAGCCGATGTTCCACGGAGCCATTGATATACACCTCGTCAAGCCGGCTCATAATGCTGTCTTTCAGACGGTTTCGCAGGCCCGCCATTTTGCAGGATTCCTGCGGCATCTCTTCCTGCGCGATGGCACACGCCTTGCCCAGGCCACTGATGCCGGGAACATTGAGCGTGCCTGAGCGCATTCCGCGCTCATGCCCGCCACCGTCAATCAGCGGCACCAACTGCACACGCGGATTCTTGCGGCGCACATAAAGCGCGCCCGCGCCTTTCGGCCCGTAGAGTTTATGCGCTGTGATCGACGCGACATCGATGTTCATCTTGTTCACGTCCACCGGCACCTTGCCGATCGCCTGCACGGCGTCGGTGTGGAAGATCACGCCGCGTTCGCGGCACAGTTTGCCGATTTCCGCGATCGGTTGCAGCACGCCGATCTCATTGTTGGCCGCCATGATCGTGACCAGAATCGTCTTGTCGTCCATGGCGCGCTTCAGATCGTCGAGGTCAACCAGCCCATCTTTTTGCACCGGCAGATAGGTCACGCGAAAACCGAACTTCTCCAGATGCTTGCAGGTGTCGAGCACCGCCTTGTGCTCGGTGACTGCGGTGATGATGTGGTTGCCCTTCTCGCGGTACATCTCGGCCACGCCCTTGATGGCGAGGTTGTCGCTTTCGGTGGCGCCCGAGGTGAAGATGATCTCTTTCGGACTCGCGCCGATCAGCTTTGCGACACGCTCGCGCGACAACTCGACCGCTTCTTCCGCCGCCCATCCAAACGGGTGATTGCGGCTGGCCGAGTTCCCGAACTTCTCCATAAAGTAAGGCAGCATTTCTTCGAGAACCCTCGGATCCATGGGCGAGGTCGCGTGATTATCCATGTAAATGGGCAGCTTGACGCCGTTGGGGGACGTGCGCTGTCCGATGTCCTGGCTGGTTGGGGTCGCCGTCTTCACATCCGTGCTCATGATTACCGTTCTCCTTAAGACTGCTACGAAATCGTTACCAACTCCGCCGGCTTCTTGGTCTCGAGCTTCCTGGTCTCCGGCTTATCGACACCGACAACTTCCGGCTCTTCCTTCATCTGAGAAATTTTGATGTTCTTCAGCACCTGCTCGATGCTTTCATTCACTTTCCGCAGCGGCTCGCGAATCGTGCATCGCTCGGTCTGATCGCATTCGCCGCGGATAGTTACGCACGACGTAATGAACAGCGGGCCGTCAATGGCCTTGATCACTTCGAAGGCGGAAATCATCTTCGGATCCCGCGTCAGCGTGTAACCGCCGTGCGTGCCATGCTGGGACCGCACCAAGCCAACCTTTGCCAGCCGTTGCAGGATCTTCGCCAACGCTTCCTGCGGGATCCCGTAGGCCTCGGCCACGTCCTTGGCGCTGCAGGCTCCCTGGTCAACGTGCTCAGCCAAATGCTTCATGGCCATAAGCCCGTAGTCCGCTTTTTTCGTCAGTTTCAGCATGCTGGCGAATGCCGACCTATATGGTCGGATAAAATGCCGACTGTTTCGGTCGTATTTTGATTTTAGCCTCAACTGCTACTTCATGCAAGGCCGATCAGGCATCGGCCAGATTTAGCAACTGAACGGTAAATTTCGGCAGGCAAAGGGCTTAGGGAAGTATAGCGCCATCAGCTTAAAAGCTTAGCTTTAGTCCCCGACTGGACATCGATGTTCGGTATGTGTAAGTGGTGGTGCAGTGCGGCAATCCCAGGTGGCGACTTTCCCGAGAGTCGACTGTCCCTCCGGAACCCGCTGTTGTACTCTCTGGTTTTTCCTCTCTAATTGAACCGTTGATACGTCCCAACCCCCAGCGTATAAACGCAAAACAGAGTTCACCCCAGTGACAAGAGTCAATTCCGTTTTCATTGTGTCGATGCTGGTCGTGCTCAGCTTGTGCGCGAGTTCAGTGTGGGCGCAAACCGCGCGCTGGCCGGAGCAGAAGGCGAAGATCTGGTACGTGCAACAGCCGTGGTTGGTTGGCAGTAATTACGTTCCCAAGTCGGCGATCAACCAATTGGAGATGTGGCAGGAGGGGACTTTCGATCCGGCGGAGATCGATACCGAATTGAGCTGGGCCGAAGCCATGGGCATGAACACCATGCGTGTCTTCCTCCACGACCTGCTCTGGCAGCAGGATGCAGCCGGCTTTAAGAAGCGCATCGACCGCTTCTTAACCATCGCGTCGCGGCACCATATCCGTCCTATGTTTGTGCTCTTCGATTCATGCTGGGACCCATTGCCTCATTTGGGCCCACAGCATCCGCCGACTCCAGGAGTTCACAACTCAGGCTGGGTGCAGAGTCCTGGCGCAAAGGCGCTCGCCGACGCAAGCCAATATCCCCGGCTGAAGGCGTACGTGCAGAGTGTGGTGGGAGCCTTCGCCAAGGACGACCGCATTCTTGCGTGGGACGTGTGGAACGAGCCGGGTGCCGATAACGCAGGGAGCTATGCGAAAGAGGAGCTGAAAGAGGAAGACAAGATTGCCCGAGTGGCCGCGCTCTTGCCCCAGGTGTTCGAGTGGGCGCGCGAGGTGCACCCCGTGCAGCCTCTCACCAGCGGAGTGTGGGCGGTTGACACCTCACCGGACGGGGCAAACCTCGGCGAGTTGCAGCAGATTCAACTGCGCGAGTCTGACATTGTCACCTTTCACAACTACAGTTGGCCGGAGTACTTCAAGCGTCAAGTGGCCTGGCTGAAGAAATACAATCGGCCGATAATTTGCACGGAATTCATGGCGCGATCGGTGGGCAGCACGTTTGACGCTGTATTGCCGATTGCAAAGGAGGAGCGCGTGGGGGCGATCAATTGGGGATTCGTCGCCGGCAAGACACAGACCTACTTGCCCTGGGATTCGTGGGAGCATCCTTATATTCGCAATCAGCCGCCGGTGTGGTTTCACGAGGTGCTCCGTCCCGACGGAACACCGTATCGAGAGGCGGAGGTAAATCTAATCCGGCAGCTCACGGGGAAGCAATAGGAACTAAATCGGCTCCAGTGCGCGTTCGTTTCAGCGGCGGGGCACACATTTCAGACCATTCAGCACCAACCCGCAAATTTCGTCAGCGAAGCTTTCGTCGAGCTTGTCGTGGCGAATCAAAAAACGCATGTAAATCGGCCCATAGAGCGAGTCGAGGACGAGGTCAAGGTTGATGTCGGCGGGTAGTTCGCCGCGGTCGATGCCGCGCTGCAAAGTTTGATAGGCCTGTTTGCGCCGGGGCCACAAGAATCTGTCGCGAAAGGCCTCGATCAACTCCGGATCCGACTGTCCTCCAGCGAGTAGCGCCGCGACGACCTTGCCGCGCCTTGACCGGAAGATGCGAATCAGCCGCCTCATCTGCAGACTCATGTCGCTCTTCACAGAGCCGGTGTTGGGGAAGCGAAGTTCCTCGTCGGCACTTGCAGAGAAAGCGTCCGCAACCAGGGCGGCCTTGGTCGGCCACCAACGATAGACAGTTGTCTTGCCGACATTGGCGTCGTCGGCGATGGCCTCAATGCTGAGTTCCGGGAACCCACCATGCTGCTTAAGCAATTTCAGAGTGCTGCGCAGGATGGACTGCCGCGACTCCTCACTGCGTGGCCGCCCGGGTGGCCGCTTCTCGCCGGTCGCGTTGATTCCGTTCCCATTGTTTCCGTTCTGGGCCTCGGCGCGCCGGATATGATTTTGAGCCATGGCTGAAGTCTAATATAATTTAAATCCGAAACGTATTGTTTTGAATCTGATTTGCAAGTCCGTAGGCCTGCGGGGGCCGCCGCGGCTTTGGCACTATCGGTTTCCGCTAGTATCGAATTTCAGCGTTACCATTTCTTGCCAGTCTAGTTTTCGCCAGTCCTATGTGGATCGTCGCATTAGCGCTTCGCCGCCCTTATACGTTCGTGGTGATGGCCCTGCTCATCATTATTCTTTTTTCTGTCACCGTCATCCGTACCCCTGTCGACATTTTCCCCGAAATCAACATTCCCGTCGTCAGCGTGATATGGAACTACACGGGACTGGCGCCAAGCGAGATGGCGGACCGGATTGTAGCCAACTCCGAACGCGGATTCACGATCACTGTCAACGACATCGAACACCAGGAATCGCAGTCGCTGAACGGAATCGCCGTGATCAAGATATTCTTCCGGCCTTCCGCCAACATTTCCGTGGCGCTGACGCAGGTGACGGCGATCTGCCAGACCGTGCTGCGAGGATTGCCCCCGGGCACAACTCCGCCGCTGGTCATCACTTACACGGCATCCTCGACACCAATTGTGCAACTGGGCTTGAGCAGCAAGACGCTTCCGGAGCAGCAATTGTTCGATCTCGGGAACAATTTTCTGCGCACCTCGTTGGCCACAGTTCAGGGTGCGGCCCTTCCGTATCCTTACGGCGGCAAGCCGCGCCAGGTGCAGGTGGACCTCGATTCCGCGAAGCTGCAGGCCTATGGTTTGGCGCCTGCGGACATCGTCAACGCGGTATCGGCGCAAAACTTGATTCTGCCGGCGGGCACCACGAAGATCGGGCCGACCGAGTACACGGTGGAGATGAACGGCACTCCGCAGACGGTCGCTGAACTGAATGATCTGCCGGTGAAGACTTCGAACTCATCCACGCTTTATCTGCGTGACATTGCGCACGTGCGTGATGGATTTGCGCCGCAGACCAACATCGTGCGCCAAGATGGCGTGCGCGGCGTGCTGATGTCGATCTTCAAGCTGGGCGGATCTTCCACGCTGACGGTCGTCAATGCGGTGAAGGCGATTGTGCCGCTGGCGGCGCAGTCTCTACCGCCCGAACTTAGCATCAAGGCTCTATTCGATCAGTCCTTGTTCGTTCGTGCGTCAATAGCGGGCGTCGTGCGGGAAGGGCTGATCGCCGCCTGTCTTACCGCCACCATGATCCTGCTCTTTCTGGGCGATTGGCGTCCGACGATAATCATCTCGATTTCGATCCCATTGTCCATCTTCGTCTCAGTAATCCTGCTGAGTGCGCTCGGCGAGACCATCAACATCATGACCCTGGGAGGACTGGCGCTCGCTGTCGGAATCCTGGTGGATGATGCGACGGTCGAAATTGAAAACATCGAGCGCAATCTAGCCATGGGCAAAGAGATGAAGCAAGCTATCCTCGACGGCGCCCAACAAATTGCGGTGCCCGCGCTGGTATCGACGCTGTGCATCTGCATCGTTTTTGTGCCGATGTTCTTTCTGGCCGGAGTGGCAAAGTTTCTTTTTGTTCCGCTGGCGGAAGCCGTGTCCTTTGCCATGCTGGCGTCTTACCTATTGTCAAGAACCTTGATCCCGACCATGGTGATGTTTATCATGCGCGGGCACGAACACCGAGCCGCCGAGCCGACAAACTTCCTCGCAAAATTCCAGCGAAGATTTGAACGCGGTTTTGAAAGATTCCGCGGTGGCTACCAGCACCTGCTGGAAACCACTCTCGAACACCGGGGATTATTCGCCATCTGCTTTGTTGCTTTCTGCGTTTTGTCGCTGGGGCTGGTGTTCTTTCTGGGCCAGGACTTCTTCCCGCAAGTGGATGCCGGCCTGATTCGTTTGCACCTCCGCGCCCGATCCGGCCTGCGCGTGGAAGAGACTGCGCGTCTGTGCGATGAAGTGGAGCGAGTACTGCGCAGCGAAATTCCGAAGGAAGAATTACAGACCATGCTGGACAATATCGGCGTCCCGTACTCGGGCTTGAACCTTTCCTACAGCAGTTCGGGTGTGATTGGGTCGAGTGACGCCGAGATTCTAATTTCGCTGAATCCGGAACACCATCATCCTACGGCACGATATGTCCGCCGGTTGCGCCGCGAACTGCCTGCGCGTTTCCCTGGCGTGGAGTTTTTCTTCCAGCCCGCCGACATCGTGTCGCAGATTCTTAATTTCGGATTGCCCGCGCCGGTCGACATCCAAATCATGGGCGCCGATATGAGCACGAGTTACGACATCGCGCAGAAGATCGCAAATCAGGTGCGCCAGATTCCCGGCACCGCGGACGTGCACGTACAGCAGATGATGAATCTGCCCACTCTCCATCTGGACATGGACCGCACCCGCATCAATCAGGTCGGACTGAATGCCCGCGATGTCGCGCAAAGCGTGCTGATCAGCTTGAGTGGAAGCTTCCAGACCGCTCCCAATTTTTGGCTTAATTCAAAGAATGGTGTTACTTATTCCATCGCCGTTCAGGAACCGCAATACCGGATGACGTCAGTGCAGGACTTGATGAACACTCCGGTGAACAGCGCGAGTGCGCTGGGTCCGCAGGTGCTCGGCAATCTGGCTCAGCTCACGCCGGTGGCGCGTCCCGCCGTGGTCAACCATTACAACATCCAGCCGGTCATCGATGTGTATGCCAGCACGCAGGGGCGCGATCTCGGTGGGGTTGCGTCGGACGTCATGAAGGCGCTCAAACCGTTCCAGGACCATCTGCCGCGCGGAACGCGCATCGTGGTTCGCGGGCAGGTCCAGACCATGCAGTCCTCGTTCTTCGGCCTTGGCCTTGGCCTTCTGGGGGCGATTGTGCTCGTCTATTTGCTGATCGTGGTCAACTTTCAGTCGTGGCTCGACCCCTTCATCATTATTACTGCGTTGCCGGGAGCGCTGGCGGGGATATGCTGGTTCCTTCTGATTACGCGCACCACGCTCAACGTTCCGTCGCTTACGGGCGCGGTCATGTGCATGGGGGTGGCGACCGCGAATTCGATTCTGATGGTCTCGTTTGCTCGCGACCGTATGGATACTGGCGTGCCTGCCCTGCAAGCGGCGCTCGAAGCGGGCTACACACGAATGCGGCCTGTGCTGATGACAGCTCTCGCCATGATTATCGGCATGCTTCCGATGGCGTTGGGCTATGGAGAGGGTGGCGAGCAGAACGCACCGCTCGGCCGTGCCGTGATTGGCGGCTTGCTGTTCGCAACCGTAGCCACCTTATTTTTTGTGCCAAGTGTATTTACGATTATCCATGGCCGCCGCCAAGCGCGGCTGCTGGCGGAGCAATAGTAGAGAAGAGCAAGATAGAGAAGTTGTTGGAGATCGCAATCATGCCAGTGCAACCGCCGCCTGTAACGGCGCAGCAGAATGAGACGCAGCAGGGCCGACCAGATGACGTGCGGCCGGAGAACAGGCAGCCTTCCGATCTGCGTCCGGCTCCGGCAGGGCGGGCAAAGACTCTGGTTGGCGCGGCGCTCCTCGTCCTGATCACCGCAGGCGTAGTTACCTTTCTGAACAGGAAGAGCGAATCGGATGCGCTTGCGAAAGAAACCGAAGCCGTTTCGGTTCCGGCCGTCGCGGTGGTGCAACCTCAAGTCGAGCCCGGAAACGACGAACTGGTGCTGCCCGGAAATTTGCAGGCCTTTGAGGAGTCTCCCATTTTCGCCCGAACCAATGGCTACCTCTTGCGTTGGTACAAGGACATCGGAAGCAATATTCGGAAAGGTGAACTGCTCGCGGCGATCGACACTCCAGAAGTTGACCAGGAGCTCTCACAGGCGCGAGCCAGCCGCGAGCAGGTCAGGTCCGCGCTGGGGTTGGCGAAGATCTCCGCTGACCGGTGGGCGAATCTGCGTAAGACCGATTCGGTTTCGCAGCAGGAAGCTGACCAGCAAGCGAGCGGCTATCAGCAGGCGCAAGCCAACCTTGCAGCGGCGGACGCGAATGTTCGCCGCCTGGAACAACTCGAATCTTTCAAGAACGTGTACGCTCCTTTTTCCGGCGTGCTTACCCGGCGCAATGTCGATCCGGGCGTACTCATTAATTCCGGGGCCGGGCTGACTGGCAAAGAGCTGTTCGATATCGCGCGCGTCGATCCGTTGCGGGTTTATGTCAGTGTTCCGCAGGCGTATGCGCCGAATATGAAAGCGGGGATGAAAGCGACGGTTACGCTGCAGGAATTCCCCGGCCAGAAATTTACAGGAGCGGTGGCTCGCACGGCCGACGCCATCGATCCCGCGACGCGCACCCTAAATACGGAAGTGGATGTTCCCAACAAAGATGGCAAGCTGCTGCCCGGTTCTTTCGGCCAAGTGCATTTTGCGACTGGGACTTCTGTTCCGAGGATTACGATCCCGGTGAACGCAATGCTGTTCCGCGCAGAGGGGCCGAGGGTTGCCGTCGTCGATAAGGACAACACGGTGCATTTGCGCCCGATTAGCATTGGACGTGACTTCGGAGCTACGCTTGAAATTCTTGGCGGCCTGGAGGTCAGCGATCGGATCATCATCAACCCGTCCGACTCACTCGAGGAAGGGCAGAAAGTGCACGTCGCCAACCCGAACCAGGGAGCTGCGCGCTCGTGAAGGGATTGATTGCAACCTGTAGAGACGGGGCGAGACGCGGCAAGCCGCGTCTCTACGGGAATTCGGTGCTCGCACT
>WNFS01009045.1_pt1 | contig 10813 bp, 6 predicted proteins | sample 5400141 | NCBI WGS metagenome assembly WNFS01 (sample SAMN13153358, study PRJNA577476) | soil metagenome | isolation source: 60 cm saprolite under Madrone tree | place: USA:California | collected 2016-06-14 | reverse complement strand
TCGCGGATTCGTTCCGCGCTGATTTGGTTGATTGACGGCGCGTTGGCCACGAGCGCTTCCCACGTGGTCTTGTCAATCTCGTAATCGAGTGTCGTCGCAAAGCGCACCGCGCGCAGCATGCGCAGTCGATCTTCTGTGAAGCGTCGCGCCGGATCGCCGATTGCGCGCACCAGTTTTGCGTCGATGTCAGCACATCCGCCGACAAAATCGATCACCTTCTCCGCGACTGGATCATAAAACATTCCGTTGATGGTAAAATCACGGCGCTGGGCGTCCTCTTGCGGCGAAGAAAAATGGACGGCGCTGGGATGCCTTCCGTCGACGTAAGCGTCATCTGAACGAAAGGTCGCCACCTCGAACTGAAAACCGTTTTCCACCACGATGATCACGCCAAAATGGGCGCCGACGGCGAACGTGCGCGGAAAAAGCTTCTGAACGACTTCGGGTCGTGCGTCGGTCGCAATGTCGTAATCCTTCGGGATCAAGCCACGGACCATGTCGCGTACGCAACCGCCAGCGAAATACGCGATATGACCGCTCTCGCGCAAACGCGCGGCAACTTCTCGCGCGACCTTTTCCATGGGCGAGTATTTCACAGCATCACTGTAGCCGCTTCGCTGTGCGAAGCGCAACGCACGCCTGCTCAGCATCGGCGCCTTCGCGGCAGCGCGGTGTCGCTACCCAGTTCTCTTCTGCTTGTGGAAAGAATGGATGATGAAGAGCACTACTGCGATTGAGATGCACGAGTCGGCTACGTTAAAGGCAGGCCACGGATCGGCGTATCGAACGTGCAGATCGAACAGGAGAAAATCGATTACGTGCCGGTAAAGCAGGCGATCGGTGAGATTGCCCAGAATGCCAGCAAGCAGCAGTGCAAGCGGGAGATCGCGCCAGACATCTGGTCGCCGGCGTCGCACGAGGAGAACTGTCACAACTACGAGCGCGACAATCGAAATCACAATGAAAAAGATATTGTTGCCCTTGAAAGAACCGAATGCTGCGCCGGTGTTGGTGACGTTAACCAGCCTGAAGAAATTGGGGACGACAATGCGCGCCTCATAAGGGTTGATCAAACGCACGACCAATTGTTTGCTCCATTGATCAAGAGCGTAGAGCGGGAGCGAAACAAAGAGGATTAACTTCATCTGGGTGATCTCTGTTAATCCGGGTGCCCCAGCAGAACTTATGATGCTGTAGTGTCCGCTGTCCTCAGCGGATTTGGTGTCACCGTTCCAGGAACACTGCGCTGAGGACAGCGCACGCTACAGCGCGAACGACGGAAACGGATCATGGAGCCGTCTTTTCCAGAGCCGTCACCACGCTTTCGCACCGATCACATAGATCCGGATGCGCCGTACTCATGCCGACTGTTGATCGATGACGCCAGCAACGCGCGCACTTCGCGTATGGCGTTTTCGTCACCGAAACGCTCGCTTCTTTCGCCTGATGAATCGTCAGATCACTCACGATAAAGAATTCTTCCAGTTCCTCCTGACCGACTTTCTCGGTAACATCGGAATCCGAATGCAAGATAACCCTCGCCTCCAGCGTGTTGCCAATCAGTTTTTCCTGACGCGCGTGTTCGACCGCCTGCGCGATCACGCCGCGTAATCTCAACAGCTCCGCCACCTGAGCACTAGGGGCGCCCTCGCCACGGCGAGCAGGCTGTGGTCGTGTCCTACCATCTCGATCCTCCCGTTCAGGAAATTCTTGCAGATGAACCGAATCCCGACTTGTCGGGACTGAATGGCGCCACGCTTCCTCGGCGGTAAAAGCGAGAATCGGCGCGAGCAATCGGCACAGCGCGTTGAAAATCTCATGCATGACTACTTGTGTCGCACGTCGACGCGGCGAATCTGCCGCGTCGCAATACATCCGATCCTTGGTGATGTCGACATACAGGCTGCTCAGATCAACGGCGCAAAACTGGTTGAGTGTGTGATAGACCTTGTGGAACTCGAACGCCTCGTAAGCCAATCGACAATCGCGAATCACCTCATCTAATCGCTGCAAAATCCAGCGATCGATCAGCGTGAATGCCAACGACCCCTCACCTTCATCCTCTCCCCTGCCAAGGGAGAGGCGATTCGTCGCAGGGGCGGAGTTGCTTCCCGCCTCTCCCCTCGATGGGGAGAGGGTAGGGTGAGGGGTGAAATCGTAAAGATTCCCAAGCAAGATGCGCAGCGTGTTTCGAATCCGCCGATAGGTGTCACCCAGGCGCGTGAACATTTCCTCCGAGAACGGCACGTCGGCGGTGTAATCGATGCTGCTCGCCCAAAGCCTCAGAAGATCCGCGCCATATCGTCCGACGAAGTGATCGGCGGCCGTTGGCTTCTCGTACGTTCCCGATTTTGAAATCTTTTTGCCGTCAAGATCGACAACGAAACCGTGCGTAACACAAATCTTGTACGGCGCGCGATTGTTCAGCGCGACGCTGGTCAGGAGCGATGATTGAAACCACCCGCGGTGTTGATCGGTCGCTTCGAGATACATGTCGGCAGGATCGCGCAGCTCCGGATGTAGCGCACAGACGGCTTTATGCGAGACGCCGCTGTCGATCCAGACGTCAATGGTGTCATTACGTTTTCTTGTACCCGGCGGGAGGCCGAGCTCGCCCGCGAGAGTAGCATCGTCCAACTCAAACCAAATGTTTGACCCGCGCTCGGCGACCAGATCAGCGAGCTTCCGGATGATTTTCGCATCGAGAATTGCGTCCCCATCTTTGGAATAAAAAACGGGGAGTGGCACACCCCAGCTTCGTTGCCGCGAGATCACCCAGTCAGGACGCGATTCGACCGTGCCGGCGATGCGGTTTTCACCCCACGCGGGAATCCACTTCACTTCCTTATGGATCGCCTCGAGCGCCTTGTCACGCAGCGCATCAATACGGATAAAGAATTGCTCGACATTGCGAAAGATGATCGGCGTTTTCGAGCGCCAACAGTATGGATAAGAGTGATGAAAATTCTGTACGGCCAGCAGCATGCCGCGTTCTTTCAGCAGTTGAACGATGTCGCGGTTGGCATCGAAGACATATTTTCCAGTCAGATTTGGCAGACCAGCTTCCTCAGTAAAGCGCCCGTGATCGTCCACCGGAGAAAGAATTCCCAGGTCGTTCGCTCTGCCCAACCAATAATCGTCTTCACCGTGACCGGGGGCGATGTGCACAGCACCTGTGCCCGTGTCCATGGTTACGAAATCAGCGGCGAGTATAATTGAGTGGCGATTGAGGAACGGATGTTGTGCCTGAAGGCCGACGAGCTGCTCGCCTCGACGAAAACTCGTTTCTTCGAGCGGAGCAAAGCCAGTGTGTTGGATGAATTGCTCATGAAGTTTGCGAGCGATAATCACTCGCTCTTTTTCATTACCCAGAACTTCGTAATCGGCATCGCGATCGACTGCGATCGCGAGATTCGCAGGTAAAGTCCAAGGCGTTGTTGTCCAAATCGCAACGCTCACGGGCTTATCAGTTGGTAGACCGATCTTCACCAGTTGGTCGCGAGGAAGTGGAAATCGCACGTAAACGGCAGTGTCGTCGCGCTCCTGATATTCTACTTCGGCTTCCGCCAGAGCCGTCTGCGCGCCTGTGCTCCAGAAGACTGGCTTTTGCGCCTGATAAACCAAGCCTTCTTCGACGAAAACCGCGAACGCGCGCAGAATTTCCGCTTCGTATTTGGGATCCATTGTCAGATACGGATGTTCCCAGTCGCCGAAGACGCCGAGCCGCTTGAATTGCTCGCGCTGGATGTTGATGAACTTTCGCGCAAAAGCTTCGGATTTCTTGCGGACTTCCAGCGGAGAAAGCGAGCGCGATTCTTTGACAACCTTGTATTCGATCGGAAGCCCGTGACAATCCCAGCCGGGAACGTACGGCGCCCGTTTGCCCAGCATAGTCTGCGATTTCACTACGAAGTCCTTTAGAATTTTGTTGAGCGCAGTGCCCATGTGGACATCGCCGTTGGCAAAGGGCGGGCCATCATGCAGAACGAACAGGTCTCGATCCTCTCTCGATTTCTGAATTTGCTGATAAAGCCGGGTCTCCTCCCAAGCCTTGAGCATCTCCGGCTCGCGCGTGGCAAGGTTCGCCTTCATCGGAAAATCTGTGCGCGGCAGATTAAGAGTCTCTTTGTAGTTCTGGCTCATGGCGGGCGGGCGATTGCTACGTAACATCCGCCACTGCGCAAATCAACGCGCGACGAGATTGTCACTAAGCCCATTTTGTTCGACCGCGTGCTGAGTTTCAGACCTCGCAAGCATCCGGCGGCGTCACATTTTCCGAATCAGTCAGCGACTGACTTAACAAAGGAACTCTTATGCGAAAAAATCCTCTTTCCGAATCCGGTTTCTTTAATCCCCGCATTTTAATAGCTCTTGGGTTTTGTTCACTCGGCGTTTTGCTGGCGATGTTCAGTTTCGCGGCTACGCCATCCAGTGGGACGCTGACGGATACCTCCGGGCCCGTGTCATACACGGCTGGGCCGTTCTTCGTCGCGAATCCAACGCCAATACTTTTTGTTGACCAAGGCCCGGAATGTTTTGGCTCGGCACAGCCGTGCGATGATTTTGTGCTGACGGTGACATTGCCCGCGGGTTACGCCGCGATGCATCCAGGCGCGTCGGTCAAGGTAACGCTAGGCTGGACGGATGCCGGGAGCGGCGCGTCTGACTATGACCTGTATATCTATCGAGGCATTGTCCACGACACTGACGGTAGTCAGGCAGCCGATTATCAATCGGCCAGCAGTGCCAACCCAGAGATCGCTACCATCAGCCCTCTGTCCGATGGTACGCACCAATACACCCTAAAGATCGTCCCGTACACGCCTACAGGTGAAAATGTGCATGTGACAATCGAATTGTTGTCGGGCTCGGGAGGTGGTGGCACGCCAGGTTTCGGCGGCCCGGATCCGACAATGCCGAATGTTCCGCGCTACCTAAATTTCTACGCGCCGGCGGGAACTTCTGCCGAGTCTAGCGACGGTGAGTTCAATATCGGGTTCAATCCGCACAGCGGGCGGATCATGACGATGAACATTGGGCCGATCTGGCGCCTGACTCCTCCGGAACGGTTGAATCCAGCCAAGCCCGAGTGTTGCGAAGCGCTGTGGGAGGACAAGTCCGCGCTCACGACGAATATCGGGCTGGACCCGATCCTGTTTACCGATCAGCACACGGGCCGCACTTTTGCATCTAATTCGACAGTCGGCGCGAACGCTGTTTACGCTTACAGCGACAATGACGGCGATCTTTGGATCGAGGCTGGCTTTTCACCGCCGGATGGCGGCGTCGATCACGAAAGCATTGGATCCGGACCGTATCCGGATGCCTTGAGCGCGCTGCGAAACCAAATCAATCAAGGCCAGGCTGTTTATTATTGCTCGCAAGATATCGTAGGGCCGGCAGCATGCCAGCGCAGCGATACGCTGGGTGCCAGTTATGGTCCCGGCGTGTTGGCTTACGACGGCATAACTACACAATGCGGCGGGTTGCACGGGCATGTGCACGTGGCGCCGAATGGCACTGTGTGGCTGCCAGTCGGGCATTGCGGAGGCACGCAGGGCGGTGCCCTGAGCACTGATGGCGGAACCACATGGAATGAATTTCTAGTTACGGGCAGCAGGTCGCAGGCTAATGGCGCCGATCCTTCTATCGCAATTGATAGCAATAACAGCGCCTATTTTTGTTATGTAAACGATGAGACGGTGCCACCTAACAGTGCGCCGGAGGGTCACGTTCATGTGAAAGTCAGCACGGACGGCGGCCAAACTTGGATTCGCGACGTCGATATTGGTGCATCGCATGGGGTCAAGAATGCTGTGCATACCGAGGCGGTCGGCGGGAGTGCTGGACGCGCCGGTTGTGGCTTCATAGGCACAGATCAGCCAGGTGACTACCAGGCCAACGGTTTCCCTGGCAAATGGTATGCCTTTATTGCCACAACCTACGATGGAGGGCAGACATGGGTAACCGTCAACGCTACGCCAAACGATCCAGTTCAAAGTAACACCGGCGTTTGGCAGCAGGGTGGCAGCCATCAAGACCGCAATCTGCTGGATTTCAACGAAATCACCGTGGACGACAGAGGCAGGGTTCTCTACGGCTACAGCGATGGATGTGTGACCGAAGGCTGCGTCGCAGGCACAGCGGCCAATGATTTTGTCGCCTTTATGCGAGTGGCGCGGCAATCCGGCGGCAAGCCCTTGTTCGTCAATTTTGACCCGGTAGAACCAGCAGCGCCGAAAGCTCCCTGCTTGTCCGGCACGCGCGATCCTGCCGGTTCTCATCTAAGTTGGAAAGCTCCCGACAACGGCGGCTCGGATATCGCCAATTATCAGGTCTTGCGCGGAACATCACCGGGTGTCGAGCTGCCACTAGCACAGACTAACAGAACCAGCTTCAATGACACAACCGCCGATCCTGCTGTGACCCACTACTATTATGTGGTCAAGGCGATCAATGCGGTTGGCGTCGGACCCCAAAGCAACGAAGTAGATTTGACTGTGGTGGCTCCACCACCGCCAGAAAACGTCTGTGCACTGCCGGGTCTCACCAAATTGACCGACGCATCGGGCGACAACCATGCCGTTCTCGGAATTGTGGGCCCGGCCCCGGCTGGAACTGACCTGCGCTCGTTCCAGATCGCGCAACCTTATGCTGCGGACAATATCACCCGGTTGGCGTTCACCATCAATACCGATCCGGGCGAATCGCCACAGCCGATCGGCTCGTCTTGGTATGTCGCGATGAAAATACCTGACCCTGCTCCGGCACAAACATTTCACTACCGCGCTGTGCACATGACTTGGAACGGCACCACGCCGATCTTCGAGTCCTACACGCCAGCTCCCAACGGCAGCGGCGGGATTGATGGCCGGTTTGTGACTGCGGGCAGCCAGCGACCCGCCGAACCCACTAGCGGTTACGCGCCGCCTTACAACAAAGTCGTCATCGTAGTTAAGGCGAGCGACCTTGGGTTAAACCCGGGTAATACCATCAGCGGTTTCGTTTCCGGCGTGTCCCAGACTGGAGGCGGCCTCATCACCGAGCTTTACGATCAGATGCCAGACAGTCTGGCTTTCACTGGCAGTTACACAGTGAACGACAATCAGGTCTGCAGACCGAACAACCCACCAATCGCGGTGCTCACTGCGTCGCCAAGCTCGGGCAGACCTCCATTAACGGTTAACTTCGATGGCTCTGGATCATATGATCCGGACACCGCGCCTCCGCCGGACACCATTGCCTCGTACACGTTTACTTTTGGTGATGGCTCCCCAGCGGTCACGCAGTCCACGCCGACCATTTCGCACCGTTACCAACACGCAGGTACTTACGCCGCGCACCTCACTGTGACCGATTCGCGTGGGCTGCAAAGCGCGAACACGGCGACTGTCGTGATCAGACTTCCCCAAAGATAAATCCAGCATTCAGGAGACGATTCTGGCCGAGTCGCCATTCTTGAACGATTTATTATCGATGTGTCGGAATCTCGCCCTGCTGCTGCTGCTGTGTTCTCTGCTTGTAGATTTGCCCGGATGTAACAAACGCGAAACATTGTCGCCCGCGCCACGCGATGTTTGCGGGTTAATCACACCCTCGACGAGATCCAAACGACCCAGGGATCGCCGATGAGCGGAACAAAGAATAGCGCGCGCTCCGACGGAGGTTTTCGCGTGTCGCAATGTTTCTACACGGCGACCGAGTTTAGCAAATCGGTGAACCTGGCCGTTGTACAACGCGATCCAGGTCACCCGAGCAAACGGAGCCCAAGAGATTTCTGGAAAGAGAAGTTTGATCCGTACCGAGACGAAGAACCCAAGACAAATCGCGGCGATGAGAAGGAGCAAGGCTCCGCGCCGAAAAAGATCGAGGGCCTGGGAGACGATGCTTATTGGGTCGGCAATCGGTTCGGGGGCATTCTCTATGTGCTAAAGGGAGATGCATTCATCTCGATCGGCGTTGGTGGAACCGATGACCAGGAGACCAGACTGAAGAAATCGAAGGCTCTCGCCCAAAAGGCGCTTCAACGGCTGTAGCTTCTGCACAAAAAATCGTGTTCGGTGAGGCGACCGCGCGCGCCAATTTCCCCGAATCTTAAGCAGAATTCACAACCTTCTGCCTATGAAAACGATTTCTTCTCCTTTAATGACGGCGCGCGCCACTATCGGCGCGCTTTTTTTTGTTACGGGCATTTTCCTGATTGTGTTCGGGCTCTTCACAGCCCGCTTACACTCAGCCCAGCCCAGTTCCGGAACACTTAATCCCGGCGGCCCGCAGGTGAATTGGGTCGGCACCGCCGCTGGCGGTGGTTCGCTCGACGAAAGCACCTGTGTCGACGGCGTAAACTGCGACACGTTCGTAGTAACGTTATCCGGCGCGCCAACTAACTGGACTGGGCTCAAAGCGCGCATTGTCGTTAGTTGCGCCGACCCTTCCGGCCTCAGCGACTACGACGTCTATGTTCACAAAGGCGATAACTCCGGGCCGATCGTGCCGGGTGGAGAATCGGCACACGGAGGCACGCCACCGGAAATTGTTGATCTCGATCCGAGCAATCCGGACGTCGGCACGGGACAGTTTTCGGTGCACGTGGTGTATTTCAGCGCCTTTGCTGGCTTCCAGTATTTCGGTAGCGCCAGTGCGGTGTCAGCATCCGCAGGAACCGCGTTGGCTCCATCGGCGCCTCAGGATCGCGGCGCGAAGATCGGATTCCAAAACTTCGAGGCACCGGGAACCTTAGTGCAGGTTACCGATAGCAGTCAGGGGCCCACTCTGCACACGGTCGAATACTTGGCGCACGATGCAGGCGAGCCCTCCATCGGCGTCAATTGGAACTCACCAAACTCAGCTAGTGGCGTAACTAATTTCCAATCAGATCTTCAAACGTCACGGATCGTCAGACTGGCCGTGTGTTTGCAGGAGAACTCACGCTCACATCGCCGTCGTGCAAAGTTTCGTTCACCGACACGGATGGTCTCGATCAATTAGGGCAGCCCAGCTATGCTGGCTGGTCACCAAGTTCTGGGCCGCTCGGATCAGGCATTGATCATGAGACCATCGGCGGCGGGCCATATCACGCGCCTGCTCCCGCTCACGGACCATATCCGAATGCTGTTTACTATTGCTCGCAAGATTTGGTCACTGCGTTTTGTTTGCGCAGCGACGACGGTGGCGCCACCTATGGCCCACCAGTACCAACCTACACCTCGCAATGCGGCGGATTGCACGGGCACGTTAAAGTCGCGCCTGACGGAACAGTTTATCTTCCCAATAACAGTTGCGGTGGCACAGGCGCAGTGGTCGTTTCGGAAGACAACGGCCTAACGTGGAGCGTACGCGCCGTCCAAAACGCAAGCAGCCAGACCCGCGCTAATTCAAATCTTCAGGATCCAGCGGTTGGAATCGACAATAACGGTCGCGTTTATTTTGCAATGTCCAGCAGCACTGTGGCTGGCAGCGCTACTGGCGGTTCCAACTCAGTGGTAGCTACATCCACCGACCGTGGCCAGACTTGGCAGAACATCTATGATGTCGGTGCAGTTTACGGTTTGAAGAATATTGCTTTCCCTGCGGCGGTAGCAGCCGATGCCGGCCGCGCCGCAGTCGCTTTCTACGGTTCGACGACGTCAGGCGACGGCTCGGCGAACAGCTTCAGTGGTGTCTGGCATCTTTACGTTGCCAGCACATTCGACGGAGGACTGCATTGGACAACGAACGACGTGACGCCCAAGGACCCAATGCAACGCGGTTGCATATGGAGCCATGGTGGCGCCGATATTTGCCGCAATCTGCTCGACTTCTTTGACATGACCGTTGATAAGCAGGGGCGGGTGCAAGTCGGGTACGTTGACGGATGCGCCGACGGCGCGTGTGCTCAGGCAGCCGCGATCGCGAAGGGCAACGCCTACACCGCTAGAGGCGTAATTGCGCGGCAATCGAGCGGGCGACGGCTACTCGCCAGCTTCGATCCGCGGAATCCGCTGAAAGCGAAATCAGCGCCTGGGATGCCGTCGGTGACAGTGCGGCGAGTGAACTCGGTGGTTCATCTCTCCTGGTCCGAGGCCGATACAGGTAACGCCAACATTAGCAGCTATCGAATTATGAGAGGCATTGCCAGCGGCGCTGAGACTCTGTTGACGAGCGTATCGGGAAATCAGACGACCTATAACGATATTACTGCCACGGATCCAAATGTGACCTACTACTACAAGGTGCTGGCAGTAAACAGCGTTGGCACGTCTTGCGGGAACAACGAAATCGCCGCACCCTACCTTGGTGATACCTGCACTGGCCTAATCGTTCAAAAGACACCACCGGGTCATCCGGAACAGCCACTCCAAGGGCTGGCGCCTGCCTCGCTCGCGATCGACTGGGTCGCCGTCGCAGAGCCTCCGGGAACAAACAACCTCATGTTCAAAATCAAAGTCACCAACCTGGCAAGCGTGCCGCCCAACAGCAGGTGGAGAATGGTTTGGAACTCGTATGCTGCGCAATCGTACGACCCGGCAGCCGAGCAGTTTTACGTTGGAATGAGGACCGACCAAAACGGCACGCCCAGCTTTGATTACGGAACCATTGCTACTCAGGTCGTCGGCTTGGTTATTGGCGTTCCAACCGAAACTCCCATCGGCGCTTTGCCGGGAAGCGGCTTTAATGCGGACGGGACGATCACACTGATCGCTCCGAAATCCGCAGTTGGGAATCCGGCTCCGGGGGATCTGCTTGGAGCGGTTAACGGAAGAACGTTTACTGGCGACACGCCTCAGACGCAATTCCTGGAGCGTTCAACTCTTCTTGTGGACCACACGTTTGT
>WNFS01004324.1_pt1 | contig 10817 bp, 15 predicted proteins | sample 5400141 | NCBI WGS metagenome assembly WNFS01 (sample SAMN13153358, study PRJNA577476) | soil metagenome | isolation source: 60 cm saprolite under Madrone tree | place: USA:California | collected 2016-06-14 | reverse complement strand
GACGGAAGCGAGAATTAAACCGACCAGTAAAGCGACGACGGTTTTCCTATCCATACCCGCCTGTTTGCTGCCGTTCATTGCCGGTTGTCCAGAACCTTTTTCCTTGCCCCCTGTTCACTTGATATGGCATAGCTGGCAACCGTGTCACTAATCGCATCCCTTCTACTTCTGTCGTTGGCCGTATTGCCCCTTCCCGCTTTGGCGTGGAACATCCCCGGTCACATGCTCTCTGCTTCCATCGCTTATCAGGTCCTCCGGCAAGAGAACCCGCCGACTATCGAGAAGGTAAAAGCAGTGTTGGAGAAACATCCCTGGAACGCAACCCAGTCTACCTCTCGGCCGCCCGCCAGCGAGGGTACGCCGGATTTTGGCCCGCGCTGCCTGCGCCAACGGCGTGAGTTGAATTACAACGCGGCCTGTCTGGAAATCATACACATACAAGATGCTATCGGATTGAAAAAACGTGACAGGATCTGACAGCCACGTCGTTGGCCGCATGGCATACTTTCTGCGCAGGAAAGACCATGACGGTTTCAGAAGCTCTTGCCATTCTCGAATCCGCAACAGTGGAATGTAAGAAAAGAGACATCGACACACCGGAGGTGATGGAGGCGCTGGATTTGTTAGAGCCGCACATTCGACCGGAATGGTTGATTCCACAGTTCCGTTACCATCTGGACCGCGATCCGAGCGTTGAGGTGGATCAAGAGGGTCAACAACAGGTGCTTCGCGCGACTTTCACCGGCATCCGAAACTCAGTCAAAGAACTAATCGGAAAACAAATGGATGCCCTGGCGCGAAGGTTCGCCGCGACTCACGACATGAAAGTGAAGGAAGAGATTGAACGGCTCGCTAAGGAATATGAGAAACTCAAAGAGCCGTGGCGGTTCGTGGCGAAGTGAGGGCCGGGAGCCGGTTCATTGTGGCGTGGGACTCAATAGCTTCTGATACGTCGCTCGTTCCTCCGGAATCTTCTGCATGAACTCTTCTCGGGTGATGAGACCTTTCTCAATCAAGAACTTCGCCAGTGCGTCGGTCTGCGCGAGGCTTGAGACGAGAAATTCTTCCAACGTGACAGGCTTTTTACCTGCTTCTGCCATTGTGCTTCTCACTTGATCACCTTGTCCGCCCGCGCCAACACATTCGGCGGGATGATCACGCCGATCTGCTTGGCTGTTTTTAGATTGATGATGAATTCAAACTTTGTCGGTTGCTCCACGGGCAGATCGGCAGGCTTGGTGCCCTTCAGAATCCTGTCGATATAGAAAGCAGCCCGCCTCATGTGCCAGCCGAGATTCACCCCATAAGCCATGAGGCCGCCCGACTCCACGTGCTCCTCATAGCTGTGCATGCTTGGCAGGCGGTGCGTAGCCGCGAGATGGGCGAGGCGTTGCCGGTGAAGCCACAACATCGAATCCGGGAGGACGAGGAGTGCGTTCGCCCGCTCCCGCGTCATCGCCTCGAACGCTCGATCGAAGTCCTCCGGCCCTTGTACCCCCAGGACCTGCAGCTGTACCCCGAGGGATCGCGCCGCGCGCTCGACCTCGCTCAGCGCGGGCGCCTGGACTGCTGCACTCGCCGCATTCCGCAGCACAGCGACGCGGGACGCTTTGGGAACGGTTTCTTTCAGCAGCTCCAGCTGCTTGCCAAGGATGCCCAGGGTGGGGATTAAGGTCAGCCCCGTGGCGTTCCCGCCTGGACGAGCCAGGCTGGCGACGAGCCCTTCCGCCACTGGATCCCAAGGGAACATGAACACGATCGGGATGGTTCGAGTCGCGTTCTTGGCGGCCAGAGCAGAAAAGGTCTGCGGCGCAACAATGAGGTCCACGTTCAGCCGGACTAGCTCGGCCGCGAAGTCGGGTAGGCGATCGAGCTTGCCCTCGGCCCATCGCCACTCGATGAGGAGGTTCTGCCTCTCGACCCAACCGTGCTCACGCAGTGCCTCCAGAAAGATCTGAATCAGATCCTCGGCACTCCTGCGGCTCGGGACACTCATGTACCCGATCCGCCAAACTTTCCCTGGCTGCTCCGCTCCGGCCGCGAGCGGCACGGATAGGATGGCGAGAGTGAGCATCAGCGTAAGCCTTCTACCTATCATCATGTTCCACGGTGCTGGCGCCCGATCTGGCGTCCAGCATATACAGTGTCAGGTGTTGCTCGTCAGGTTGCATAACGAGTACCTCGTAACGAGTTCAGTTGGCATGATATGACCTCCACAATTTCTCAAATGTTAAGGGAAAAGGGGTTACCCACCCTGGCAGCCGATGGGACCGACACTGCCCCAGACGACCGGCGATCAGCACCAGACGCCTCCGCCGCATAACGTACTGAGTATTACCGACCAGTATATTACCGATCCGAAAAATCACGGCTCCCGCAAAATTTACCTTTTTGATTGACAAGGTGTCAATCAATTTTCGTTCGCGTGTTGTAGCAAAGTGATTATGTCAGGGGTTAATGGCAACGTAATTATGTCAGGGGTGATAGTTCATGAAAAATTTTTTCGAGACGTGGTTTTGAGTCCATGGGTAGAGATCTCCCGCTTGCCGTTCGTTCGATATAGGCCAATGGTGTGCGCGTTTTGCGGTGATATCGATGCCGGTGAGTTGGAGCATCAGCTCGTGAACTGATTTTGAGGAGAGCTTGGGTAGAGCGGGATAAACGTGGGTAGAAACGTGGGTAGTTACTAGGATGTTATTATAATCATAATATAATCGCTATATTACATAATTATATGGCGGAGAGGGGGGGATTCGAACCCCCGGTACCCTTATTAGGGGTACACACGATTTCCAGTCGTGCACCTTCAACCGCTCGGTCACCTCTCCGTTGAGCCCTTCTTAAAAACCTGGAAGACAAAAAAACCGTTCGTGGCACGTTTGTCTATACTATAGCGCCGTCTCAACTTCACGACGGTGGAGATCAATCAATCTCAAAGTCAGGAAACCTAATGAAACTATCACAGCCCTCCCGAGCTTTCTAGGAGGGAATAACTCGTCCAGGGAAATTTTTACCAGCCCATTTTTGACTACAGCGTGTCAATTCGTCTTACACTCTGCAAAACTCACCCACAGACAAAGAAAAATCAGCTAAATGCTCCATTGTCGCCAACTATTTTTATCGCCCACCGGACTGCAGCACAACCGCGTGTGCCGGGTGTTAACCACGTATACATTCGGATTCTCGACTCCCAATATAAGTACTTGAATCTAGGCGACCGAAAAACGGTACCCGGCTTGCTATATTCCTTCATTGAGAATATAAGAGGTCCATAAATTTTCATGGGACCCTACAAGACCGCATGAACAGCCAAAGCAAGGGACAGCCAATGAAGCGATCATTTGACAGAAATAACGAATCACAAGTTGCGTTGCGCAAAAGTCACCGCGAGGAATTTGTAGAGCGAACCGCCCCAGCAGATGCTCTGCGACAGGATACTGCTTATGTCGGCATGAAACTGATACCTTGGAATGACGTCTGGAGATCACTCAAAACTGCCAGGTTTCGCGGCAACGGAGAAATGATACAGGTTTTCTACGACACTCTTTTTAAAGAGGCGGTCTTCGATGATCGCGGCGCCTGGTCTTTGGAGCGTCGAAGACTACATTAGCCAAGTCTTCCTCACTCATCACGCCACGTAGCACAAATCCTGGGGAAGTGTCATAGGTACGTTTCTCCCCGGTTCTAATCGAAAATCGCCACGCTTGACAGTTTGCTCCAGGGCGAAGGCACTCGCCCAACAATTGATACTAGCCACTTGGCGGCGAAGTCTGAGTGTTTTGCTGCTCCAAATCGCCGAGAAATTTCGCCCCGGGAAAAGTTTACAGATTTGGGGATAAATATTTGGGGGAGAGATCCTGGCAGTGAGCTTGTTGGCGGAGAGGGAGGGATTTGAACCCCCGTCACCCTTCCGGGTGAACTTGATTTCGAGTCAAGCGCCTTCAGCCGGGCTCGGCCACCTCTCCGCTTTGGTTTGCTTCCGCTTACTCTGTCTCAAACGGCTAAAAAAGGCCCCAAGAATTGCCGAACAATCTTCAGCCAACGTCCCACCGACAACTGGCAGTCGGTGGTTCAATCGAACGTCGTTGCAAAGCTGATACAAAGATTCCACTGCGCCGCCTTTGGGATCAAGACAACCAAAAACGAGTCGCCCGATCCGCGCCTGCACGATGGCCCCCACACACATAACACAGGGCTCGAGCGTCACATAAAGTTGGCAATCAGACAATCGCCAGTCACCAAGATGACGAGACGCCTCCTCGATGGCTAAAAGCTCTGCATGTGCTAGGGCGCTGCGCAGCTCTTCGCGCCGATTGTAGCCTCGCCCGATGATTTCGTTTTCACAAACGACAACGGCGCCCACCGGCACCTCGCCTCTGGCGGCGGATTTAAATGCCTCATCCAAGGCGAGCCGCATGTACCGGGCATCTTTCGGATCGATATCAGCGGGAGAAGTGTCCATCAAATCCATTCGACGATAACACAAACAAAACGCGAAGAAAATTCAGCCGTTACCCTCTTGCACGGATAGAATTGCGCAATTGACGAACGAAAGCGAAGCGCAACCGGGCCGCAATAGAAATAAGGAGGCGGGGCTCTACGGGTGCATATACTCGATGGGCGGCGGCTCAATGTCGGTCATGACGTCTGTGACACCAACCACATCTTTGGCAATGCGCACGATCTCCTTCTCAAGGTCCGGATCGGCGAGAATACCTGAGATATGCACTTGGCCTCCATCGCTGCGGACATTGAGGATAATGTTGCGTGTTTTTGGCGACGTTATGAGCGCCGCCTGTACGCGCGCCGTCGTCGTCAGATCTTGAAAGGTCTTTTCGGATTCTGCTGTAGGTCGAAATTCCTCTCGCTGTACCGTCTGGCTGATCAAATGCGCGGCGCTGTCCGTGGCTATTCTAGAACTGTTGATCACGAGGTCATAACCCACCGGATCTTGCCATTCGGTGTTGAATAGCGCCCTCATCCGACGGCTTCGAACTCGGTCGAGTTCTCGCAGAAAGTGCTTGGCATTTTCCCCGTCGAGGCCCTTTTGCGACTTTACTTCTTGCATCCGATATTCCATCGGGGCAACGATCAAAACCTTCAGCACGTGACTTATCCCCGGAAAAAGCTCTTGGCCCGCTCGGCCGTAATAAATCAGTGGACCCTCTTGCGCCACTTCACACATGGCCGCTTGAAGCGTGATCCGATAGAGGCGCAAACTTTCCATCCATCGCTCCCACCAATGGCCCTCTGCCTCGAGGATCTCCGCATACTTGGCTTCGGGAATTCCATAGCGCCGACTGGCTTCTATCAGGACTTCGCGATCAACGCATCTATAATTCAAAACCGAGGCGATTTTCTCGGCAATCTCACTCCCACCGCTATACGGAGCGTGAGAGATAGTTACGATCGACATAACAACCTCCGTTGGCGAATTATCCTGACTGATGCATAGGATCACATTTTTTTAAGCTTTAAAATCCACTTCTGGATGATCTCCGGGTACCTCGGCGTCCGGGCGCATTCTCCCACTACCAGATTGACCTCGTCAAGGCTTCATTGACATGCCTCCTTTCGTCCAATTCCTATGGTACTTTCTCTAGAAAAAATCCAAAAATCGACAGTTCCAACGCGCCAAGAAGAAGGCGACGCCATTGAGAGTGCTCCGCTCAAGAATGAAGGGAATGAAGGGGAAGTAGCCGACTACAATTTTTCAGGTCCTAAACGAAAAGGGTGTTGGATCTGTAGATTAAAACGCTGACACATACCTCGCCAGTGCACTAAAGGCTTGGCCTCAAGTCAGCGTTTCTAAAATTGACCGGCTAGCGCAAAGATTTTCTGAGGAAGTCGTCGCAACCGCCTTTGAGACATCTGCCTTTCATGTGGGGTAAGACACTCATCGCTAAAATGGGCATGCGGCAAGCCCTTAGATCGCTCCGAATAAAAGCGACCACTTCAACACTGTCGATGTCGGACAAGCTCGCTTCGATCAGCACGATGTCGGGTGGATGCTCCTCCACAATCCTTATAGCGCCAGCACGCCTGGTCGCAATCTCGGTCCGAAAACCGGCAAATGCAAGTTGCTTCTGCAGAGCCGCTGTTTCTCTCGGCTGATTATCGACGATAAGAACGGTCTTTGGACTATCGGTCCCCACCTCAATATTATTATCGAGAGATCAGCAACCAACGAAAGCTCTTGGGAATCTGGACGACACCGCCGTTTAATCGCATCCGCACCAATTACACGACGTCCGAAAACTATCGAAAACTGGCTTTACTACATAGCCGGCCGTTTCAACTTTAAGATTATTTAACTGTGCGGCCGTTCAAAACGATCCCGGAAGGGTCCGTACAGGTACAAGGCTCACCAGCCGGTCCCAAGCCGTAGGGGCAAATGAATTTACCAACGTTGCATTCCCGCTCGGTCAGCTGATCCGCCAGACCCCCGAAAAAGCCCCGCTCTTCGGGTTGCTGCCGCGCCACAGTCGTGGTGCTAGTCGTCGTCGTGCAAGAAGTAATCGACAAGGCAATAATAAAAATCACCAGGAAGCGCAGATCATATTTCACTCTGCCGATTTTTAGCCGACGACTTTCAGGCGCTATCTTATCCATTATTCTATAACCGAATGCGTTCTAGGACACCGCTGTATTAGATGATTCAGGCAAGAACCTGACAACCTGCCGCTCTCGGAGTTATTTGAAGCCGCCAAACTCCAGATCCGCAGCTAGTCCTTGAATCACAGCCAATAGTGCAGAAAAGAAAAGTCATTTCCGACCAAACGAAGTGGTCTCCCCGCAATTATATGTTGATACGGTCGGGATGGAAACAAAATGTTTGCACTTTCAACCGCGTTTTTATGGCGGTGGCAGTCGAGTTGTAAAGGGTCTCTTACTCTAACCCCTCCCTCGCCGATTTATCTTCTCTCGGTCCTACAAACTGCGAATGCCTCAGGTGACCATCCGGGGTCCATTCCGTAAACTCGATCTGTGCGAGCAGCTCCGTTTCAACCATACACAGTTTTTCATCTCTTCCTTGGTCAAAGCCCACTGGGTCCGTTTTTTCTCGGGTAGATTTGCAAACAGGCAAGTATCGATCTCTAATTCTTTGAATCTGCCTGCCTCTTCAAGTCGAACCCGCTGGACAAAACCATTTCTCACCTTAGCGGCGTAGAGGAGTTTCTCGCCCTCGTAATAGCCGACTATCAAAGCATCAAACGGATTTCCTGGAGTGTAACCGCCTATCACGAACTCCTGCCCTCGGTTGACCTTGTACTTGACCCACGCGCCGGTTCGCTTGCCGGGCTCGTAGACTGAGTCCTTCACCGTACTTTATCCTTGACGGAATCTCCGAAGCAATCGACAATATGACCATAACGGGCGAAGAACTTGGCAAGCTGTGGGCGGATACGAACTATATGGAGATTGGGTATTCAGGCTTAGTTGCTACTCTCATTCTCAAGCTCGTGGAGGAGCGGAAGATCCTACTTCTGACGCGCCACGCAGCAGGCGCCCAATTTCTGCTTTGACCGTCATATCGTGAGTTGTGGCGAGCTTCGCCGCCGCGGCGTGTTATGCAGACGATTACTTTTTCAGAAATTTATGCTGTACGCTAAGCGAATCGCGGTTGTTTTGCCGGCCTACAATGCGGCACGAACTCTCGAAAGAACTGTTCAGGACATCCCGAAGGAAATTGTCGATGAAATCTTGCTGATCGACGACTACAGCAGCGATGAAACTGTAAGGGTTGCACAGAAGCTTGGTTTGCGAATATTCCTGCATGCAAAAAACTTCGGCTACGGTCGCAACCAAAAGACCTGCTACACGGAAGCCCTTCGTACGGATGCCGACATTATCGTTATGCTACACCCCGACTACCAGTATCAGCCGCGTTTAGTTTTGCCGATGGCAGGATTGATTGCCACGGGAGTGTACGATGTGGTCATTGCCTCTCGAATTCTAGGCGGCAAGACGCAGAGCGGCGGTATGCCACTTTATAAATATCTTGCCAATCGGGCGCTGACGCTGGTTCAAAATTGTTTTCTACGGGCCAAGTTATCCGAATATCACTCAGGGTATCGCGCATTCTCAAGAAACGTTTTGCTCTCTTTACCTCTATTGGCAAACTCCGATGACTTTGCTTTCGACAATGAGATTTTGGCGCAGGTGATTTATTTCGGCTATAGTATTGGAGAGATATCCTGTCCTACCCATTATTTTCCCGAGGCCTCATCGATCAACTTTCGCCGGAGTGTGAGGTATGGATTCGCAGTACTTTGGACATCGATTCGCTTTAGACTGCAAAAGTGGCATTTGGCAAAATTTCGAATTTTTGACATTCACGCCCACGGTTTGCGGCAGTATTACCAAGCGGTAAATAATAGTGGTTAATAGCCTTGTTTACGGACGGCGGTTGTTAGCGTAGCTAATTTTGGCTCTGTAGATCATTCCGTCGGTCGCCGTCTTTACAATCTGCAAAGGCATTTTGTTTTCCAGTTCATTTTGTGACGGTAAATACCACAGCCTCTCTTCCGCGAAAAAATAGATTAGCACCCCCTTTCTGTCCTGTAGTTGTTTCTTCATCGTAGCAATTTCAGTTGGATACATTTCGTTCGGCAGCCGGCTATAAGGGTTCACCTTGTTGGGGATCATGAGGGCGCGATTGCCCGTGAGTGTATAGATAAAATCTGGAGCATTGCTGAAGATCGGGATTGAGGACCTGGTATTTTTGGCAAATTTTACGAGCGCAGAATTTCTCCACGATTCGCTCGCGAAACCTAAACCGTTAAGATAGCTGTGTCTCAACCATAGAACTCCGTTGACCATCTGGACTGCGGAAACAGTGATGATCAAACAGTCGAAGATGAACCACCTCCATGATTTCGCCTCTAACCTAGTTGCTTTGAGCCAATTCGTCGTGATGGACACCGTAAGAATCATTATTGCTACGTAAGGCAGCGCTAATGTACGAGTATCGAAATAGAGTGGCTGGTCGTTAAGCGAGGACGACGTAAGCAAAAAGCCTCCGTAACCTAAGAGGCAAAAACCGACCAAATGGATATACCCTGATCTCGAAAGGTTCCCCTTTTGTGCGAGCCAGTATAGTGTGAGAAAAACAATGGCTAAAATGGACCGCCACAACCATGGGGCACTGTCAACTATCCCTTCCGGGAATAGCCAAAGGGACATAGTATCAATTGAAGGCAGTAGATCTTTGATCGCCGGAGGATGAAACCCGAAGGTTCGGTTGACGGCGTTTCCCGCAAGCCATAAGTTTCTAAAAACCCAGCTGACCAACGGGAAGGAAGCCAAGATGAAAAAACTACTTGCGTCAGCAAGTCTTTCTTTCCATTCGCGGTCGCCAAGGCAAAAGATCGCCACAGGTCCCGTCAATAAGAAAGCGATCCCAACGTATCTCGCGAGGCAGCTCAAACCGATAGTGAGCGCGGACAGATAGAGCATCGAAGGCCTTGATCCTTGCAAATAAAGCGCTAAGAAAGAGAAGCCCAAAAAAACAAGAAAAATAAACAAGGGTTCGGACATAGCCATCGAATGAATATAGACCATCGGAAATGAACTCAGAGCAAAAAAAGATCCAATGAGAGACGCGCCCGGCGACAAAGTAATACGATAAATAATATAGGCTACGAGAATCGCATTCCCTGCAAATAAAAGCGCGCTGATCCATCGAGATCCGATCAGAGGATCAAATCCCATGATCCCAAAAGCTGCCATCATCGAAGGATACAAGGGAGGATATTGGGTTACAGGTGCAAATTCGCCCATATTGTTGAAGAAGCGCGCTCCGCTACCGTTTAGAATGCTCCGAGCGACACCAATGTATACAAGTGAATCCGGGTAACCACCGATGCCCCATCGCGTTGATATTAGAAGCATGCACGACCCGAGAAGTGCCAATGCTCCCACTACAGGACTGAGAGCGTTCCTACTCAAAAGTCCAGCTGTTGCGTCATCTTGAACTTTAACAGAAGACTTGTTCATCAAGTACTCCAATGACGAATTTCCACGGGACGTATTCGCAAGTTACAGGTCTTTGAACAGTTACAGATCCCTTTCTTTTCAGTGGGTCTTTCAGCTAGGCAATCTGCTGCTTGCATGTCACCGATGCGTGTCATAAGAGTCAGAGATTTGGAAATATCGAAGTAAAAGCAACATATCTTTCTTTCAGACCGAACCTATTATGGCCCACTGGAACTTAAGCTGCAAAGCAAAAAGATGATCAGTAGCTGTAGCAATGATCAGCGTCGGGCGGCCAAGTTTGGGGGAAGTCCCAGTCCGGTTATCACCACAGGTTGCAAGGGAACCCCCTCGACATCCTATGCCCGGAGAAACTGACTATCACCGGCGCCCAGTGATGTTCAATGATTCATTCACCCGTTCGGAGATGCCACCAGATATCTGGACCATCGATCGGAAGCTGCTTGAGACGCATGGATGTGAGATAGAGAAAAACGAGGATGACGGATTGCCGCAAGGTTTTTTCGTGATCGCGAAAGAGCGTTACAAACGTACCAAGGGTCACCCTGCAATCCAATTCCGCTAGGCGGCGGATTGAGTCGATGACAATGGGAGAGAGTCAGGTCAAAATCATCTAACGTTTGAACTTTGCCTGTGCTCTCAATGTTTCAGCTCTCGCGTTGATCATACGATTGCCGATGGAAGGGTTTTCGGCCCAATGCGGAATCAACCCCCAATGCATGGGCCTGCACTCGTTGCGGCCCTTATGTCGAACAATGACGGGAATCGTCGGGACATCTGATCGGGAGCAATGTTAAAGCGCGGCGTGTATTTGGTAGATC
>WNFS01004321.1_pt1 | contig 10823 bp, 8 predicted proteins | sample 5400141 | NCBI WGS metagenome assembly WNFS01 (sample SAMN13153358, study PRJNA577476) | soil metagenome | isolation source: 60 cm saprolite under Madrone tree | place: USA:California | collected 2016-06-14 | reverse complement strand
CCGTCGCCCGTAAGCTTTGTTGCGAATTCTTGCCCCGCCAAAATCCCCGTCAGCAGCCGCATCGTCGTCCCGGAATTCCCCGCATCCAGCGCCCGCCAACTGCTTTTCAACCCTCGCGGCCCCCGGCCCGTGATCCGTACCACGTCTTTCTCGACCTTCACCTCGGCGCCCAGCGCGCTCATGCAACCCAGCGTGCTATGGCAATCCGCCGCCGCGGAGAAATTCCGCAGCTCGCTGGTCCCCTCCGCCAAACCCGCTAGCATCGCGTAGCGATGCGAAATGGATTTGTCCCCTGGAGGCTGCACTCCGCCCGTCAACAATTTTGCCGGTTGCACCGTTTGTTTTTTCACAAAATGATTTTAGCACGCCACCCAGTCTCATCTCGAGACGCCCTCTCCGCCCACACTTTAGCGTCCCCCCTGTCCTTCTTTTTCTTTACTTCGTTACTTCATTACTTCTTTTTTTCATTCTTCCTGTCCCTCCGTACAGTCTTTCCGCTGGAACCACGCAACGCCTTCGCTGAAATTTCCATCCAATCTCTTGCGTATTATTAAGTGAGGAGAATTGTAATGTCAGCGCGTAGAACGTTGCTTCATCTCGCCGCAAAAGCCGGCCTGCTTTTAGGCGCCATCTTCGTACTTACGGTTTTGCTGGCCGCCATGCCCGGCCACCACGCCCCCTTCGTCCAGAACCAAGCCACGCAGAGCCCCGCCGCTGAGGAATCCGCCACGCGGCAATCCAAATCCATGCCCAGCATGGATATGGGCGACGAAAAAGCCAGCGAAAAGGCCGCCGTGCAAGACATGACGTCCAGCCACAGCGAGGCGCATGCCCACCACATGTTCATGACCAACATGCGCACGCAAACTCCCGAAGACCTGCAGCGCGCCAACGAAATCGTGACGCAACTTCGCGCCGGCATCGAAAAATACAAGGACTACCACGCCGCTCTCGATGATGGCTTCAAAATCTTTCTGCCCAATCTCCCGCAGCCCGAATATCACTTCACTAGCTATCGCAACGGCTTTCTCGAATCTTTCACATTCGATCCCGCGCGCCCGACGTCTCTTCTCTACAAGAAAACAGCCACCGGCTACGAACTTGTCGGCGCTATGTACACCATGCCCAAGCGCGCCTCCGAAGACCAGCTGAACGCTCGCGTCCCTCTCAGCGTCGCGATGTGGCACCTGCACACCAATCTTTGCATGCCTCCGCGCGATCAACTCCGCAGCGCCAACTGGAGCAAGTTCGGCCTCCACGGTTCCATCATCACCGAAGACGCCTGCTCCGACGCTGGCGGCCGCTTCCACCCCATCATCTTTGGCTGGATGGTCCACGTCTACCCCTACGAACAAGGCCTGGACAACATCTTCGCCATGCACCACCACATGGACTAATCCGCAAATCATTTCCACATGGAATATCCCGCACCCGGCGCGTTGGCGCGGGTAAGTCCGGGCGTGGGGCGGAGATTCGGCGCCCCCCACCCCCGGTTTTTTTGTAAGTGCGGATTATAAAGGAAATAGCTGGGCATCCATCGGGCGAAGACGGATGCCGACCGAGAACGGCGACGAGCTTTTACCGACGAACTGTGTCGCGATATGGCAGTCTATCCGCTGACGCTCGAGATCGCTCAACTTGCGGGCAGGGTCGAAGCGAGCAGGCCGCTCGCGGAGTCAGCATCGTGTTCGAAGACCTCCTGATTGGCACGAATGCGTTACATCTTGGCTACGGCGTTCTGACGCTGAACGCTCGCCACTTTCAATTGATTCCCGGCCTTTCCGTCGTTCAACTATAGAACCGAAGACGAAGAGAAATTTGTCTCTTCTACATCGCGCCCTGTTTCTCTTTGTCCTTTCTTTCTTCGCCGGTCTTCTTCTCTCTCCTACTCCGCCGTCTTCAACTTCAACTTGCTCTTGTTCTCTTCCAAAAACGACCGCAAATTATCCGCCGTGTCCAGCAAGCGAACCCACTGCTCGTAATACAGCGTGACCGGAAATCGCCCCAGCCCATACACACTCACGCCGCCCTTTTCTCCCACGCGAAATTCCAACGACCCTTTCTTTCTCGACCCCGCCTGCTTTTCAAGTTCCGCAATCCGCGCCAGCAATTCTTCTTTGCTCGGTTCTGACATTATCTTTGCTCCCTTTTTCTCTCTCCAGGGACACTCCAGTCCTGGGACTTCTGGACGAGATCCTACCAGTTTTGTCTCTTCCAAGTCTTCGTCAAGCCTCGCGCCGCGCCAGTCTCCTTCCGAAACACCACCCGAAACACCACCGAAACACCACCGTTGCCTCCCTCGCCTTGGCGGTGTACGATACGCCCATAAGCGGGTCTCTCGACTCTGTGCGACTCCCGGTCTTCGATTCCGAAGAGGTTTTGGCCACAAATGAAACGGTTTACGTCTTTCGCTCACAAATTCCTTGGTGTGAGGAGCACTTTCTTATGTCACGACTCGTACGTCTATTTTGCATTTCATTCTTAGCCATTGCGCCTTGCGCAGCACAGCAGGCAGCGCCCCCGGCGGCCGCGCCAGCTGCTGCGTCAGCCGCAGCGCCTGCCGCAGCGGCACCGCAAGCACCTAAAAGACTCGTAGCCGTAATGAACTTCGACTACGGCACGGTCAAAACAGTCGTTGCCTCCATCTTCGGCACCGACCAGGACGTCGGCAAAGGCATCACCGACCTCATGGTTCAAAAGCTTGTTACCGACGGCAAGTACCGCGTCATCGAGCGCGCCGCGCTCGACAAAATCATCGCCGAACAGAATTTCAACAACAGCGACCGCGCTGATCCCACCAGCGCCTCCAAAATCGGCCGCATCCTCGGCGTGGACACCATCATTCTCGGCTCCATCACCAAGTTCGGTCGTGACGACAAGCAAATCGGCGGCGTAGGCGGCGGCCACAGCGGATGGACCGGCGCAATTGCCGGCATGGGCAAAAAAGAATCAAAGGCAGTGGTTGCCATAACGGCTCGTTTGGTAAATACCACCACCGGGGAAATCCTGGCTTCCGTAACCGGCAACGGCGAATCTTCGCGCTCCGGATTGATGCTCGGCGGAGGCGGTGGCACGGGCTATAGCGGAGGTGGCGGCGCCTTCAGCATGACGAGTAGCAATTTCGCCCAAACCATCCTCGGCGAAGCGGTCAACAAGGCCGTCAACGATTGCGCCACGCAACTCGACAACGCTGCCGGAACACTGCCCATCATTAAAGCCACCTATTCCGGCTTGGTGGCCGACGTTAGCGGAAACACCCTCATCATCAATATAGGCAACAAGGTCGGCGTGCGTGTCGGCGACGCCATCGACATCAGCCGCGCCATTCGAACCGTCAAAGATCCCACGACCGGCAAAGTGCTCAAAACGGTCACCAACAAACTCGGCAGCGCCACTGTGACCGAAGTTGACGCGGACTCCGCCACAGCCAACTACAGCGGCGCAACTCCGCCCAAAGTCGGTGACGTCGCGGCCAGCGCAGCCGCCAGCACTCCGTAACCCGAAACGCCGCCGCAATTGCGGCACATGCATGCTCAGTTTTGATATTCACGGTGCACGATTCGAATAGGCGAGGCAGCCTCTTAAACTTCCTCGCCTATTTCTTTTTGGAAGGGAGCCGCACGATGAGCCAGGACTACTCAGTCGGTCAGAAGCTCGGTGACTATGAAATCCTAGGCATACTCGGCGCCGGTGGCATGGGCAAAGTCTACAAGGTCCGCAACACCATTTCGGATCGCGTCGAAGCCATGAAGATTCTTCTCCCCGACCTCGTCGGACAAAAAGATCTCGCCGACCGCTTCCTCCGCGAAATCAAAGTCCTCGCCAGCCTCAATCATCCCAACATTGCCGCGCTCCGCACCGCACTCACCCTCGACAATCAACTCGTCATGATCATGGAGTTCGTCGATGGCGTCACGCTGTCCTCACGCCTGCACCAGGGCGCGATTCCGCCTGCGCAGGCTGTCAAATATATCGACCAGGTTCTCGACGCCCTCAGCTACGCCCACAAACAAAACATCATCCATCGCGACATCAAGCCCGCCAACATGATGCTCACTCCCGACGGCACGGTGAAGCTCATGGACTTCGGCATCGCCCGCTCCGCCACCGATCGCAGCCTCACGATGACTGGCACCACTCTCGGCTCTCTCAACTACATGCCTCCGGAACAAGTCAAAGGCGATCCCGCCGACAATCGCTCCGACCTCTACTCCCTTGGCGTCTCTCTCTACGAAATGGTCACCGGCCAGCTTCCCTTCCAGGCCGAAAGCAACTACGCCATGATGGCCGCGCATCTCCAAGAAGTGCCCAAACCGCCCATCGTTCTCCGCCCCGGCATTCCTCAGGCGCTAAATCAAATTATCGTCATGGCCCTCGCCAAAGATCCCGGCCAGCGCTTTCAGTCCGCCGACGCCTTCCGCGGCGCGCTCAAGAGCGTCCAGGCGCAAGGCGGTGGCACACAACCCGCCGTCGATCCGCGCTCTTACGCTCCATCGACACCAGCTAGCGCCGGCAGCGCAACTTCCCTCTTCCAGGACACGCCCGCTTCCCAATCTCCCACCACGGTTCTGGACGCGCCTGCTTACCAACGCACCGACCGCGTACCAGGCGCTGCACCGGCTCCGGCTGCAGCCTCAGCCTCAGCCGCCGCAGAGCAAGCACCGCCCCACCCCGTCGCCAGCGGTAGCAGTCATCGCGGCCTCTACATCGCACTAGGCGCTTTCATCGTCGTCGTTGTCCTTTTCGCTGCCGGCCTCTATCTCCCCAGCCGCATAAAGACTCTCGCCGGCGCCGGCAAGACTTCCGTCCCCGCCAAGCAGCCGCAACCAGCTGATTCGTCAGCCTCCACTCCGTCCGCTCCCGCGTCCACCAATCCCGCGACGTCCACCGACTCCACGACCTCGCCATCCTCTGCTACAGCTGATCCCACTGCACCCACCGCTGGCGGTTCAACTGGTTCGCCCGCAGGCTCGACTGGTGCACAATCCCCGCAATCCGGTCAATCCTCGCCGGACACTTCAAGCACCTCTTCCACCCCGGCCACCGATACGGCTTCGAACTCAACATCGGTCAACTCAGGCGGCATTCCCCCTCAGCCCCCAAAGAAGCCTTCTGCCAGTAAATCCAAAAAGGCCACTCAGGCTGTCGATGCAGCAGCTCAGGCGAAGGCCGAAGAAGCCGCAGCAGCCGAAGAAGTCGAGAAGCGCTATGACGACATCGACAGCCGCTCCGCTACCGTCTCGCAGTCTTTGGATAATATCCAGCGCCAGCAAGCCGCCGCCGGCTACGGCCTTCGCGGAGACATCGTCTCCGCCCAGCAGCGCATGAAAACAGACATTTCCAGAGCCCAATTCGCCATGCAGAAGCAAGACACCAAAAACGCCAAAAAATATTTGGACATGGCCGAAGCCGAGCTCCAAACCATCGAGAAATTCCTCGGCCACTAACTATTTATCAGCAGGCGCAATCTCCGCTTGCTTCGGTCTAGCCATCCGCAAAGGCGCTCGCAGACTTTGCCCTGCATCTATTTTGAAAGACGGGATAGCTTCTGATCACCCATGCTCATTGGGACTTCTCCGAGCGGCACTCAATAGTGGGGCGGGTTCGTACGAATGCCACGCAAGCCCTGGAAGAGAAACTAGTGTAGAGTAACGCCACTTGCCCCAGAGAAAATTCCAACTCAGGAGATAAAAAATATGGCGCGACGCACGTTCTTGGCTCAACTGGCGAGCTTGCCTTTTCTGTCATTGGGCGCGAAGGCGGAGGAATCAAAAAAGCCTCTGAAGATTATGATGAAGAGTGCGTGGGGACCCGATGACCCAACTAGGGCCGCATTTCCCTTCGCGCATGGACTCGCGCTCGCGGAAGCGGGCCACGACGTACAGATCTTCCTTCTCGCAGGAGCCACGTCTCTGATGCGAAGGTCCATGGTGAACGCGATCCTGCCAGTTGGCTGGCCGCCTCTGAGCGAAACGCTTGAGAAGGTCGTGGCGAAACATATTCCGATCTTTTCTTGAGGGGCCTGCTCCCGCGCCCGTGGGGTTGCGGAAACAGACTTGAATCAATGGGGGGCAAAGTTTGGCAATCCTGCAATCTTTGTATCGCTTGTAGAATGGGCAGACAGGATTATTGTGGAGTGATGATTGGCTGAGAGTCCACCAACCCCAAGTCCTTTCGGATGAGTAAGCTCGTAATTAGTTCAAAACAAGCAATTTTAAGCTCCTTTAGAATGAACACTTACGAATGCCCGTGGCGGAGTGGTCGAAATCAGATATTTTTCGAGAGTTTGTATTTAACCAATCGGTTAAATATGCTTGCCCGCTTGCCTCCGTTTAGCGGACGCTCTTCCTTTTCCCCTTGCTTACCGAGTGGAGTTTCTGTATTTTACTCTCGGTAACCGAGGAGAACTCATGAGCAAACCTTCCGATCTTGTCCAGGGCACTCTTGATTTGCTGCTTCTGAAAATTCTCGCGCTGGAGCCGATGAACGGCTACGCCATCAGCCTTCGCCTCAAACAAGTCTCCGGCGACGTGCTGCAAGTCAGCGACGGTTCCCTCTACCCCGCTCTCCACAAACTCGAACAAGAAGGCTGGATCACTGCCGAGTGGAAGCCCACTGAAAACAACCGCCGCGCCAAATTCTATTCGCTCACGCGACTCGGACGAGGCCAACTCGAAAAAGAATCTGCTAATTGGAGCAGGCTCTCCGCCGCGATTTCCAATATCGTGAAACTCAAAGAGGCCTGAACACACAGCGGTTAAGCAAGGAGGCACACCATGAGCCCCAAACATTGGTTCTATACTTTCCCGCTTCGCTTGCGCTCCCTGCTCAAACGCAACCAAGTCGAGCAGGACCTGAGCGAAGAGTTGCAATTTCACCTCGAGCAAAAATCCCAGCAATACATGGCCAGCGGCTTAAGCGCCGAAGAAGCGCGCCGCAAAGCCCGCCGCGAATTCGGCGGTGTTGAACTCTCCAAAGAAAATTGCCGCGACACGCGCGGTGTCAATTACATCCATGATCTGGTGCAAGACTTAGCTTTCGGCTTGCGGATGCTTCGCAACAGCCCGGCATTCGCTCTCGTCGCGATTCTTACGCTTGCTCTCGGCATCGGCGCCAACACAGCCATCTTCAGCGTCATTCATGGCGTGCTGCTCCAACCGCTGCCTTTCCCCAAGCAGGATCAGCTGATGACGCTTTGGGAGAAAGATAACGACGGCAGGCGCTCAAATACTTCCTGGGCGAATTTCATGGACTGGAACAAATTGAACCACTCCTTCGACGGGATAGCGGCCGTAAGCTTTTGGTCCCCCACCATTGTCGGCGCGCATGATGCGGAAACTCTGGTCGGTTTCCGCGTCTCTTCCACTTTCTTTGACCTGATGGGCGTCAAGCTGGAACGCGGCCGCAATTTTCTTGCGTCCGAAGATGTGCGTGGAAACAATTTCGTGGTGGTCCTCAGTTACGGCTTCTGGCAGCGAACTTTCGGCGGCGATCCCGGAATAGCTGGTAAGACCGTGCAACTGGGAACCCGAGCGTACACCGTTGTCGGCGTCCTTCCCGCCGATTTTCCTTCCGTGCTCTCTTTCGATCCCCGCAAACCCGCGGACATCTACACGCCACTCGCCTATGACGAGACGCTCCCCTACGCGTGCCGCGACTGCCGCCACCTCCGTGCGTTCGCCCGCCTCAAAAACGGCGCCTCCATCACACAAGCCGAAGCCGAGATGAATCAAATCTCCGCCAACCTCGTGCGCGAATACCCGACGGCTTACTCCGCCGCCGGCGTCACGCTCACGCCGCTGAAAGATTATCTGGTTGGCGACGTCAAAACAGCGTTGTGGGCCTTGCTGGCTTCTGTGGGATTCGTGCTCCTGATCGCCTGCGTAAACGTCGCAAATCTTCTGCTCGCGTGGGCCGCGCGCCGCCAGCGTGAGGTCGCCCTTCGCGCTGCTCTTGGCGCACGACGCGCTCGAATGGTGCGCCAATTTCTTACCGAGAGTTTCCTGCTCTCTTTCCTCGGCGGAGCCCTCGGACTCTTCTTAGCGTGGGGCGGAGTTGCCTTGCTCCAACGCATTCGCCTCGCAAATTTGCCGCGCCTTCAAAACGTCCAGATCGACACCTGGACATTCGCTTTCACCTTCGGAATTTCCCTGGTGACTGGTCTCGCGTTTGGCCTCCTGCCCGCTTTCCGGGCTTCCAAGCTCGATCTCAGCGAAGCGCTGAAAGAATCCGGCAAAAGCTCGGCCGGAAAAGAGCGCCACAGTTTGCGCAGCGCATTGGTTTTCGCCGATGTTGCGCTTGCGCTGCTCCTGTTGACTGCCGCCGGCCTCATGATGAAGAGTTTCGTCCGGCTCCTCGAAGTCAATCCCGGTTTCGATCCTTCTCACACGCTGACGCTCACACTCTCGCTCTGGGGCCCCAAATCCGCGGACGCACCAGCGGTTGCCTTTTTCGATCGTGTTCTCCAGCGCGTACAAGCTCTCCCGGGCGTCGAATCTACCGGCGTCGTCAGCCAGCTTCCGCTCGGCGGCAACCTGGATATGTATGGCGTCCATGTAGAAGGCAAGTCGCTGGCAAATCCGGAGGAGGATCCGAGCGCAGATCGCTATTCGATCACTCCCGGTTATCTGCGCGCGATGCGCATATCGTTATTGCGCGGCCGCGAGTTCGACGAGAGCGACGTTGTAACCTCGCCCATGGTGGCCCTCGTCAACGAATCCATGGCCCACCAATTCTGGCCGGGCGAAGACCCCGTCGGCAAACGCTTTCGCATGGGCGACACAAAAGGCCCGTGGAAAACGGTCGTCGGGGTCGTTGGTGATGTGTTGCACAAAGGTCTCGACGCTCCGCACACCATTCAAGTCTATCTGCCTAACACGCAATTCACAGACGCCATGGTCGTCCTCGCTGTACGCACCTCCAACGACCCTGCGTCAATGGCTGGCTCAGTCCGCTCTGAAATCGCCACTATCGACCCGCAAGTCCCCGTTTCGGAAGTTGCGACGATGGACGAAGTCGTCTCCGTCTCCGTCGCGAATCAACGATTCGGTGCGCTTCTCTTTCTCCTCTTCGGTGCCATCGCCCTGGTCCTCACCACTGTCGGCATTTACGGCGTCATCTCCTACGGAGTAGCCCAGCGCACTCACGAGATCGGTATTCGTCTAGCGCTGGGCGCGGGAAGACGCGAAGTACTCAGCATGATTGTGAGCGAGGCCCTGAAGCCCGCACTTCTAGGCGCGGCCGTCGGACTCTTCGCAGCGTTTGCTCTGACGCGTCTTCTGACGCGCCTGCTCTACAACGTCAAGCCCACCGACCCGCCGGTCTTCGCCGCTGTTCTTCTCTTATTGATTGGTGTTGCGCTGCTCGCGTCTTACATCCCCGCGCGCCGCGCCACGCTTGTAGATCCAATGGTTGCTTTGAGGTACGAGTAGGCGGGTGTTTTTTCGCCGCGGTTGAAGGAGGCTCGGTCTAAATACAACGATGGCTAAGCACCTTGCCGCTTCGCTTGCGCTCCCTGTTCAAACGCAACCAAGTCGAGCACGACCTAAGCGAAGAACTGCAATTTCACCTCGAGCAAAAAACCCAGCAATACATGGACGCAGGACTGAGCGCCGAAGAAGCTCGCCGCAAAGCCCGCCGCGAATTCGGCGGCATCGAGCTATCCAAAGAAAATGCCGCGACACACGCCGCATCAGTCACATCCGAGACCTTCTGCAAGACTTGGGCTTTGGCATTCATGGCAGCAGTTGGAACAGCAGCAACAAGCCTTTTCCGCGATTGCTGCGTGGAGCACGGAGGGGTTTGATCTAGGAAAAGGCCGCGAAGCGCGACGCGCAGATGGGCTCTGGGTGAGCGGAGATTTTTTCCAGGTGCTGGAGATAAATCCAGTGCTGGGGCGGCTATTTTCAAAGAGCGATGACTATCGCGGATGCGGCGTACACGGAGTGGTAATCAGCAACGCGTTTTGGCAAAGGGAATTCGGCGGGCGCGCTGGCATTATCGGCAACACGCTGTCGTTGGACGGGCATCCGTTTCAGATCATTGGCGTGACGCCACGGAGTTTTTCGGGGCTCGAAGTGGGACTAAATTTCGATATGGCTTTGCCGCTGTGTAGCGAGCCAGCTATTCAAGGGAAGGTGTCGTGGACGGATGACATGACAACCTGGTGGCTGGCGGCGATCGGACGATTGAAGCCAGGTTGGACATTTGGGCGGGCGACAGCGCAGCTTGGGGCGGTGACACCGGGAATCCTGGCGGCGACGCTGCCATCTGAATACAATTCCGCAGTAAGCCCTTACGATCCGCCTACGTATTTGTCCGTTTCGGGCTTGTCGCACTGTTCGCATGCTACGTCCCAGCACGCCGCGCCACGCGCGTCGATCCGATGATCGCTTTGCGCTACGAATGAAGTATGCGAACTGAGTTCACTTCGCCATTAGGCTCTTCCAGCGCTCCCACGCATCCGTTCGAGCTTTCTTGTTTGCATCATTCGCGTCCGGAGCTTCGCCGGCGCGCATGAAGCCGTGGCCAGCGCCGTCGTAGGTGACTGGCTCGAACGTTTTGCCGGCGGCTTTCATGTTTGCGATTGCATCGGGAATCATTGCGTCGATTCGCGCGTCATTCCCTGCAAAGAATCCGTAGACGGGAGCTTTGATACGCGCCATTGCATCCTTATCCGGCGGTGGCCCGTAAAACACAAACGCGGCCGTCAAATCGCCGCGGTTTGTCGCAAAACGGAAAGTCTGCCCGCCGCCCCAGCAGAAGCCGGCGACGAACAACTTGCCGTTCGACGCGGGAATTTTGTTTGCATATTCCGCAGCCGC